>Ga0185299_10000961_pt1 | contig 65509 bp, 67 predicted proteins | sample PaiPotPPA55metaG_FD_128002 | JGI IMG/M metagenome (GOLD analysis project Ga0185299, IMG submission 128002) | Iron sulfur acid spring bacterial and archeal communities from Banff, Canada, to study Microbial Dark Matter (Phase II) - Paint Pots PPA... ... | reverse complement strand
GGCAAGTTTATGGGTCCAGTCACAAATTTGCTGGTTGGCACTGCCGAACCCGGCTCACGCCCAGGCAGTCGCGATCGCACAGGTCAGTGGCTCCGTCACGGACCAGAGCGGGAGCGCCATCCCAAACGCGCAGGTTCGGATGCTCGAAACCGACAAGCAGTCCCTGCACACCACGGTCACTGATGCGCAGGGCCAATATGTGCTTCCGGGCCTCCCAATCGGCCCCTACCGCCTGGAAGTACAGGCCAGCGGATTCAAAGACTACCTGCAATCCGGCATCGTTCTGCAAGTGAATAACAATGTGCAGATCAACGTGACAATGCAAGTCGGGTCAATCTCGGAAAAGGTTGAGGTGAGTGCGACCGCGAACATGGTGGAAACCAAGGAAAACTCGATTTCCAACGTCATCGACCAGCAGCGCATCAGCGAACTGCCCTTGAACGGGCGGCAAGCGACCCAGTTGATCTTGACGCTGGGTGCGGCGGCGTACGGCGACGGCGGGGATACGGGCAGCAAGACTTTTTACAGTTCTACCCGAATTTCCGTAGCCGGTGGACAGGGCAATGGTACCGCGTATCTTCTGGATGGCGGCGATAACACGGACGCTATGTCGAATGTCAACCTCCCGTTCCCATTCCCTGACGCGCTTCAGGAGTTCAGCGTCGAGACCAGCGCCGTGTCATCGCGCTTCGGCATCCACCCTGGGGCAACCGTCAACGTGGTCACCAAGTCCGGGTCGAATGCCTTGCACGGCGACCTGTTCGAGTATCTGCGGAACTATCACATGAATGCCCGCAACTTTTTCGCTCCGACCCGCGACAGCTTGAAACGGAATCAGTTCGGCGGGACTGCGGGCGGCAAGATCATCCGGGACAAACTATTTTTCTTTGGTGGGTATCAGGGAACCATCAACCGGCAGAACCCAACCGCGAATACCACGTTTATTCCCACACAGCAAATGTTGAACGGAGATTTCAGCGCCCTGGCAGGGCCGACGTGCACATCCACCGCCGCCGGCAAACAACTGGTGAATCCTCTCAACGGCAACGCGCCATTTCCCGGCAATCAGATTCCGGTTGGCATGCTCAACCCGGTCGCGGTGAAGACCGCCAGCAGTTATCTGCCGATAAGCTCGGCCGACCAGTGCGGCAAGGTCACCTACGGTATTCCAATCACCGGAGATGAACAGCAGGTCATCGGGCGAATAGACTTTGTGAAGAACGAAAAGCACACGATATTCGGACGGTACTTCATAGATGCCTTCAAGAATCCCCCCACTTACGATGGCAAGAACCTCCTTACCACCACGCAGGCGGGCAACCTTGAGATGGCCCAATCGGCGACCATCGGCGACAACTATGCTTTCGGTCCAGGGACGCTCAACTCGTTTCACTTTACCTTTAACCGCCGTCGTGACGACCGCGGACCGACGAATATTCCGATCAACCCGACGCTGCTCGGCGTAAACATGTACAGCGCGGTGCCGAACTTCCTGCTGTTTACCGTCACCGGCGGCTTCAGCACCTTCTGCGGGACCTGCGCACCGGGACACTTCAATGTCAATGCCTTCCAGGTTGCCGACGACGTCGACATCATCCGCGGGCGGCATCAAATGGCCTTCGGATTCAACCTCGTTCGGGTACAGAACAATACCATCTCCGGCTTCCAAGAGAACGGAAACTTTACGTTCAACGGCTCCCGCACCGGCATCGGCCTCGCCGACTTCATGCTCGGGGTGCCGAACGACTTCAGTCAAACCAATGCCACGCCCGATGACATACGCCAGTGGATCATGAGCTTCTATGCGCAAGACACCTTCAGAATTTCATCCCGCTTTACGCTGAACTTCGGTGTTCGCTGGGAGCCGACCTTCTCCGACCCCGATAAATACGGCCGCGGCACTTCCTTCAGCATGGCTGGTTTCTTGGCCGGCCAGCACAGCACTGTCTATCCGAACGCGCCCGCTGGCCTATTCTTCAAAGGCGACAAGGGGATTCCCGACGCGATGTGGAACGGGCACATGGCGAATTTCGCACCGCGCGTAGGCGTGGTTTGGAATCCCCACGGCGATGGCCGGGACACTCTTCGCGTCGGCGGCTCGATCCTTTACGATGTTACGGAAACCTGGTTCAATGAGCGCGAGACGACCAACGCCCCCATCGGCACCAATATCGATACACCGAACCCGGTCGGAGGCCTCTCAAATCCCTGGCAGAACTACCCGGGTGGAAATCCATTTCCTCAGAACGGGAAGGCCTTCTTCCCGACCGCAGGGGTCTACGTCAACATGCCCGTCAATCCCAAACCTACTTACGTAGCGAATTGGAACGTCACTTATCAACGCCAGTTGCCCGGTGCTTGGCTGGCTTCCGTAAGCTACTTGGGCAACAAGACCACTCACCTCTGGAGCAACAATGGCGAAATTAATCCAGCGGTTTACATCCCGGGAAATTGCGTGGCCGGGCAATACGGCCTTACCGCACCAGGTCTGTGCTCCACCACCGGCAGCACAAACGCACGGCGCGTCCTTTCGTTGATAAATCCTGTCTTAGGCGCGGGCTATGCGAGCCTCAACACCATGGATGATGGAGCGGTGGCTCACTACAATGGCTTGCTGATGTCCCTGCAGCATCGCCTCGGCCACAACTTCGTGTTGAATACGAACTATACCTACTCCAACTGTATTTCCGACACTGATTTCGGCGCCGCTCTGGCCACTCCTGGCAATTCGCAACCGTTTAATCGCCACGCCGACTGGGGTCCGTGCGTCTTCGACACTCGCCACAACTTCAACACGACATTGGTGGCCACCAGCAGCATGAACCGCGCCAACAAGTGGATGAACCGGCTGCTGAGTGGCTGGGAGATTGCGCCGTTGGTTCACGCTTCGAGCGGCCAGCCCTTGAACATAATCGTAGGGAAGGACAACTCGCTCACCAACCTGAACAATGACCGGCCCAATCAGACGCTGGCGAATGTTTCCGCTCCCAACCCTGTTTGCAATAATGGCACCACGCCCTGCGTGCTGTTCGTCAATCCCGCGGCGTTCACTGCGAATGCGCCTGGCACGTTCGGCAATCTCGGACACAATGCTTTGCGCGGCCCTCATACCGTGAATTTCGACGCGGCGCTCAGCCGGATCTTTAAGCTCACCGAGCGCTATAGTCTGCAGGCCCGCGCGGACGCGTTCAATGTCCTGAATCACGCGAACTTCGTGGGAGCGATTTCGCCGGCTGGCACCGTGACGGGCTACACGACCTTTTCCAACAACATGAGCGCTTCGACATTCGGAAGGATACAGGCCGCGTTTGATCCACGCATTGTGCAGTTCGCGCTGAAGCTGTATTTTTAGTCGCTACTCGTAAACCGGCTCTACTTTGGTGCCATTCTTGAGCGGCTTCTCGCTGGGTAGCGCAACCGCGTCGCCTTCCGAGAGCCCCGATAGAATCTGCGACTTGGTGTAGCTGGAAACGCCGGCTCCAACCTTCCGCCAGACCACGCGATCGCCCTGGAGCAGGTACACGCCCGTCTCCGAGCCTTCTCGCCGGATAGCCTCCTTGGGCAGAGCCAGCGCTTTCTCCACCACGGTCGCCTGAATCTCGGCGTTGATGTTGGCATTGGGAATTAGGTCGCGTTGCGGATTCTCGATCACGCAGCCTACTTCGCCCACCTGGCGCGTGCCCAGCGGAACGATCTGCGTCGGCAATTTGTCTACTGCGCCTTTCCATTGATGACCCGGCAGTGCGTCCCAGGTGATGTTCACTACTTCACCCTTGCGCACTTTGCCGAGGTCCGGCTCGTCGACGTAAACAGTGACGCGAACCCGATCCAGCCTGCCGACTTTCGCGACCGGATCGCCCGCATTTACGAAAGCGCCCTGTTTCAGATCAAAGTCGTAGAGTGTTCCATCTATCGGTGCGCGGATGACGCTGAGGTCCAGATTAGTGCGCGCAATCGAGGCGGCCGATTCAGCTTGCTGTACTCTTGCCCGCGCGATTTCCTTGTCAGTGCCGGTCACCAGCGCTCCCTTATGCTCCTCCAGCGACTGAATTCTAAGCTGCAACTGCTCGACGGATTGGCGGGCCGAGTCCAGCTCTTGACGCGTCGCCGCCTGCTTGCCGGCCAATCGATCGAGCGTCTGATAATTCTTCTGAGCGGCATCGAGGTCCAGCCTCGCCCGCGCCAGATCGGCCTCGGTCTGCTGGCGCTCGGCAATTCGCCCGCCCTGCTCCAGCACTTGCTGCTGTGTCTGGGCTTCCTTGATGGCTGCTTGCGCCTTGGACACTTCGGCGCTCGCCACCCGCGTGTCAAGCTCTATCAGAGGCTCGTCCTTGCTCACCTGCTGCCCTCGACTCACCAAGACTTTCGTCACCACTCCCGTTCGCTCCGCTCGCACCGGCAGCCACTCGATCGGTTCCACCTTGCCGTTGGTAGGGAGCGTGCTAACCATCGTTTCGCGCGTCACCTTGACGAAATCTACTTCAGGCGGCGTAGTCTTCTTAAAAGCCACCCAAGCGGTGATCGCGCAGGCCCCCAAGACCAGGGTTACCACCCAGCTCCGGCCGCGGCTCACGAGCTTGACCTCGCGCAGTAATCAAACAGGAGCTGCCATTCGGCTTGCTGGATCTCCATCGCCACGCGTTCGGACGGCGACCCCGGTTCCTGCCGCGCCTGCTCGCAGAAGGTGAGGAACGAAAAAGGATCCCACTTGGCAGCGACCCGAAAGCCGGCGTCGGGATGGCGCGCAAGGATGTCTTTGGCGGCAACCGACAAATTCCGAAATACTGGATGCGCTCCAGCGCAGCGAAACCAGTACGCGGAATTACCAGGGTCCGGCTCCTGGCGATGCAGGATCGCGTGCCAAAAACTCGCTTCCGGCGATTTCAAATCTTGCACGATCTCATGACATTCATCAAAACAGGAAAAATAAAGCCACAGTCCACCCAGGGCTTCTTTCGGGGCTCTCGCCTGCGGAAACAAATCGGATACCTCTTGTCTCTTCAAACGCTTGCGCGCCAACTCAGACGAGCATACGGCCGAAACCAATGGAATCAGCCGGTGCCCGCTCTGGTCGAGCGCGAGGATCTCTGCCACCTGTGTGCCGTATGCCTTCGAATCAAATGGCAACTACTATTTTCGCAGAAACTATTCGAGTACCATCAGCGTGTCGCCCGCGGACACCGTATCGCCCTCGCCCACACGCACTTCCACCACCCGGCCGGCACGAGACGCCTTCATCTCGTTCTGCATTTTCATTGCCTCCACAACGATCAACCCCTGGCCGATATCGACAGCATCGCCTTCCTTGACAAGCACTCGAACCACCTTGCCGGGCATGGGAGCAGAGACGCTTTGCCGCCCACTTCCGGTTGCGGCTCGCGACTGCCGGCTGGCATTGCGAGGATCACGAACTTCCACCGCGAAACGCCGGCCGCCGGTCTCTACATTCAAAACATGCGGCGCCGCTATGGCGCGAACTTCGAAGCTCCGGCCCTCCAACAATACGGAATATACGCCGGGTTCCACTTCTTTCACTGCTTCCAAGTCCTCGGGATCGATCTCGACCGCGCGGCCATCAATCAGGATCTGCCACTTCATCGTCGAAGAAGACTGCCTCGACCATCGGCAAGCCAACTACTCGTTTCTGGTTTCTGGTTTCTGGTTGTTAGTTGGCCATTCTTGGCAGGGCCGTTCTTGGAATGAGCTGCGGCGGCGGCCAGGGCGGCAGCCAGTTCCAGATCCTGCGAAGGTATCGATTTGGGTTTCCGCCGAGCGAAGAAATCGCCCACGAAGCCGGTGTGCAGGCAGCCCTTTCGAAATACCGGGTCATCTATGATTTCCCGGAAGAAGGCCAGGTTGGTTTCGACGCCCGTGATGGCGTACTCGGTTAACGCGCGCAGCATGCGTCGGATCGTGGAGTCTCGATTTTCATCCCAAACCACCAGTTTGGCAAGCAGCGGGTCGTAATCGATGGGCACATTCCAGTCCGGATAGACTCCCGAATCGAGCCGCACTCCCGGCCCGCTGGGCTCGCGGAGTTGCACAATCTTGCCGGGGGAAGGGAAGAAGTTGTTTTCCGCATCTTCGGCGCAGATGCGGCATTCGAGCGCCGCCCCGCGCCATTGAACGTCGTCCTGTTTAACGGGCAGCTTTTCGCCGGCGGCGATCTGCAGTTGAAGCCGGACCAGGTCGTAGCCTGTAACCAGTTCCGTCACCGGATGCTCCACTTGCAGCCGCGTATTCACTTCGAGGAAATAAAAATTACCCTGGATGTCGGCCAGGAACTCCACCGTTCCCAGGCTGGAATAGCCAACGGCCTGCGCGATTCGAAGCGCAGCTTCGCCCATTGCGGCGCGCATTTTCGGATTTTGCGTGATGAGTGGGGACGGGCACTCCTCGACGATCTTCTGATGACGGCGCTGCAGCGAGCATTCCCGTTCGCCCAAATGGACCAGGTTGCCCAGCTGGTCGCCGGCGATCTGGATTTCAATGTGACGCGGCTTGTCGATCAGCTTTTCGATGTAGACTTCGCTGTTGCGAAAAGAGCGCTCGGCTTCGCTCGATGCCTCGCGGAGGGCGGCGTCCAGTTCGCTCTCTTCATCTACGCGCCGCATTCCCTTACCGCCTCCACCCGCTGAGGCTTTGATCAGCACCGGATAAACCAGCTTCCGCGCCAACCTGCGCGCCGCCTCGAGATCTTTAGCCGGCTCTTCGCTGCCCGGCACGGCCGGGACGCCGGCGGCCTTTGCCAGAGTGCGGGCGGCGGTCTTCGAGCCGAGGCGCCGGATGGAATCGGGCGTGGGTCCGATGAACACGATGCCGGCGGCTTCACAGGCCGCAGCAAAATCGGCGTTCTCGCTCAGGAAACCATAGCCGGGATGAATCGCGTCGACCCCATGCTTTTTCGCGGCCTCGAGAATGCGATCGATACGGAGATAGCTCTCTGACGAAGGCGCCGGTCCGATGTGCTCCGCTTCGTCCGCCATGCGAACATGCAGCGCGGTTCGATCGACATCTGAAAAGACAGCGACGCTTCGGATATTCATCTCGCGGAGCGCGCGAATGATGCGCACTGCAATCTCGCCCCGATTGGCGATGAGGACCTTACGGAACATGCACGGTGATTGTAGCAAGAGTTGACTACATGATAGATTTACAGGAGATTGGTTATATACCGAAGGGACTTCCACGCAAATTGAGCCGGGCAACCAAACCCAAGCCAAAACCCTTCGAGGAGAAAGATCCGCTTCTCGCTTTGAGAGGCTTGGGCAAAGAGCTTTGGAAGGACCTCGGTGGCGGCGAGAAGTTCATTCGCGAACTGCGTTCTAATTCGTACGTCAAGAGGCAGGACCCCGCCCTCATTCGACAAAAATTACGACCAGCCAAACGCCGACGGGTTGAGCCTTGTGATATCGGATGATTTAGCCCGATTCACCCCAAAGCTAATCGGCGTGGTCCTGGTCTGGTACTCTTCAATAAGGTAACCCCCGCTGTTTTCATGGCAGGCTCCGGCATCCAGGATTCGCTCCAACAACGCGGCGTCCGGCTGACGCGGCAGCGCAAGATTTTGCTCGATCTGATCGATCAATCGGGCCAGCATCTCAACGCCGAGCGCCTCTACGAACTGGCGCGGGAAAAAGATCCCAAGCTCAACCGGGTCACGGTCTACAGGACTCTCAAGTTGCTCAAGGCCGGCGGACTGGTGGACGAGCTGGACTTGATGCACCACGATGGCGACCAGCACTACTACGAAACACGCTTGAAGCAGGAGCACGCGCACGTGATCTGTCTGCGCTGTGGAAAAATCGAGGAATTCTTCGGGGATCTGCTCAAGAAAATGCGGGAGCAGATCGAAACCCATTTCGGTTTCGATATTGTTCTTGCCCGCACCGAGGTTGGCGGCTACTGCGCCCATTGCCAGGTGCTGCGCGCGAAAGAGTTGGCCGCAGCCGCCTCCAAAGATACCCGCCCTGAGCCGACCGATCCGCGCCATCACCGGGGCCACTAACTGATGTCCACGCCGAGTGGTCATCCCGGCGAGAGCCATCGTGTGCCGGCTTTGGCGGTGATTAATCCTTCCGGAAACCGCAGCCGCATGCCCCTTGATCGCTTGCCCTTCCTGATCGGCCGGCAAGGCGACAATCATCTTGTTCTGCGCGATAACCGAGCGTCGCGCAATCATGCCCGCATCTTCTCTGAGAACGGCGAGTACTTTATTGAGGATCTGAAAAGCCGCCACGGCGTGTTTGTCAATGGAGAGCGGGTGAAGCGCCACCGGCTGGTCGATTCAGACCGGATCGACTTCGGTTTTCAGGATTCCTACCGTCTGATCTTCAACCTTGAGGAAGACGAAATCCATCGCATCATGGAGCAGTTTTCGTCTCAGCAGGGTTCGGGCGCTAACAATTTAGCCAAGCTCCGATCTCTGGTGGAAGTGGCGCGTGCCCTCCAGAGTTCGCTTTCCACCAACGACGTATTGGCGGCCGTGGTGGACGCAGCGCTTTCGGTGACCGGCGCCGAGCGTGGTTTTCTCCTGCTGCGCAAGGAAGAAGACCTGGAAGTGAGCGTGGCCCGCGATCAGCGCGGAACCCCCCTGGGCAGCTCGGACCTCAGCGTGCCCCGGTCGCTGATCCACCGCGCGCTTCGCACGCGCCGCGAGCTGCTGTCGATGACCTTCGACCCGTTGGGCCAGGAAGGCGTGCGTCCGGAAATGTCGGTTGCCGATCTGGAGCTGCGCAGCGTGGTCTGCGTGCCGTTGGTGCACGTCCGGACCGGCACGGGCTCGTTGCAGGAGACGATTGCGACTTCTGTCGACGATACCGTCGGCGTTCTCTACATGGATTCGCGCGGCGCCGCGGCTGACCTTTCGTCCGGCAATCGGGAGATCCTGCAGACCCTTGCGCTTGAAGCGTCCACGATTCTCGAGAACGCCAGATTGCTCCAGGAGGAGCGCGAGAAGCAGCGGCTGGAAGAGGAGCTGAACGTCGCACGTACGATTCAGCAGGATCTGCTGCCCGCTGGCCTTCCGTCGGAAGGCTGGTTTCGCGCCGCCGGATCGAGCGTAACTTCGCGTCAGGTGGGTGGAGACTATTTCGATGTCCGGCACATCGACGCCGACACGTTCGCCTGCGCTATCGCCGATGTTTCTGGCAAGGGCGTGAGCGCCGCGCTGCTGGCGGCATTGCTGCAAGGCGCATTTTTGTTCGCTTCCGAAGGTCCCACGGAAATAGGAGACGTGATGGCGCGCATGAATCGGTTCTTGTATGAACGCGCCAAGGGCGAGAAATACGCCACCTTATTTTATTGCACTCTGTCACGAAATGGGCAACTGTGCTGGTCCAATGCCGGTCACCCCAAACCGATTCTTGTTCGCGGTTCGGAATTGGTTCCACTGGAAAGCACCGGCTTACCGCTCGGAATGCTGGAGGCGGCGACCTATGAGATGAAGAAGGTCCACCTTTTGCCCGGGGACAAAATCGTGATGTATAGCGACGGACTTTCGGAGGCAGAAAACGCCGAGGGCGAGTTCTTTGACAAGACAGGCTTCCCTGAAACGCTGCGCGCCAACGCATCGCTGGGTTGCGGCGAATTACAGGCGAAGTTGGTGGAAGCGGTGCAGGATTTTAGCGAGGGCACCGAACTAAGCGACGATATCACGACGCTGGTGCTGGAGTATCGGCCTTAGACCGGAGGCACGAGTTATTGCACTGCTATAATCGAATAAGTAATGTCTCTCGATTCACTTGTACCGCTTTCTGCGTTGGCTGCGCATCACGTAAAAGGACAATAGAATGGGCAAACCCAAGGTTCAGATTCTGGAGGCCGGACCGGCTCCGGAACAAGATTCCGCAGTCGGCGGCTATAAGGTCTTCAATCGGATCATCGACTGGATCACCAACGAGAGGATGCAGTTACTCAACATTACCGATCGCATCAACGAAATCGTGCGGAAGAGCGGCGTACGCGATGGGCTGGTTCATCTACAATCGCTGCACACCACTTCCGCAGTTTTTATCAACGAATGGCAGGATGCGCTGCTGCATGACGTCAAGACTTTTTTCGACGACGTTGTTCTCCGCGAACAGTACTATCGCCATAACGATCCGGAGCATTCCGATTGCGAGCGGAAGAATGCTGATTCACACCTCCGCGGCATGCTGATGGGCCAGACTTTGTGCCTGCAGGTCCGCAATGCATCCGTGCTCCTGGGCACCTGGCAGAGCATCATTTTCGCGGAGTTTGATGGTCCCAGAAGCCGATCTCTGGCCGTCCAGGTTTCTGGAGTGTAGGCCTGCCCCACTCTGATCGGATGCCCCGGTTCTTCACCCTGCAGCAGGCCGAACAATTACTTCCCGAGGTGGAGTCGGCTATTCGGGATGCGATCTCGCTCAAATCCGAATACCAGCAGGCCGAAGAGGAGTGGCAAAGCTTCTCGCACCGCATCACCATGCTCGGAGGCGTGCTGGTGGATCATTCCAGGGTGCGGGAACAAAAAAACCGGCGCGAGGCGCTCGTACATGGTTTACAAGAGGCGCTCGAAAAAATCCACGAGTACGGATGCGTCGTGAAGGATCTGGATATCGGTCTCATCGACTTCCCCACGCAGTTCCACGGTGAGGAGGTTTATCTTTGCTGGAAGCTGGGCGAGTCCGGCATTCAATTCTGGCACGGCGTTCACGAGGGTTTTCGCGGCCGGAAGCCGATCGATCAAGAGTTTATCGAGCACCATCGCGGGGAAGTTCCCAACTGAATGTGCGAGAATTAGTTACGGTTAACGGTCTTTCCGTCTCCGGGAGGATTCCGAGTCGGGCAGTAGTGGTCGGTCGCTGCCTCAAATAAAACAAGCATGCTGCTGAGTCGAGAATTCATCGCCTATCTGTCCCGACAGCTCGTAAAGCGGATGACGCCGCAGATCATTGAGACTTCCAGCCCCGAAGCGGCGACCGAAATGATCGGCCACCTGATCGAAGAGGAGCTGCAAGTAGAGGATCGTTTAAACGACGAAGTCCGTGAGCTGCTCAGCCAGTACAGCGACTACATGCGGCGCGAAAGCGTTAGCTATCAGGAGATGTTCCGGCGCATCAAGAACACCCTCATTTCGCAGCGTAAAGTCATCCGCGCATCCGGCCGCGATACGGGAGATAACATGAAGCTCTCCCGCGATAAAGTCAACGACATCTCCCACAAGCTGGTGGCCGCCTTCCGCAAAGCTCGTGAGTTCCGCCTCAAGAAAGATCCCAACGATGTACGCCTGGAGATTGTCAAAGCGATGACCGAGCTGCTGGCCGTCGAGGAGAAAGTCGACCGCGCCGCACGCACCAAGATTCGTTCCCAAAAGAAGGAAATTCCCGAGGGTACCGAGGAGTGGGATCTGCTCCACCGACGTTACTATGCCGAGGAACTGAAGAAGTTCGGCATCGATTTCACCCGATGACGACGATCGTCGTCGTTGGCAGCCTCAACATGGATTTTGTCGTAACCGTTGGCCATCTCCCGTCGCCTGGTGAGACGATCTTGGGTCGCGACTTCCAGATGATACCGGGTGGCAAGGGTGCCAACCAGGCCTGTGCGGCCGCAAAGCTCGCGACCGATTCCGTACAGGTGCGAATGGTCGGCCGCGTGGGATATGACACGTTTGGGGACCACCTCAAGGCCAGTCTTTCGGCGGCCGGTGTCGATGTCAGCAGTGTTCACGGGACGCGCTCGCACGCCACCGGAGTAGCCCTGATCTCAGTGGACTCTTCCGGGCAAAACTGCATCGTGGTGGCGCCCGGCGCCAATCACGCTTTGATCGCTTCAGAAGCCGAGGCTATGCGCTCCGTGTTCCGCGGAGCCCGCTTGGTGCTGTTCCAATTAGAGTCGCCCTTGGACACGGTTGCTGCCGCTTTGAAGATTGCCCGCGAGGAGGGCGGTCGCACTATACTCGATCCGGCGCCGGCCGTGCCGCTGTCCAGCGAAATACTCGCGAGCGTCGACATCCTTACCCCCAATGAGACCGAAGCTTCGCTTCTGCTCGGACTGCCCCCGCAGCGAGTGTCGATCTGTAATGCGCCGGCGCTCGTCCGTTCTCTCAGAGAGCGTGGGCCTACGGCAGTAGTCTTGAAACTCGGCGACCAGGGGTGCTTCTATAGCGACGCTGATGCGGAGATCCATTGCCCGGCGGTTTCCGTGACGGCCCGCGATACAACGGCTGCCGGTGACGTCTTCAATGCCGCTCTGGCTGTGGCGCTGGCCGAAGATCGTCCGATTGCCGAGGCGCTCCGGTTCGCCAATGCCGCGGCCGCAATCTCGGTCACGCGCATGGGAGCCCAGGCGTCGATCCCCGCCCGCGCGGAAGTTGACCACTTGCCAGCGTCTTGAGATCGCAGTGGGGCGGACGCCCACGTCCGCGCCGGGACCCCCAGGTCCGGCGTCGCAACGCCCTATGGTGCCGGCGTCTTCTCCAACTGCTGCTTCGCCCACACGCGATTCGGATTCAACTCCACCGATTTGGCGATCGCCTGTCGCGCTTCCTCTGCCTGATTTTCGCGCCGCAGCGCAATCCCCAGCCACAGCCAGGCATCCGCGTTCTTGGGATTCAACTCGATCGCTTTTCGGAAGTCCTTAACCGCGACATCCATGCCGCCGCCAAAAGCCGGAGGCAGGTAGTAGTTTCCGACGCCATGGCTAAGATAGGCCATCGAAGATTTTGGATCCAACTCAATGGCCTTGTTCACGGCAGTGAGCGCGCATTTTCCATACTTCAAAGCCGCCATCCCATTACCCGAAATAATCTGGCCGCACAGCGTCCCGAGGATTCGCTGATATTCCGGCGCGTCCGGCTTCTGCGCCACCGCGCGCTCAGCGGCATCAATCCCCGCCTCCGCCGCATTCTTGGCCGCAGCCTTATCTCGCGTCTCGATGGCGACTTCGGCCGTATACGATTCGGCCAGCGCCAGCCGGTACTGCGCCACCGCGTCCTTCGGATCTTTTTCGGCCGCTGCTCGAAGTTCGCCGGCCATCTTCTCCAGTGTCGATCGATCTTGCCTGTCCCGTGCCTTGAGAAGCTCTGAGTCATCCCAGGTACTGGTAGCAAAAAGAGCGGAAATCAGGACCAGTGTCTTCATTTCTTACTCGACGCTGTTGGGCGTGACTCGGTTACAACGCCACAACTTTCCGATTCACCAGTAGGAAATATAGACCCAGAATGGCCAGAAGCACGCCATTGCAGGCGATCACCCTCGGGGCCGTGAACTCCTTGACCAGCGCGCCCACCACCAGGCTGCCAAAAGGGGTTCCGCCGCGAAAGGCGACGTTGTATACGCTCATCACCCGTCCGCGCATTTGGTCCGAGGTAATCATTTGGACCAGCGAGCTGACCGTCGTAAACACGGCCAGCAGCGTGCCACCGCTCAGGAAAAGCAGAACGCAGCTCAAGATGAACGACCGCGAGAGTGCAAAGCCGGTGATCAGTACTCCCAGCGCCACCAGCATCAATAATGCGGCCCTTCCCTGGCGCCGGTATTTTCCTAATCCCGCTACGATCAACGCGCCGCAAATCGACCCGATGCCCAGACAAACCAGTAGTGTTGAGTAAACACTGGGTCCGCCGTGATAAACGTCTCGCGTGAAGACCGGCAGAAACACCACCAGCGGAAAAGCCAGCAGCGTCATCGAAAACGCCAATACGATCAACGCTACCATCGCGCCCTGCTTGCGGATGAACTGGAATCCTACCTTCATGCTGCTCAGTACGGATTCCCCCGTCTTGGTTGGTATGAAATGTGGCCGGATGATCAGCAGGGTAATGATTACCGCGATGAACGAAATGCCATTCAGCGCAAAACACCAGGCCGCGCCGATCGCCAGCGCCAGCGCTCCCAGCACCGGCCCGATCACGCGCGCCAGGTTGAATTGAATCGAATTCAGAGCGATGGCGTTCGGCAGATCTTCGGGCTTCACCAGCGACGGAATGAGCGCCTGGTAAGCCGGTCCGCCGAAGGATTGCGCCGTGCCCACGATAAACGAAAGTGTGAGAATATGCCACACGTGCACCACGCCGGTTGCAAACAAAGTCGCCAGGAAAAATGCGCAGGTCATTTGAACTACTTGCGAACCGAGCAGCAGCTTCTGCCGCTGGGTGCGGTCTGCAAACACGCCGCCTACCAGCGAAAATAGTACGATCGGTATCGTGCCGAGAAACGAATCGAGTCCCAGCAGAAAAGAAGAATTGGAAAGCTGGAAGACTAGCCAACTCTGCGCCAGCACCTGCATCTGGGTGCCGACTTGGGAAGTGCACGCCCCGATCCACATGATGCGGAAATCGCGATAGGCAAATCCCTTGAAAACCCGCTTTAACAATCTAGGTTCCGATCAAGGCAGTGGTTTTTCGCGTCGAATCAAATGTAGGATGTTCCCGTCGCCGTCGCTGAAGAACTGCAACCGGTTGCCCTGATTGTTGATTGGTTCCCCCAGAAATTGCACGCCGCGCTTCTTGAGTTCGCCCATCGCTTCATCGAATTGATCGACGCTGATGGCCAGATGCCGGATTCCCGGGTCCTTCATCTTCTGCGGCGCTCGCGCGCCTTCCGAAGGGATGATCTCCAGCATCGAACCGTCCGCCGACCGCACGAAATAGTTGCCGTCGTAAGTGTGATTGATGCGGAAATCAAGTTTCTCCACATACCATTTGGCAAGCTTCGCCGGATCGGGCGACGCGATAGCAGTGTGCTCGAGACCTCTGAACATACACAGGATTGTAGCAGACGGGAGCAGCCGCCTGAACAGCCCGAGTTCCCCACCGAGTTTCCAATGCTAAAATCGAAAACAGTCCCCCGCGCCCCGCCTTGGAGGAAAGTTGTGCGCTTTTTCCTTTATTCTTTTCTTGCGCTCTCATTTTGCGCGGCAGATTCTAACTTTACCAGCCAATCTCGTGTGCTGGCTTTCGAAGCACGCGGCCAGCAATACGTGTCTCACGGTCCCGGCTATGCGTTTTCGGTGACCTCCCGCGCGGCAGTCTTGCATTTAGCCGGACATTCCGTGCGTATGTCGGCTGCTGGCGCCAGCCCTAAAGGGTTACTCGAAGCGCTCGACCGCATGCCCGGCAAGGCCAACTATCTCCTCGGCCGCGATCTCCGCGCATCTTACGATCTCTACGGCCGCGTCCGTTGGCGCGCCGTCTATTCTGGAATTGATCTGGTGTTTCGAGGAAATCAGGACCACCTCGAATACGATTTCGAAATCGACGCCGGTCACGATCCCGGAAAGGTCAACCTCGCTTTCGACGGCATCGACGACCTGCGCATCGATCCGAATGGCGATCTCGTTCTGACCGCCGGCGCGCTCCAGATCCGTCAACCCCAGCCAGTGGCCTATCAAATGATTGCAGGCCAGAAGGAGCCCGTCGACGCGGCTTATCGGATCGACCCCTCCCACCACATTCGATTCCGAACCGGCGCATATGATCAGCACCGCCCTCTGGTGATCGATCCCCAAATCGTCTTCGATAAATCGTTCGGCGGCAGCGGCGTGAGCACCGGCGCCGGATTGGCTCGGGACACGCAGGGACATCTTTATGTCACCGGCGCCACGAATTCAACGGATTTCGGCACTGTGAATCCGGCCCAAAGCCATCTGGGCACAGCGCCCCTCCTCGTCACTGCCGACGCCGGCAAACTTGGAGTTTCCCATCGCTTCAAGGAGCCACGTCGGTCAGCGCGATTGCGGCCGCCCCGTCCGCGCCCTCGGTGGTCTACGCCGCGACCCCGGTGGGCGTTTTCAAAAGCACGGACGGCGGGACAACTTGGAACGCAACAGCCGGCACCGGTCTTGCGGATCCAGCAACGGCTCTGGCTGTCGATGCCGGCTCCGCCACCACCCTTTACGCCGGCACAGCACAACAAGGCATCTTCGTCAGCACCGATGGCGCGGCCAGTTGGCGGGCCTCTACGAACGGTATCGATAACGGCGGCAGCATCATCCCGGTGATCGTCGCCCATCCCTCCCAGACCGGAACCGTTTTTGTGAGCGTCTTCAATCCCACTGGTGGGCTCAACCCATTTGGCCTTTTTCGCAGTACCGACTTCGGCCAGACCTGGACGCAGCTCCCGCTTCCGCCCAACCAGTTGATGAGCCCGGTGAATGCCATCGTCATTGGCTCGAGTAATACGATCATTGCCGCAACCTACCAGAGCTTGCTAATCTCCACCGACGGCGGAAATACCTGGACCGCGGGAGCGAGTCAAGGCGTCCAGAACAATCAAGCGCTCGCCATCGCCCCCAATAATCCATCTACTCTGTACCTGGTCAATTCGTCGTCCTCAGGACTGCAACTGAGCACGGACGGAGGCCAGACCTCCACCGCCGTGTTACCCTCGGTCCACTTCACGCAATTCGGCCGCGTTGCGGTCGATCTCAGGAATCCCTCCACCGTCTACGTAGCGGACATCAATCTCCTCTATCGCAGCACAAATGCGGGACAAACCTGGTCGACGCTTTCCTTGCGGAACTCCATCACGCCCCAGACGATCTTTGTCTCACCAGTCGATTCACGCGTTTTCCTGGGAGCCTTCACGCAAACTAATGCGTTCGTCACAAAGTGGAGCGCGGATGGCAGCCAGGTTCTCTACTCTACCTATCTCGGCGGAAGCGGCGGCGACCGAGCCACCGGAATCGCCGTGGATGCAAACGGCAGCGCCTACATTACTGGTATAACATCATCATCGGATTTCCCAACCACCCCCGGCGCATTCCAGACCAAGCTGACCAGTATCCAGGACGTCTTTGTCGCCAAGCTCAGCCCGGATGGTTCTCAACTGATCTATTCCACGCTGCTCGGAAGCCAGTCGGCAGTGTCCACTAGCATTGCCGTGGAACACACCGGAAATGTGGTTATCACCGGGTTCTCACAAGGCAATTTTCCCGTGACAGCCGACGCATTGCAAATTCCTCCCATCGGAAGCTGCACCCTGCAACCTTCGTTCGCCGGTTTCTCGACTTCGGGCGATGCGTTCGTCACCAGGATCGCGGCCGGCGGAAACGCGCTTGTTTATTCGACATTGCTCGGCGGGAGTTGCGCGAATTACGGCACGTTCGTGGCGCTGGATGCGAGCGGAAACGCCTGGGTCACCGGATCGACGACTTCTCCGGATTTTCCCGTCACTTCGGACGCCTTGCAGCCGCAATTCGGCGGTGGATACTACGACGGTTTCCTTGCGCGCTTCAATACCTCCGGCGGTCTCGACTATGCCACTTATCTCGGCGGTCCTGGGTACGACGCTCTGAACGCGATCGCCTTCGATCAGTCCGGCAACATTTACCTCACGGGTGAAAGCGGCGGCTTGTCTCAGCCTGCCTCTTCCGGCGCATTCCAGCCACAGGCCAGCGCGAGTTGCTACGTCATCAGTATTGGGCCGGCCACATTTTCTCCGCAAGGCAACGCGCTGGTCTTGAAGCTCGATCCTAAGGCGCATTCAATCCAGCGTCTCACTTACCTTGGCGCGCCGGGCTGTCTTTCTCCGTCATCGATCGCGGTGGATTCTTCGGGCGAACCTTGGATTTCGGGCTCTTTGAACTTTGCCGGCAGCGCGCCTCAGACCGTGAGTCCATTCGAGATCGGAATCGGACAAGGTTTTATCAGTAAGTTCAGCGCGGATCTTACCCAGTTGCTGTTTTCAACGTATTTCGACCCGATCGCTGGCCTCGCACTCGACTCCTCCGGCTTGGCCTATGTCGCGGGCACGCGTGTCTACAACACCACCAGCGGGATGCAGCAAGTTTACGTCGCCAAAATCGATCCCTCGCCGCCCGCGATTTCACTGGACTCTATCACCAGCCTTGTCGCGTCTGCGAATCTATCCAATTCTCGCGGCATCGCTCCGGGAGAGGTGATCCGAATCCTCGGCAAGAAGATGGGTCCGGCCGCGGTCACCCCCGGCGTGATCAACTCGGGAATTTTGGCAACCAACGTGGCGGGCGTACAAGTTACATTCGATGGAACCGCTGTGCCGCTACTGTCGGTAAGTGCGCAAGAAATCGATCTGGTGGTGCCTTTCGAATTGACCGCCAAGTCCACGACCATGGTCCAGGTTGTGTATAACGGTGTCCAATCCAACCCGGTTCAAGTCGCCGTAAACACCACAGCTTTGCAGATCCTCGCCGTGTCAAATGCAGACTTCTCTCCGAACTCGGCGGCAAATCCGGCTCAGGCAGGTTCGGTAATGACCCTCTATTTTGCCGGTGCCGGGCAAACCAATCCCCCCAGCCAGGATGGTCAAGTCAACGCTGCTCCGGTCGCCGCGCCAAGCATGTCTATCCAGCTCCAGTGGTTCGCTAACGACCCCAACAATCCCACCATACTGCCGATCACCTTTGCCGGCGCAGCGCCAGGCTTGGCCGCGGGCATTTTCCAGGTCAACTTCATCGCGCCCCAGCAAAGCCTGATGAACGTGAATCTTCTCATGGGAAACGCCGGCGCGCCATTCAACGTTTGGGTCCAATAGAAGGGCGGTTCTCGTCAGTTACTATCCAGCATTCGAAGGATCAAGAGCTGCGTGGCCTGTGATATGTTGCCCGGAGATGAAGAGCCCAGAGGGCAATCCCCGTCCCAGCGGTATCATGCGCGTCGCGCTTCTCACTACCTTCACAGCCAGCAAGAAGGACCCGCTTGGTTCGGTGATGGAGCGGGTACACTAAGCTTTTTTGGACGCAGGCTTGGGGGAGCCAGTGATTCACTTCGATTTTGGCGACACGTCCACGTACGCTTTCGATTCCAGTGTGGACCGCGTACTAAAGCGCCATCCGGAGTTAGGACGCTTCGTGACGACCGCTTCCCCCATGCGGGCGTTCCAGGGGCGGGGACGCAATACCCAATCGGGGACGCGGAGCGGTGGAAGAAGATCGTCGAGAACCTGGCGGCTTTGGTTGCGTATCTGGATCGGAGCCCTGTTCCTGAGATCGAGGCGAAGGTGGGTCCGTCACCGGAATGGTATCAACCGGAAAGTTGATAGCGGCAACGTGGCGTGTCCGCCTACCCATCAGCCGCGTTCGGATAAACCCGACGTGGCGTGCTGCCGTAGTAAGACCACCCTGAGTGAACGTGTGCGGTCAAGTAACTCCTGGATAACGGCGACTCCGGAAGTTGGCGGATGCTGGCCGACATATCGTTACTAAACTAATCTGGCGGTTCACATCCGCGTCGGCCTCTCAAGGCGTTTCTCTGAGCTAGCCGTTTTCGACGCGCGCCTTTATATCCGAGTACGCCGTATCGATGAGCCTGCTTAGCGCTGCGGCGTTTGTGGCCGTTCCCGGTCTCAGCTTCACATGGCGCATGAACTTGCCTGTGCCTTGCAACAAGCGGGCCGGATCCGGCAGCGCTGCGCCGTGAAAGAACCGCACGTTTACGTGCGAGGTGAATACATTCACGTAGCCGAAGGGCGCATCTCCCAAACATGCAACCGGACAGCCGTCATGCAAAAGCTCCCGGACTTCGTCCCCGCAGTTTCGCATCACCTCAAACCACTGATGCGCGATGGCTCCCAATTCACCTGCATGCTCTTTCATCCACGCATCGATGGCGGGATCCCGCTCGACGGCGCCGTTGAATCGCAGCAATTCCGTTCTCATCGGCGCTCTACTCTCTGCTTTCGAGATCTATGGTTACGTAGCACCCATATCCCTCCAGCAAATCCGGCCATGACCGCATCTTTCTTTTTGTCAGTGTAGCGTCCCAACAGGTGCGAGACACATCGAGCTCATAACTCCCCATAAACGCGCCAGCATGCGTAGAACTCCAGCGCCTTCAAGTGATACAGATGCTGGAATGGCGAAAAACAAGCGCAAGCGAACACCGAAAACTATATTGAATAGCCTCACCTCCCAGAGTTCGCGACGATCGTACGATCCTGCAATCCGTGAGTTCACCGATTAGTACTGTTCAGAACCCCGCCTCGCCTTCAACAAAACCGTGGTGACCAGATACCGGATCTACCTCGAACAAGCCCACTATGCTTCTTCCACCGTCAATCTGGGTTTTGCTGCTATTCGCAGGCTTGCCTACGAAGCCGCGGATTGCGGACTTCTAAGCCCTGATCTGGCGGCAGGGATCCGACGGGTGAAAGGCGTGAAGAAACACGGCCTGCGGATTGGGAACTGGTTGACTGCTGAACAAGGGAAGAGACTTCTTGCAGTCTTCGACGATGGTGATTTTCGTGGCAAGCGTGACTACGCCATGGTTGCTGTCCTCCTGGGATGCGGGCTCCGGCGAGCCGAGCTGGCCGCGCTCGCCGTGGAGCATTTACAGCAACGAGAAGAGTATTGGGTAATCGCCGACCTCGTTGGCAAGGGCGGCCATGTGCGCACTGTGCTTCCGGCCTGGGTCAAAGCGGCACTGGACCGCTGGTTGACTGCCGCTGGTATCACCGCAGGCCCAGCTTTTCGTTCGATCAATAAAGCCGGGCGGATTGTAGCGAGTGGTTTCAGTCCAAAGGTGATCTGGGGTGTAGTCAAGACCGGGTGCTCGAAATGCGGTCTTGATGGTGTTGCTCCTCACGATTTGCGTCGCACCTGCGCACGCCTGTGTCATGAGGCCGGCGGGGAGCTCGAGCAATCCAATTCTTGCTAGGACACGTCAGTGTGCAAACGACGGAGCGATACCTTGGATGCAAGCAGCGGCTCCGAAATGCGGTCAACGATAGAATGGGTCTTGAGTCGGCGGAATCCTGAGCTAAAGCCTTTCATAGTGCACTTATTTGCACGACCGCCGTGGTATAAGATGGGCGAGGGCGCGCTGGTTTCGCTTAAGGTCGGGCGCTTTAGAAGCAAGGAGAGAAATGACGATGAAATTGGCGAAAGCGCCGATGCTTTTCACCCTGGTGTCGGTGGCGGCCTGGGCCCAGGTCAATGTGGGCGAACAGAAGCCCGAAGCCAGCCTGCCCTTCACCATGACCACGCTGGCCACCTTTGAACTGCCCTGGCGGCTGGCCTTCCTGCCCGACGGCCGCATGCTGATCACCGAAAAGGTCGGGCCCGTTTGGCTGGTGTCCCAGCAGGGAGAGAAAATTCCGGTGGGCGCTACGCCCCCGGTCTATTGGCAGGGCCAGAACGGCATGCTGGGCGTCTTCGTCTCGCCCCGTTACGCCACCGACCAGAGTATCTATCTCACCTATGTCGAGCCCGGTGACTATGGCGGGGGCTTGGCGCTGGCCCGCGCCAAGCTGAACGCCACCGCCAACACGGCTAGACTGGGAAATTTCGAAGTTCTGTGGCGCCAGATGCCCAAGGGCAAGGGTGGCCAGGAAGGCGCGCAGATCGCCTTCTCGCCCGACGGCCAGTATCTGTTCCTCACGGTTGGCGACCGCCAGCGCTTCACCCCCGCCCAGGATCCAGACCAACCCGAAGGCAAGATCCTGCGCCTGACGCTGGACGGCAAACCTGCCCCCGGCAATCCCGACTTCGGGAAAACCGGCGCTGCCACCGTTCCCCTGATCGATCCGCCCCGTGACACCGAAGCCGCCAAGACCGCGAAGGTGGTAAGCACCTATACCTTTGCCGGCCCGAATCTGACGCCGGCTGAAACCTGGGCCAGCGGCGTCCGCACGCCCTACGGCCTGGCGTTTTCGCCCACCGGCGAATTGTGGGAGGTCGAGCATGGCCCGCGCGGCGGCGACGAGCTGAATCTGATCGAGATGGGCAAGAATTATGGCTGGCCGCTCGTCTCCTATGGCCAGAACTATAACGGCGTGCCCATTCCCAAGCCCGACATGCGGCCCGACTTGGCGAAGCCCGTGCTCTATTGGGTGCCGGTGATCGCGCCGGGCAATCTGATGTTCTACCACGGCACCCAGACCTTCCCCCAATGGAACGGCAACGGCTTTATCAGCGGCATGGAGACCAAGTCGCTCAACCGCATCATCTTTGACGGCCATGGCGGCGCTAAAGCCGCCGAGCGCTGGGATGTGGGCCACCGCATCCGCGATGTGGAAGAAGGCCCCGATGGCTCGCTGTGGATGTTGGAAGACGCCAATCCCGGCGCCCTGATCCATGTGACACCCCAAGTGATCACTTCGCGTTAGGTGAACAAGAAGCAAAAGGGCCGGAGCGATCCGGCCCTCTTTGCTTTGCCGGTCGCCGCTTGTGTCGGTTCACGTTTCAGAACGGCTAGATTGAGAGTAAATGGCGAGTGCAGTCAGCGGTTAGAAAAGATATTTAGCAGATTTCAACCGGCGAGATGGCGGCACTCGTAGGAATGCAACAGAAAGTTCCAGAAGTCGCCCTCCTGGGAAGCATCGCCTGGATTGCTCCCGATAAACGCGTTAGCGCACGCTGAACATGGGCATGAGGTCCGCTCGGCAATCAAAGTTGCGATGCCGACTTCCCGTTAGTAATCCGATAACAGCCACCACGATCTGCCGACGCAAACCTACCTTGTAGGTCCTGGATCCAGCCGGTGACGGTCTTTCCGGGGAAGCCGACCTTGGTAAAGACTCCGGTTTTTCAAAAACGAAGCCGGAAGTGGCCTTCGCGGGCGTGTTGAGATCGGGCCGGTGTAGGAGCGCATTCTCATTTCAATTCTATTTCGTTCACGTTGCGATCCTGTTGCGGAAGCGTCTACTCGACCGTTGTCTCCCAGTACTGGTCTAGGGTCACCTGTAACCGGTTCTTTACCATTCCGTCGCGCGGACCGCATGACAAACCGCCACGATGGAGCTGAAAGAACAAGGATGAAAATGGATTTCCTGAGATTGCACTTAGGTGAAATCGCGAGCCTGGTGCTCGCGCTCGTGATCTGCTTCGTTGCGGCCGCGATCGCCTCGCGTTACGTGACGAATCGAAGAATGATTAGAAACGTCCGCAATGTCTGCATAGCCGCCGCTATCGCGGCCTTCGCTTTCTCCTGGATCTACTCGCTAACCGTCAACCGGATCCCACGGGCCAAGATCGATCGCTCCGGCGCGGATCAGGACCAAAAGGCTTTCGAGCTGCGGCATTCAGATCAGAAGAAATAACGGAGGAATACTATGAGAACGAAACTGTATTTGCTGTTACCGACAATCTTGCTCTGCGGTTGTGCCGGCCCCGCCGTGCGATCCATTCCAGCGGGATACATGGGCAAGGTGCTCACCCCCACCGGTTGGGAGCAATCCACGCGCAGCGCCGGTCAGGTGGATCTCCGCAGCCCCGATAGAAACGGGAATTTCAGCATGTTAATCCTGCTCGAAGCAACCAGCACGACGGTGAAGGAGCAGTTCCTTGAAGCCAACGCCGACGCCGTCAAGCAGGACAACACCGATCATCGGGTCACTACTAAGGACGGCGCTCCGCTCTCGGTTGATGTGTATATCCGGGCTATGCTGCCCGATGATGAATCCACTCGCTACGGCATCTTCACGCTGGTCACCCCGGTGCCGATCTGCACGACGACCGGATCCGCCGGGTCAGCATTCAGAATATCTACGAGCGGTTCGCGCAAATGAAAATCCGCAACAATATTCGGATGATTTTCTCCGGATATCCAACCTATAAAGACGTCGCTGCGAATTATGACCGGCTTAACGATCAGATCTCGACCATGGTGATCCGGACATTCAACGAGGATCGCGTGCCGCTCAAGTTGCAGGACGTGCAACTTTCGAACGTGTAGCAGGACCCCGCGGTTTTCAAAGCTCAGAACGATCTGGCCGCCGCCGAAGCCCAGGCGGATGCCATTGCCAAGATCGGGGAGGCGATTCGTAGGAACCCCGAATACCGCGAGTACATGAAGTGGCAGTCCCTCAAGGAAATCGCGGCGACCGGCAGCCAAAAGGGAACCAACACCCTGATCGTGGTGGACGGTGAAACTGGCGGATCCTGGGCTCAGGCCGCCTACGCCCGGGGCAAATAGGATAGACCCGCCAACATTCCGAGCGGCGACAGTAACGGAGCGGCCGCCAGCCACTATGCCCGCCCGTCGTCATCACCTGATCGCGAGACAGGTGCATGGGGGCTGCCACAAATTTCGCAAGTCATGCGAGTTGAATCGGCGGTTTCGTGAAAGCCGTGCAGGGGAAGGGATCGACGATGAGCTTCGGCTCATAACCTCATACAGAGAAAGTCCAGAAATCGGGGTCGCGTCAACTTCACGGGAAAAACGCCCGACTCGCCTGGATCAGGAACGAGAAGCGCGCTCCGGTCCGCCCATCCACATGGCCATCCAGTCCCAATCTATAGAACCGTCCGTCCATTTTCGGAGTCCCGCCGACAAGCCTCTAGCAAGAACCCAATCTCTGAAAAAGCCTCGGCTGGTCACACCACCGCCTTACCCTTTTTTCCGTTCCCCTTCACCAACTTCCCAATCTCCACTACGCTTGGTCCCCTCCCACGCGTGTTATTCCAAGTTATGAATCCTATTACGGAATCAACCATCCCCAATGGCCCCGACCGCGCCGCCGGTCCCGCTACCATTCATTGATCGCGCCAGCAACCGTGCCGCCGTGAATAAAGCCAACGCCCAGCATTCCACCGGCCCCCGCACCGAAGCCGGCAAGCAACGCTCGAAACTGAACGCCTTCCGCCACGGCCTCACCGGCCAAGCCGTCGTCCTGCCCACCGAGGACGTCGCCGCTTACCAGCGCCACTCTCAGGCTCTCCTCGACGAATACCTGCCCAACGGCGCCACCGAAATCCAGCTCGTCCAATCCCTGACCGACACCTCCTGGCGCATGAACCGTGTAGCCGCCGTCGAGACGAATCTTTTCTCGCTCGGCATTACCGAAATGGAAGACCGCATCCGCGCCAACCATCCCGAGGCCGAAGCCGCTCTCGCCATGGCCTCAACTTTCCGCGATAACGTCCGGGCTTTCTCGAACATCAGTATCTACAGCCAGCGACTCTCCCGCCAGTTCGAACGCACCTTAAATCAGCTCCGCCAGATCCAGGCCGAGCGACGCGCAGCCGAAGAGCGCCAGCTAGACCAAGCGGCCAAGATTTTGAGAATGCACAAAGAACCGAAACTCCCGGGCGAGTCCTCTCCGTACGATCCCGCCCCATACAATCCGGCCCCATACAATCCGGCCCCATACAATCCGGCCCCATACAATCCGGCCCCATACAATCCGGCAGATGATGGGTTCGTTTTTTCAACTGCTGAAATCGAGACCTTCCTCCGCCGCCAAAACCGCCGCGAGCAGGCCAATGTTCATGACTTTTACAGGTGTGCCTAGCTCCTTCGAGCATCCACGGACTTTAAGGACACTCCGGCCCCGCTGATATCATCAGGTTATGAATCGTAAGTGGCTGCTGGCGGGAGTTGTGATCGTGCTCTCGACCGTGGCAGTAGCCGCTTTGTTTCTGACGCGAAGCAAACCTCCGGCCGCGTCCACTCGTCCTGCTCCGATCCCGCCTGTCCCCGCACCTGCTCCCGCTCCGGCTGCCGTGGAAATCACCGTTTCGGGCCAGGTTCAAGCGGCCAACGTAGTGAATGTACCGGCGCCGGTGGATGGAACCATTGACGAACTGATGGCTAACGTCGGCGACGTCGTGATCGAGGGAAAGCTGCTGGCGCGAATCAAGAACCCGAAGTTGGCATCCGCCGAAACCACGGCTCAGTCGGAAGCCGACCGCCAGCGCAATCGCATTAGCGGACTCGAATCGGCTTTGATCTCTGCACGTCTCGAAGTCTCGCGTACTGACGCCGACCAGACCCGTGTCAAGCAGGAGCTCGAAAAGGCGGACAAGGAATATCAGCGACAGGAGTCCATGTTCCGCCAGGGAATCACACCTCGGGTCGTGTACGAACGCGCTCAACAGGAATACAATGCGTACAAAGCCGATTCGGAAAGGCTCGCCGAGGTGGCCAAGGATGCAGGCAACCGCGTGTCGTCGTTGACCGACGAGTTACAAACCGCCCGCGCGGATCTTGACCAGAAGAAGGGCGCAGTGGACCAGGCTCACGCCGAAAGCGGCTCCGGCGATGTCCGGTCACCGGCCGAAGGAATTGTCGTCGCCCGCTGCTGCCAGGTCGGCGAGTCCGTTACCGCCGTTTCCACCAACTTGTTTCAAATCGCCGGCGATCTCACGCAGCTTCAGGTGGTGGCCTCCCCGGATCCCGCCACCATCGAGAAAATTCACCCCGGCCAGATGGCGGCTATCGAGATCCCGACCGTCTCGGCCACCATGGAGGGCAAGGTTCGCGAGGTCAAGCCCGACCAGGTGATCATCGAATTCAGCCGCCCAAATCAGAGCGTGCGCCCCGGAATGACGGCGCGGGTGAAGATCAAGCTAAGCTAGAGACGAAGGCCAATCAAAGAAATGAATTTCTTGAAGGACAGTCTCATTGAGCTGATTACCCAGACCTCAACCAATCTCCCGCCCGACGTGCGGGCCGCGATGGGGCATGCTTTGGAAGACGAGATTTCGGGAACGCAGGCCTCGCAGGCATTGGGGATCATCGCCACCAATATCGACATGGCGCAGCAGGACGAAGGGCCCATCTGCCAGGACACCGGCATGCCGACCTTTGTCATTCACACGCCGGTGGGCATCAATCAGCTCCAAGTAAAGCGGGCCATTCGCGAGGCCGTGGCGGAAGCCACTCGACGCGGCAAGCTCCGCCCCAACTCAGTGGATTCTCTCACCGGGAAGAACAGCGGCGACAACCTCGGCGACGAGACGCCCGTCATGCACTTCGAGCAGTGGGAGGAAGACGAAATCGAAGTCAAGCTGATCCTGAAGGGCGGCGGTTGCGAGAACAAAAATATCCAGTATTCACTTCCCTGCGAGCTGGATCATCTCGGCCGCGCGGACCGCAATATCGAGGGCGTACGCCGCTGCATCCTGCACGCGGTGTGGCAGGCGCAAGGCCAAGGTTGCGCTCCGGGCGCTGTCGGCGTATGTATCGGGAGCGACCGTGCGCACGGCTACGTGCTCGCCAAAGACCAGCTTTTTCGAACGCTGGACGACGTCAATCCGGTTCCCGAACTGGCCAAGCTCGAAGCCGAAGTGATGGAGGAAGCCAATCGCATCGGAGTCGGAGCGATGGGCTTCGGCGGCAATGTGTCGCTCATCGGATGCAAGGTTCGCGCCGCCAATCGCCTGCCTGCCAGCTTCTTCGTTTCGGTGGCGTATGACTGCTGGGCGTTTCGCCGGCTCGGTGTGCGTCTCGATGCCTCAAGTGGCGCGATTACGCGCTGGCTATATCGCGATCCGAAACGCTCCGTGGAGCGAATGGCCAACATGGAAGGATTCCCGCTCACTGGTCGCGAGGTCGTGTTGACTGCGCCGCTATCCGAGGAAGCTGTGCGAGCGCTCAAGGTTGGCGACGTGGTGCTGATCTCCGGCGAAGTCTACACCGGCCGCGACGCCGTACATGCACATCTGATGAAGAATCCGCCGCCCGTGGATCTGCATGGCGCCGTGCTTTATCACTGCGGCCCGGTCATGCTGAAGCAAGGCGACCGTTGGGAAGTGAAGGCTGCCGGACCAACCACCAGCAGCCGCGAGGAGCCTTACCAGGCAACCATCATCGAGAAGTACGGCGTGCGTGCAGTGATCGGCAAGGGCGGCATGGGAGCCAAGACTTTAGCTGCTCTGAAGAAGAGCGGAGCTGTTTATCTGAACGCGATCGGAGGCGCAGCACAGTTTTACGCACGCACCGTCGAAAAGGTGCTAGGTGTGCACTTGCTGGAGTTTGGTATTCCCGAAGCGATGTGGCATCTGCGCGTGAACAACTTCGCGGCCATCGTAACCATGGACGCCAACGGAAACAGCTTGCACGCCGACGTCGAGAAGACCACCGGCGACAAGCTCGCCGAACTGCAGCAAGTATAGCGGTCTGTTAAAATCGAAAATAAGCTTGTTCGCACGGACGTTGCATCACTTGGCCAGGTAGCTCAGTTGGTAGAGCGCAGCCCTGAAAAGGCTGGCGTCGGCGGTTCGATTCCGTCCCTGGCCACCATGTTTTCATCAACTTACGGACCCCTCAGGGTGCAGTTTCATTCCATTTCATTCCAAAACTTTGGCGCGCAGCGACCAGCCTCAGGGGTGAAGTGCAGTCTGAACGTCCGTCAGTCGGCTCTCGATTCCGCCATCATTTTCGGATGGAAGGGATGCTCAGTCGTTTTCCCCCATGCGGTTTTGCATTAGCGCACCGTCCATACGCTCCGAGCGATAGCCGCTGTTCCAAGGCCGCACGATTTCACAGCACTCTGGAGTCGTTTACGGGCCAAGAATCGACCCACATTCTGGAAAGCAAAAACTCAGAGCGTGACGCCGCCCTCTGTTGCCCGGTTGTCGCAAAACGTCATAACACCCAAGATTGATATTTACAGAATCTTAAACCTAAGCGTGTAGGCTGATTCCGAGGACGGGAACTGCCATGTCAACGCCGACGGAAGACGATCTCGACATTGTGCCGGAAGCCGAACTGCTGGCTATGCCGGGTGAGGCGATTCCTTCCGGTAGGCTGACCGCGTTTTTTACGCGACGGGCCGAGGTCCTCCACCAGCTCGAACTCGACGAGCTGGCCCTTGAACGTTCAGGGAATTCCACCCGCCACTTCCTCATCTTCCCCGGCATGGACCCAAAGGAAAGGCAACGCCGCGAGGAAGAAGAACGCCGCCGTGCCTGGCTGGCGGAACAGGAGATGCTTGAATACGCACAGCGTACCGACAGGATGCTGGCGCAGATCGACGGTCAGCAGCGCGTGGTCGAGAAACGTCGCAAGGAGATTGAGGACAACGCGGTCAGACTGCATGACGGCCGCCGCGCCTATGTTGACCACGATCAGTACCGCGACGGGCAGGGCAGGCTGCTGGAGGGCAGGGACCGCGAAGAAGCCGCCGCGCTTCACCGCGAGAAACCGGACGCCTCGACGTGGGCGCAGAAGCAGGAGATCGACCGCCGCGCTGAGGAATTGAAGCGCCTGAAGGACAAGGTCCTCAAGGACCGCGAGAGCGGGGAGGGGACACCGGAAGAAAAACGGCAGAGGCTGTCCGGCTACGAAAAGGAGTTTGCCGACAAGATTGCCGCGCGACAGGAGGAGATGGGAGCGACAGCGACCGGAGGAGCCAATGATCCGGTGCCCGATTACGGCAGCGCGGATTACATGGCCGAGCTGGGCGGCGAATACACCATCTCGACCGTCCCGGCCTTTACCCGCGCCGCGCAGGGCGGCGATCAAACCCTGACCGCCGAACGCAGGGACACGGACAACGAAACTCCCCAGACGCAAAACACGCCCAGGCCGGGAGGGCAGGGCGCTCTTAAACTGTAACGTGTGGAGATCAATCGATGAGCGAAAAGGGAACCCTGAGCGAGGATAGTGCCTTGTATGCGATGGCGATTGCCTTCCCTCTCGCAGACGAAGTTTTCACGGCCGGTTTCGAGGCTGGAATGATCTGGCAGGGCATGTGGTCCGGCAAAAGGACCATTCAGATGCCCATCAACACCGAACTCAGGGACGGCATCGCAACGCTCGCCAGAAATCGCGGCTACCGCGCTAAATTCAGGCATGGGCCGAAAGCCGACCAGATCTCCGTAACACTACGGAAGATTACGCCGCGCCAAAACCGGCCCGCTCGGCGGGCCAGGGCGCGCTGAAATTCTAAACCGTTTTTCAACCCGCTTCATTTTCCTCCAACTCCAAAATACAGGCCGCCCTGCGCAGTCAAGGGTCGAGATGAACGGCTGCGCCGCCCTTGACTTTGCTTCGGTCTGGCCTGTGAGCACCCCTCTTTCCCATTAAGAGGAAAATGAAGGTTTTGAAACGCTTTGAAGGGAAGGGAGGGTGCCTCCTCGTTGGGAGGCAAACAGTTTATGATCGTGGCTTGCAGAATCCTTGAAGATCACCGTAACAGATTCATTCGACTCGGGTTATACTCTGGTATGCGGTTTTTACTCGCATTTTTCGTCCTGATGACGGCGCGGGCGATGAGCCTGAAAGACTTCAACGCCCAGCCTGACAAAGAGCAATCTGCTTACGTCGCAACCTTTATAGACAAGATGACCACGGACCTGCGGGCGAAGAACCCGGAACTGTCGCAGAACATCCGCACCTGGTTCGCGCGCAAGCGGGACGACAGGCCGGGGTCCGAAGGGATGGAGCGCCTTTATGTCGAACTCGGCGCCCTTGAGCTTCAGGCATCGGCGGGCAAAGCCGACCTGTCGAAGATCCAGCTTGAATCCGTCATCGTCTGGGTCGTGAAGCAGAAATTCCCGCCGCAGCAGTCGCAGAAATAAAATCCCGCCGCGACCGCGCGGCCCACCAATCCCGCGGCTTCCATTCACGCCCGTCTGATACCGCCCCGAAATGATAAAATGCGGCTATCGCAGGGAGGGCGCATGGTCAAGACCGCCCGCATCGCCGCCGTTGTGGCTTTGGCGTCGTTCCTTGCCGCCGTCCCGGCGCGCGCCCTGAGCCTCAGGGACTGGGAAGCGAAATCAGACCGCGATCAGATTGAATATTTAGGTTCCTGCTTCGCTAAACTTGTCGTCGCCGTCAGCAAGGCCGACCCGCCTACGGCGCAGAAGATCAGGAGCTACTACAACGACAAACGGCCCGGCGCGAAGTACCCCGCAGGCTTCCTTGACGTTCTCCAGCAGATTGTCCGAACGCAGCAGCAGGCCGGGACCGACCGCCGCGTTGATCCGGCGAAGATCGAGATCGAGGATATCGTTCTCCGCAACACCGCAGAAAAGTTCAAACTTCCGAACGTCGTGCTCAGTGCCGGCAAAAGCTCGGGACCCGGCACGCCCGCGCCGGTGAAGCCCGACTTTCAACCGGCCGACAACCCACGCCCTGCTGTGAACCCGGCGCCGCGGCCCGCTCCGAACGCGGACGATCCGATCGGGGCAGGGGGCTTCATCACGCCTCCGGTGAGGGTGCCCGAACAAGCTGTCCGGAAGGAACCGGTGCCCGCCGGCGTTCCGATCATGGTCGGCAGGGTGGATGTATCCCACATCGCCGGGCTCAGGCCGGGCGACACGCCGCAGCGCGTTGTTTCTCTTTACGGACAGGCGGTGACGGATAACGGGATCGAGAAATGGTACGGCGGCGCCCGTCTGATGGTCCGTTACGCCGACAACGTCGCCAAGCGCGTGGAGGTTTACAGCAGCGAGCTGGACCGGGTCCGGTCACGCGCCGGCAATGACGCCTTGCTGGATCTGTTCGGCCAGAGCGAAGCCGCCGTGATCGCTCTGCTTGGCCCGGCAAAAGAGCGGGAAGCGCAGAACGGCGGCACCTACGATCTCTTCTGGGCTTTTCCGATGCCCGGCAGACCGGCGGGACAGTACGCCGATCTGGCGACCGACCAGACGCTCACGCTTGAATTCCGTCCCGGTTCGGGCTGTTTCCGGGTAAGCGTCATGTGGTGAGGCTGTCATGAACGGGTACGAAGACGAACGACCGCCATTCATGGAAGGCTTCCTCGCCTGGGCCGGAAACCTCCCGACGCCGGTCTATGCCGTTCTGGCCCTGATCGGCGCCATCGCCGGATTCGTCTATGGCGTACAGCAGCCGGAGCATCACCCGCAATACCTGTATGCGATCATGGGCGGGTTCTTCGGCCTCATGCTGATCCCGGCAATCGCGATGCTGATCCGGTTCACGATCCAGTGCGTGCTTGTCGGCTTGCTGGGGCTGGCCGTTTACTACGCTTTCATCAAACCGTAGGGGTCTGGAGACAGAGACGGAAATGTCAGGTTCTGTCGGGAGCGCAGCGGACGGGGTGACTGTGGCTCTAGAGGCCCCTGCGGCACTTCCGGTATGGGATGATAAACGACATGCCGGGCGGCGATATCCCCAATCCGGTCGAGAAATTCCTGACCGAGGAAAAGACGCTCGAAGCCAAGCGCCAGGAACTCATCAAGGAACTGCTGCGCCAGAAAGAAGCCGCCATCAAGGCGTTTGACGATAAGCTCGCCAGGCTGGGCCATCACGGCAACGCCGCCTCGAAGCGCAGCCACCACAAGGACGCCGCCGACAAAAAGCCTGAATAGTCTCTCCGCCCGGAACACCGCGCGGTGATTTGCGTCATCTTTCCAGTTCCAGCATTATGGCGTCGCCGGCATAGACTGCCGGTCGGGCCTTACTCGCTGCGCTCCCCGAGACTTTCGTCTCGGCCATCCGGTGACAGTCCCTGACGCCAGAAAAAACGGCCACTTGCAGCTTCACCGAAATGGTGTAATGTGGTGAATTGTCAGAGGCTTATCCATGAAGAAGTCGAGGGGCAGCGGGAAGACCATGAAGTTGCAAACCACGCCGGCGGTTCGGGCATCAATCAGCTTTCCACCCGCCCTTTACGAAACTCTCGAAGAGATCGCGAAGCAAAAGAAGGTGTCGCTTGCGTGGGTCGTGCGCGACGCGGCGGAGAAGTACGTGACCGATCAAAGGCCGCTGCTTAGGGGAACGTAGGGAATGGGAGTTAAGAAAGATCTCGCGCAATCCGTGGACGTGCCCGAAATGAGGCAAGTCGTGATTGAGAACCCGATCATCAACTCGCCTTTCCACGAGCCGACACGCCATTTCAGGTTTAGCGATGAAGGTATCACGAATGAGGAGGTTGACGGCCGCCGCACTAGCTCTTATTTCGTGCCTATCGCAAAGCCAAAAAAGAAAGGTGCGAAGCAGCTTCAGTTCGACACGGAATGGACGCAGGACCGCATCGAAGAGAACAAACTCGTCAACGACATCCGTCGCCGGATAGCATTGTGGCGCAAGGGCGGCTACCTGGGGGTGACGCCAACCACTGCACGCTTGATTGCCTACTGGACCGATTCCAACCGCGAGAAGAAACTATTCTTCTGCCAGAACGAAGCTCTTGAAACTGCAATTTACATTGCCGAAGTAGCAAGGAAATACGGCGATTCCTGGATAGAGAACGCAATACGCGAAGCGAACGACACATCTAACCCCGGCCTGCCGCGCACAGCTTTCAAGATGGCCACCGGCTCCGGCAAAACCGTTGTTATGGCCATGCTCATCGCCTGGCACACGATCAACAAGCTCGCCAACCCGAAGGACGCCCGATTCTCGGACACCTTTCTGATTGTCACCCCCGGCATCACCATCCGCGACAGACTGCGGGTGCTATTGCCGAATGACCCCGAGAATTACTACCGCCAGCGTGATATTGTGCCGGCCCAACTCCAGGACCAGCTCGGACAGGCCAAAATCATCATCACCAACTACCACGCCTTCCAGTTGCGCGAGAAGATCTCGGCCGGCAAGATTACGAAGTCGATTCTTGCCGATGGGCAGCCAAGCCCGTTCACCGAAACTCCTGACCAGATGGTGCGCCGCGTCTGTCGCGAGTTGAGCACCAAGAAAAACATCATAGTCCTCAACGACGAAGCCCATCACTGCTACCGTCGCAAACCCGACGCCGAGGAGGAAACGCTCACTGGCGATGATCGCATCGAAGCCAGGAAACGCGACGAAGAGGCGCGCGTCTGGATTTCCGGCATCGAGGCCGTTAAGGCCAAGATCGGCGTTAAGGCTATTTATGATCTTTCGGCCACACCGTTCTTTCTGCGCGGTTCCGGGTACCCCGAAGGCACCCTCTTTCCCTGGGTGGTTTCGGATTTTTCGCTGATTGATGCCATCGAGGCGGGTATCGTCAAGGTACCCCGCGTGCCCGTGGCTGACGACTCAATGACAGGCGAGCAGCCCACCTACCGCGACCTGTGGCTTCGTATCCGCGAGCATCTGCCCACCAAGGGACGCAAAACCGATGAGGTGGGGGGCGAACCGAAGCTCCCTGTCGAACTGCAAGGGGCTTTGCTAAGTCTCTACGGCAACTACGAGAAGTATTACCGCCTGTGGGACAAGAATGCCGAGGCCCACGCCCGCGGCATCACGCCGCCGGTGTTCATCGTGGTCTGCAATAACACCAACGTCTCGAAGCTCGTCTTTGATTTCATTGCAGGATGGGAGAAGCAGATCGGCGATAAGGCCATCGTTCAAGCAGGGCAGCTCCCCATTTTTCGCAACGACGACGGCAGGGGCGCCTGGTTGCACCGTCCGAACACGATCCTGGTGGACAGCCAGCAGCTCGAATCCGGCGAGGCGATGAGTGACGATTTCAAGAAGATCGCCGCCCGAGAAATCGACGAATTCAAGGCCGACTATCGTGTCCGCTTTCCTGGCCGGGATACCGACGACCTTGCAGACGAAGATCTACTCCGCGAAGTCATGAATACCGTCGGCAAGGCGGGCAAGCTCGGCGAGCATGTCAAGTGCGTGGTCAGCGTCTCCATGCTTACCGAGGGGTGGGACGCCAATACCGTCACCCACGTTCTCGGTGTTCGCGCTTTCGGCACGCAACTACTCTGCGAGCAGGTCGTCGGCCGCGCCCTCCGTCGTATGAGCTATGCCGCCAACGCAAAGGGACATTTCAATCCCGAATACGCCGAGGTCTACGGCGTTCCGTTTTCTTTCATCCCGTGCAGCGGCGCAACCACAGACCCCATGCCCGGCCCGCTGCCCACCCGCGTGCGCGCCCTCGAAAGTCGCATCGGATGTGAGATTAACTTTCCCCGACTGCTCGGCTACCGCTACGACGTGGCAGGCGAACAGCTCACTGAGACCTTCACCGACGAATCCAGGCTCACGCTTTCCACTGCCGACATCCCCACTAAAACGGAGAACGCGCCCATCGTCGGTGAATCCAGCATCCACACTCTCGACGATCTCAAGCGCCGCCGGCCCAACGAGGTCGCCTTCCTGCTGGCCAAGCTTACTCTGGAAAAATACTTCCGCGACGACGACGGTAACGACAAGCCGTGGCTGTTCCCGCAACTGCTCGGCATTGCAAAACGCTGGCTGGCCGAGTGTGTCACGCTTAAGGACAACACTTTTCCGCAACTGCTATTGCTGATCGAGTTTGCGCATGATGCCTCCGACCGCATCTACAAGGCCATCGTCGCTTCGACCGACGGCACAGCGGCGCTCAAACCCATCCTGCGTCCATATGACGCCATCGGCTCCACGCGTTATGTGGACTTCGACACCACACGGCCGGTCTTCGCCACCCGCGCTGACAAGTGCCACATCTCCCATGTCGTCACCGACACCGATTCCTGGGAGCAGAAGATGGCCGAATCCCTCGAAGATATGCCCGAGGTCATCCGCTACGTCAAGAATCACAATCTCAGTTTCACTATCCCTTACACGCTGAATGGCGAAGAAAGGAACTATATCCCTGACTTCATCGCCTGCATCAACGACAGTCACGGCCCCGATGACCTCATGAACCTGATCGTCGAAGTCACTGGTGAGAAAAAGAAAGACAAGGCCGCCAAGGTCTCCACGGCGCGCACGCTGTGGGTGCCGGCGATCAATAACCACGGCGGCTTCGGCCGTTGGGCGTTTGTCGAAGTCACCGACCCGTGGGACGCACAAAAGCTCATCCGCGGCTTTCTGAAACAGGCGCAGGCAGAGGCAACAAAGGAAGTCGCTCATGGCTAAGAAGAACAACGCTCGGACTAAAGTCGAATCCATCCGCCACAAGGACAAGCGCGCCAACATCCCCACTGAGGAATTGCGCGACTTCGTAGCCGACGAAGAACTGGCACCCAGGACAATCCTCTACCCGCGCGATCAGTCGCTCGATCCGCAACTGGTCTGGAGGGGCAAGGACGAACAGGACCGGGAAGGTCTCGGCGTCCCCGTGGTGCCAGTCTACATCCAGGAGAAGATTCACCCGCAGGCGATCATCGACGCGCTGCCCCGCATCGAACAGACCGGCGACAATCAGCCCAACCTCTTTGCCGACTTCAACGGCGGCCCGCCGGAATTCGCGCAGAAGGTCGATTTTTACCATCACGAGCAGAATTGGGCCAACCGCCTCATCTTAGGCGACTCGCTTTTGGTGATGACCTCACTGGCCGAGAAAGAGGGGCTCAAGGGCAAGGTTCAGACCATCTTCTTAGACCCTCCCTATGGCATTAAATTCGGCTCAAACTGGCAGGTGAGCACGCGTAAGCGTGACGTGAAGGACGGTAAGGCCGAGGACGCCACGCGTCAACCGGAGCAAATCCGCGCGTTCCGTGACACCTGGAAGCTGGGCATCCATTCCTATCTGGCCTACCTGCGCGACCGGCTCGCGGTAGCCCGCGATCTGCTTACCGAAACGGGCAGCGTCTTTGTGCAGATCGGGGATGAAAACGTACATCTCGTTAGAAGTCTGCTCGACGAGGTGTACGGGAGCGAGAACTGCTGTGGCGTCATTGCGTTCAAGAAGACTGCGGGGGGAACCAGCGACTTTCTTGGAGGCACGTTCGACTTCATTCTTTGGTACGCAAAAACAATTGAGCACGCGAAGTTTCGTCAACTCTTCCGTGACAAGACCTTCGGAGGTGAAGGCGCCGGCAACTATACACAGGTCGAGCTGCCAGACATGTCACGAAGGCCCCTTTCGAAGGAGGAGCGCGAAGACCTGAGCCGGCTTCCGCAGGGCGCAAGAGTTTTTGCCTACGACAACCTTACGAGTCAGAGCATGGGTCGTGAGAAAGGCGAAGGTGCGGCCTCATGGTTTCCCGTCGAGCTTGATGGCAAAGTGTTCCGCCCATCCATGCAAGTACGTTGGAAGACAAACGAGGCAGGGATGGCCCGCCTTCGTAACGCGCGGAGGCTGGGAACAACAGGAACAACTTTGTGGTACGTACGCTATCTAGCTGACTTCCCGGCGTTCCCGATCAACAACTTTTGGGAAGACACGGCTAGTAGCTTCATGTCCGACAAGGTCTATGTGGTACAGACCGCAACGAAAATCATCGAACGTTGCGTACTGATGACCACCGACCCCGGCGACCTGGTTCTCGACCCGACGTGCGGTAGTGGCACCACTGCCTACGTCGCTGAGCAATGGGGACGGCGCTGGATCACCTGCGATACTAGCCGCGTCGCTCTGGCGCTAGCCCGCACGCGTCTGATGGCCGCCAAGTATTCTTACTACCTGCTGGCCGACTCACCCGAGGGCATAACAAAGGAATCCGAACTTACCGGCAAGGTGCCACCTGAGTACAAGACGGATGGCGACATCAAGAAGGGCTTCGTTTACCGTCGCGTGCCGCACGTCATGCTCAAGAGCATCGCCAGCAACCCGGATATCAAGGATGGGATGACGCAGCAGCAGATTGACGCCGCAATCGCCCGCCATACCGAGACCGAAACGCTATACGATCAACCTTATGAGGACAACAAGCGGGTGCGGGTGTGCGGCCCGTTCTCGGTGGAAAGCCTGTCGCCGCATCGCGTGCTATCCACCGCTGACGAGAATCAGAACGGTACGGTGACGCAGCAGGAAGCACGCAAACAGCAGGACTTCGCCACCATGATCCTCGAAAACCTCAAAAAGGCAGGCGTGCAGAACACCCGCAAGGGCGAGCGACTCACCTTCGAGCGTCTTGATCCGTATGCCGGGGCATGGGTGCACGCCGCGGGCGAATACACCGACGCCGACGGAAAGACCCGCCGTGTCGCGGTCTCCATCGGCCCGGAGCACGGCACAGTCGGCCCTCAGCAGGTGAAGGAAGCGGCCAAGGAAGCAGTGCAGGGCGTGGGTTTCGACATGCTGATCGTTTGTGGCTTCGCCTTCGACCCGCACGTCGCCGAAGAGGTGAAGCGCTACGGCAAGCTGACCGTGCTACCCACCAAGATGAATCCCGACCTGGCGATGGGCGACGAACTGCTCAAAAAAACCGGCGCGGGCAACTTGTTCATGGTCTTCGGCGAGCCGGACGTGGAGATCAGGAAGCAGAAGGGCGGCCAGATCGTCGCCGAGATCAAGGGCGTCGACGTCTATGACCCAACCACCGGGCAGATTCGCAGTGCCTCCACAGACGACATTGCCTGCTGGTTTATTGATGCCAACTACAACGGCGAGAGCTTCTTTGTGCGCCACGCGTACTTCACCGGCGCGGAAGAACCTTATGACAAGCTCAAGCGAGCGCTAAGGGCGGACATCGACGAAGCGGCCTGGAGCAGTCTGTACAGCACGGTGAGCCGTCCGTTCGACAAGCCCGAGACCGGTAAGATCGCAGTGAAGGTCATCAACCACTACGGCGACGAGGTGCTGAAGGTGTTTGAAATATGAAGATGCAGGATGTAGGGCAATGACGGTCAAGACGAGCAGCATGACCGGGTTGTTCACCTTTAGCGACTTCGAGACGGAGTAGGGGCGCTGATGGCCAATCATTCCTATTCCGTCGAAGTGCAGAGTGATTTCCTTGAGAAGATCACGCGCGCAAAGCCTATCCAAGCGTTGGCGGAATTCATCTGGAACAGCCTCGATGCCGACGCGTCCGCGATTGACGTGAACATCGAGCAAAACGAGCTCGGGGCGATGTCAAAGATCATCGTCCGCGACAACGGCACCGGCATGGAATATGAGAAGGCCCCGGAGCTGTTCAAGAGTCTCGGCGGATCATGGAAGAGGTCGGGAGCGACGACGAAAAAAGAAGGCCGGTACCTGCACGGCCAGGACGGCCGGGGACGCTTCAAGGCGTTCGCCTTGGGCCGTGTCGCGGAATGGGACGTGACCTACCGAAAGGGTAAGGCGGTTTCCACATTCACAGTCACGATGACAGCCGGGAATATGAAAGAAGTGGTGATCTCCGATGAAGAAGAGGCCGCCGCGGGTAAGCGGCCGGGCGTCACGTTGACGATCTCGGAGATGCACAAGGATTATCGGTCCCTCACGTCGGACGCAGGCCTTCAGGAACTCACCGAGATATTCGCGCTGTATCTGGCGGACTACAAGAATGCGTTAATCAACGTCGATGGAACACGGATCGATCCTTCGGCGGTGATCGCTTCCCAGGGGAGCGTGAACCTCAGCGACGTCGTCGATGAGGGCAAAGCGTACGCCGTCCGGCTGGACATTATCGAATGGCGTTCGGCGACGAACCGGGCGTTGTACCTGTGCAACGACAAGGGATTCCCGCTAACGCAGGTCGAGCGTCGCTTTCACGTCGGCGCATTTCAATTCTCGGCCTATGTAAAGTCGGAATACATCGCGAATCTGCAAAAAGAGGGGACGCTCGAACTTGCCGAGATGAACCCGCCGATGGTTGTGGTCGCCGATGAGGCGCAGGAGGCCATTAAAGAGTACTTCCGCAACCGTGCGGCGCAGGAAGCGCGGACGGTGGTTGAGGAGTGGAAGGAATCGCAGGTTTATCCCTACGAAGGCGAGGCAACAACGCGCATTGAACAAGCCGAGCGCCAAGTGTTCGACATTGTTGCGGTCACAGCGTCACAGTATCTTACGGATTTTTCTACTGCTCCGTCGAAAAACAAGGCGTTTCATCTGCGTCTTCTTCGGCAGGCCATTGAAAAAAGCCCCGAGGAGCTACAGCTCATCCTCGGAGAGGTGCTGAAGCTGCCGAAACGGAAGCAGGAGGAGCTGGCGGAGCTGCTGCGGGATGTGTCGCTCTCGGCTATCATCAGCGCGGCGAAGATCGTGGCGGATCGGCTCCGGTTCCTTACGGGACTTGAGGCCATCCTGTTCGATGCGGACAGCAAGAAGCGACTCAAAGAGCGCTCGCAACTGCATCAGATCATCGCCCAGAATTGCTGGCTGTTCGGAGAGGAGTACAACCTCTCCGTAGACGACAAGTCCCTGACGGAGGTGCTAAGAAAACACCGGAAACTGCTTGGTGATGAAGCGGTGATCGACGAACCGGTAAAACACGTTTCTCAGGAACGGGGTATTGTCGATCTCATGTTTTCTCGGGCTATCCGGCGTCACAAGGCGGATGAACTGACCCACCTGGTGGTCGAACTGAAAGCCCCCAAGGTGAAGATCGACGAGAAGGAGATCACACAGACCGAAAAATATGCGATCTCGGTTATGAAGGATGAGCGGTTCAAGAGCGTCAACACGACTTGGGTCTTCTGGGCGATCAGCGACGACTACGGCGAATATGCCGGATACCGCATGAACAAGAACACCGGGAGCACCATGAACACTGGGAAGATCCACGAAGCGGACAACGTCTCGATCTGGGTCAAGACCTGGGCACAGGTGCTAGAAGAGAACCGGACGCGGCTCCAGTTCTTCCAGGAGCGGCTTGAGTATGAGGCCGACAAGGGCGCGTCACTGAAGCACCTGCAGGAGCACTATGCGAAGTTCCTCCAGGGTGTGCTTGTTGAGGAACCTGTCGAGGCGCCGATCGAAGGATTGACGGAAACCGTAGCGGATGCAGATACTACCCAGGCGAACCTGAAGGGGAAGGCGAAGGCGAAGGCGTAAGGCTGGGTAGCAGTCGTGAACATGGAGGGTTGTAGCGGCGTGAAGATTGCGGCTCACTTCCAGTCGTTCCACTGCTTAACAACTGCATCGAGAAAAGCCGCGCAGTTGGCGCCCGGCCAGCACTCTGCTACGGAATCGCGCACCAAGTAAAATTGCTCGTTGGCACAGAGGAGCTTGTTGCGCTCAGCTTTAAGTATCCAGTTCATTGCCGCGACGAACGTATCGCCGTAGCTGGTGCCGAACTTGTCTTTGGGCACATTGTAGAGCAGACCTTCCAGAAAATATGACGGTGTGCTTCCCTTTTCGATCAGACGGTCATCGACGAGCTTGCCGCGCATATTCTTCAGGATACGCACCATCGGCTTGAACCATTGATTCGTCGCTTGGTGCTTCGTCGTGGAGTTCGCGGAATGCTGCTTCGGGTAGTTGGCGATCCGGTTGCCGGCGGAGTCAAAGAAACAAATGCCGGTTTGGTACTGTGGGCCAAACTGACCTGAATAGTAGCGCCTAAATTCAGTTGCAACGATGACATCGGCGCTTCGCCTGTTCCCATTGGCTTTGATCTTGATGGCCTTCGCATCGGATTTCACGTCGGCCGCGAAGCTCTCTTGGAGTGCCGCCACGACGTGACCTTTGTAATCCGCATAGGAATAGGTGCCCGGAATGAGCGCTGTGTTGAATGCGGCGAGTTCCTGGGGCGTCAAAGCCGACGTGTCGTAATGGTAGATCGAGTCGAGGCGGATGACCACATCGACGTCACTCTCGGCGTAGATATTGGTGTCGTTGCCGTATGAGCCTTGGAGGAAGACTTCGTAATTCTTGCCAGCGTACTTCGTATCGGGCGATTCAAGGGCGCGCTTCACTGTCGCATAGGTCGAGCTCGATTGTGCGATGGAACCTTGATGCGACCAGGTATCGAGTTGTGATTCAGGAATTGCCATAGCTCAGTTTTCTCCGCCTGTCGCCTGCGACGTCTGTGGCCCGCCTAGCATCATCTTCCTCAAATCCGCTTCATGCTTTGCGTAGGACTCGCCGCCGCGCTGATAGAGTGAATTCAACTTGGCGAGATTCGACTCCATAAGATCGGTCGCCATTTCCGGCCGCTCGAATGTGTCGTTGATTCGCACGGTCCAAATGTCCTTAAAAAGAATTGTGCGTAACTGTTCCATCGAAAACGTGTTCACGTTTAGGGTCTTCTGGAGCAATTGAACGCTCAAAAAGCATTTTGCCAGCCACGATGTCCAGTTCTTCGGCTCCGGGTAGACTCCGACGCCGATGCTGACGACGCGCAGATCGGCATGGGTCTTCTTAAGCGCGATGACGGCGTCAGCGATGGCATAGAGTGTCGGGTTGTTCGCGCAATAGCCGCCATCGATGAGCGTGATTTCATCACCCTTGCTTGTCTTGATAATCGCCTTCTCGAAGAACGGATACGCCGAGCATGACGCCCGCACAGCATCCGCGATCGTGCAGCCGAACCCAGGAACGAACGTCGCTTGCCGCCCGTGTGCCTGCGCGACACTGCCCTTGAAAATCATCGGTTTCTCAAAATCCCACCGGGTCGCAACAATTCCCACGCCGGTCTTTACATCGGAAAAAGTACGTTCACCGAAGATCGTGTTTGCGAGATGCGCCAGGGCGGCAGATTTTCCGTGCGCGCCGCGTGCTCGCATGATCGCCGGCACATGCTCTCTATAGAGCTTGTGAATCTCATCGACTTGATAACCGAGTGCGAGGAGCCCCGCGATGATGCCACCCGTGCTCGTGCCGAAGATCAGGTCAAAGCACTGATAGAGGGGACGCCCGACCGCGGCTTCGAGTTCTTTCAGCACTCCTAACGTGTAAAAACCCTTTGCTCCGCCGCCATCCAGTGAAAGGACTCGACAGGGCTCGTTGGGGGCGGGACCTGGTGTTTCGCTCATTTAGGCTATCTCTTCTGTCGCCAGAGACCTGTCAACTCCGGTATTTGTCGGTGCCGTGGGCGCAACGGCTTCGGCGGTGGCAAATATAGCGGTTGCGGCCGACCGTGGGGTCATAATGACGGGCCACCAGAAAGCAAGGCCACGCCAGCCCTTCGCTTCATCGCCGTTCTGGCGCAGGAGCATAAGAACCGGTATTTCCTGTGCGTTCGTCCGGGCCAAATCTTTTTGCTGCTTGGTATCGGGGGCGTTCGAAAACCGGCCTTCCTCGCGGTAACGGGCGACGTTTCGATCTGTAGCCGCTAACAGCCAGACCTTGCCTTTCAGATCAGGATTCTTGCATGTCCGCGACAGATGCTCCAGGGCCGCGATATGGGCCTTTCGGTCATCATCCATATCGTCGTCGAATTCGAGATTCTGGTATGCCATTTCCAGAAGTGCTACCGCATCACTTATATCGATCAATACCGGTTCCGTGGCCGAGCCCACGACGCCGGCAATCCGGTCGTCGAGATCCTTCAACTTTTTAGATCCCGCCGATTTGCTGACTGTCTGGAAACCGGACAAGACAAGGCGGCGGCCCGGCCGTATGCTGACAACATCCGAAAACAGCAGCTTGTTGGGAGAGCAGGGGATCAGCCGGTTTGCGGGATCTTTCCGAATGAAATAGACCCCGCCATCATGGGCGCCGGATTCGAACGCCTCCCTGAGAGCGGCATCAAACTCATGAATCCGCTTCATAATCTGATGCACGTGCTGGGGCGCGTAGAACCTTGTGACCGCAAGGTCGGCGGTTGAACGGGCACCGTACATGCGGGAGTGCTGCAGCACGGTATCCTGCTGAAATCGATTCGGGTTCCTTCCGTAGTAGAACGCGATTAAATTGCTGATGGTGATTCCCCGATCGAGAATCTGGCCTCCGATGAACATGTTGAACGGTGTCCGCAATTTGAGCTGGCCATCTTCAGCGAGCAACTTCTTTATCTCGGTATCCGAGTTGACTTTGGTGATCATGAGCTGACCGGTTTCCAGAGAGTCGACAACGGCCGCTTTAACAGCGTCGATTTCCGGCAGCGGCACGGCTTCCAGTTCGATGGATCTGCGGAGATCGCTGTAGGCGGAACGAACGAGTTGATCGAAAAGGGGACTATCTTCGCGAGCCTGGTCTACCAAGCTGTCTCTGACGGCAATGGCAAGTTTTTCCTGCCATTCATGAGAGCTACGCGCTTGCTCCGTGTGGAAGAGGAAGCTGTATTTCTGGGGCCTTTGGCCGGCCGCCCGCTGCTGAAGCCGGCGGATAGCACCACCGACAAGGAATGAAACGATCGCATCGCGCAGGACGGCGACATTCTTTTCGGTTAATATCCTGTCAATCTGTAGCCGGCGGCGATCTTCTTTCTTGAGTGCGTCCCGCTCTGCCAAAGGGACTTCGCGGAAGAAATAGAACGCAGGAGAGTCAACATCCGTGCTCTTCTCGAAATACTCGTCGCCACCGACATATTTGCCATGCGTGGGCAGAAGGACGGTAAACGCGGGACGTTTCGGCTTGAAGAGTGACGTTCCGTTAATTGTGACCTCGTCGTCCGGTTGAAGATAAAGAGAGTAGGGCGTAGCTGTGACCTGCAAGAACGCCGAAGTCGTCACCGAATCGCGAAGCTGATCGATCTGCTGCGAGATGACGCCCGGAATGCTGATGCCATTGCCCCTGCGGAAGCTTACCGAGGCGAGATCGGCCTCATCGTCGATGATCAGCACCGATTTCTGCTGCAGTCCTGGATACCGGTCCCGGAACAGGTTAAGCAGACGCTTCAGGTTGTCGTCTTCTTTCTTGACCACAAAAATGAGCTTACGGCTCAGTTCGTACGGCGTTAGATCGGGCACCGCGAAGATGTCAAAAACGTCGATCTGGTCGGCGAGGATGAATTCCCGAAAATCCTCTTTCACCCGGCTGAGGGTCTGTTCGGCCAGGGACTTCGTGCCCTTGGTGAGGATGACAGCCACGTCATAGCCCCGGTCAAACGCGCGCGCAATGACGCCAAGAAATGCTCGGGTCTTGCCGCTCTGTACTCTGCCCAGGAGGATGCCGGGGCGCTTCGTGGACGTAGCTTGTTCCTGCAGCTTCTGGACAACCTCTTCCACCTTTTCTCGTAATTCGGGAGGGTCTCCGCGCTTGCTCGCGAGCTGGTCATAAAAGAGCTCGATTTCCTGCGCGTCAGTCGCCTGACGCCGGGCCAACCAGATTTTGATCTGGCTCTCCCCAAAGACAGGTCCCGACTTCAGCTCGGCAAGGGGCACCGGGAAATCCGGGAAGCGCTTGCGCCAGTTCGCTACAGCTGAAGGGCTTACGTTCGCCAGCTCAGCAATTTCAAATATTCCAATCAGATCCGCTTCCGCCATATACGATCCTCCAAGATCATCGTTTCGTGAACCACGCTTACAGGTTTATGTTAACAACATTCACAGATGCCTGTCAACTAAACTTTCACAAAACGATCTGCGGCGTTCACAAAACCACGCATCATGTTTAAAAACAGCATCTTACGTGTACGTTCTGAAGCTGATGCGGAGATTGGAATTCTCATTCTCCGCATAACTTGCGGCGAATACATGGTTCTTGCGACGGCGTTGCCTGTGTTGCTGCGCGTCAGTCCGATATTGACTTAACGTCCACTATACGGTACTCTAACGCATATAAAGAATCCTATAGAGGACGTTAAGAATGAAGCAAGCCCCGCCAGTGCCAGTCGTCCCAATTCCGGTGGCCCGTGCCCTCCGAAAGTTGGGCCACGACATTCGTGATGCCCGCCGGCGCCGGCGAATACCCGTCGCAATCCTTGCCCAGCGGGCTTCCATAGGCAGGATGACCTTAAGCAGGATCGAGAAGGGCGACCCGCGCGTTTCGGTCGGCGCATACGCCACCGTCCTCTTCGCTTTGGGATTGACGGACAGACTGGCGGACGTAGCCGACCCCAGGCACGATTCCGTCGGGCTTGAACTTGAAGAAGAGCATTTGCCTGAGCGAATCCGGCTCTCCCGGCAGAGACCAAGCAAGCCAAAAAGCACGGGTGGTGAGTAATGGACAAAGAAACCCTCGTTTACGTAGACCTGCAGGGTACGCCCCACTTGGTAGGGCGGCTGTGGGCGCGCATGCGCAAGGACCGAGAGAGCGCCACCTTTGAATACGACAAGAGCTGGCTCGCTCATCCTGAGCGCTTTTCGCTTGAGCCCGCCCTGAAGCTCGGGCCGGGTCCATTTCACACGCCATCCGACAAACCTCTTTTCGGCGCCATCGGCGACTCCGCCCCTGATCGATGGGGGCGGGTGTTGATGCGCCGCGCCGAGCGCCGGCGCGCCGAACGCGAGGGACATACGCCGCGCACCGTCAGGGAAATCGACTACCTGCTGATGGTGGATGACGAAGCACGCCAGGGCGCGCTGCGCTTCGCCGAGCGGGAAGGGGGGCCTTTTCTCGCAGAGCACGGACCCGCGAAAATACCACCGCTGATCGAGTTGCCCCGACTGCTTTCAGCGGCCGAGCATGTCTTGAGCGATACTGATACGGACGAGGATCTGCGCCTGCTTCTGGCACCCGGCTCATCGCTTGGCGGTGCCCGCCCCAAAGCATCGGTCAGGGACCGCGACGGCCATCTCGTGATAGCCAAGTTTCCGAACAAGGGCGACGAGGTGAACACCGTCCTCTGGGAGGCTGTGGCGCTGACGCTCGCGGAAAAGGCCGGCATTCCGGTCCCTGCATGGCGGCTTGAAACCGTCGCCGACAAATCAATTCTCTTGCTGCGCCGTTTTGATCGGGAGGAGGGGATGCGCCTGCCGTTCCTATCCGCGATGAGCATGCTCGACGCGAAAGATAACGAGGCCCGCAGCTACCTGGAATTCGTAGATATCCTCCGCCAGCATGGCGCGGCACCGAAAGAGGACATGCACGCGTTGTGGCGGCGAATCGTGTTCAGCATTCTGATTTCAAACACAGACGACCATCTGCGCAACCACGGCTTTCTGTGGGCAGGTCCGGCCGGGTGGCGTCTGTCCCCGGCTTATGACCTCAACCCCGTCCCCACGGACATAAAACCCCGCGTCCTGACCACGGCCATCGACCTTGACGACGGCACGGCCTCCCTGAAGCTGGCCCTGGAGGTCGCCAGCTATTTCGAATTGGGAGAGGAAGAGGCCCATAAGATCGCAGGGCAGGTGGGGCAGGCGGTTGCTGCGTGGCGTCGGGAGGCGAAGAAGCTCGGTCTTACCCCGGCTGAGATCGACCGCATGGCGTCGGCCTTCGAGCACGAAGATTCAAAAACCGCTTACGTGGTCAAGAAATGAAAGAGACCATGGATGAAGTGAATGGTCTAGGCGCAGCCGATCGCTTCCGAAACCTCCCTGCAGGCGAGCAGCGGCGCTACCTTGAGGCCGTTCAGCAGATGGTCAGGTTTGCCAGGGATCACGCCGTGCCCATCATCTTTGCTCCCCCGCTCAGTGTGGGCGGCAAACTCAATGGCGCTACCGGCTGTATTATCCGGCTCAATTCCGGTCCTGTCGTTATGACGGCGTCGCACGTTTTGAGAGGTTATGAGGACCGTCTTGGTGCTGGAGAAATCTTAAACTGGCAAGTCGGCAACCTGCCGCCGTTCGATCCAATTACTCGTGTGGTCTGGCGAGATGCCGAGAGAGATGTCGTTGTACTACGCCTGACAGAGCGGGAGATCGCCCAAATCGGTCATTGTATAATACCGGCTCCCATTCAATGGCCGCCGTGCACTCCTACCGAAGGTCAGCATGTGTTGCTGGGCGGATATCCTCAGCAGCTTCGCGAAGTGGATTCCTCAGCCGGAAAAATCGGGTCAGGGCCATACGCCGCAATGCTTCCAGTGGTTAAGGTTGGCGAAGGCTATTTCATGTGTCAATTGGAACCGAAGGACCTCATTAGCTACAACGGAAGTCCTTTACCAGATCCGGAAGTTGATTTGGGTGGCCTAAGCGGCGGCCCCGCACTCCTTGTGCGAAAACTCGATTATCCAGTCGTTGGCGTCATAACCGATCAGAAAAATCTCTTCAACGGACTTCATCTTCTTCGCGTCGCGACCCTCGCAGGAATTGAACCACCAGAGGGCCTGAGTACGGAGGCCATGTAGAAACTTTATGGATCGGGAACAATTTCTTGAACTGATGCAGGAGGCCATGGAGGCCATCACAGAACCGCGCTTTTTCAAGACAGAGCGTGGTTATCAAGGCGAGCTGTTGGCGATGCTGCGCGCCAGGTTGCCCGACGCCGGCTTCCCCGGTGACCCCGTGATTGAGCAGGAATACCAGAAACGCGTTTCTGTCCATAAAATCAAGATTCGCCCTGACCTTATCATTCACATTCCGTTTGAACGAGGCAAAACGAAACGCAGGAGTGATGGCAACTTCGTGGCGCTTGAGATCAAGCGTAGATCGAAAGATGCCGGCCAAGCCTTCGAGAGCCTCCGCAAGATAAGTGAGGCCCTGGATTATTCCCTAACCGTGTTTATCAACATCGACTCAGATCTGACCCAGGCCGACTTATGCCCCGAGAGTATCGCCGAGCGGACAGTATGTTTTGCCGTCGTGCTGAGAAACGGAAAACCCGTGGTAAAGATGCAGCCGTGCGGCTAATGGCACGTAAGTACGCTTGAAGAATCGTAACTCCGTGCTCACTACCCGTCAGTGGGCGTAGCCCCGCCGGCGTTTGCGCGCCACCCTTCGAGCCTGTGCAGTTTGCGCTTCGGGCAGGGACGTAAACCAGTCTTGCCGCATGCGGCCGTAAGTTCCAATCCGTCCCCACCGGCAGACTACTGCCCAGTCTCCGAATAACGTGGGTTGGATATCGACCTGGTAGAAGCGGGCGAGATTGCGGGTGTATTCAGATCGTTCCATGTAAACGGTTTGCATGCCCAAAGCGTAGGTGAATAGGACTTTTCCGGTCAACGCTTTTCTCCCTGTTACCCACGGTTTTCAAGGCTTCCGGCTGTTCAGTTCACGGTCACCGTGGATGGGGGAAGGGACCCGGCGAAGTAATCGCACAAAGCGGACTGCTTAACGAGCTGCGTCCCGAGCCTGCTCGCGCACTCGGGCGGAAAAATGAACGTCAGCCAGCCGTGATCCGGATGGAGCAGCTGCAGCATGCTGCCGTTTTTCCCCGCCACAACCTCCGTCCACCAGACTGGCCTCTGGATCGCGACAACGTCACGCTTGGGTCTTGTATCGAGAATGTCGTCGTCCGGCATCGTATGGATCACCTCGCGAAAAGCCTACGCCTCCGTTACCGCCGGATCAAGACAAAACTCAACCTTAAGATGTGATGAGCAAGCTTCCGGAAACTGCCAGACGTAAATCCCGCTCACTCTGACAGACGCTGGCCCTCGGGCGAGTGCCGCCGGGGTTCGTCGTCACGTTCAATTCCTGCTGTCCCTTTCGCGCGGCGTCAGTGTCAACGCTGCATCTTGGCAGGGCGCGCCGGCCGTTCAACGGGCGGCCCGCTCCAAGATTCCGTGTTGCCCGTTCCCCTTCGGTGAGCGCCCGGCTTTTCCGCCCATGCCTTTGTCTGCGCGTACTGACAAACCACGAAAGGAGACTGACATGAGCGACTTCGAGACCACCTACGCCCGGCACAAGGAGCTATCTGCCAAGGCGAACGAGCTGAACAAGGCCGTTCTCTTCGACGCGCTGGCGCCCGCCGGCATCACCAGCATCAATGTCGAATTCGACGGCGAAGGCGACAGTGGCCAGATCCATGACATTTCAGCCAAGGCTGGCGATCAGGCGGTAGATTTGCCGGCAGCGAAGATCACGATCCAGCAAATCCGTTGGGGGCAGACTGAGGCGACGGCATCCGAATTCACGCTCGAAGCGGCCGTTGAGGCGCTTTGCTACGACTACCTGGAGCAGGAACATGGCGGTTGGGAGAACAACGACGGCGCTTTTGGGGAATTCGCCATCAACGTCGCCGATCGGACGATCGATCTCGAATTTTACTCTCGATATACCGACACCGAAAAATACAGCCACAGCTTTTAGGGGGCGATCATGGCACATCCGTATCATCACTCGCTCTCCAGCGTGAAACAGTGGGGCGGCACGGTCGAAGACTACCAGCGCATCCATGACTGGTTCGACGAGTCGAAGAAAATCATCGCCGACTTCCGGCACCGCGCTTTGCGGCACCACGCCGAAGGCATCTTCATGGCTGAGACGATTTTCGGCACGACGGTCAAGATATCTACCGGCCGCCAAATCCCGGTCCGGTGGATCGGCGAGCAGCATGTCCGCGAAGATCTCGGCTTTATCCCGTCATTTGCTGACTGGGTCAAGGCAATCCGCCCGGAGCCGTGGATGGGGCGCGCCCAGAGGCTCGAAGATCAAGTCGCAAGCGTTCAGGACGCTGAGATGCAGCAGGGACCTGAAATCGTTCGCAGAATCCCGAAGTGATAATGTATGTTCTGGAAAAGTGAGATGGGATCTCAGTAATTTGCCCGGACTGTTTCCGGCAAGTCTCGGCTGCACGTTTTGCTGATGTCGCCTACCGATTCGACTTACGCCGTTCTGCGAATACCTGCGCTGATTTGTGCTAAATGCTAGATCCCGCCGCGCCTCATCGCAAAACTTCCCCGTACTGAGCCCAGTTTTTGCGCCGAGCGACCGCGTATGCTTCATCGATTGACAAAAGGAAAGTCCCACTGTGTTCCGCGGCCCAACTCTCGCCGGTTTGCCGCGAGGGGAAGAAATGGACGAAATGGCAGAATGTGGTGACGATGTCCTTCTGGACGGCAGCGGCGTCCGGTAATAGGAACGACATCTGCGCCTCCTCAGGGTCCAATCGCTCCACTCCTTCAGGCGTCACCGATAGGCTTACGGTGATGCCAGGAGTTGGAGTGTTGGACTCGACTCCAGCCTTCTTGCCGAGTAGCTGCGGAAGAAAGAGGGTGTCCCAGGCGCACCACGCGGACAGCCTCCGGCCATCGACCGTCAAGCGATGAGGACTCGCGTAAGCCGCGAAGATGGACAGACCCCAATAGCCGACTACTCTATGCTCGCTGTCCGAAAAGACGCCTGGCCAACTATCGAGGGTCCGGTTCACGATCTCAAGCGGTACTTCAAGCCGCTCCGCGAGAACGGCGCGCGCGACCGGTTGGCCCGCGGCTAACAAACGGTACAGCTCCAGCGACAAGCGCTGTTCGAACACATCGAGCGCAGGGAAAACGCCCACGATCCTCGCGGCGACATCATCGAGATCGACCTTGTCGTTTGTGATCATGATGTCTAGCGCAAACCTACAGCATGTAGGGGATGTCGCTGCAGCGTGATGGATATGTAAACAGCATGTGGCGCAGTGTCGCTGCCTTGATATCGGCCTGGATCGCCAGGGCGAAAACGTTGATCACTTCTTCGGCGTCCTTGCCCAGAAGATGTGCTCCGAGGATTCGGTCGGTATCTTCCTCGATCAAGATTTTGTAGCCGGAGACCCGTTCAGCTACGCGTCGCGATGAGTACCACTGGGATGTCTCGGCCGTGTTGACCTTGAATCGCAATCCTTTTGATCGGGCTTCGGCTTCAAGCATCCCCACCATGGACAGGGGCGGCAGCGCGAAGACGACGCTTGGCATTGAACGGTACTCCGCCGTTCGTGAGTTCCCTTTCAGGAGATTGGCAGCTACTACGTGGCCTTCCATCGCGGCTACCGGTGTGAGCGGAAAACCGGGGGTGTCCGCCGCGTCGCCTGCCGCATAAACGGAGTTGTTGGAAACACTCTGCAGATGCTCATTCACAGTTACACCGTTGACGCCATATCGAACGCCTGCTGCCTGAAGATCGAGAGAATCAATAGCGGGCACTCGCCCAGCCCCGTGGACGACCAGATCAGCCTCAAGGGTTGTCAGCGAGTCTCCGCTGCCTGCTTCTACGATGAAACCATCACTATTCCTGTGAATCGCTCGCACGGGCGAGTTGAGCCTGACGTCGATGCCTGCTGCCGTGGTGGCCGCCACAAGCTGGTGCACAAGGTCCGGGTCGAACCCCACCAAAGGGGCGGGGCCTCGGTGCAGAATGCGAGCCTCGGCTCCCGCACGGGCGGCAAGGTGAGCGAACTCAAAGGAAATGTACCCGCCGCCGACAAACAGAATACGCTGGGGGAGATGTGGCAACTCCAGGAATTGCGTGCTTGTCGTTAACAAGTCCTCTCCTGGGACATTGAGAAGGGCAGGCTTTGCTCCGTTGGCGATATAAACGTAGCGCCCGGTCAGAAAGCTGTCGCCGACCTGCACGGTCGTGCTGTCAACAAATTTTGCCGGGCCATGGAAAGTCTCGATACCCTTGGCTTTGAAGCTGTTCTCGCTCTGCGCTGGCACCGGATCTGTAAAGGTCTTTTTGAACTGGATCAATTCCGGCCAGCGGATCTGGAGACCCCCTGACACACCGTGTTCGTGCATTCTGCGAGACCACTCCGTGAGATCTCCGGCACCGACCAGCACCTTTTTCGGATCGCAGCCGCGCAGGGCGCAAGTGCCGCCGTATGGCAGCTCATCGATGACAGCGACTTGCCAGCCCGCGGCCCGGCACTTGTGCGCCGGAACCGATGCGGCAGCACCCGTGCCGATGACCACCAGATCAAATTCCCTTTTCATACCGTGCTCGATTCCGCTCAACGCTCAGCGTTTCTCTTGCGTGGTCTCGGCCGTATGTGGGATCGACCAGGAAGTGTTTCGCAATGAGTCGCATCTTGCGCGCCTTTATTTCTTTGCTTTTGTCGCCAGGATCTTATTGATCTCCGGGTTCAGGCCTTCGGCGAACCAACTTGCTGCCAGCGCCAGTTCGGCCTCTGACAGCCCGACCTTGGTCTTGGCACCTTCCAGAAATTGTTTCTGCGCCTCTCCCACCGCTTTGTTGTAGCTATTGAGCGCTTGCGTATATTGCTCCTTCTGGGCTGCGCTGAGCTTGAACATCTGGGCGTTGCCGGGGCAAAGCTGCCCCGTCTTCATGTGCCCGCAGAATATCTCGGGCGCGTCGGGCTTTGCGTGTGACTCCTTTGCACTTGCTCCCCCGTGGCCCTCGTGTTCCTGGGCGTAGAAAGTCCCTGCAGCAAACAGGGTCATCAGCACGGTCATGGGAATCAATCCCGCCGTTAAACGTTTCATAGCGGCAATCTCCTTGGTCTTGGATCTCTGACTCGCTTCTTGAAGAATGAAGCCTAAAGCACACTTATAAAGAATTTGACGCCGTGGCGATGTGAAAGCCGGCGCCGCTGATGACTTTTTCTAATGCGGGGACGTTCTGCGTGCTGGGATCGTAGGTCACGACAGCCATGCGACTGTCAACATCCAGCTTCGCATCCGCCACTCCAGGCAGCTTGCGGAGGGTGGCCGAGAGGCTAACTGCACAGGCCGGGCAGTCCATATCGGGGACTTTGAAGGTGACCGTTGACAGAGCGGCCGAGCTTACAGAACGGACCGGGCCGGGCTGCCCAACCACCATTTGCGCCACCGCTCCCGAGTAGTAAGGAAACGCCGCCAAAGCGACAACGCCCGTCGCGAGAATCCCCAATGCGATATGATTCCAGCGGCTCATCGGCTTCGTCGCGCAGAGACTACCAGCGGCGCAGGCCTTCTTATGATCGCGCCAGGCGAGGAGAAACCCGCCGGCCAGCAACAGCCCGGTCAGGCCGAGCAGATACGGCCGCCATTTTTCAAACGCAACGCCGGCGGCGATCGCGCCCGCGCCAGTCACCGCCGCCACAACAGGAAGAATGCAGCACAATGAAGCACCAATGGCCGCAGCCACCGAGGCCACCAGAAGCAATCCTTTCCGCTGCGGACCAGGTTCGGCTGCCGGCGCCGTACCCGTCGGAACCGCACAGCTGTCGAGCGCACCGGGGCGTCCCCCTGCGGCTTCCCGCACCGCCGCGCGGATCTGGTCTAGAGGCGGAGATCCCACCCGCCTGCCTCCATCGGCATACGTCCGGCACATCATGCCGAAGTCTCTGGACAAGCGCGCGGATGGCTCGATATCGAGACCGCCGATGCGGACCGTTGGTGAGCCCAGAAAGCCTAACGACCGGGCAGTAACGTCATCCGGCACGTTGACCTCAACCACCTCCGCGGCCAAGCCCTCCTGCTGCAGGGCTTCCTTCACCCGTTCCAGCGTCAGACCGTGATTCGGGCATCCGTCAAAATAGAAAACTTCAACTTTCATGATTTGCCTCCCTGCCTGTCGGCATGCGCAATCTGCTCCAGAACGGGGCAGCATTCTTCCTCTGCGCTGGTATGCCTTTTCAGGCTGCGGTCGCAATTGCGAAGCGCTACCTTTAAGTCGCTCTCCAAAGTCTGAAGTTGCTCGATCTTCTGGCCCACGGATTCCAGCTTGCGCTGCAACAACTCCCGGACATGGGAGCACGCCTTTAGCTTTCCATCTCTCAGGAGGAGCAGCTCCCGAATCTCGGCGAGTGAAAACCCCAGAGTCTGGGCCTGCTGGATGAAGTGCAGCCGTTCGACCGACTCCCCGCTATAGAGCCGAAAACCTCCCGCCGTTCGAGCAGGCCGGGGCAAAAGGCTCTGCTTTTCATAGAAGCGAATCGCATCGACCGTCAGGCCGGTCTCCTGAGCAACGTCTCCAATCTGAAGGGCCTGGGACATGATTTGAGCTTCCTTTCATAAGATACACTCTGGAGTAGACTCCAGAGTCAAGGGCTTTTTTTGGGCGGGTTTTGGTTCTTCTGTTCCGCCCGCTCCGCCGTGCCGCTTGACTTTCTCTATATTTCCATTATTATAGAAATATAGAGACAGGAGGGGGCATGACAAAGAGGGACGACGCCGCGTTGACCGCGCGCTACGCGGACATGCTGTCGGCAATGGGCACGGAGCCCCGCCTGCGCATCGTGCGCCTACTCCTCAGCGCCCACCCGGACGGGATGGTAGTGGGCGAGATCGGAAGCGAGCTGGATATACCGTCCAGCACGCTCTCCCATCACCTCGAAAAGCTGAAAAACGAGGATTTGGTGAGCGTCAGGCGCGAAGGTACGTATCTCTGGTATTCGGCCAACACGGAAGCCCTGCAGGACCTGCTCGGGTTCCTTTACGCCGAATGCTGCACACGAAACAAGGCGATCGAGCCGCAGAAAATTGTCTGCTGCAAGTAGGGCCGGGGAGGGCTGCGCCCATGATCAAGTCGAGTATCCTTTTTCTCTGTACGGGCAACTCGCGCCGTACACAGATGGCCGAGGGGTTCCTGCGAGCGCTGGCCGGAGACCGCTTCGACGTGGTGAGCGCCGGCTCTGAAGAAACGCCAATTGATCAGGATGCCGTCGCGGCAATGCGCGAGGTTGGCATTGATATTTCCGGGCAGGAGTCGAAGGCGGTTAACCGCTATCTCGGCCGGCGCTTCAGCTATGTCGTGACGCTGTGCGACCGCGACAGGGAACAGACCTGCCCGATTTTCCCCGGCGCGATCTGGCGCGTGCAGTGGGATTTGGAAGACCCTTCGCAGGCGAACACCCCCGCCGAGCGGCGAGCAGCCGTCCGCCGCGTCCGCGATGACATTCAGGAGCGGGTAGCAGAGTTTGTGAACAAGAACGGATGAAAAGGAGATTTCCAATGAAGCGACTTTTTATGTTGGTGATCGTGGCGGGTATGGCTGCGACCTCGCTGCTGGCGCAGGCCGACGGCGCCGCGTCTCCCGAGGCGTTGCTCAAGCAAGTGTTCGCGGCCCTGGAGCAAAAGGACAATGCCGCCCTTGAGCGGCTGGCGATAAGCCCAGACGAATTCAAGAAGTTCGTCTGGCCGAGCGTTACCGCCCCTCCCACCGGAACCACCCCCGAGAAATTCTACAAGATGTACACCGTTTCCAGCGGCGTCGGCATAGCCGACTCTCTCAAGCTATACGGGGGTCGCAAGACGGAGGTACTGAAGGTCACGCTCGATCCACCACGCAAGCAGGCGAAGAACTACCGCCTCCTGCCGGGTGCCGAAGTTTCCATACGCGATGAAAGCGGGCAGGACAAAACGGTGCGCATGCTGGGCGGCGTGCTGGAGCACGACGGACGCTACAAGGTAGCGACGTACTACGTCCGCCCGCAGTCCGGCGAAACAACAAAGCAATAGGAGTCGAAAATGAGCGCAAACATCAAGGAAGTTGTCAGAGAAAAATACGGCGAGACAGCGCGTCGTGTCGCCGCTGGCGATGGCGGCGCGTCCTGCTGCGGGTCGTCCGCCTGTTGCGGCACGGTAGATCCGATCACTTCGGACCTCTACGACGAGGCGCAAAAGAGCGGGCTGCCGGAGAAGGCGGTCCTGGCCTCGCTCGGCTGCGGCAATCCGACCGCATTGGCGCAGTTGAAGCCCGGAGAAACCGTGCTCGATCTAGGGTCGGGGGGAGGTATCGACGTATTGCTATCAGCAAAGCGCGTCGGCCCAACCGGCAAGGCTTACGGTCTTGACATGACCGACGACATGCTGGCCCTTGCGCGGGAGAACCAGCGGAAGGCGGGGATCGAAAACGTCGAGTTTCTGAAGGGCGAAATCGAGAACATCCCGCTGCCCGACAATTCGGTAGACGTGATCATTTCCAATTGCGTCATCAACCTGTCCGCCGACAAGGACAAGGTTTTCCGGGAAGCCTTGCGCGTGCTTAGGCCCGGCGGCCGTTTCGCCGTATCGGATGTTGTCGTGCGTGGAGAAGTCCCCGCCGACGTGCGCCGAAGCATGGAGCTGTGGGTTGGCTGTATTGCGGGCGCGCTTGAGGAGATGGATTACGTCAAGAAATTAGCGAAGGCGGGCTTCGATGCCATCGACATCGAGCCGACACGCGTTTACAGCAGCGAGGACGCGCGGCAGTTTCTTGCGGGCGAGGGGCTGGATGCGGATGCGGTCGCGCCGCTTGTCGAGGGAAAGTTCATGAGCGCCTTCGTGCGTGCTAACAAACCCGCAGCAACGCCATGACACCGGCGCGCCGCCTCGTTGGGGAACTGCTCGGCACGGCGCTCTTGCTCGCGGCCGTCGTCGGCTCGGGAATCATGGGCGAACGTTTGAGCGGCGGAAATACAGCGATCGCGCTGCTGGCTAACACGATCGCCACCGGCGCGACGCTAACCACTCTGATTTTCACGTTCGGCCCGATCTCAGGGGCACATTTCAACCCCGCCGTGACGTTGGCTGACGCAAGCCAGGGCGGTATGCGTTGGCGCGAGGTGCCGGGATATATCGTTGCTCAAGCCGCGGGGGCGTTGCTCGGTGTTTGTGCCGCACATCTCATGTTCGGCGAAGCCGTGATACAGGTTTCGGAGCACGTCCGCGCGGGAGGCGCGCAGGTTTTCAGTGAATTCGTGGCCACGTTCGGGTTGCTGAGCGTCATCTGGGGCTGCGGGCGGCTCCGGACGGAGGCCGTGCCTCTCGCGGTCGGCCTGTATATCACGGGGGCGTACTGGTTCACGGCGTCCACGTCATTCGCGAATCCGGCCGTGACGCTGGCCCGGTCATTTACGAACACCTTTGCCGGCATCCGACCCGTTGATGCGCCCAGTTTCGTCGCCGCGCAGCTCGCAGGAGCCCTTGCGGCGACCTTGCTGTTTCGTTGGCTTGTGCCGTCGCTGGCTAAGCAGGCTCCTGACGTTCTTGTCCCTCATCCGCAAGAGCAGGATGTCGCACATGGCAGATAAGAAACGCGTGCTGATTCTATGCACGGGCAATTCGGCGAGAAGCCAGATGGCCGAAGGCCTCTTACGTCACGACGCGGGAGACCGCTTCGAAGTGGAGAGTGCCGGAACGAAGCCCGGCCAGGTGCGCCCGGAAGCGATCACCGTCATGAAGGAACTGGGCATCGACATTTCCGGGCACCGTTCGAAGTCCGTCGATGAATTCGCGGGCCGGAATTTCGATTACGTCCTGACCGTGTGCGACAACGCGAAAGAGAGTTGTCCGATCTATCCGGGCCACACGAAGCGCCTTCATCGGAACTTCGAGGACCCGGCAGCGGTACAAGGCTCGGCAGAGCGGATCGCTGTATTCCGCCGAGTGCGTGACGAGATCAGAACCTACCTGAGCGGATTTCCGCCAAAGGCCTAAAAAGAAACATCCTTACGAGGCTTCGCCCCAGAGCAGCGCTCTTCCGTTGAGGCTGGAAAACTTTTCCCTTGACCCTATACTTAAGTACGGGGTTTAGACTACAGGTAGAAGGACAGGATTGAGTCATGACGCACCTCAAGATCGGCGAGCTTGCTGAGCAAGGCCAAGTGAATCTGCAAACGATCCGCTATTACGAGCGCGAGGGCCTCCTGCCGAAGCCTCCCCGCCTGGCATCGGGTTATCGGGTTTTTTCGTCCGATGCGGTGCGGAGAGTGCGGTTCATCAAGCGAGCGCAGGAACTTGGCTTCTCCCTGAAGGAAATCAAAGAGCTGCTGGCGATCCGAATTGACCCGGAGCGTGATTGCTCGGGTGTCCAGAAACTTGCCAAGGCCAAGGTGACCGACATCGAGCAAAAGATTCGGACACTTCAAGCGATGCGGAAGGTGCTCGGCAAGCTGGCGACAGCCTGTCCAGGCCGCGGGCCGTTGAGTGAATGCCCCATCCTGGAGAGCTTCGAGCCACACGGAGAAATACAATGACGGAAAAACGAAATGCGGTAGCGCCAGTTTGGTTGATACTCGTCGCCCTCGTCGTACTTGGCGCGGGCGTTTTGGGCGTTGTTGTCATAAGGCAGCACCCTGCCGGCGTCAGCGCGAAAGCCGCTGATGTCCAGACCAAGGCCGTGCGAATCCCTATCGAGGGGATGATCTGCACCGTGTGCGCGGGCAACGTCAAGAAGGCCCTGAAATCGGTCGCCGGTGTGCAGGAGGCGGAGATCGGCCTTGAACGGCGTGAAGCGCTGGTACGTTACGGCGAAGGCAAGGTTTCGCCGGCGCAGCTCGTGGCGGCGATCAATCAGCTCGGCTACAAGGCCGGCACACCTGTCCCTGATGAGGCTCCGCGATGATGCTCGATGCCTTTCTCAAAAGATTTGCATCCAGTTTGCCCCACGGGTCTCTGTGGGCGGTGCTCGTTACGATACTGGCCGGGGTCGTAGCAAGCGCGGTATGTCCGTGCACGGTTCCGGTCGGCCTCGGCGTCGCGGGCGTGGTGGGCAGTTCCGCGAAGGATAATCGCCGCGCCGGATTTCTGATCGCGCTGGCGTTCTTTGCCGGCATCGTTGCCAACCTCACCCTTCTTGGCAGCGTTGCGGGCCGCCTGGGCGGCGTTCTGACGGAATCGTTCGGCCGTTATTGGGCTTTGGGGATGGCGCTGGTCTCCCTGATTGCGGCGGTGGCGGCGTTCCGGGGTCCGCGCCTCAGCGTGCAGAAGCTCGCTTCCCTGCGCGGAACCGGCCTCGCCGGGACATTTTTGTACGGCTTCATTTTCAGCCTCGGAACTTCGGCCGCGCCGCTGCTCCTGCTGCTGACCGTGGCTGCCGCCCAGGCCCGGCCTGAGTACGGGTTCCTTCTGGCGCTTGCGTTCGGGATCGGGCGGGGGTTGCCATTCCTGCTCGCGGGCTTGTTCGCCGGAGCATTGATGCGGTTCACCCGTTTGGGTTCCTGGAGGGGTGCTATTCAGATTGCGAGCGGCTGCGCCCTGCTCTTCGTCAGCCTGTATTACACAAGGGCGTTTGTCGCCCTGCTTTAGAAGGAGTTTTGTATATGAGTACCGCAACGACCGTCGAATCCGCTCAACATTTCTGGAGCGAAGAACCTTCCAAATTGCCGGACCGCCGCCGAATCCGCGCACATATCGGCGGGCTGCACTGCTCATTGTGCACCGGCACGATCGAAAAGGCGCTGGGCAAGCGGCCGGGCGTGGACAAAGTCTCGGTGAGCCTGACCCACGAACAGGCGCTGATCGAGTATGACCCGAGGGTCGCGCGGCCCGAGGACCTGCTGCAAATCCTCAAGGACATCGGCTATACCGTCTCTGACCCGCGCAAGGTGCAGCCTTTTGAGGAGCAAGAGCGGGCGCTGGTGCGCGAGCGCGGGCGTTTCCTGACCGCACTGGCGGCGAGCATTGCCGCAATGGGGTTGGCCGGATACCCGGTCAGCAGCCTATGGTTCTGGCTGTGCGTCTTTTCCATCGCGAGCCTCGTGGTCTTCGCCTTCGTTGTCTTGCGCAGTTGGGGCATGCGTACAGCTTTTGCCGGCTCGGCCCTGCTCGCGGCGTTTGGTGCAGGTGTTTATTATTTGCAATTGCAAGGCGCGTTCGGCGCGGCCACGCCGTGGCTCGCCGGAGCGCTGGCCGTGTTTCTCATCTTCGGCGTGGGTTGGCACATTTTGCGGATGGGCGCCGCGGCATTGCGGCGCGGCATTCTCAACCAGCACGTTCTCGTTGAATTCGGGGGGATGGCGGGGCTTGCTGGCGGAATCGTCGGCCTGGCTTGGCGCCCGCCGGGTTTTCCGACGACGGCGTTTTTTTCGGTCGCGGTCATGGTGATCACCTATCACATCTTTTCCGAATGGCTGTCGCTGATCGTGAAAACCCGCAGTTCGCAGGCGGTCAAGAAGCTGCTGGATCTTCAGCCTGACGTTGCGCGTGTCGTCAGGGACGGCAAGGAAGTAGAGGTGCCGTTCGACGACGTGCGTGTCGGCGACCTGGTGCGAATCCGTCCAGGTGAGCGGGTGCCGGTGGACGGGGTGGTCGAATCCGGGGAATCGGACGTGGATGAATCGCTCGTCACCGGCGAACCAAAACTCATCGGGAAGCACGCCGGAACCCAGACCATAAGCGGCTCCCTGAACGGCCACGGCACGCTGCTCGTACGGGTCTCTGTGGTGGGTGATGAAAGTTTTCTGCGGCAAGTGATACGCAGCGTGGAAGACGCGCGCGCCCTGAAACCTGGCTTGTTGCACCTTGTCGATCGCGTGCTGCGCGTTTACACGCCGCTCGTCCTGCTCACCGCCGCTGCCGCGACTCTCTTCTGGCTGCTGGTTCCAATGATCGGCGGAGGCTCGCCCGATTTGCAGCGAGCGATGTTTGCGGGCCTGAGCGTGCTGGTCATGGGCTATCCCTGCGCCGTGGGTATCTCGGCTCCGCTGTCCATTGTCCGCGGGGCCGGCGAAGGAGCCGAGCGCGGCGTGTTGATGAGGACGGGTGAGGCCTTTCAGGCTTTGCGGCGCGTGCAACGCGTGGTTTTCGACAAGACCGGAACGCTGACCGAGGGTCGCCCTGCCTTGCGCGCGATCGTCCCTGTGGCCGTTACGGAAGAAGAACTGCTGACCCTCACCGGAGCCGCGGAGGCCGGTTCCGAACACCCGCTCGCCCGGACAGTGGTGGAAGAGGCGTCCAACCGGGGTATCGCCCTCCTAGAGGTGGAAGGATTCCAGGCCGTTGCCGGCAAAGGAGTCAGGGCACGCCTTCGTAACAAAAAACTGCTGGTCGGAAGCCCGTCTTTTCTCGCGAGCGAGGGAGTGAATCTCGCACCTCAGCAAGGACGCATCACGGAACTGGAAGCGCAAGGACTGACGGTCATCGCGGCTGCGCGGGAGGGAGAGCTTCTCGGTTTGCTCGCGCTTGGCGATGCACTGCGGCCCGATGCCGCAGCGACCGTTCGCCGCCTCCAGGCGATGGGCATCCGCACGAGCATGATCACCGGCGATAACGAGCTGGCGGCCAGGCATTTCGCGCGTGCCGCCGGCATCGAAGAGGTTCATGCGCGCATCTTGCCAGCCGAGAAAGCGGCGCTGATCCGCAAACTTCAGGAGAAAGAGCGCGTGGCCATGGTCGGCGACGGCATCAACGACGCGCCGGCCCTGATGCAAGCCGAGGTCGGCATCGCCTTCGGCAGCGGAGCCGACATCGCGATCGAATCCGCCGATGTGATTATCCTCAACAAGCGGGTTGGCGCCGTGATCGATGCCTACGAGATCAGCCGTTACAGCTACGGAAAAATGGTGCAAAACGTTGTCCTGGCATTCACGTTCAACGGCATCGGGATTCCGGCGGCTGCGACGGGACTGGTGTATCCGATCTGGGGCATGGTCGCTATGGCGGCCAGCGTGACGTCGATCTTCATCAATTCCCTGTGGGGCCGCGGCTCCTATTTCTTCGAGGCCATCAAGGGGGTGGGACAGCCGGAGCAGCTCCCATCGAAGGACATGGTCGAAAGCGGACCGCTCGCCAATATTGAGCTCGTTGTGCCGAACATGGTCTGCGAAGGATGCGCCGAGAAAATCAGCGCGGCCTTGAGCGCGCTGCCTGGCGTGCGCGAAGTCCGGCCGAAGGTGTCGCAGAAGCACATCTACGTGCAGTATGAGCCGGGCCGCGTGCAGAAGGAACAGATCAAGGAGACGGTCGTGAAGACAGGCTTCACGGCCGTTGAGGCGTAGCAGTCAGCAGGGCTATCACATAATTGATGTGATAATGTATCTTACGTAAATTACTGTGCCGTTTTCGGAGTAGGGGGCTCGAATCTCGTTGCCGCAGGTGTCACGCAAAACTGCACTAATTTACGGGAGAGCGGTCAGAGCCTGACGGCCCCAACTATACCTTTTCGTGTCGTTGGGCATCTCCGGCAACGAACTCATCGGACCAACCGGACGGACAAACGATGCCGATGCGGCAGCCCGAACCAGTCGTAGCTCTTCCTGCAGATGGATGTCTGGAGCCCGTCACTGAATTTCTGAGCCCACGCGTCCCTGAGTTCCATGCAGTCCTTGCGCGAGGACGACCAGTAATATCCGGCCTCCTCCGCACCGGTTTGGTTAAAGGTCCCCTTCAGCTTGCCCTTGTTGCGGTTCTCATACAGCACGTTCAGTTCGCCCTTGTTTGGCATACGCAACTCGCTGAGGCCGTGGGCTTTAACGTTCTTCGCGTATTTCTCCGCTTGGCGATAATTGTAACCGCCTGGCGCATCAGCTTGTGTCGTATACAAGGGTTTGCCTTCGTAATAGCCGGCAAGGATCGTACCGTCTTCCATCTCGTCGCCGATCTGAATATCTTTCTTTGCGCTCTCTACAGACATGATCGTCTCCTTCTCAAATTCTGTTAATGGCCCTCAATCCTCAAACAGGACCGTAAATGAAAACCCATCAAGGGACCATCAGACCGTGATCCTTCCGCTGAAGGCGAGCGGTGCGACCGCAGCTTTTGCTTCGCGTCTTTTTTTCAGATGCTTGTTCCCATGCCTCCATGCCGTAGGCCATAGCCACGGTCGTAAGAATTCCGACCCCAATGCCTTCAACAGTGCCGCCAAAGTTACTGAGCGCGTGCGAACGAAATATCTGGCTCAAGTGCTCAATAGCTATTCGTCCGTTCATAATGCCCATTTCAACACCGACAGTGGCAGCAAGAAGTGTATTAAGATAAGTACCTTTCTGAAACATGACATTCCCTTTTTATATGTTGGTGATGAATTAAGGCTTTCGGTCGACAACCGTGACGCGAACAATGTTGTTGGCCTGGCCTTCGGGAACCGCTACATGAGCTGTCTGGTTTGAGCCGTCATTAAACTCGATTTTTAATGTGACCGGGCTGGAAGACGAGGAACCACCCATCGGTCCTCCGTCCGGACAACTGTAGAGGCAAAAGTTCTCAAAACCGCATAGCTTTTCTAGATTCATTATATTCTCCTTTAAAGCACTGTTAGAGTCTCATCTGGTTTCTACTTAGGCAGGAATAAGCCAGCTTGCCGCTCTGCTTTGTTTTGTTTGGCTGCTACTGGCGGCGATATAGTCGTTCACGCGTTCTGCCTGGGCGGCGTTGCAGGCCGCCTGTTTCACCAGGGCCAAAGCAAGCTCTGCCCGGTCACCCTCAAAACAAAGCTCCCCTCTTGTATCTCCGACCACCGCTGAAGGTAGCGCCCCCACGACCAGCGACAGGGTAGCGGTGCCCAGCAGCTTGGTTTTCTCCCAATCGCTATACAACTGAACTTCGAAATCGTAAAAGGTCGTGGCGCCGTAAAAGGCATCATGCCGCTTGATGCGATAGTCGCCGTCCTTGATGATCGGCGTCAAAGACGCTTCAAGGCCGGTGTCGCGCAGGTCCATGACAAGATGGTGCAGCCCCCAGGCCACGCCCGGACCAGAGGAATTGTCCCAGTTAAACAACTTCTCGAAATCTTTCGAGCCGTTGCCACCGGCAGCGGCGGCGCGCGCTTTTTCCCGCGCAAAAACTTCTTTTAATTGCATATTTCAGGACTCCTTCTCCAACGCTGTTAACCGCTCATGTCTGCAGCGATAACTGACAAATGTCAGCACTCGCTACAGGAGCGTTCCATCAAGGTTGGTCATGTTGTGATCGGGAAGAAGATCTGCACATGCAAAACAACCCTGAACACTAAAGTTCAATGGCTGTTTTTGCAGGTTGTGCGAGGGATCTGACAGGCGCGAAACCGCTTGGGAAAATCACACTGTCAGCAGATGCACATTGCTTGCATTATGTATATCTAAGAATCGCACTTACGTCAAAGTGATTCATTGCTGCACCGCACAAAGACACGCGGCCCGAGGACGCCGCCTCATCGCACACACCGCAGAGACGAGTCGCCGTCCTTGCCGTCGAAGCTCTGGGACCCGTCGCTGAAGCGCTGACCCCACGCGTAGTTGGTGCCCCGCGAAGACGACCAGTACCAGCCGGCGGGAAGCGAACCGGTCTCGTTGAAACCGCCGATGGCCGCGCGGTTCCGGAACAGCTCGTTCAGCTCGCCCTTCGTCGGAGCCCGCCAGTCCTGATGGCCGTCTGTTTCCAGGGCCGCACAGTATTCAGCACCCTTTTCCCAGGTGTAGAGGCCGGGCGCATCTCCGGGCGTTGTATACATGGCCTTGCCTGTCTTCGCCGGCACGCCGGCATAGATCCCCTCCGGCATGATGCCGCCAATCCGCGGCGCGGTGGCTGCTGCCGAGCCACCGAGGACAAAAGCGGCGGCAAGCGCAAAACCCGCCGCCAGGCCTGATTTTTTCATGCTCTTCTCCTTCTCAAATGCTGTTAACGGTCCTCGAAACTCAATTCATCCCCGCCTTTCAGAACCTGGCCAACTGATTTTCAAATTGGCATAGGAGGCGATGGGCGCCAATGCCTCTTGCAGAAGCGTGGTAGGTATTGAAGTCTTGAATGGGCCTCGGGTGTTCTACAATCAGACCGGTCGCTTTCAATTGTTCAAGAGACCGGGATACTTCGTCTCTGGATGCCTGCTGAGCAAGCTCACTAAAGCGAATGTACGGCCTTGTATTCACCACGCGATCAAACACCTTGCGTAAAACCGTCTGTGAAAGAAGTGCATCTGCTGTTGGCTTATCCATCGTCTACCCCTTCTCAAATGCTGTTGCCGATTACGATTACTGACTACCGATTAACCACGCACACACCGCAGGGACAAAGCGTTGGTCCTGAAGTTGAAGTTCTGGAGCCCGTCGCTGAAGCGCTGCTCCCACCCACTGAAGTTGTTGTTGGGCGAGGACGACCAGTACCAACCGGCGGGGTTCGAACCGGTTTTGTTAAGACCACCGATGGCAGCGCGGCTGTGGAACAGCTCGTTCAACTCGCCCTTCGTCGGGACCCGCCAGTCCTGATGGCCGTCTGTATCCAGGGCGGCACAGTATCCAACACCCTTTTCGAGGGAGTAGAGGCCGGGTGCATCGGCGACAGTCGTGTACATGGATTTGATCGTGTCAGGTGAAAACCCCGCATAGACCGTGCCATCCGACACTTTGTCACCAATCCTGGGGGCAGTATCGGCGGCGAACGCCGCAGCGCCGACGGCCATCGCAGCCGCCAGCGCAAAGCCTGCGGCAAATCCTGATTTGTTCATGCTCTTCTCCTTCTCAAATGCTGTTCACCGTTCATCCACCAACTCCGACGGCGCTGGCTGACAGACAAATGCCAGACCCACGGCAAACCGTTTCCCCTGCAAATAGGCTTCGAGTCATCGGTGCAGGCGGGAGAAATCTACGCTCAAGCCTGCGGCTAATGAATTGCCAAATGAAAGGACCGCAGCAGCAACGGCAAGCTTCGGATGCTGGAGGTTGGCGCTAATAATGGCTCCGGCACCCAGACCTCCAGCGAGAACCGCATGGAACGCTTGACGAAGACTGAATGCGTACGGCGAGGTATTTGGTTTCGCAACGGTATCCTCGAACGGGTCCTTGTCCCCGCCCGGCAACTGATAAAGTTTCTGCCACATGCGAACAACTTCTGGATCAGGCCTGTTGCCTTCGGTATCGTCGCCGCTTCCGTTTTGTGCGTCGGTCATGACTTCCCCTTTTCAACTGCCGTCGATCAAGGTTGGCCATGTTGGACGGTGTCTTGACCGCAGTTGCAAGTTGGTGACGGCGGTTCATGGTTATTCTACGCCACCACCTGCCGGGTAGCTGGCTGCGATCCATCCAGGATCGCTTTGAGGGCCCACAGATCCCGATAGCCC
>Ga0185299_10000959_pt1 | contig 65644 bp, 57 predicted proteins | sample PaiPotPPA55metaG_FD_128002 | JGI IMG/M metagenome (GOLD analysis project Ga0185299, IMG submission 128002) | Iron sulfur acid spring bacterial and archeal communities from Banff, Canada, to study Microbial Dark Matter (Phase II) - Paint Pots PPA... ... | reverse complement strand
ACGACGAGAATATCGTCACGCCAGATTGAACCGGAAGCTTAAGAACTTTACGGCTCAGTTAGAGCGCACAGCAGCTTAACGGCGGCTGCGCGGCGAGATTGAACTGCGAAGCTCGAAGCCTTCACGACAAGGTTTGGAGTGCGCGGCAGCTTAACGGCGGTCGTGCAATCAGATCGAATCGAGAAGGTCAGAAACTTTACGGCTCAGTTTAAAGAGGGCGCAAAGGCTTAACGGCTGATGCGCCCTTGCTTTTGTTTGGCGGGATGTTTATTTCTTGATCTCGAGACCGTGATTCCTCTTTTCTGCACCCATCGTGATATCCTGCGCCCCCGTTTCCTCTCCTACAAAGGAGAGTCATGCCCGCTTCGCTTCAGAAAATCTCAGACGAACACAAAATAAAACCCAAACAACGAGCCCCCGGTCGAATGCCCTCACACCGACTCTGCAACCCGGCGTCACTTCGATGCGGAATTGCGGACGAAAATATCTCCCAGGCCGGCGCCGTTTTGTAAGCCTAAGATTCTCTTCTTTATTTCATCCCGGTGTACCCAGTTTTGAAGCTCGAATTTAACGGGGTCGATTAGCGTGTAGTTGAAAGATGAATGGTCAAAGATTTTGTTATCGAGAGCCGACAAGGCCGGTTCGAGGAACGTGCTATTGAACTCGAACGACAGGAATGGCGGGCACCTCGACAACGCCTTGATGACTCGGTCTTCGTATCCCTCGACATCGATCTTGATATAAAAAGGAAGTTCGTAACGCTCGACGAGTGAATCCGCAGTGATCATTGGCACGGTCAGTTTTCGGTTCCACATCCCGGCATAGTCTCGATTGCTATTCGTGACAGCTTCACGCCATTCCCTGGAGAGCGAACTCATCTTGTCCTTACGATCCGACACCTGCAATTCGGCGAATCCATTCCTTTCGCCCACGGCGGCTTGCAACACATGGACGGCGTGTCGCGAGGTGGTGCGTTCAATATGCCGAGCGCAGTCGGGATTGGGCTCGACGGCTACGACCTTGGCGCCCAGGGAGGCGAAAATCGTGGTCATCGTTCCTACATTGGCGCCGATGTCAAAAACCAGGGCGCCCTTCGGCAGAAGTGAGGAGTAGAACGCGCGCATGAGGCGAGATTGCCGCGCCGCCTGGCTGCCACGGAACCATTCCCATATCGGACTGGTTACCTTATTCAGCCGAAGGGTCCAAAGCAGTTCTTCTACGCGCCGTCGTGATGCTTGCAGGACTTCACCTCGTCCGATTTCGTTCCCATTTGTCCGAGCAGCTGCGGAAAAATTCTGAAACGTAGCTTCAGGGGCTGAAGCCCCATTCACAGCACGTGGCTTACGCCGGGACTGAAGTCCCGGCCTCCTGAAGAAAAGGACCTTTTCCGCAGTCTGCTAGACCCACTAGAGCGGAATGGTAGCAGGATTGGTTCAGGGAGGCATCTTGGTGACGAGTGGTGACGATGTTCCAGGAGCGCGACGAGTGAGAGGAAACGTCAACGGCAAGGCCCAGGTTCACAAAGCGAACCTGGGCACCTCCGCGCTGCCTAGTTCGATAGCTAGGCGCTCCCGCTAGGCTACTTCGCTACGACCAGGATTACGAAGCTGCCTGGCTTCATTTTGCCGCGGCGTTCGCCTGGGGCTGGGGGGTCGAAGTCGGCGGCCGGGAGGAAGACGTTGTGTGTTTTCGTGTCGAGGCCCATGGTGCGGGCGCTCTTCTTTGTGGGGACGTTGTCGATTACGGTGAATTTGTCCGGGGAGTCCTCGTGGATGACCGTGAGAGTTCCTTCGCCGTTGGAGGCGAAGGCGTAATCCGTGCCGGGATCGAAAGCGGTGGCGTCGACGCCGTCGCCGATCGTGAGTTTGGCGATGACTTTGCCGGTGTCGGCGTTGACGACTACCCCGACTTTGTCGTCACAGCCGGCGATTAGGCGACGGGTCTTCAGGTCCATGGCCAAGCCTGAGGGCGATTTGCAGGGAGCCAGCGGCCAGTGATGCGTCACGGTGAGCTTTTGCGTGTCGATCTCCATCACTTCCGAGGTGTCTTCGTTGTTGACGTATATTTTGCCTTTGCCGTCGGCAACCGCGAATTCGGGTTTGCCGCCTAGCGGGATCGTGCCTACGACGGTGCCATCGGTCGCGTTAATGACCGTCGCGTTCTTTCCGCGGCCGTTGAAGCTGAAGACGCGCTTGGAGACGCTGTCGTAGGTGATGGCGTCGGGATTGGCGTCGGTCTTTGCGGTGCCGATGGTCTTGAGCGTTTTCAGATCGAAGATGGTGGCGGTGTTGGCGCGGCCACTGCTGATGAAGCCCCGGCCGAGATCCGGGGCGATGGCGATGCCGTGGACGCCCGGTGTGTCGGAGATGTCGCCTTCGATGGCGTAAGTGTCGGCGTTCATCACGACAACGTGCGTGCCGTGGGAGATGTAGACGCGGCGGGCGTCGGGGTCTACGGCGACGTAATCCCAGCCATCGTCGCCGGGGACGGGGATCGTCTTGACGACGTGATAGCCGGAGGAGCCTGGGGCGGCACGGGACGACGATCCGACAACCGAAATTGCCGCGAGGACGGCGATTGCGGGCAGCGTGGAGTGTTTGCGCATGTGTCTTCTCTTTTCTCGATGCGTTTCGGATTGTGGACGAGGCTTATGTATAGAGGCCTCAAGCTAAACGCAGCATTAACAGTGGGAGAGAACGGGCGGAGGAAAAAGAAGGAATTAACACAGAGGGGCACGGAGGTAAGAGCACAGAGTTCACGGAGGGATTGCCAAGGTAGTTAGAACGGCGAATTCGTTGGATTGATTTCGTGATTCCGCTAGTATGTGCACGCGCATGAGAGCTAGGGAGGGTGGGTCCGATGAAGAGGATATTTGTGGTGGCGGTAATTGCGATGTTCTTGGCGAGTGCGTGCTTTGGGCAGAAGGGGGCGCTTAAGGCGGGGTCGTGCGAACGGTTGGCGCGGGTGGCGTTGCCTGAGGCGAAGATTACCTTGGCGCAGCAGGTTGCCGCCGGCGGGTTCACTCCGTCAACGCCGGTGACCCAGTGGATTGCGAATGACGCGGCGCTTTACAGGACGCTGCCCGCATTTTGCCGCGTGGCGATTGAGGCGCGGCCCAGCTCCGATTCGGATATCAAGATAGAAGTCTGGCTGCCGGTTGGCGAATGGAATGGAAAATTTCAAGGGCGCGGGAATGGAGGATTTGCTGGCGAGATCGATTATCACGCGATGGCGGTGGCGGTACACGAGGGGTACGCGACGGCGGGTACGGATACGGGTCATGCCGCCGCCGGGACGGATGCGCGATGGGCCTTGGGACATCCTGAGAAGATCACGGACTATGGATACCGGGCGATTCATGAAATGACGATGAGCGCGAAGGCGGTGATCAAAGAATATTACGGAAATGATCTGCGCCATTCTTATTTCGCGAGTTGTTCGAATGGAGGACGGCAGGCGTTGATGGAAGCTCAACGCTTTCCCGCGGACTACGATGGCATCATCGCGGGAGCGCCTGCCAACTTTTGGACGCACCTGCTGACCAGCGCGGTGTGGGATGCCCAGGCTACGACGTCGGAAGAAGCGAGCTACGTCCCTTCGAGCAAGCTGCCGGCGATTGCACGGGCGGTGAATGAGGCGTGCGACGCGCAGGATGGCGTGAGCGATGGAATTTTGAACGACCCGAGAAAGTGTCACTTCGATCCGGCGGCGATTGTTTGTAAGGCAGAGGAGTCGGACCAGTGCTTGACGGCAGCGCAGGTGACCGCGCTGAAAAAATTGTACGAAGGCGCGCACGATAGGCAGGGCACGAGGATTTTTCCGGGACTGTTACCGGGGGCGGAAGACGGGCCAGGTGGCTGGTCGCTCTGGATTACGGGACCGGGGCTGGGGAAGAGTTTGCTGTTTGCGTTCGGCAATGGATTCTACAGCGACATGGTCTATGACAAAGCGGACTGGAGCTACAAAGACGCCGACCTTGGTGAAGCAGTGAAGGCAGCTGATACGAAGATGGCGAAGATTTTGAACGCTACGGATGCGAATCTTGCGGCGTTCAAGGGGCGAGGCGGGAAGTTGATTCTATACCACGGCTGGGACGATCCGGCGATTTCCGCGCTGAACTCGATCGACTACTATCACAGCGTGATGAACGCGATGGGGCGCGAGAATACCAATGCGTTCGCGCGACTTTATATGGCGTCGGGAATGCAGCACTGCGGCGGAGGGCCGGGGCCGGACTCGTTCGGGCAGGAAGGTCCAACACCAATGGCGAAGGATGCAGCTCACAGCTTGCAGCTGTCGCTCGAGCAGTGGGTGGAAAAGGGGACAGCGCCTTCGGCGATTATCGCGACGAAATACGCGGGACGCGGGGCGAGCGAGGATGTGCAGATGACGCGGCCCTTGTGCGCGTATCCGGAGATTGCGAAATACAAGGGCAGTGGTGATCCGCATGATGCGAGGAGTTTTGTTTGTGTTGAGGGGGAGGAATGATGGGATGTCGGTGGCGGCGCTGCGATTTTTAATTTACGTTGATCGCCGCTCTGTGAGTGTCCAAAGAAATTAGCGTAGTTAGCGGTTCAGGGACGACGCATAATGGAGTCCGCAACATCGGCACCGTGGAGGATGATGTGACTGCCGCGAAAAAATTGAGTGATGAAGAGGTGAAGGCGCGATTGAGTCAGGCCCGGGGGTGGACGCTGGCCGGCGGCAAGTTGCACCGGGAGTTTGCGTGCAAGGATTTCGTTAGCGCGTTTGGAAATATGACGCGCGTGGCGCTGGTGGCGGAGGCGATGAATCACCATCCGGAATGGTTCAATGTGTGGAACAAAGTGGTGATTGATTTGAACACGCATAGTGTGAAGGGCATCAGCAACTTGGATTTTGAGTTGGCTGCGAAGATCGATGACATTTTTGGCGGGTGAGTTTTAGCAGAAGACCGCCACCCGTACCGGAGGTGTCGGTTGTGTTGTTCCCACCTTTGACGTGTTTTGTGAGATAGGCTTTCCTTCATGATCATGACCGACCCTTCATGATTGGCGCCCACCATTCGGCCCAGCGCTCGCGTCGCTGGCTGCCGATTACCTTGCGATGGGTGGGCGGAATCGGCGTCCTCGGCGTGCTCTTGTATTTCCTTCCGGTGGCTACGGTGTGTAAGGCCATCGCGCAGATTCCTCTGTGGCTTTTTCTGGCAGTGCTGCTGGGCTATCTTCTGGCTCACGCGTTGGGAATCGCAAAATGGCGGATGGTAGTCAACGCCGCGGGAGCGGAGCTCGATTTCGCCACCAGCGCGCAGTGCTATCTCGGCGGACTATTCGGCACGTTGTTTCTGCCATCGATCGTAGGAGGAGACGTGATCCGGCTGGCGGTCGGCTTGCGGCGCAGCCCACGGCCCGCGGCTGTACTTGCAGGCAATGTGGTGGACCGCTTCCTGGATGTGACGGGGCAGGCGGCGCTGGTGCTTCTGGGCCTGATCCTGCTGCCAAGCGCAGTGCCGGAAAATCTGCAGCAGACCGCGCGCAAAGCACTCCTTCTGTGCGTCGCAGTCGTAGTGGTGCTAGTAGCGCTCACGATCGTGTTGCGGCGGACACTATTGGGCGGTAGATCGGTCAGATTTCGCCGCCGCCTGGCGCGATTGCGGCACGCGCTGCGAAGCGTATCTCGCCGGCCGCACATGCTGGCGTACGGATGGCTCGCCGGCATTTTCATCCAATCGACTTTTGTAATTCTCACAGCACGCCTCGCGGTGGCGTGCGGCCTGGTATTGCCACTGCGCGTGTGGCTACTCGCGTGGCCCCTGGCGAAACTTGCGGCGGTACTTCCGCTAACGCAGGGCGGCATCGGTGTGCGCGAAGCCGCGCTGGTCGCACTGCTGTCTCCCTTTGGAGCGGCCAGCCATCTGGTGCTGGCAGCCGGTCTGGTGTGGGAGGGCATAATCATCGCCGGTGGACTGCTTTCCGGCGGCGTAGCGATGTTGCTGCGACGTGCCACCTCGTCACGCTCTGGCGCATGAAGATGGGAAACCCAGGCGCGGAGTACTCTTGACTATCTTCATCATTGCGTCAGAATAGACGCACCCCTTTCTACAGCTTGCGCGTTTCATCTCAAGGCTGACCTCTCCCGTCGCGGCAGCTTTCTTTCGCGGCAATGGCGGTCCCTGTTTGGATCGCTTGCCGCGGTCTACGCTGCCGCTCATTTCCAATTCACCTTGGGAAATGAGGCCCACATGATGCAGAAGAAAGTTCGAATTTTGCTCGCGGAGGACGATTCCCAGGAAACGGTCGATACCCTCGGTGCGCTGTTTCCCGATGCCACGGGCGGCCTGGACCTAACCGTGGTCTCCACGATCGCGACACTGATCCCCACCGTGAAAATGGTCGATCCTGAGCTCATCCTTCTCGATCTGGAGCTCAGCCTCAGCGATCCACTCGACGCCGTGCATCTGGTGCACCGCTCGGCGCCGGGCATCCCATTGGTGGTTCTCGCCGATCCCGCACAGAAGCAGTACGCAGCACAGAGCCTGAGCGAGGGAGCCATGGACTACGTCTTAAAAGGGTTCATGGATGCGCGAACGCTTGGCCGGGTGCTGCGAACGGCGCTGGAACGCAATACCTTCGAGGGTCTGGCTGATCTTCTGCGCGATCCGCTAACCGGTCTTTACACGCGCGATGGATTGCTGACCCAGGGGGCCCGGATTCAGGAAGATGCACAACGCACCGGCGGGGCGCTGGTGCTCATTTGCGCTCTCTTTGAAAATTTGCAGACGTTGCGGGAAGGATTTGGGCCGGGAGCGACGGATAACGCACTCCGGGACGTAGCGCAGATTCTAGTCGAGAGTTGCCGCCGCAGCGACATCGTCGCGCGCCTGGGGACCGAGCAATTTGCGATGCTGGCCGTGGACGCCGTGGCGCCCAGCGCCCCGGTAATGCGGCAGCGTCTGAAAAGGCGCCTCGCCGTACACAACCAGACCCGTTCGCCGTGGGGGCCGATTGATTTTGCGGCTCAGCGTGGGATCGTGGTCGGCCAAAAGCGGAAGAACTTTCGGCGAGTTTGTGGATGTCGTGGAATCAGAGCTGCGGCAGTCGCGCCCCCCAGAAAAAGCGCGGACGCTGGTTTTGCACAACGCCGCGCGCGAATGAAAGCCGACCATTTTAGAAATGAGATCCTAGCGAAGCAAAGACCCTTGGGAGCGGCTAGCCGCTCCGGAGTTGGAAGATGAAAGTCGCTACACAGGAAGTGTCGCCCAAATCCAAAGTCTTGACGCCATTGCGCGCGCTTATCGTCGGGCATTCCCGCGGCGAGCAGGACTCGATCTTGTTCGAGTTGCGGGAATCCGGATTTAGCGTGGAACACACCGTGGTGGAGAGTAGAGCCGATTTCCACGCGGCTATTGCCGGAAACAATTTTGATGTAGTCCTGGCCGACTACCCCCTGCCGAGCTGGACCGGCTTGGATGCGTTGGTGGACCTGCGACGCACCGGCAAAGACACGCCGTTTCTGCTGATCGCCGGATCGCTGGAGAAGGAAGTGGCGGTCGAATGCATCAAGCAGGGCGCCAACGATTACGTTCTGAAGGATCACCTTTCGCGACTGCCAATCGCTTTGATACGAGCGATGACCGAGAAGAGCCTGCGCGACGAAAATGCGACGGCGCTGGAAGCGCTACGTGTCTCGGAAGCGCGCAGCCGCGACCTTATGGAGCATGCCATCTATGGAATCTCGCGGGTGTCCGTGGAGGGAAATTTCCTGGACGGAAATCCGGCGTTACTTCGCATGCTTGGTTGCACGAACGAGGCGCGCCTGAAGAAGCTTAATTTCCACCGGGACTTGTTCCGATTCCCGGAAGAACACGCGCGTTTGATGGGCACATGCCGCGAACTTGGCCAGGTTCAGGGACCGGAAGTGGAGTGGCGGCGCTGCGATGGGGGCATCGCAACCGTTAGGGTGCACGTACGGCGCGTGACGGCTCCGTATGAAAGCGAAACATTCGAAATATTCGCGGAAGACGTGACCGAACTGCGCGGGATGGAGCGCCAGCTACGGCAGGCACAGAAGTTCGAGGCCATCGGGCTGCTCGCGGGTGGGGTGGCGCATGATTTTAACAACGTGGTGAGCGCCATCCTCGGCTGGGCAGAAATTGGTTTCGAACAAAGTTCCGACAATCCGAAGGCAGCCGAGGGTTTTCGCCACATTCGCGAGCAGGCGGAACGCGCGGCGGCGTTGACGCGCGAGCTGCTGACCTTTGCGCGGCACCAGGTGCTCCAGCCGCGTGCGGTGGACCTCAACTCCGTGGTCGGCGTATTGTCTAGCTTGCTCGATAAAGTGATCGGCAAACATATCGAAGTCAAGTGTCTGACCTCGCCGCTGGATTCGGTCAAAGCGGATCCTACGCAGCTCGAACAAGTGCTGCTGAACTTGTGCATTAATGCACGCGACGCGATGCCCGAAGGTGGCCGCCTGGTGATGGAAACCGAGATGGTGGAACTCGACGAGCCTTATTGCCGATTTTATCCTTATGTGAAGACGGGGCGCTATGCGGTGATGTCGGTGGCCGACACCGGCACCGGCATGGACGTGGAGACACGAGAGCGCATCTTCGAACCTTTCTTCACCACGAAAGCACAAGGTAAGGGCACAGGCATGGGACTCGCCGCGGCGTACGGTATCGTGAAGCAGCACGGGGGATTCATTCACGTGTACAGCGAACCGGCACACGGAAGCCTGTTTCGGGTGTACCTGCCGGTGATGGAAGGCGGAGCGGCGGAAGGAGTTGCCCCGAAAACCCTGACGCCTTCGATGGCGGACCTGCGCGGCACCGAAACTATCGTTTTTGCGGAAGACCACGAGTCGATTCGGGAGATGGCTCGGCAGACGTTGGTTGGCCTTGGATACCGCGTGCTCACCGCCGCGGACGGCGAAGAAGCTTTGCGGCTTTGCGAAAACGAAAAACCAGAGCTGGCGATCCTGGATGTGATCATGCCGAAGCTCGGAGGTCCGGGGACGGCAACCAAGCTCTCGGAGAGCTTCCCGGAAATCCGTGTGCTCTATACCAGCGGATATTCCGCGGAATCAGACGTCATTCCCAACGGGGCGAAAGGGCGCTATCTGCAGAAGCCGTACAGCCCTAGGACGCTGGCGCGCCTGGTGCGTAAGATTCTGGACGAGGCTGCGACGGTCGAAACCCCGGATGGGCGCTGCGTAGTCGGACGGGGGAGCCTTCTACCTCGATGAACTGCACATAGTGCGGCCTGTACCAGCAGGCAGGTTGATGGCAGGCACACTTTCGCGCAACAACCTTCCGTGCCGCATTCGCTGAAAACTACACTGGAGGGAGCGGAACTGCGCAGTCGAGGAAGCTGAATCTTAAGCCATACCTCGACCTGCATTTCTTTTCGAGCGATACGCCGCCCGGATACCGGGTAAGAATGCGGCCGCGGAGAATCGAGACAATGGTAATGAAACGCATACTCGCCTTGGGTCTTATATGTTCATTCGTGCTGGTTGGCGCACGGCAGGCCATGGCCGAGCCGCAAAGCCACGGGTCGGGCGTGGTAACTGGCGTGGTAATCGGACCCGATGACAGGCCTGTGCCGCACGCGATCGTGACGTGCCAGTCGGGTGGCGGGAGCGCTCCGCATGTGGCCCACGCGGATGCCAAAGGGCACTTCACGATTTCGAAGCTTCGCTCGGATACCTATGCGTTGCGCGCGTCGGGCAACGGCGTGGCCAGCGCATGGGAAAATGTTGCGGTGCGTTCCGGGACAACCAAGAGCCTAACCCTGCACACGATTTACGCCAAAGAAATCCCCAAGGCGTATACCGCGACACGCACCTACGAACCCAAAAACTAGGAACCCACGCGTTATTCGGACAACAGCTTATGGAGTTCGCTCAGATCTGACGGGCTGACGTCCGAAACGGCATACATCTCCATCCCGCCCGTGCGCCACTCAATCCAATTGTAACCAAGCTGCGAACCCGATTGCGGTTGCGTGTCCGGGCCGCTCGCCGGCCAGACAAACACATTTACGATGTGCTTGCGCCGGCCATAAACGAGCGCCGCCACCTGATGAGCCTCGACTACATCCAGGCGGCCGCCTTGCAACGGAAAGCCATTGCTTGTGAAATCGTGCACGGGCGGGGCGAAATCAACCTTGCCGTCGAACCATGGCTTTACGGTGTGCTGGTCCGTGGAAATAACATCTTCAAGGTGGCCTGGTTGCAGAGAGCGCAGGTGCGCATCGACAATCGCCGATGCCAGTTCGGTTTGGCCACCGTGCCCACTGGGGCCCGAAAACAGGCGCACGCCGATTAGAAAGGCGAGAATTAACGCTGCCGCCAGAGCAAACCATTGCGTCGGACGCACTCCGGTTCGAAGGGGTGCGGCCGCAACCGGCATGGGCGACCGGTATTGCCCTTCCAGCTTCCGGCGAAGCGCGATCGGTGCGCGCTCGTAAAGTCCGGCCTGCTGGATGGTCGCGCGCAGAGTCTCCTGTGTTTCCAGCACAGAAGCGCACTGGGGACACGATGAGAGATGGCGTTCGAAGTCCGCGGCTCGCGCGGCGTCCAGCTCGCCGTCGATGTAGCCATGGAGGACGGATTGAGTGAGCTCACAACTCACGCTTGGCCTCCTGATTCCGCACTAGATCAGCCTGGGTCAACGTGCGGAGCAGCCGCTGCCGCGCCCGCGCCAGCGCGGACATCACCGTTCCCATCGGCATGGAGGTGATCGCCGCGATCTCCTTGTACGAGCACCCGTCCAGCTCGCGGAGAACGAGCACTTCCCGGAAACGCGGCGGCAAATCCTCAAGCGCGCGCGTGAGCCGTTCGCGATTATCGCCGGCAATGGCCAGCGACTCGGGCGTCACTTGCGACTGGGAATACAGCTCTTCGTCGAATTCTGTCGTCATTTCCATCGGCCGATTCTTCTCCAGCCACGTGTAACAGTTATTGCGGACAATCTGCAAGAGCCACGCGCGGACGTCGCCGCCGTGAAACCCGCGAAAGAAGCGGAAAGCGCGCAGCATGGCCTCTTGCGCCACATCCTCGGCGTCGGCGCGCCCTCGCAGAATCCATCGGGCGAGGTTGAACGCAGCATCCAGATGAGGAAGCACCAGTTGCTCGAAGCGCGCGCGCTCCTGCAAGTCCAACACGTCCAAGTCGTTCCCTTCGACACCCGAACTCATCAGGTAGACCACCGCCTGCCGCATTTTATTCCCGAATCGGGCTTTCCCGCAGGAAATTAAAGAATTCGCGAACAGGGGAATAAGGAGCACCGTTTGATGGTCTGGATAGGCGAAACACGTCCCGGAGCGGCGCGGGCACCCTGGATCAAACTCAACTCGCGCCGCTCCGTTATTTGCTGATCGAGGCAATAGGTCGCCGCAGCGACGCAAGGACCTTACGGAGAAGATCATGACCGAGAAGAAGAAAGACGAGATTCTGTACGACCACAACCACGACGGCATTGACCGCCGGGGATTCTTGAAGTGCATGGCGTGGGCCGGAACTGGCACGCTGTGCGTGATACAGGGCGGCGTGCTGAAATCGTTTGCGCTGGACCGCAACTCCGATCCGGGAGGTGCCGCCGCCAAGGGCGAACTGAGCTTCGTTCAGCTCAGCGACAGCCACATGGGATTCAACAAGCCGGCGAATACGGACGTGGCCGCTACGTTCCAAGCGGCCATCGACAAGGTCAACGGCTTGGCTACGCCACCCGAATTCTTGCTGCACACCGGCGACATTAGCCACTTGTCGAAGCCCGAGGAGTTTGACGCGGTCGATCAAATGCTGAAGAACACCGGCAAGAAAACCTTCTTTGTGCCGGGCGAGCACGACATGCTGAACGACGACGGCAAGCAATTCATGGAGCGTTACGGAAAGGGCTCCAAGGGATCGGGCTGGTACAGCTTTGACAAGAAAGGCGTGCACTTCGTCGGCCTGGTGAACGTGATGAATCTGAAGGCCGGCGGGCTTGGCTCTCTGGGCCACGAACAGATCGAGTGGCTGGAAGACGACGTCAAGCACCTGAAGTCGAGCACACCGATCGTCGTTTTCGCGCACATCCCGCTGTGGTCTGTGTATCCCGAGTGGGGCTGGGGTACCGAAGACAGCGCGCAGGCGCTGGCGTATCTGAAGAAGTTCGGTTCAGTGACCGTGCTGAATGGGCACATTCATCAAATCATGCAGAAGGTCGAAGGCAACGTGACATTTCATACGGCCGCCTCGACGGCGTTTCCGCAGCCGGAACCCGGCAAAGCGCCATCGCCGGGGCCAATGAAGGTTCCAGCCGAACAGCTACGCAGCTACCTCGGCGTGACCAACGTCAACTATGTGCAGGGCCAGCACGCCCTCGCCGTTGTGGACTCGAAGCTCGGGTAAACGGCAACCGATCGAATCTATTCATCGCTAGTGAAATTTAAGAAGAGGAAAAATCATGAAGATACGTGTGTCTATTGCAAGATTGGCAGTACCGGTTTTGACGGCGGCGATTTTGCTCTTCGGTGCCGCGAAAAGCTCCATGGTGGTGAAGGCGCAGCAAGCGCCCGCTGCCAGCATGGAAGTGAAAATCGACAACTTCAGCTTCGGTCCGGCGGCGATCACCGTTCCGGTGGGAACGACCGTCACCTGGATCAACCGCGACGACATTCCTCACACCGTAGTGAGCGACGACAAAGTATTCAAGTCCAAGGTGCTGGATACCGACGAGAAATTTTCCTACACGTTCAGCAAGCCGGGAACTTATCCGTACTTTTGCTCGGTGCACCCGAAAATGACCGGCAAAGTCGTCGTGCAGTGAGACTTGGCCAATGCCGAATCCTTTCGATCCGCAAACCGCGCTCCTCGCGAAGCATGCACAGCACGTAGTACTGATCCATTTTCCGATCGCCCTGTTCATCACCGGAGTTGCATTCGACTATGGTGCACAATGGACCAAGCGTCGAGGCTTGGCGGAAGCCGCCTACTATAATCTGGTGCTCGCGGCGGCTTCCACGCTGCCGGTGCTTGTCAGCGGCATAGTTGCGTGGCAACTGCAACTCGAAGGTCAGAAACTGAAGGGCATCCTATTACTGCACTTGGTGTTCGCCTTGCTGTCGAGCGTTATGATCTGGATGGTTTGGTGGGTTCATTTCCAGGTACGGCGAAGGGTCGTAGCTCTTCCAAATTATCGACTCGCCATCGAATTCGTTGGTGTGGCGTTGGTTTCGCTGACGGGGCACCTTGGCGGCTTCCTGAGCGGTGTGAACGGAGCAGGGTAATAGTACTAAATTCAGCCGCGTGACTAATCTATGCTGCTGATAATAAGCATGTTACACTGTCGCGAGATTACCGGTACCAAAACCCCAGTACTTCGATTTTTGGCTCTTGCGGCCCATTGAGCCGAACACGCCGCTCCCGTAATTTGCTAACAACGGGTTGGGGGCCGCGCGGGGACAGCGGCTCCGCAAGGGGCCGTGTGCGACTAACCCAACCCGCCAGATTCTGGCTTCTCTCCGATGGCGCCGGGCATTTGCCCGGCGTTGCCGTTTCCGAGCTGACATTCATCCAAGAATAGGCAGGTGACATGCCGCAGAACTCTGCTTGAGCTCTGACGGTGAGGTGTAAGCTATTTATGTTCATGGGGTTACGGACGCGGCACCAACGTGGATCGAAAGGTCTGGCCGACACTTGATGTTTTTTACCTTGCAGTTTGCTCGCGGGGTCGTCCTACTGCTCTCCGCTTTCGCACTAAGTACGCAAGGGCTACACGATTGGGCCGTCGCCGATCCGGCGCCTTCGCAACTCAAACCTCCGACCGTGGATGCCTTCAATCGCTACGTGAGGGTGACCGAGGCGCGCAGTGACTCGGAGCTAAACCGCGGCACCGGCCTCTTATGGGTCGACGGGTTGCCGGAAACCGATCGTGTGAAGGCCTATGAGGACCTGAAGCGTGGCGCGGTGAAGATGCAAAAGCTGGAAACACTCGACCATGGGGCTGCGATTGAGACTCCAGGTGGCTTGATTCATCACTGGGTGGGACTCGCCTTCATTCCAGGCGCGAAACTTCAGGATGTTCTAGATGTGCTGCAGGACTACAACCAGCACGCGGTCTACTACGCGCCCGATGTGGAGCGCTCCAAACTCGAATCGCGGGATGGAGATCATTTTCGCGTGTTCCTGCGTTTCCGCCGGCACAAGGTCGTCACCGTGGTCCTCAACACCGAACACGAGGTGCGATATTTTCGGGATTCAGCCACGCGGGCGCACAGCCGTAGTTCCGCGGTGCGCATCGCTCAGGTGGAGAATGCCAGCAAAAGCGCCGAGCGAGAAAAGACGCCGGGCGACGACGACGGTTTTCTATGGCGGATGGAAACGTGGTGGCGGATGGTCGAGAGCGACGGCGGCGTCTACGTGCAGAGCGAAGTGGTCTCGCTGACACGAAGTATTCCTGCTGGGCTAGGTTGGCTGATTGGGCCGTTCGTCACTAGCATCCCGAAGGAAACATTGGCGTTCACGATGGAAGCAACGCGAAAGGCAGTTCTCGCTAAGCGCCCCAGTTGAACCTTGTTCGCAGTTCCATCCCGTTCAACCCTGTTTGGGGTCAACCCTGCTCTCGGTTTTCTCTCAGTGCGCAAACGAGGATCCCGCTGCTAGTCAGTAACGGGTGAAACCAACTGCGACTCTTCGCGTCTCCAGTAGTGGGAATCAAGATGACCCGATCGGCCCAGCGATGGACCGGCTCCAGGGAATCGTACACGCTGTACGAGTAGGCCAAGCCATCACCTTCCGTGATCACGTAACCTTTTCCCCCGGTTCGCAGATAGTTGAAGGCGCGCAAGAGTTTCGCTTTGTAGAGCGCGAGTTTCAGGAGCCTAGCGGGCCAAGAGCCTTGTCCGAAACGGTTGCTGTCGCAGATGAAGACCGCCTTTCGAGCGACGCGCAGCATTTCGTTCACTACGGCGCTTGGATTCGCGGCGTGGTGCAGCGTTGCGAACTCGCAGACCGCGTCAAAACTCGCGGTTGCAAAGGGTAAAGCTTCGCCGGTGGCTTGGACGATGGGGCCGCTCGCGGTGATTCCGTTTTTCACGCCCTGCTGAACGAGCGCGCCAACCGGCTCAACACCGCACACGAACAGGCCGGGCATCGCGCGTTTCAGGTCGCGTACTGCGGCGCCTGTGGCGGTGCCGACGTCAAGGATGGTGCGGACTTCCAGCATCGCCGCAAGGGCGTAGATGAACTTTGTGATGGAAGTGTCGGTGCCGCCTTCGTGGGCGTGCATGGAGTCGTAGTGAGCAGCGGTGTCGGTGTAATACTTTCGTTGAATCGCTACGGCTTGTTCCCGCACTTTCCCGGGTTTTTGAATCGCGCCCATCCTAGGGATTAGAAATTGGAGTCCTTTCGTTTGATACGGCGTGCTTGGGTGAAGCTGGCACAGACAGGAGTGTCTGTGCTACCCCAGTGTCGTTGCTCCCCCTCCCAGTTTTTCATAAGTGTTCATTCTACAGATAGATAAACGTGTTTGTTTTCATACAGTTTTGCAAGTGTTGATTTTAGGGAGTTTAGGCTCACTGTGTGGGGTCGCGAACTGCGCGGTGTCCCTTCCGTTTAGCCACATCCTGGAGGAGCGCCCACGCTTCCGCGGCGGAGCGATCCCAGGTCCACTGTTGCGCCGTCCTGGCGGCGGCTTCGCCTATGCTGCGACGAAACGGGGTGTCGCGATAGAGCCGCTCGATCATGCGAGCGAGCGTCTGAGTGTCCTGCGGTTCGCGCAGGATGAACCCATCGACACTGTGGTGGATCAAGGCAGAGACGCCGGCCCTCGCGGAGGTGATGGCCGGCAGACCGCAGGCCATGGCCTCGGCGACGGGTAAGCCGAAGGAGTCTTCCAGGCTAGGACTGACGTAGGTGTCCGCTGCGGCATAGAACTCGATTACATCGGGCCGGGGAGCTTCCCACGTGCAGCGATCGAGGACGCCCAAGCGTCTTGCGGTTTCATGGATGGGGTCGGGTGCATCATTGCCAACGACGAGAAGACGCAACGGCAGATCCCTCAGCTCCGCCATTGCCTCCAGGACTGCGGGGACTCCTTTCACTCGCCAATCATTTCCGATCAACAACAGAACGAAATCGGTGTCGCGAAATCCGAGGCGCCAGCGCGATGGATTACGGCGCGTGTTCCGCGCGGATACACTGAATTCTCGCGTGTCCACGCCGTTTGGAATTAGGCGGACATCGCTCCGTTGGAAATACTGGTTGAGCTGGTCGGCGGTGCGCTGGGAAACCGCCGCGAGCGCTGTTTTTCGATTCGAGTAAACATGGCGCTCGAGCGCGGTCAACAATGCGTAGTACGCGCGGCGATGCAGTCCTCGAAAAAAATGAGATGGTCGCGTATCACCGGCCGCACTGTCGCGCGCCAGCTCGTTCAATCGATGGAAGACGACGTGAACGATCGTGAGGTCCGCACCTAAGCAATTGATACCGGGTGAGACGAGTAGATCAAAGGAAAGGCCACGGAAAACCCGGTGGCACCATCGAAGGAAGCCGTTTGCAAACATCCATGCCACAAAAGTCATCAGGTGTGGGCCGGGGATCGCTGGAACTTTGTGCCACACGATACACCCGGATTCGCTGGATGTTCGCTTCTCGCTGCGGACCAACGGCAAGTCGTCGGCGCGTTCCGCGTAGAGATGGATGCGGCAGTGGTAGTCCCGCGCGAGGCGCTCGAGGAGTTCTGCGAGAGCGCGTTCGGTGCCGTGACGGCGGTCGACGAACGGAGAAACAACAGCCAGCCGCAAGTCAGCGGGTCCCGGGGTAGCTGGATTGAGTGGCGAAGGCGGTGGTCATTTGTGCCGGCTGCGCAAGTTGCGCGGCGTGGGCCAGTTTCGGCAGCCGAAACAATATGCCGAGCAATAACCAGAGATACGCGTTCAAAACAAAGTCTTGATACGCCTGCAGGCCCGCAAAGGTGAAGGGAATCAACAACAGAAACGCGTACCAGAAGATCATGAACCCCAAGGGAAACCAGGGGGACCCCTTCAGCTTGCGCACAACCTTCCAGGCGGAGAATAAAACGGCACCGCTCATCACAAACCAAAGAACCAAGCCAACGATTCCGAGTTCGATGATGATGTTTCCGAAGCCACTCTCGACGCCTTGCGTCGGCGGAGTCACATGAAAGATGCGCGCGACATATTGACCGCCAAGCGACACGGTACCGATGCCAAATCCGTAGGGCCAACGATCATAATTGAAAGCGCCCAGGAAGTTCGCCAGCGGGTAGTCGGACGTGCGACGAACCAATTCACTTGCGGGACTGCGGGGATCGAGGGTCTCCGAATAAATCGTCAAGCGATTGAGTAATGCTTCGGGAAAAGTAAAAAGGAGTATCGACATCGCAAGCGTGACACCCAGAACGGCCCGCTGCAAGGTGCGGAAGATGCGTCGCGCTTCACCTTGCCGCCAGGGCGCACCCCAGATGAAGGCGGCGCCGCCAACCAGCGCGCTGCCAACGGTCCACATGAATACGCCGCGGGACGCGCACATCACACAACCCGCAGCCGTCAAACCCAGGGCCACGAATGCGAATAGTCTGCCGCGCCGCTGCCTCAGGAGCAGGTACCCGCTGAAGCCAAAGACGATCATCCAGGCAACGACCAGCATGTCACCGAAACGCCCAGCACTCACAAAGACAGACGTCGGCCGATAGACGATTACGCCGGAGATAGGAGCTGCCCGGTACGTTTGGCTCAATAAGCGGATGTCTTCAGCGGGAACTTCAGGATTCAAGAAGGTATGTCCAAGAACGGACTGCACAAGGCCGAGCGCGACGATCACCAGCATAAGTCCGAGATTGATGTTGAAAAAACGGCGCAAAGCCACTTCCGAATCAATCATTGCGTAACCGATCATAAAGAGCGGCGTGTAGTAAAAATAAAGCTTCATCCCCAGGACGCCGAAAAAAACATGCGTCGATCCCGGGTTGAAAATTTGCAGGACGCCGAACCAAATGAAAACCAGAAGCGCCATGAGAAAAGGTGGACGCAAGACCTGGAGGCCCTTGTCTTTGCGCCGGTAAGCGATAAAAAAAGACATGTAGACGATGGCGACCAGAAAATCCTTGGCAAAATAAATTGCCATGTTGTTTCCGAGGAATTTGCGTGCCAGGTCTTCGAACAGGAGCCACGCCAGGAAGAAGTAGACGCCGTTCTGCCAATTGTTGAGAATCGCGATGATAACAGCGCCGCCGACAGCAGCCATAGCCACAAAGGCCAGACTGTTGATGTCGTCGTTGATGATGTAGCCGGCCACTTGGTACGCGGCAAGCATCGCGAATACCAAAAAACCGAGCGTCAGCAGCGGACCGCGACGCAAATTGCCCGGGAACGGCTGCGCGAGGAGTCTCATGCCGCGGCCTTGAACACGAAGATGTGATTGTCTCCAAGAACGGAGTCTCCGGGAAAGACCGATGCGGCCATCGCAAGTGACCAGGCCAGCGGGTTGCGGGTCAACTGGTAGCCGTTTGGCGGAAATAAAAGATGTTCCCTCAATTGCAAGCCGGCGCGGGGGAGGAATTGCCGACGCAGAAGATCGGAGAAGATGGGGGAGATGTGCGTCGGGTCGCTGCCGTGGTCCATCATTCGAAGGTTGCCTTTGAGGAGAAACTTGAGACGCGCGGGCAGGGAATCCACGTTCGGCGTGGTGATCACCGCGACACCATCGGGCGAGAGAAGCCGGGCGATGTTTCGCAGAAAATTGATGGGGCTCTCGACATGCTCGATTACTTCAACGGCTACGACCAAATCGAACGACGCCACACCTAATCGGCACGCAAAGTCGGCTTGGTCCAAGTCCTGGGCGACGAATCGATGTTTGCCTTCGTAGACTGCTGGATCGCGGTCGACGGCGAGGACTTGGCATCCTAGTGAAGAAAGGCGTTCGCACATGGCTCCGGGACCCGCGCCGAGATCGACTGCGCGCGTTCTCGCTTGCGCGTAACGAGAGAGCACTTGCGACGCCACGAATTCGTGCAGGCCTCGCGCTGTAACAGTTCCGATCATCGACTGGTTCGTCAAGATCCCTGCTCGTGGGCAGCTGGGGGATGGGTTCCATCATACGCTTTGCTTTGGGTGTGCCAAGCGGCGGAGTGCGCGGTGGCTTCCACAGCTAGATATTAAGTCAAGGCAAACGGCCTTCAGCGGCCGAAGCCTTGTTGATTCGGCGTCAGTTACGGCACGACTGAACAGGCTGCGGAAAAATGCCAAGAGTGTTTCCTCAGGGGCTGAAGCCCATTGATAGCGCAGGCTTTATGTCGGAGCTAAAGCTCCGACCCCTGAAAAGCAAAGGTTTTCCGCAGGCTATAAAGCCGTGCCCTAACGAAAACCGGAGCTCTCACAGAAACTCTGAAACGCGCTGAGACACGGTCGGCGGCCGCTACTTGCAGCAGTGGCCGACCTACTAAAGAAAAAGGTAACGCGGGACTCTAGTGGGCCTCGGCAGCGGGATGCAGACCGTGCTGCGGAACTTCGTGGATCCCGCGGGCCGGTGGCTCGATTTTGTGACGGAAGAAATGATCGAGCGGCCAGCGGCCTTTACCGGTCGGATAGCTCTTTTCGATGGCCTTGGTGACGTAGACCTTCGCAAGCATCGCCGCTTCCTTCAGGGGGCGGCCTGACGCGAGCTGGGCGGTAATGGCCGCGGCAAACGTGCAACCCGTACCGTGCAAGGTCTCTTCTCTGACACGGTCTCCGGCGAGCGCGACGATTTCGTTGCCGTCAAAAAGCACATCGACGGCTCGCTCCATGTGGCCGCCTTTGACGATGACTGCATGCGCGCCCATCTCGACGATCTTACGCGCGGCCGCTTCCATATCGGCTGTGTCTTTTATGGTCATGCCGGTCAGGATTTCGGCTTCCGGGATGTTCGGCGTGATGACGCTGGACCGCTTCAGGAGCTCCGTCGCGAGGTACTTGATGCCCGCGGCGTCGAGAAGTTCCGTTCCGCTGGACGATTTCATCACCGGATCGTGCACCACATGCGCGAATCTGTGAGCGTCCAGGAATTCCGAGACCAGCACGGCATTTCCGCGGCTGCCCAGCATTCCAATCTTCACGGCGACGATGTCGGAATCCTTCGCCAGAATCTCAAGTTGCGCTCGCAGCGTGGCGCCCGGAGTGTTCTGTACGTCTTCCACTCCTTGCGTATTCTGAACGGTGAGAGAAGTAATCGCCGCCACGCCGTAGCAGCCGTGGGCCGCAAAAGTTTTCAGGTCGGCAGCGGTGCCTGCGCCGCAGCTGGGATCAAATCCCGCGATGCTCAGCAGAATCGCAGGAGTGGCGTTCGCGTGATTGTTGTGACCGTTGTGATTGCTCATGATTTCGTGCTTGTTGCTCCACTGTTTCAATAAATTCGCCGCAAAACTCTACGCTCGCAAACGGCGTCAGGCCATCAGGATGGCCGTGAAGCGAAAAGTGCCGGTACGCCCGCGAACGGGATGCACCGGCACTTGCGAATGTACGCGCGTTTGTTTCGTCAGCGCAAGAAAATATTTTGTGAATACGGCATCACGTAGGGTACAGAAGAAGTAGCGCAATCGCGCGAAGCGCCGGACGTTGTTTTTTACGGGAAGAGGCCGCGGACCAGAAGAGCTTCGGCAACGCGACCCACCGCGAGGACCATCGCTCCCGCGCGCGGCGGGACGTGGTGCTTGCGCATGGTGTCCACCATTTCGTGGAAGGAGCGCACCATGGTCTTTTGCAGGCGCGCGCTGACTTCTTCGGCGTCCCACACCAGGCCTTGCTGGTTCTGCACCCACTCGAAGTAACTGACGGTGACACCGCCGGCGTTCGCGAGAATATCCGGCAGCACGGTGATGCCGCGGCGCGCCAGAATTTCGTCGGCGTGCGGCGTGGTCGGACCGTTGGAGGCTTCCGCAACGATGCGAGCCTTGATGGCTTCGGCATTGTGCAGGGTGATGACGTTTTCGAGGGCAGCGGGCACCAGGATGTCGCACTTCATGGTCAGCAACTCGTCGTGAGAGATGCGCGAAGCTCCGGGCATGCCCACAACCGTGGCGGCGCGCTCTTTGTAGCGGATGGCTTTGATGGGATCGATGCCGCGAGAGTTGGTTACACCGCCGCGCGTGTCGCTGATGGCGACGATTTTCGCTCTCTTTTCGGCAAAAATGCGCGCGGTGGCGGCGCCGGTGTTGCCGAAGCCCTGGATGGCCACGCTGGCCCCGCGGAGCGCGATTTTTTTCAGCTTGCAAGCTTCTTCCACAACGGCAACCAGACCGCGCGCGGCGGCTTCGTCGCTTCCGACCGTGCCCCCGATGGATTGCGGCTTGCCGGTGACCACGCCATGGGCGGCGCGACCCACGGTCATCGCATACGTATCCATGATCCAAGCCATGGTTTGCGCGTCGGTGTAGACATCCGGCGCGGGAATATCCTGATCCGGCCCGATGAGCGGAAGGATTTCGCTGGCATAGCGCCGCGTCATGCGCTCCAGTTCGCTCTTGGACATGCGCTTGGGGTCGCAGATGATGCCGCCCATGGCGCCGCCCAGAGGCAAACTGACGATGGCCGTCTTCCAGGTCATCCAAGTGGCCAGCGCCTTAATCTCGTCGAGGGTTACGTTGGGATGGAAACGGAGCCCACCTTTGCCCGGGCCGCGCGCGACGTTGTGTTGCACGCGGAAACCAGTCAGGACCTTCACCTGCCCGTTGTCCATCTTCGTGGGAATGGATACTTCAAGAACCCGCTTGGGCGTGCGCAAAATTTGCCGCAGTCCCGGATCGAGCTTTAAAAATTCCGCGGCCATGTCGAACTGAATTTGTGCAATGCGGAACGGATTCAGATCCTCGCGCGGGGCAATGCGCGGGATGATCGGAGGAACGGCGGGCTTGGCGACCGTGGCCATCAGCTTTCGGTCCTTTCCTGTACGCAACGTCACTCGAACTGGGCCGAGTGTGATTCTCTTACGTCATTTTCGAAAATGGCCCGACAGCAATCGCAAAACCCTTCAGAAAAATCGATTCGTGGACCTATCCGTTGGCCGCAATCTTCTTTGTGTTCGCGTCTTTGCTCTTGTCGGTGTTTGCGAGCAAATACTGATCGCGACAAGCAACGGAACAAAAATGCAATACGTCATCGCCTTCGCGCAGGGGAATGGCCAGGACTTCGGCCACATGCGCACCACAGACAGGGTCGCGAACCAGCCGCCGGGCCATCCCGACCGCTTCGGAGTTCCCGGCCACGTCCACACCTTCCCGAGGTGCGGCATCCTTGCCGCCGCGCAGCATCCAAGCCCCGAGTCGTCGCAGCAAGGCGACGCTCCAAGATAGGATCAAAACCCAAAACAGAAATCGTATGACGCGGGAAATAAAGTTCATCGATCTTTGTCTTTTGTCGACCGCTGACCCCAATCGCGGCTGAAGCTGCCTCACGCTTGCCGCGAACTGAGGCCAGATGGCTCAAAACCCGCAAGAAGCGGTGAGGCGAGTGTATGCAAGGGGAAAAGGGTGAGTCAAACGAAAAGGCGTAATTTCAACAGGTTGCGGGGAGGCCAAGCCGGGCACTGGATAGCTGGTTAGATGGTTAAGTTTTTTAGAATCAGCACGATGAGTGACCTTTGGCACCCCCAACTGATGTTGACCTTTATATCTATATCGCAGGAATCCGGTCGACGCCCATATAGGGGCGCAGGGCTTCGGGGATCAGGATGGAGCCGTCAGCTTGCTGATAATTCTCCACGACTGCAATCCAAGTCCGGCCTACCGCCAGGCCCGAACCATTGAGCGTGTGGACGAAATCGCTCTTACCGCCGCCTTTTGGCTTGAAGCGAATGCCCGCGCGGCGCGCCTGGAAGGCTTCGCAGTTGGAGCAGGACGAAATTTCGCGAAATTCCTGGCCGGAGGGCAGCCACACCTCGATGTCGTAAGTTTTAGCGGATGCGAAACCCATGTCGCCGGAACAAAGCAGCATCACGCGGTAATGCAGGCCCAGCTTTTGCAGGATGGTCTCGGCGTTGTGCACCAGCGCTTCGTGTTCCTCGTAACTTTTGTCGGGGTGCGTGAATTTGAATAGCTCTACTTTTTGAAACTGGTGCTGGCGAAGGATGCCGCGCGTGTCTTTTCCCGCGGCGCCAGCTTCGGAGCGGAAGCAGGACGTCCACGCGGTTACGAAGATGGGCAGCTCATCTTCGGCGAGCGTTTCGTCGCGGTGCAAATTGTGCAGTTCGACCTCGGAAGTGGGTGTGAGCCAGAAATCGGTATCGTGAACCTTGAAAAGGTCCGCGGAAAACTTTGGAAGCTGCCCGGCGCTCATCAGCGACGCGGTGTTGACGAGGAAGGGAGGCAGAATTTCCGTGTAGCCGTGCTCGCGCGTGTGTACGTCGAGAAAGAAATTGGCTAGGGCTCGCTCCAGCCGCGCACCCCAGCTTTTGTAGACGGCGAAGCGGGCTCCGGTAATTTTTGTGGCGACGGCGAGGTCCAGTATCCCGGCTCGTTCACCAACTTCCCAATGCGGCTTGGGCGCAAAATCGAACTGCGGTGGCGTGCCCCATCGGCGCACTTCGACATTGTCGGCGGCGCTGAGGCCTTCCGGTACGCTGGAATGCGGGATATTAGGAATGGTCAGCAGCAGATCACGCTGCGTGGCGTCGAGCAGAGCGATACGCTCGTCGCCCTGCTTGATGCGCTCGGAAACTTGCTTCATTTCGGCGAGCAGCGCGTCGGCGTTTTGCTGCTCTTTTTTGAGGCGCGCGATTTCCTCACTCGCTTTGTTCCGTTGGGCTTTGAGCTGCTCAGTCGCGGTAATCAGCTCGCGCCGCTCCTTGTCCAGCGCGCGAAAGGCATCGAGATCGAGTGTCGTGCCGCGCTTCCGGGCCATCTCGGCGAAGACATCCAAATGTTCCCTGAAGTAGCTGAGATCATGCATGGTCAGGAAAGAATAGCGTACTCCGCGATGGGAATGTAGTTTCCGCCGGGCTGCCTGGCGATTACATGATTAGGATTTCGAAATCTTGTTTGTCGTGCCGTACTTGACGCCGTAATGGAAATTGTTGTTGGGGAGCGCCAGCGAGTGGCGGATCGTGGCGCGGACGAAGGGCGGCTCCATGCCCGGATAATAAGGCAGCGCCACATCAATTTCGGAACCCGCCAGATAGGACTTGGGGCTGCGAAACGAAAAGCCACCTTTCGATACGTTGCCGCACACCACGATCTCCTCCACGCCACTCTGTCGGACGCAAGCATTAAAGCTGACGAGGGTCCGTACGTCGCGGCGGAGAATGGCCGCGCTCCCGTCTGAGGCCGTCGCTGGAGCGATGAACGGTGCCGGCGGCACTTCGGGGTCAGCAATTGCGATACCGCCCAGCCCACAATGCTGGACTGTATCGAGTAGCAGAGCGCCCGTTCGTGTCAACGCCGGTTGTGGCGGGACTGCTGGGGCGGGACGACCGAGTGGTTCCCGATTCACCGCCGGTGGCTCGGCCATCTCAGTGACATCATGCTCTGTGGCCCGACGCCATTGCGTGGACATCCCACACGTTGAGCAACGCCTCAAAATGAATTCTGCCAAAGCATAGACGTCCGCCTCGATCTCGCTTTGGTCGACCACTTCGCGGGTTTTGCAGGTCGTGCACTCTAACGGAGATTCGAAGTCTACACGCCACTTTGGCGGCGGCGGGAACTTCAACTCCCAGAAATCCAGATTGGGATCCACAAATGTTACGCCGTAGACGTAACCCCGAAGATCTTCGCCAAGTTCGCCAACCAAGCGGATGGATACCTCGCTGCTGCCGCCGAGAAAACGGAGTATGAGAATTCCGTCGGCAGCCAACTTGTGCTTGGAAATGATGCCTGCCCCGTGGCGGCTCAGCGTCACGGTGTGCGTCTCTTCCGCAAATACCCGCCCGGAAGTGTCCGTGCCGATCAGCAGGATACGGATTTCTTTGGCAACTCGACCGCTACGACGCACGAATCCCATAAATGGTCACATCCGCTCGAACGGCCTTAAGATCAATCGGCCTTGGGCGGAAAGTCTTTATTACAGGCGTTGACTGATTCCACGCCACTTACGGTAGAGCAAGGAGAGGGCCAGCGAACGCGCGGCGTGCTAGACTTCGGGTTTCGAGTGAGTTTTGGGGATAGCGCTGGAGCACGAGCACGATTCTGCGATGAGTGACAGCTCAGAAATGCCGGCGCCCTGCATACTCGTGAATCCGCCTGCGGCTTCGCTTGGCGTTCGCAACGCGATCCTGTGGGGTAAAGGCAAGCAGTATTACATTCCCGACTTTCCCGGGCCGCTCTCGATCAAAACTGTTGTGCGCGGATCGGCTGTCTGGAGCACCAGCGAAGCTGACCGGCTGGTGGATGAAGGCAGCTATCTGGTGCTCAACTCCGGCCAACCTTACACCCTCACGATCGATTCACACGAAACCGTGGAAACGTTTTGTCTTTTCTTCAGGCGAGGGACCGCCGAAGACGTCTATCGGGTCCAGGCGTCGGACTCGACCCCGCTGCTCGACGATCCTCTCGGCGAAGCCAACGGCGGCTCGAACGACGTGGGCGGGAGCTCTGGTTCGACAGTGACTGGTTCGGGAGCGCCGTTCGAATTCTTTCAGACCTTACATGCGCACGACGACATCGTTAGCCCCATAATCTGGCGCCTGTATGGCAGGCTGAAGGATAAGACGGCGAGCGGCCCTTGGCTTGAGGATCAATTCCTGGAAGTTGCGGCTGCCTTGGTCAGGGTTCAGGGCGAGGCGAGCAAGCGCGCCGCGATGATCCCGGCGAAGAAGCGCTCGACGCGCCTGGAACTGTACCGGCGCTTATTGCGGGGCAAGGAACTACATGGACTCGTTCTCGGGAGGCCGAGTCCACCTGGAAGAGGTTTCCAGCCAAGCTTGTCTTTCGCCTTACCATTTTCACAGGCTGTTTCGCGAAGTATTTCGCGAGACGCCGAACCAATACCTCCAACGGAAACGCCTAGCAAACGCGACAAGGCTCCTCGAACGCGGAGAGCAAAGCGTCACGAGCGTTTGCCTCGAGGTAGGTTTCGAGAGCATCACCTCGTTCAGCGCACTATTCCGCCGCAACTTCGGATATTCCCCACGCGAATACCGCTCCCGAAAGCAAGCGCACGCTCGACAGGGTTAGCCGTAACGAGTCATCGCCAGCATCGCGCAACCATCCTGTGGCGCCGTCCGGTCGCCTCGCGCGCCCACGAGGTCCCCAAAGTACGTTGGTACTGGAAAGCCCATGCCACACGCGTCCCTAAAGTACTGGAAAAAATGAACCTGGCGGGCTATCGACCGCTACATGCACTTTCGGCAAAATCACAAAGTGATCGGAAGTGAGTTCGGCCTTCGGAGCCATTCGGATGGTTATCGGGTGCTTGCTCCTGTGCATCGTCCTGCTGCTCGCGAGCGCAGCGGAACGGCCTGCCCCTCGCCTTGCGCGGGGTGACGAAGAACCGGACTGATTTCAGACCACGTTACCCTCCATTCCCACGCCCGAGCGGCCGGTCCCCCCACCGGCCGCTCACTTTTTTGACCAACTTACGATTACTTGGCGAACCAGTTGCCAACTCGCTTGTCCCCCGCCGCGTGAGCATTGGTTGGCAAGTCGTGGGCCCTTGCTGGCGCTGATTTGGTTCCATGAGGGGACTCATGGCTATAAGGTGACGCTTCAGGGCTTCCCATCGCGTTACCCGAGGCAAATCTCTCTGGATTGTAGCCGCGCAAAAAAATAGACGCAGGGTTGACCCCTGCGTCCAAGGTAAGAATCTAAACTCACCCGCGGGAAGCTAAATCACCATCTAGGAACTAATTGCTCACCACCGAGGAAATGAAAAAGGGGGCTGGTGCAAGCCCCCTTTTTCGAACTGACCCCCCAAAACCAGAATCCCAGTCGAGGTTGGGTTCCGGCCACCCCGGGAAGCCAATCTTGTTTTTGTTGCAGTGATTAGAGCAAACGGTGTGCCAGCCACCGGCCGAAACCTCGGATGGAACTAGCTCCATGAAATAATTGGACTTAGCCGCAGCGCTAAGGTCAGAACTCAATTTTTCACTCTTTTGTATCTACAAAATCCCACAGAAGCATCGATGTTACATCCATTCTTTGGGAGACCTACCGCGCATAGCATGGAGTCTGCTCCGCATGCTGCCCACGAAATACCATGCGCCCGCAAATGAAAAATGCATATGAATGGCGTCCTGCGAGTTCTGTCCAGGCGGCGCACTCAGGCGCCGATTGAAGCGCGGAGGGCGTCTGCTACGGATTGGCTGAAGCGCTGCACGTCGGCTTGGTGCTCGGCTTCGACCATGACCCTGGCCAGGGGTTCGGTGCCGGAATAGCGGAGGACGATGCGGCCGTTGTCGCCGAGCGCGGATTCGGCTTCGGCCAAGGCGCGCGCGACTTCCGGGAGCGTCTCCATTGGCGGCTTAGAATGCACCTTTACATTGACGATGACCTGCGGATAGTCCTTCAGTCCTTCGACTAAGGATTCCAGGCGGCCGTGCATGGAAACGAGCGACGCGATTTTCAGGGCGGTCAGAAGGCCGTCGCCCGCCGGTGAATCGTCCAGAAAAATGACATGACCCGATTGCTCGCCACCCAACACGTTGCCGCTGCGGAGCATTTCCTCCAGGACGTAGCGATCGCCGACCGAAGCGCGGGCGAGTTCAATGCCTTCGCGGGCCAGCACGCGTTCCAGACCCAGATTGGACATGGACGTGGCCACAACACGGGTGCCCTTGAGCTTGCCCTGAGATTTCAGAAAGCGCGCCACGGCAAGCAGCACGCCGTCACCGTTGACGATGCGTCCGGTCTCGCAAACAAAGAGGGCGCGATCGGCGTCTCCATCGAAGGCCACACCAAGTGCGACACGTTCCTCGCGGACGCGCCGCTGTAGGCCTTCCAAATGGAGCGAACCGCAGCCCGCGTTGATGTTTCGCCCATCGGGCGAATCGCCCATGGAGATTACCTGGGCGCCCAGCGAGCGAAACAACTCCGGCCCGAGCTTGTATGCCGCGCCGTTGGCACAGTCCAGCAGAATGCGAAAACCAGACAGTTTCGCGCCGTCGATCACGCGACTGCGAAGAAAGTTGAGATACTCCGCGTCCAAAGTGTCGTCCGCGACCAGCAACGGCGCGTTTTTCGGTGCAGCTTCAGCGCGGTTCTTCAGGATGTCCTGCTCCAGTATCTCCTCGACGGAATCTGGAAATTTCATTCCCGCGCTCGAAAATAACTTCACACCATTGTCGTGAAACGGATTGTGCGACGCGGAGATAACCACGCCGGCCTTGAAATCCTGCTGCCGAACCAGGCACGCGACCCCGGGTGTGGTAATAATCCCCGCAAATGCGGTCGAGGCCCCCGCGACACGCAGGCCAGCCGCCAGCAGCGCGGCAATGTGTGGACCGGACTCTCGCGTATCCATCCCAATGAGAACGCGAGCGCCGGGATGCTGGCGCGTAAGATAAGCGCCCAGAGCGCGTCCCGTGGCGTACAGAGTGGCGTCATCGAGCGGAGCTTTGCCGGGTTCGCCGCGAATTCCATCGGTGCCGAAGAGTTGTTTCGCCATGTTCTGATGGGCCTTCGTAAGGCCTTATCGAGCTTAGCACAGGCCCAAAATGGAGATCGCGAGAGTGCAGCGGGAGACATTCGTTCAGTAAACGTAAGCAACTCAGCACAAATTCACACCGTTCTACAGGACAATTGCGAACGCTGAAACCGACGTTCGCGGCTTGGCAAGACGCTTGCAAAGTTGTGTTACCGTGTTTGATACGGAGTGCATTGTGTCGTCAACCGAAACGCCACCAGCGATGGTGCGGATCAGCGGGTCTACCTTCAGTCTTCGCGTGATCGCGGGGGCCATCATTCTGCTTTTCTTCTATTACGCCCAAGGCGTCGTGATTACGCTTTTACTCTCCATTTTGCTGGCCTATTTTTTGGATCCTGCGGTCGAATTCTTAGAAAAAACTGGCCTCCCGAGAACCGGTGGCGCGATGGTTATGGTGCTGATCCTGATCATGGTGTTGGTCGCCGTGGGCTACGGGCTTGGAACGCGGATGGCGGACTTTGCAGAGAATTGGCCGAAGTATAGCAGCGTGCTGCGCGGCGCGGCCGAATCGGTGGAAGGGAAAATCAACGGTATCGAGGGGCGCGCGGCACCCAGCAATGGACCCGGAGGTCAACCTGGTGAAATCCATCCGCTGGAACCCGGCCTGCTACGAACTATGATTCTGCGGGGAGCGGGCTCCCTGTACGCCATATTTCTGGAAGTTACGTTCGTACCGTTCCTGGTTTTCTTCATGCTGGCGGGAAAGCGCGAAGTCTGGCACGGGACGCTGCAATTATTCCCCGTGACGCAGCGCACGCAAGTCAAAGAGACGCTGGAGGATTTGCGCGAAGTCCTGCGCGATTACCTGGCGGGCATGAGTATCGTCGCCGGCATCGTGATTGCCGCGAGCAGCTTGTTTTTTTGGCTCTTGGACCTGGACTATCCCATTTTGACGGGCATCGCGTCGGGACTGCTGAATATGGTGCCCTATATCGGTGCGGTGATGGCGTGGTTTCCCGCATTCGTCATTGCGCTAGCGAAAATCAAGTCGATTGGTTCGTTTGTCTTAATAGCCGGGGTGCTCACTGCGATTCACGTGGTGGCAGCGAATTTCATCGCTCCGGCCCTGGTCGGGCGACGGGTTCGATTGAACGCAGTCGCGATCACCGTTGCCCTTTTGTTCTGGGGATGGGTGTGGGGCGGCATGGGATTGTTGCTGGCTATTCCGATTACGGCGACCTTGCGCGTAATTTGCGACCACACCGAATCCTGGCGGCCGATTGGCCGCTGGTTGAGCGCTTGAAACTCAATTCGAACCTGCAGCGTCTGTTCATCCGTCGCCGCATTTATCCAGAAATCTAATTGAGGCTCGCAATGACCCTTTGTGCTGGTGTTGGTGCAGGTGTCGCATCCAAGCCCCGCCGTCTGCCTTTCGCGTCAACCGCTCTGCGAAAAAAGGTCGCGGCTACGGCGTGCTTGCTCGTCGCGGCTGTGCTTGCCACTTCGCTCGCTGCGCCGTCTGCTCACGCGTGGGGCTGCAAAGGCCACCAGACCGTGGCGCTCATCGCAGAGAAGCATCTGACCCCCGAGGCCAAAGAGCTTGTTTTCAGCTTATTGAATGCGAATCCGGTCGATCCGCAACTGAAGCGCTACTGCGGCTCCGCCGTCAGCGATCCTATAGGGGATGCTTCCACTTGGGCCGACGATGTGCGCGGAGAGCGCAAGAATGGACCGTGGCACTACATTGATATTCCACGCGGCGCCCCGCGAGGACCCCTCGAAGCATTCTGCGGTAAAGAAGGCTGCGTGGTCAGCGCCATTGCCGAACAACTAGCGATCTTGAAGGATAAGACCGCGAATGGCGTAAAGCGGGCCGAAGCCTTGCGCTACATCATTCATTTTGTTGGCGATTTGCACCAGCCGTTGCACTCCACCACAAATGCCGACGAGGGCGGCAACTGCGTGCCGTTGAAGTATTTTCGCCGCGAACCACACGAGCGCGGCCACGGTTTTTCTCCAAATCTGCACTCCATCTGGGATTCCGCAATACTCGAGCGCGATTCGGAAGGCGCGGACCCCGGCGAATATGCGGATATGTTGGAAGGAACTTTCGCTGAATCGATCGAGGGTTGGCAGAAGGCCGGCATCCACGTGGACAACTGGGTGTGGGAGAGCCACGAGTATGCGGAATCGCCCGTATACGGCGGCCTGACCCCCAAGATAGCCATCGAGCCCAACGTGCCGGTGCACAGCTGCACGGACGACAACAATATTGGCCAGCGCCTGCTCCATCAGCACATCACGGCCGGTGAAGCCTATCAAACGCAATCGGCGCCGGTGGTGGAGCGCCGGGTCGCCCAGGCCGGGGTTCGGCTGGCAATGATCTTGAATGAAACCGCGAAGTCGGCTGCGCCTTAACCTCCTGTGCGTCAGTGGCTTGTCGAAGTTTGGGTCTGAGCTCCGAGCGACTTGATGTAGCTGACTAACTGCCAACGCTGCGGCTCGGGCAGCTTCGACCACACGGGCATTCCACGCCAGACGATGCCGTTCGTTACGACCCAGAAGATGGCTCCGGGTGGGGCGTCTTGTACTTCGGGATCGCGCAGATTGGGCAGCCGGACGGGAGGTTCCAGGCCGCCACCGGTGCGAGGTAGTGCGACGTTTCTCGCAATCCGAAACTATAACGGTCGCCGAGCCCGCCGTACATCTCCGCTCCAAGCACAAAGTTCTCCGCGCAAAGATTGCAACGGTCGGGGGTGGCCTTGAGTTTCAGCGGCCGGCTGGCCGGCTGGCCCCCAGGGCGTAGCCGAATTCCCACGGCTGGTTGGACAAATTCTTGGCCGCCAGCGTGTTCTCGACAAAATTCCAGCCTTTGTACGTACTCGATAGAAGCAGCTTGAACTCCAACTCGTGCTTGTGTTCTTTCCGCGCGAGTGCGTTTGAGTCCGCATTGTCGGTCTCGCCGTCGTGGCCTTCGACTTCCTTCAAAATCTTATCCGCACCGCTGATGTGTTCGTACTCGACGTACAGAACCGGATTGATGAAGTGCTCGTGCTTTAAAGGGCGGATGCGGTTCTCCCATCGAAACCCGGTGAAAAGGGTGCTGTCGCGAAAAATGGATCGGGCATCGAGGTAGACCTCCGTGGTCCACCAGGCCTTGGCGCCGTACTCGAATTCCAGCCAGAAGGCGTGAAAGTCGTTGCTGTCGCGCTGCGTAGCGAATGTGGAAAAATATTCGACTTCCAGGTTGCCGGGCTCTTCCAGGCAATGATCGTAGGCCACGCTGGCTAACTACTCTGTACCAGACCACGCTTTTGTCGCGCGGATTCCCGGGCGTTTGCTAGAATATCGTGAAGCGCGAGACCCCTTCCCGCGCGTTAATCACCCGACCGGGTTCGACCCTCTTGCCCGCGGGAAACAGCATCTTCATCACGAACGCCCTCGCGTTCAGAAAGTCCGCCAGGTAAACATGGCTGTGTGTGTACGCGCCGGCGATTTGCTCGCGGCAATTCTCTCCTCAACCGAAGATGGGCTGCTCAGCTTTACGCTCGACGGCATCCTGCAAAGCTGGAGCTGCGGAGCGGAACTCTTGTACGGCTACAGTGACGCGGAGATCGTAGGTCAGCCGCTAGCGCGGCTCCTGCCTTCCAATGAAACACCGAGGTTCGACGGACTAGTTCACGCGGCCATTCAAGGCGATTTCCCACAGCACGAAAATGCGGAACGGGTGCGCAAAGATGGATCGTCGATTTACCTGGGCGTCAGCCGCACGCCCATCCGCAACGAACAGGGCGACATCGTGGCGATCTTGGAGAGCGCGAAACTCCGGGCCGCGACGCACAGGCACAGTGAAGCGCAACTCAGGCGCATCCTCGAACAAATGCCCATGGTGCTGTGGACCACCGATGGGAACCTGGGGGTCACCTCTTGCCTAGGCGCCGGCTTTCGCAGCGGGAAGAACCGAGGCGACGACATCGTCGGGAAATCTGTATACGAATATCTGAAATGCCAGGATCCGCACACCACGCCCATCGCGCAGCACTACCAGGCGCTGCGGGGCGTGGCGTCGCAGTTCGAGTACAAGCGAAATAGTCGCGTGCTCGAGTTGCACCTGGAACCCCTGCGATCCGATTCCGGGGAAATCATCGGATGCATCGGCGCGGGCCTGGACATCACCGCGCGAAAGAAATCGGAAGAGAAAGTACGCTACCAGGCGACGCACGACGCGCTGACCGGCCTGGCAAACTATCGAGAATTTTTGGATACGCTCGAGCGGGAAGTTCGCCGCAGCGAGCGGAGCAACAGGTCTTTCGCCGTTTTGCTGCTGGACCTCGACGGGTTGAAGTCCATCAACGACCGGCTCGGGCATCTTGCGGGAAACCGCGCGCTGAAACGATTGTCCGAGGTCATGGCCGAACAGTGCCGTGCGACCGACCTCGCAGCACGATATGGCGGCGATGAGTTTGCCGTTCTGCTGATCGACTCCGACCCCGGCATGGCGCGGCAAATTGCCAGCCGCATACAGATCGCGTTGCGCAGCGAGCAGCAGCAGCCTCCGCTGAGCGTAAGCGTCGGCATAAGCGTCTATCCCGACGACGGACGCAGCGCGCAGGATCTTCTAGAGGCCGCGGACCGCGAACTATACCAGTGCAAACGAGCGTCGCGCGGGCGCAGCGTGGCGGCGCGGGCTCGGTAAGTACACGCGGCGAAAAGACGCGCCGGCGCGTTGACACTCCTCCGCGAACGCGCGATTCTGGCGGCGCTTTTTCAATTGCAGGTAGCCGAATCCGTCGGAGAAACCACCATGAAACCGCCGCATCTGGTTCTGACTTTGCTGGACGAGGCCTACGAAAAACGTACGTGGCACGGACCAAATCTCAAACAAGCGATCCGTGGCGTGAGCGCGAAACAAGCAGCGTGGCGCCCCGCAACGGGACGCCATAACATTTGGGAGGAGACGGTACACGCCGCGTACTGGAAGTATGCGGTTCGTCGCCGTATTGAAGGCGGCAAGCGAGGCTCCTTCGCGCTCAAAGGCAGCAATTTCTTTGCGAGGCCGGAGAAGGGAAAGAACACCGAGGCGGCGTGGCAGGCGGACAAGCGATTGCTCGAACGCGAACATCGCGCGTTGCGCGCGGCCATCGCAAAACTCTTGCCGACCCCGCGCAGCGCGAAGTTCCTGCGGCAACTCTACGGCGTCGCGTTCCACGACGTTTATCACGCCGGGCAGATTCGCCTGTTGCGCCGGCTAATGAGCGGCGCCTAGAGCGCCATTTGTCGCAATGCCTCCACCACAGCCGCAGGTTCCGGCGCCCCCTGAAATAACCGAATGGCAGCGACGCCGGCGGCGCCCGCTGCGAAGCACTCACAGGCATTTTCGAGGGTGATCCCGCCAATAGCCAGCACCGGAATCGGCACCGACCGGCAAATGTCGGCGAGACGCTCCACGCCGTGAGGCTCGCCGAACGCCGCCTTCGATGGCGTCGCGAAAACTGGACCAAAGAATACGTAGTCAGCACCGCCCGTGCCAGCAGACTTCACGCTTTCCAACGAATGGCAGGACACGCCCAACAGGAAATCTTTCGCTGAGACGCGTGACCGAACGAATACCTTAACGTCGCCCACCGGTAAGCTGCTCTCGCCCAAGTGCACGCCCCCAGCACCTGCCGTCAGCGCGACGTCAACGCGGTCGTTGACCAGAATCCGGGGCCTGCCATGATCCTTGTCGGACTGGACGGGACCACAGCGAAGCGCCGCGCGCGCGAGCCCCGTGAGTTGCCTGGCTGACAGATCTTTTTCCCGGATTTGCACCCAGTCCACGCCCGAACCTGCGAGCGTTGCGATCTTTTCTGCGAGCGCAGAAACATTTGCGGAGGCCCTAGTGAGAGACAAGCTCCTGCGGTCGGTGACGTAACACAGAATCGGGAATTTGCGAGCCCCCGGCGAATTACTGAGGGCGGACACTGGAAGTTGCCGACGGGCCCGGACCAGTTCCGATCATGCGGATGGCCAGAAAAATATCAAGGATGCCCAGTCCGCTGACCGCTCCGCGGAACGAAGGATGTAACAAGATTCGCATTAGCGAGGGAAAATGATTCAGGAAATAATTCTGCTCCCAGATACCGGTCCACGGAAGATAGAACAGCATCGCCCCCATCATGCAGCAGAACACGACCAGCACCGCGCTCAAGATCCTATTCATCGATGAAAGAAATCTCCGGGACGTAACAAGAGCGGAGCGTTAACGAGCTGGCTTTTGCAGCGCGGCGATGCGCTCACCCACGTCGCGATAGTCAATATTGACCGCGTAGACCTGGGAAAAACTCTTCAACGCCGCTTCCGACTCGCCTGCCGACTCCTGCGCTATCCCCAGATCATACCGCAGGGCGAGTTCGCTTTCCGGCTCGATGTCCGGAAGATGCAGCGCGCGCTCGTACCACATTGCGGCGATCGAAGGCTGGCCGCGATCCATGAACGCCAGGCCGAGCAGTGTGTAGCACTGCATGGAGTACGGGAACGGGCGGCCTCGCTCACTGGCCTTGGCAACCTTTTGGAATTCGCTGATGGCTTCTTCCAGCAAACCCATTTCGCGAAATGCGATGCCGAGATTGTAATGCGTCTCAAGATCCTCGTCGTCCGCGCTCATCTCCCCGAGTTCGGCGCGAAATTCTTCGAATACTTCCTTGAGTGGTCCGACATCGGCAGGGGACGCCGGTTCTTCGTGCGCCTTGGCCGCATTCTTGTTGGGCGAAGTCGCTCCAGCACGCGAAGCGGCATCCGAAAATCCCGGCGAGAGCGCGGCGCCTATGCCGAGCTGATCGATTTCGTTGGCAAGATCGGACAGGAACTGGTCGGAGGCAAAGCCGTTCGCTGGCGCGACATGCTGGCCAACAGGCTCCGGCTCGAGCGGCGCGATGGGAATTTCCGGCGGCTTCTGATCGTGCGCCGGAACCAGCGGCTCGGGATCAAGAATGAGCTCGTAGTCCTGGTCCAGCTCAAATTCTGGCTCTTCGATCTCCGTGGGCTGTTCTGGGATTTCGCCCCCGTGCAGCTGCCCCGCAGCGGCCGGCTGTTCCACTGCTGGTGGTTCCAGTGCCGCTTCGTAGACGACAGGTTCCTCGGCCGATGGCTGCGGCGTTGCTTCCTCAGGTACGAGCGGAAGCTCGTGGGTCTGTTGAGGAACTGCGGGTGCCTCCATGGGAACCGCAATTTCCCCATGCGCGGGCTCCGCCGCCAGCTCCATTGCAGGCTCTTCCGAAATCGAAAATTCCTCCACGGCCGGCTCAGGCGCACCGGTGTCAACCGGCAGCTCGAATTCCTGCGACGCTTCGGCTTCGACGTGCGGCTCGGGCGTTTCCTTGGCAGCCTCGGCTGGCTGCGTCTCTTCGAGCATCGATGCCCACTCGTCGGAAAGATCGACCTCGTGAACTCCTTCCGCCGCCGAAGTAGTGGCAGGCGCGGGATTGACTTCCTCGATCGGAATTGACTCTTGCGCGATGGCAAATTCAGTGATGGAAGACTCTGGCGTAATTTCCGGTATCGACCTTTCGGCTTCCGCCACCGCCTCCACTTCCGCGGCCGGGACAGGCCGGCTTGCTGGCGCGACCGATTCGGCCAACTCTTCGTCGGAAAGCCCTGCCGCGCGCTGGAATCGCCGCCGCAGTTCCCCAAAGCGCTCAGCGCCCCGCGGATCGCCGCGCTCGCTGTAAATGTGTTCGAGCTTAGCCGCCAACTCTGCCGTGCGCCGGTCATCTCCCGCGCCGAGCACAAAGTCCAAGAGCTTTTCGAGGGTCGGCGTGTGCCGAGGCGCACGCCGCAGAATAGCTTCCAGCAAGCCGATCGCTTTTTGCGTCAGGCCATAGCTGGCGAACAGGTCGACGTCGGTCAACGATTGCGCGATGAATTTCTGCGTATCCTCATCAAGCGCAGGCTCCGTGGGAGCGGGCGGAACAACAGGCTTGGCTTTGATCTCCGGCGCGGCCGGTTCAAAATCAGGGCGTACTTTTGGCGCAGGCGGCATAGCAAGTTCCACCGCCGCGTGCTCTTCCATCGCGGGTTCCGGGGCGCTACCCGCAGCCAGCCCCATTTTGCGAAGAACATCGTTCAGCTTGCGCTTTGCAGGATCACTCTCTGGTTGACGATCGACCAGTTGCTCGAAGATCTGTTTCGCGCGATCATACTGTTTCGCCGCGACCAGCGCATCACCTAGCTGGGCCAGCGCATCCGGCAAACGGAACGAATCGCTGGTTCGGCCATAGAGTTCCACCAGCCACTCGAGCGGCTCGAGCCTTCCTGGCAAGCGTTCGGCTAGCTCGTTCAGCATTTTCCCGACGACCTCATGCTCGCCGGCATCGATCATCGGAGTGCGCGTGCGGTCCAGCAGCGCCATAGCGCGGTCGCCCTGGCCTGACTCTAGCAGCGCTTCCACCAGCTTTTGCGCCGGACCAAAATTCTTCGGGTCGGCATCAAAGATGCGCAAAACTAAATTCGACGCTTCATCCCACTTCATGTTCTTGAGATAAAGATCGAGCAGGAGCTCCGCTTGTTCGCCGCCTTTTTCCAGGTCGGGAACCTGCTCAAGGACCTGGGCCGCCTGCGTGAGGTTGCCTTGCGAAGAATAAATGCGGGCTTTTACGATAAGAGCGGCGAGGTTGCCGGGCTCCAGCTTCAGTACTTTATCGGCCAGCTTTTCGCATTCCGCCTGGTCGCCACGCGCGAGCGCCCGCTGGCTGGCGGATATGTATGCCTCGATGGCATCGCGATTCTGCCCCATCGCGTGATAGAGATCAGCCAAACGAACCTGGATGCGCAGATTGTCGGGCTCCGCCATCAACAGCTTTTTCAGCAGCGCCACGGCTTCCGGCTGTCGATTGTTCTTCAGGTGAATTTCCGCCAACTGCACGAACAGCGGCCGCGCCTCGCTCATCACTCCTTGTTGGACATAGAGGTCAGCAAGTTTCTCGAGCGGGCGAATCTCTTCCGGCGCCAGTTTGGCGATGCGTTTATAGACCGCGATGGCTTTGGTGAGGAAACCGTCGCCGACGAACAATTGCGCCAGCCGCTCGAAGTAGTCGATCGCCTGGAACGTCTCGCCTTGGCGGATATACAGCTCGCCGATGGTCATCAACGTGACCTGATCGCGCGGCTCATGCTTCAAGATTTGCTGGTATTCGGCGATGGCCTGGGCAACCTTGCCCTGGTTCAGAAGTTTTTGAGCGGCTTCGACAAACTTGCTTTTGTTATAGGCCATTCGCGAGCTCAGACAATGCGCCGCCCCCGCCCTGGCAAGAACGCGTTTCCGCGCCCAGGCGGCAAGGGCCGGCAAAAGTCGTGCTTGACTACGCTAGCAGGCTGAGAAAACCCAAGTCAACGAACCCAGCGTAGCATGTGAGCAGCCAGTTATCCCCGTTGTAATCAGGAAACTCGCGGCAAACCCCATGGAGAACACAAATCACCTCAAAACGCTGATAGCGCTGGTCTATTCTGAGGAGCGAAGGACCTCCTGCCGGCGTGGTGCGATTGCTAAGCCAAACACAAAGCCAGCAGGATGCCAGCGCTGCCAACCCCAACCTGCCGGCGAGGCTAGGGGGACACTCGGACATAACTGTCAGATTTTAGGGTGAAACGGGGTCGGGCAGCAGCGCTATCTGGATCGCTCCCGTCGCCCAGCAACCCGCGTCACGAACCGGCGCAAACGAGTACCGGTGCAAAGGCGAAGCCCCATGTCGCCGCAAAGCTTCCAAATGATCGGGGGTAGCATACCCCTTGTGCCGCGCCAGGCCGTACTGCGGATAGATCGCGTCCCACTCTTCCATTCGGCCGTCACGATGAGTCTTTGCCAAAATAGACGCCGCGGCGATCGACACGCTGCGGGCATCTCCCTTGATCAACGATTTCTGCTCAATCAGCACGTCGAGCTGCAAGGCGTCGATCAGCAGATAATCCGGCTGCATGGCCAACTGTTGCAGTGCGGCAGTCATCGCCTGACGGCTCGCCTGGTAAATATTCCAGGCGTCAATGCGTTGGGCGTCCACTTCGGCCACCGCCCAAGCCATCGCGTGATCGCGAATTCGCTCGGCGAGCTGCGCGCGACGTTCAGGCGCAAGTTGCTTCGAGTCATCCAGCCCCACAATGCGGCGCCTCGGATTCAAAATCACGGCGGCCGCGACCACCGGGCCAAACAGCGCCCCGCGGCCAGCTTCATCCAGGCCCGCGATGCGCGTCCAACCAAGTTTTCGCGCCGCGCGCTCGAAACGGGAAGAGCACAGGCGTGTCATTCGTTTGTGTGGCCACTCGGTGGTAACCGAGTCAGCCAACCGTCGGCGATTCTAGCACGCTGATGCGGTCATTCGTAGCGCAGCGCGATCATAGGATCAACGCGCATGGCCCGGCGCGCCGGAATCCATGCGGCTAAAACCGTGACCCCCAATAGAAGAACCAGCGCAAACACAAGAAGCATTGGATCGTGCACGCGCACTTCGAACAATAAGGACTGAAGCAAGCGCGTGCAGAACCAGGCGCCGAGGAGTCCCAGCGCCGCCCCGGCAATCGCCCAGCGTGTGACGTTCCAGAGCACCATTCGTAAAACACTCCGCGGGCTGGCACCCAGAGCCATACGCACCCCAATTTCTCGAGTCTGCTGTGCCACCAAGAACGCGACCACCCCGTAGATGCCGATTGCGACCAGCGCCACGCCCATGCACGCAAACAACGTCAGAAGCATGGCGTTGAAGCGAGGACGTTCCGCCAATTTGCCGACACGCTCTGTCATCGTTTCACTTTTTATGGGAAGCGTGGGGTCCAGGGCGCTGCTTTCCGAGCGCATCCATGCCGCGACGACACTTGGGTCCATCCGGGTCCGCAAAATCACCTGGCCCGTGCTAAGCGATTCTACCGGATCGTTCTTCCAGGGTAGATAGAACTCAGGATCCGAACTGGCGACCATGCCATTGTTTCTGACATCTCTGGCAACGCCTACTATGATTCGCCAGGGGGCCGGCTGCCGAAACAAGCGAAGTCGCCTGCCGACGGGATCTTCATTGCCAAATAGTTCTCGAGCCAGGGTCTCGCTGAGGATGATCGGGTTCTCGGAGGGCAAGCTGTCCTGTTCGTCGAAACTGCGGCCACGAAGAATTGGGATGGCTAAGCTTGAAAAATACCCTGGAGTCACCGCGCGCCACGCGACCGAGCCGCCGGTGCCTTGGGCCATTGGAGCATGACCCTCCGCTTCTACCGCGGCAAGGATAGTGGAACGCATTTGTCCAGCCGGCGGCAGAGTGTCGCTGATGGCCAGAGCGGTAACTCCCGGTAAAGCTTTCAGGCGCGCCTGCAATTGCGAGAAAAAAGCAATTTGCTGCGGCAATCCGGTGTACCGGTAATCCGCCAGCGAAATGGTTGCTGTGACGACCTTTTCGGTGTCCATCCCCGTCGGGGCGCGTTGCAGATTCCACAAGCTGCGCAGCAGCAAGCCTGCGCACGCCAGCAGTACGAGCGAAACTGCAATCTGTGCGGCCACCAGCGTTTGCCGCAAGACTGTGCGCATCGTTGTTCGAACTTCTTTTCCAATCAGAGAACCCGGCGATGGATTCGACAGAGCCGAAGCCAAACCAAAGACCATCGCGGATACCATCGAAATCGCGAGCGTGAAACCCACAACGCGCAGGTCCACGCTGGCCTGCTGCAGGCGCGGAATTCCTTGCGGCGCGATAGACACGAACAGTCGCAAGAGCAAGTGCGCGACCCAGCATCCCGCTGCGCCTCCAAGCAAGCTGAGCAACGTACTCTCCACCAGAGCCTGGCGTACCAGTCGTCCCCTGCTCGCGCCGAGTGCCGCGCGAACGGCGAGTTCCCGCTGCCGGCCCGTAGCGCGCGCTAGTTGCAAGCTCGCTACGTTCGTGCACGCGACCAGCAGCACGGCGAAAACGGAACCCAGCAAGATCCACGAAGCCAAACGCGCGTCGCGAACTTGCCGGTCGCGTATCGTGCTAACAGACAAGTGAATCTCTTTGCGAAATTCAGCGGGCGCGCCCTGCAGCGATTGCTCCAAAAAGGGTTGGAGCCCGACGATCGCCTCAGCCACCGACGCCCCGGGCTTCATGCGGCCAAACGTTCGCAGCACCGCTCCGGGCGCGGACCGGCGTTGTTGCTCTTCATCCAGCGCTTCGGGCACAAGCATGTCCGTAGGAGTTAGTGTAGGCATCTCAAAATTTGCCGGAAGAACGCCGACCACACGGGTAGCCTTGCCATCGAGCGAAATGGTCTTGCGCAGGACACCTGGATCGCCTCCAAATCGACTCTTCCACAAAGCGAAGGAGATGACCGCGACGCGTGGGCCGTTGGGCCGATCCTCCTCTGGAGTAAAGTTGCGACCGAGGACTGGTTGCACCGCCAAAGTCGAAAGAAACGTGTATTCGACGTGAGCGCACCATAGCCGGACCGGACTCTCCTCGGTTATGTCGCATTTGGCGTCGCCTGGCATCATGGACGTCACTTCTTCAAAGGGACCCGGCGATTTGCGAAAATCGATGTAGCTGGCGCCCAGCATGAATTCCTCTTTCTCAATCGGCGCCGTCAGACCAAATGCCACCAGCCGCTCATCGTGGGAATAGGGAAGGCTGCGAAAGAGAATACGGTCAACAACACTGAAGACCGCTGTCGTAGCTCCGATGCCCAGAGCCAATGTCAGAATAGCGACGGTCGTGAATGCCGGACTTTTCGAAAGGATTCGCAGCGCGAATCGAAGATCTTGGATAAGTGAATCGATCAGCAGGACCCCCCGCTGATCGCGACAAGCTTCTTTAGTTTGCTCGACGCCACCGAATTCGCGCTGCGCGGCATGCCGGGCTTCGGCGGGACTCATTCCACGACGTATGTTTTCGTCGGTGAGCAGTTGCAGGTGAGCGCGAAGTTCTGCGTCAAGGTTTTCGTCGAGCCGCCGCTTTCGGAACAAACCGAGCAGGCGCGAAGCGAATACGCGCAGGCGTTTCATCCTCACACCCCTTCCGCGGCGAGCAGTCGCGCAATCACCGCGGCCATGCGTTCCCAGTTTGCAGCCTCGCTGGTCAGCTGCTTCCGGCCCGAGCGCGTCAGCGAGTAATACTTGGCCTTGCGATTGTTATCCGATACACCCCATTTCGAGCTGATCCAACCGCGCTGCTCCAGCCGGAGCAGCGCGGGATAGAGCGTGCCCTGGTTGAGCTTGAGCAAATCCTCAGAGACCTGCTGGATGCGCTGCGCAATCCCGTAGCCGTGCAGCGGCCCCATGGCATCCAGTGTCTTCAACACGATCAAATCAAGCGTGCCTTGCAGCACTTCCCCGCGCTGAGGCGTCATCAATCACTCCTCTTGATAAACAACAGGAGCCTGTCTCTCTTCATGTTGATTGTCAACAGGTGACGCGACCTATAGATGCAAGGCGGCCAAAAGTAGCCTGGGTAGCGCAGCGAGAAAAATGTAGGGGCGCGCTTAAGCGCGTCCCTTCCGGCAACGCTTGTCATCTAAATCGATCCGGCAAGGATCGCTGAAGGATCTCAACGTATCTTGTGCAACCAAGCGATCCGCTGCTCCCCCACTAGGTTGACGCGCATTCTCACGCCGTGGCAGCATACGCTCGCTCACATTTCCCGCAATCCACAGTTGGCATAATGTCCCGAAGGAGACGCAATATGAAGTCGCAAGACGAGTGTTCGCCGATAAAGAACCGCTTCACGATGAGAAGGCGCGAGCGACTTCGAATATGCCGTTCCGTAGCGCCGTTCGCTTTCCTCTTCGCGGCATTTTCGCTTCCCGCCCAAACGCCACCCACCCCCTCGCAGGCCCCGGCCCCAACCACACCGCAAGCTCGCACAATTCAACTAGATGACTTCCTGAAAATCACCTCCGTCAGCGATCCGCAAATTTCCCCCGACGGAAAGTCCATCGCCTTCGTAGTCTCTCACCTCAATCTCGATCAAGATCGCAGTGATCGCGACCTCCTGCTGATCGACATCGCCAGTGGCGTTCCCCGCGCGCTCACTCACGATCGTAGGGGCGTCGGCTCACCACGTTGGTCGCCCGAAGGCGACCGCTTGGCCTTCGAAGCCGTGGACACCACCGCAAAGGAACAAAAACTTCAGCTCTACGTCCTGCCCATGACCGGCGGCGAAGCCAGAAAACTCACCGACGTCCCCAATGGCGTAGAGCAATTCGCCTGGCGCCCCAACGGCCAGGACATCGCCTACGTCACTTCCGACGAGCCCGAAAATAAAAAAGAAATCGAGAAGCACAACGATGCCTTCGAAGTAGGCGACAACGACTATCTCGCCAAAGGTCCCGAAACTCCCTCGCACCTCTGGATCGTTGCGGCCGAAGGAGGCAAAGCCCGCCGCCTCACGTCCGGCGCCTGGAGCCTTGCGAAAAGCGCCCCGCCCAGTCCCCCCGCCTCGCCCATCAGTTGGTCCGCCGACGGAAAATCGCTTCTGTTCACGCGCCAGGAGCATCCGGAATACGGCGATGCCGACATGACCTCATTGCAACTTCTCGACGTCGAGTCGGGCGCAATTCGTAAAGTCACCACGCACGAAAAGTTCGAAAGCTACGGCCTCTTCTCTCCCGATGCCTCGCGTATCGCGTATTGGTATCCCCGCGATGCCGACCCCAACAACGAAAACGAAATCTTCGTCACGCCAACCTCCGGCGGCGACGGCGCATCCGCCACAAAAGCCATCGACCACAACATCGTCCGCGTCATCTGGATGCCCGACGGAAACAGTCTGCTCGTCGGCGGCCACGACGGTACGCAAACTTCGATGTGGATCCAGCCGCTCAGCGGCGCGCCAAACAAACTCGCCCTCGGCGACGTAAATCCCACCTGGCTGTTTTGGATCGACGCTTACGTCGGCCGCAAGGGCGACATCGCCTTCACCGGCTCCACGCCCACTCAGCCCTCCGAGCTGTACTACATGGCCTCCGCCAACGACACCCCGCGCCGCCTGACAAATTTCAATCAAGGAATCGCCGCGCTAAAGCTGGGCAAAGCCGAAAAGTTCGAGTGGGATGGTCCGGACGCATTCCACGAAGACGCCGTAGTCGTGTACCCGCCGGACTTCGACAAAGCGAAAAAATATCCGCTCGTGCTACTCATTCACGGCGGCCCCACCGCGTGCTCCATTACCGCCTTCAGCTTTTTGCCGCAGTTTCTGGCCTCGCACGGTTACATCGTCTTCTCGCCCAACTATCGCGGGAGCGACAACCTGGGCAACGCCTATCAGCGCGCCATCTGGAATGACGCCGGCGAAGGTCCCGGCCGCGACGTCATCGCGGGCATCGACGCGCTGAAAAAATTAGGCAGCGTGGATGAAGATAAAATCGGAGTTTCCGGCTGGTCGTACGGCGGCTACATGACTTCCTGGCTGATCGGCCACTATTCGATCTGGAAAGCCGCCATGGCTGGCGCCCCAGTCACTGATCTGTACGACGAATATAATTTGTCGGACGGGAACGTCACCACCCGCTATAGCTTCAAAGGCTCACCATTTGTTGGAGACAACCTCAAGGACTACCGGGCCCAATCACCCATCACCTACGCGGCCAACATCAAAACACCAACGCTAATACTGCACGACACCGGCGACGCCCGCGTAACCATCACCCAGTCATACGCCCTGTTCCACGCGCTAAAGGACAACGGCGTCCCCGTAAAGTTTTTCGCCTATCCCGTAGCAGGCCATTCGCCCGGCGACCCCGTCCGCCAAATGGACGTCTACAAACGCTGGGCCGACTGGATGGACCAATACCTGAAGTAACCGCAGCTGCAAAAACCCGTCACCGCAAAAATGTAGGGGCGCGCTTCCGTTTACCCTTACGGAGGAAGGGCGCGTCCCAGCGAGCGGAGCGAGCCGGCCCATTCCGTGCCCAAACGCTTTCCCCGGCACCCACCCAGCTCTCCAAAAAAAGCAAAAGCCCCGCTTGCACGGGGCTTTTCTCCCTTAGCCGTTGTAGCGGCCGCCGATTGTGGCGGGCGCTTTCAATCCACACAGAAATCTACGCGTTACCTTCGGACCCAGCCGCAACCGCCACTGCCACCGGCTCCGCTTCCTCGCGCCCAGCCCTCTTAATGCGCGCAGCCTTCCCCTTCAAATCGCGCAAATAATACAACCGTGCCCGCCGCACCTTACCCTTGCCCACAACTTGAATCGAGCTGATTGCCGGCGAGTGCAAAGGGAAAATCCGCTCAATCCCAACCCCAAAACTCACGCGCCGCACCGTAAACGTCGCTCCTGACGCCCGGCCCTTCTTCGAAATGACTACGCCCTCGAAGGCCTGCAAGCGCTCTTTCTCCTTCTCGCCTTCGCCTTCCTTCAAGCGCACGTTCACACGCACGGTATCCCCAGGCCGAAACTCCGGCAAATCTTTGCGCAGCTGCGCTTCATGTAATTTCGCAATGACCAGATTCATATCGCTATTCCCTGCAGACCCACTCAGGCGGGGCCAGCACATCAAGACAATCCACAATTATAGCCAAATAACCACAAGTTACCTAGAAATTTCCATCTGTGTGGTAATGGCCCGAAGACATGTACGCGACGACTGAAACCCAGCCCAGCCGCCTTCGCGCCCTCTGCGCCGACTCTGTGCCCTCTGCGTTAAGTCCCATCTCCCTGCAACCTCAACGCATGATGCCCGGATCAAGAAGCCCGAACCGAAGCAGCATTCCTTCGCCCAATCACCGTGTCGGCAAACCCTTCCATCTCCTCCAACTGCGGGCTGAACTGCAACAAAACCAAATCCACCCCCGCAGCCTCAAAAGCCGCGACCCGCTCCGCCACCTGCTCCGCCGTACCGACCAATCCCGACCGCAACCCGCGATTCGAGACCGAATAATCTTCCAGCGAAACCTGCTGCTCAAGTTGTGTTCCCGCCAGCCACTGCTGATAATTCGCATACCCCGCGGCCGACTGCTTCACGTCAGTAATCCGCCGCACCTCATCCTGAGCCTCGCGCTCCGTCTCCCGCACAATCGCATATCCCGCCACCCCAAATTTCATCGGCGTCAAATTAGTATGCCGCGCCCGCCGCCCTCGCAGATCCGCAATCTTCTCCCGCACCCGCTCGGGCGGATCGCCATGCATCAAATACGCATCGCACTTCTCCGCAATCAAATCTTTAGCCGCCGCCGACTCCCCGCCCGCATACAAGCAAGGTCGCGGTTTCGACGCCGGCTTCGGCTCCAGCACATTATCCTCAACCCGATAATATTTCCCGGAATACGAAAAATGATCGCGCGACCACACCCCGTCCAGCACATCGAGCCACTCGCTAGTCCGCGCGTAACGATCGTCATGCTGCTCGAACGACACTCCATACTTCCGCGCCTCATCCGCCCACCAAGAAGACACCACGTTCAAGGTTAGCCGCCCGCCACTGATCCGATCGATATTCGCCGCCTGCTTCGCCAGCAGCGCCGGCAAGTGAAACGTAGGCCGCACCGCCACCATCAACTCAATCCGCTCCGTAACCGCCGCAAGCGCGGCAGCGGTCGACCAAGCATCCAGCGAAGGCGCTTCCACCCCCTTGATGTCGTTCAAATTCAATTCCGCAATCAAAGTCACATCAAACCCAATCTGCTCACTTCGCTGCGCAAGCCCCTTAACGTAATCCCACGAAGCCTCCATCCCTTCGTCAGCCACATTCCGCAGCCACCCGCCAAATACCGGCAACCAATATCCGTATCTCACGACCGCTCTCCCAGCCTTGTTAGCGCCGGCGAACACTTCCCCGCCTCCGAAATCAAAAACTCCGCCAACCGCGAGTAAGGATTGAATCCCACAATCCGTTCCGGATCAGCGACAAAATTTGACAACGCATTAATGTCGTAATAAAGCAGCCGTCCAGTAGGATCGTCAATCACGTATTCCACGCCCCCAACTTCAATCCCCGCCGCTTCCATCAAACGCTCCACGTTAGCAATCACCCGCGGGGGCGCCTCATAAGCCTCCACAGTCATCCCAGTTTTAGGCGCATCCACCGGGCAAGCGATCCGCGTCAACTCTTCCCCCCGCGTGCTCTTGCAAATATCCGCCGGGCACAAATCAAACGTCTCCCCGGTAATATGAATCTGAATCGCATACAAATATTTTCCGCCCAACACTTCCACGCGCGTAATAATCCCGTCCCGCGCCGTAAAACACTCCTGCACCAAAGCCACATTATCGATCCCAAAGTACAACTCGCCCGCATCCACGGCCGCCTGCAATTCCGCTCGCGAGTTAAATTTCTTGATCCCAGCCCCGCTCCCCCCAATGTTCGGCTTCAAAATCAACGGATACCCAATCTCCTCCCCAGCCGCAACCGCCTGCGAAGCATGATTAATCACCCGCGCCTTCGGATAAGGCAATCCCAACCGCTCCATCAAAGATAGTTGCAAAGCTTTGGACGTTTCCGTAGTGAACGCCTTATACCCGTTCACCACCCGCACTCCCTTGTCTTCCAAGTGCTTCAAATAATTCAAAGTGTAGAAAACACCATGCCCCATCCCGCGCTGCCAAGCCGAAGGACTCATCCGATTGAACAAAAGCGAATACTCCCGCTCCAGCGAACCTGCATCATACGAGTGATACCGCGCGTCTAACTTCAACCAAGGCGCCCCGCGCGCATCCATCTGCGCAAACAAAGGCACAAACCAATTCGGCTGCTCGTAATAAATCGCTATCGGCTTAACCACGCCGTCGCCATTCCGATTGCTGATTTCGCTCATCTTCAGTCCCCGTAGGGGCACGGCATCGCCGCGCCCGTTGAAACCACATCGCGCTGCCCGTTGAAACTGCCAAACGATCATTCCCAAGGGAGCAGACCGGCTTTTTATTTCCATTCACTTCCTACGAATAGGTGAGCTCGCGCAGGGAGGGATCTCTGTTCTCTTCGACGATGCCCACGGTACTCAGTAATTCGGACGCCTTCGCGTTCGAAACGTCACCCCAAATCCAACATCATATGCTCCTCATCCACAAACTCCCCGCCAATCCCCAACCCCCGCGGCTCTACACCAAACACGCGAAACCCCAACCGCCGATAAAGCCCCCGCGCTGCCCCCTGCGTAATCGACACCGTAAGCTGGATCGATTTCAAATCCGGCAATCTCCGCGCGGTCTCTACTGCGCGCTCAGCCAACACGCAACCCAATCCTTTTCCTCGCGCAGCGGGCGCCACGAACACTCCCCACAAATGTCCCTTGTGCCGCCTTTTAAGAAGCGTCTCCCGGTAAAATCCGCACATCCCCACAGCAGCAGCATCCTCAAAAGCCCCAATGACAAAGCTCCCGTCGCCGCCCGTCCCAATCCGCCGCCCATACTCCTCCGCAGAAATCTGCCGCAGCTCTTCGACAGACTCTGCAAACGACCACGGATCGGTTTCCAGCGCCGTCATCCGCAAACGCCAAAGCGCCTCCGCGTCTGCAACCCCGAATTGCCGAATCTCCATCCCCAATTCCCGATTCTCCAGGCTTGGCAATGCCATCTCCGCGAACCTCAGCGCACCTCTGCGTCTCTGCGTTATCTTTTCCGGCCGTCACTCCAAAAGATCCGGCCGATTCCGGCGCGTCTTCTCTAATGCCGCCGCGCGCCGCCACTTCGCCACGTCCGCGTGATTCCCCCCAATCAACACCTCCGGCACACCCCACCCCCGAAACTCCGCCGGCCGCGTATAATGCGGAAAATCCAACAACGTCGCGCCGTTCCGATTTTCAGCACTTGTAGGGGCGGGCCTTGGTCCGCCCGTTGGCGCCACACCGCCAACCACCCCGCTGAACGACTCATTTTGCGATGACGCCTCATTCCCCAGGGCCCCAGGCAAAAGCCGCGTAACCGCGTCCAATACCAGCATCGCCGGCAATTCCCCGCCACTCAAAATAAAATCCCCAATCGAAATTTCTTCGGTAGCCAGATGCTCCGCCACCCGCTCATCCACACCCTCGTACCGCCCACATATAAAGATGACCCGATTCAACTCCGCGTAACGCCGTGCCGTTTCCTGCTTAAACAATTTACCGGCGGCAGACAAGAGCACCACAGCCGTTCTAGCATCCACCTCGGCCCGCCCCGCCGCCGCATCCCCCACGCCACGCCCCAACAACGACTCCACCGCCTCAAACAAAGGCTCCGGCTTCAGCACCATCCCCTCCCCGCCGCCAAACGGCCGGTCATCCACGGTCCGATGCCGATCCTTGGTAAACACCCGCAAATCCTGAACGTGCACATCGATCAGCCCAGTCTCACGCGCGCGCCGCACGATGCCATAATCCAGCGGCCCCGCGAAAAACTCCGGAAAAATAGTGACCAAATCAAATCGCATCGCAGCCAGTGTAGTCAAACACGCGGGACCTGTCATGGCCACTTTGGCTACCGCGAGGCATCGACGCTGGCGTCACGCCACAGAATTGGGCGTTCCACCAGGCAAGTGCTTTTTGCAACCTTAGTTTTGAGAGAAATTCGCCCACGCAGCCGCTCGCTTAAGCTCCATCATTCAAATCGCGCAGACCATCAGGCAGGATCACATCAATTCGTCGCGCACCAGGATCAATACGAGTGCAAATATCTTCCGCAAGAGGAATCAACAATTCGCTAGAGCCAGTCTCCACCACCAGCAGCGGCGTCCCCGCAACATCCTCGCCGGTCATCTGCACATCGCTAACCGTCCCAATCAGCGCAGACCCCGACGCAACCAAGCTCTCAAATACCGAGCACCCCACTAAATCCGACACGAAATATTTCCCCGCAGGCAAGGTTACCCGCTGCTCGATCGGAATCAGCACATCCATCCCGCGAAATTTCTCCGCCTCAGAAATCGACCCGCAACCCTCGAAGTGATACACCGCCTGCCCGCGATGGTTCCGGTCGATCCAGAAAGCCTTCACTTCCGCGCGCTGAGGTTCAACCTTACCCGCGCCGTCGCGCAAAAACACTTCGCGCATCTCACTAAGCCGTTCGGGAAAATCGGTAAGCAATTCGACGGCGACTTCGCCCTTGTTTCCTCGCGGACGCAGGATCCGCGCCAGCATCACCCAGCGCTGCGGCTCCGCGCTCAATCTTCGAGGATCTCCAGCGTAAAGCGTTTGTGTATCTTAACGCCGGCGGCTCCCAGCAACGTGCGCACAGCTTTCGCCGTGCGGCCCTGTCGCCCAATCACTTTGCCAAGGTCATCCTTGTGGACACGCAACTCGAGAATCGTCGCTTGCGAGCCTTCAATAGACTTCACCTGTACATCATCAGGATGGTCGACCAAAGAGCGAGCGATCGATTCGACTAGCTCCTTCATAGCGCACCTTCACGTAGCAGAGTTTTTACGTGGAGAGCGCACCGGTTTTTGAGTAATGAGATCATCTACAGAAAGACGCTTCCGGCCGACGTAAGGATGCGTGGAAACCAAAGAACTTGGACCCCGACAGGCGTCGGGGTCTACAGGCAGGCGCACTGCGACTACGCGATCTTCTGCAAGCGAATAAAGCTGCGCACGGTATCGCTGGGTTGTGCGCCGACTCCGAGCCAATGCTTGATACGTTCGGCATCCAGCTTCAACTCCGCGGGCTTTTTCAGTGGATCGTAGGTCCCCACCAATTCCACAACGCGGCCGTTCCGCGGCCGGGTCTTCTCAATCACCACCACGCGATAATACGGCTTCTTCTTCTTGCCAATCCGAGACAAACGAATCATTAACACTAAATCAGTCCTCCGAGCCCTCAATTGTAACCTGCCAACCCACCTCCCAGCAACGACATAACTGCGTAGCGCAACCATTTCCTGCATGTGTGGCCCGGCCTTCCCGGCGCCACCGAACTCTCCGCGACCTCTGTGCTCCGACCTCAGTGCCCTCTGCGTTAAAGCCTTTTCCTGTCTTTTTCTTCGGTTTGCTGGGCCCCAATCAATTCCCCGCCACCACTGGCAGCTCCACGAAACTAGCCTGCCCCGCCGCACGATAAATCCTCTGCACCGCCTTCTGATAATCCCGCGGCTTAGCCCAAAAAATATTCTGCACAAAAGTCTGCGGATTCCGGTCATACAAAGGAAACCAGCTCGACTGAATTTGCACCATCATCCGATGCCCAGGCAAAAACACATGGTTAGCATTCGGCAAAGCAAACCGGTACAGCAAGGGCTTCCCAGCCTCAATCGCCTTCGGAGCCTCCAAACTCTCCCGATACCTTCCCCGAAAAATATCCGCCGAAACCATCAACTGGTAGCCGCCCATCCCAGGCTGACCCGCCACCTCGTCCGGATAAACGTCGATCACCTTCACCACCCAATCCGAATCGGTCCCGCTCGTTGAAGCCACCAGATTCGCGATCGGCTGCCCGCTGATCTTGACCGGCGCGCGCAATCTCTCCGACTCATAGACCAACACATCCCCGCGCCCAGACTCTTCACGCTGATCGTCCACCAGCCACTGCGACCACGTCATCCCGTCCGTGTATCCCACCGGCTGAATCGGCCGCGCGCGAAAAGGCACTGGCTTTGCCGGATCGGAAACATATTCATCAAACGCGAAGCCTCCCGATTGCGGCGCATCGAAGCTGAGTTTAAGACCACTCTCGAAATACAACGGCCTCGCCTGCACCGTGCAGCCTGAGCCCGACGCGCATCCGCTAGGCCACGACGACAACCGCCGCCACGTATTCGTTCCCGTTTCAAACGCCGTCACCGGCGCCACGTCCGCCTTCGCCCCTCCATCCTTCAAATATTGATCCAGAAATGGCCGCAATATCTGTGTCCGGAAATACAGCCCCGTATCGCTGCCAAACTTCAACGCCCCCAGCGAGCTGCCGTCGTCAATCTCCTGTCCGTGATGCCAAGGCCCCATCACCAGATAAACTTTATCGTTCGCGGTGTCTTTTGGTTTGATCGCCTTATACACCGCCATCGCCCCATAAATGTCCTCCTGATCCCACAAGCTGTGCACCAGCATCACCGGCACCTTCAAGGGCTGCGCCGCGAGGATTTTATCCATCGCCTGCTGCTGCCACCACGCGTCGTAACTCGGATGCTCCAGCAATTTCCTCCAGAATCCGACCTGCTCCATTCCATGCCGCTTCCCTAACTCTCCCGCGGAACCGGCCTCCATAAACATGTCGTAATCGTCAAAATAGTTCGTCCACCATTTGATCTTGTTGTCCCGCGCGCCTTCCTGCTCGTAGATGTAAGCCATGTTCTGCTGACGAAACGCGCCATTGTGAAACCAGTCGTCGCCCATCCATCCATCGACCATCGGATTCATCGGCACCGCCACCTTCAAGGCCGGATGCGGATTCACCAGCGCCATCAGCGGCGTGAACCCATCGTAGGAAATTCCCAGAATTCCGACCTTCCCGTTGCTCTCCGGAATATTCCTCACCAGCCAATCAATCGTGTCGTAGGTATCGGTAGCGTGATCCACCGGCGTCGGATTCAGCGGCCCGTGCAGCGGCCGGTTCATCACGTAATCGCCCTCCGAACCGTACTTCCCGCGCACATCCTCCACAACGCGAATGTACCCGCCTTCCACGATGACCTCGGTAGCGTTGTCATAACCCTGCAGGATCGGACCAAGGTGAGCACTAGGCGCGTGACTCGTTAGCGCCGTAGCATCGTAAGGCGTCCGCGTAAGCAAAATCGGCGCCCCCTTCGCCCCCTTCGGCACGATGATCACGGTATGCAGCTTCACCCCATCGCGCATCGCAATCATCACGTCCCGCCGCTCGTAATCGAAGCTATCGGTAACCGGCTGCAACTGCGCCGGCGTCTCACTCGGCATTCCTTGCGCCTGCGACGAAGGTTGCGCTGACGTCCGCGAGGCAAAAATTCCGGCAACGATCACGAACAGGATCAGGCTAAACAAGCAAAAAGAAGAAAACTTGAACGGTCCAGAGGGAAAATTGGTCTTTGACATGCGGGGATTATACAGAACCGCGAGCAAATCGCGAGCCTCGACGCAGCACGAAATTGAGAGGGACAACACGATGGCTATCCTATATGTGAGAAACGTTCCCAGGGATCTCTATGCAGCTATCCGAAAACAAGCTAAGAAGAATCGGCGATCGATTATGTTTGAAGTTCTCGAAGTCTTGCAACACAACTTCCCGACCGCACGAGAATTGAAAGCCCGGAAACAATGTATGAAAGACTAAAGAATCTGAAGTTCGCCGCCACCGGCAATGAACGACTACCAAGCGGCGAGGAAATGATTCGCGAGGACCGCGAACGGTGATCAGCAAAAACTACTTACTAGAGGCGGTTGAGGCCGTTGAAGGCAGCGGTCTTGTAGCATTCGGCCAGGGTGGGGTAGTTGAAGACGGTGTCTTTGAAATAGGTGATTTTGCCTTTGAGCAGCAATACGGCTTGGCCGATGTGCAGGAGTTCGGCGGCGTCTTCGCCGAAAATGTGTACACCTAAGAGCTCGAGCGTTTCGCGGTGGAACAATAGTTTCAGGCGACCGTCGACGTGGCCGCTGATCTGGCCGCGGGCGATCTCGCGATAATAGGCCACGCCCACTTCATACGGGACGTCGGAATCGGTGAGTTGCTCTTCGGTCATTCCGATAAACGAGATTTGCGGAATCGTGTAGATGCCGTAGGGATACCCTGCCGGATCGCTCTTCACATCCAACCCGAAGGCGCGGGCCGCCGCGATGCGTCCTTGCTCCATCGAGACGGATGCCAGGCTCGGGAAACCGATCACGTCTCCAACCGCAAAAATGTGCGGCTGCGTCGTGCGGAAATCGGCGTCCACCTTGATACGTCCGCGGTCGTCGGCAGCCAGTCCCGCCGCCGGCAAATTCAGAGGCTCAACGTTGCCGCCGCGGCCCACCGCGTACAGCAGTGCATCGGCGATGATGCGCTTCTTACTGACCAGGTTCGCCGCCACTTTTCCGTCGGGCAATTCCTCGACGCTCTCCACCTCTTCGTTCAAGCGCATGGTAGCCCGGCTGTCGCGCATGTGATAGCTGAGCGCTTCGACCATTTCGGTGTCCGCGAATTCCAGCAGGCGCGGCCGTTTTTCCACGATGATTACGCGTACGCCCAAGGTCGCGAACATGCAAGCGTACTCGACGCCGATGACTCCACCACCCACAACGATCAGCGTTCGGGGGACCTGCGGCATCGCCAGAATCTGGTCGCTGTTGATGATGTTGCGCCCGTTGATGGGCACCTTGGGATTGGTCGCGGGCTTGGTTCCGGTCGCCAGGATGATGTATTCGCCTTCGAGATCGCTGAAGCCGTTGTTGCTCTCCACACGGATGTGGTGCGGGTCGGTGAAACGTCCCACGCCGTGAATCAAATCGACGCCATTGCGTTTCAGCTGGTCCTGAATCACCGACACTTCGTTTTCGATGACACGCTGCACACGAAAATTCAGGTCCGCCATGGTGACCTGATCCTTGGAGTGATAGTTCGCGCCGTAAAAACTCTGGTCGTAAAATCCGGAAAGGTGCAGCACCGCCTCCCGCATCGTCTTGCTGGGAATCGTGCCGGTGTTAATACACACGCCGCCGACGGACGTTTGTTTTTCGATCAGCGCCGTGCGATGGCCGGCCTTGACGGCCTGAATCGCGGCGCGCTGGCCGCCCGGGCCGGAACCTATCACAATCAGCTCATACGCCTGCATTCGCGGTGTCCTGTGCGTCAGATTCGTCCGGGGGGTGAACAACAGGGCCGGGCTTAACGTCAGCAGCAGTATAAACGACCTGCGGCGTGCGCACCGTGAGCATGCGCGAATCAGTATTGCCCGACGCAACACGCATCAGATGCTCCTGCACGGAGAAGCCGTGCCCGTTGCGCACCGAGCGCGGCCGCGAATACGTGCCATCGGGTCCCAGAATCCGAGCCTTGCGTGTATCGGCGAGATAGGGCGAAAGGACTTCGGTACAAATCCGTTCGCAAAGTTGCTGATCCTTCAGCGGAAAAACCACCTCGATCCTTTCGTAGAGATTCCGCTGCATCCAGTCGGCGCTGCCCAAATACACTTCGGGCTTGCCGCCATTCTCGAAATAAAAGATGCGGCTGTGCTCCAGAAAACGTCCGACGATGCTGCGCACGCGGATGCGGCTGCTCAATCCGCGCACGCCGGGGACCAGCGCGCACTGCCCGCGCACGATGAGGTCAACCTCAACGCCCGCCTGCGAGGCGCGGTACAGCGCTTGAATCACCGGCGGATCGACCACCGCGTTTACTTTGACGATCATGCGCGCGGGACGCTCGCGGCGTGCGTGGCGGGCCTCCCGGTCGATCAGTGCGATGAAGGTCTTGGCCATGTCGCGCGGCGCCAGCATCAATGGCTTGTAGTTGGGCTGCTCGGCATAGGCCGTGAGATAGTTGAAAACGTTATGCACCGCGGTGGTAATCGCTTCATCGCTGGTCAGCAGACTGAAGTCAGTGTAGTAGCGTGCCGTCGATGGATTGTAATTTCCTGTGCCGAGATGCGCGTAGCGGCGAATCTTTCCGTCGGGGTCGTGGCGTACCACCAGTGCCAGTTTGGCATGCGTTTTGAGACCTGCCAAACCGTGAAAGACCTGGACACCAGTGTCCTCGAAGCTGCGCGCCCAGCGAATGTTTGTGGCTTCATCGAAGCTGGCTTTGAGCTCCACGACCACGGTCACTTCCTTCTTGTCGGCCGCTTCCAGAAGGGCTTCGGCGATCGGTGAATCGTGGTTGGTGCGATACAGCGTTTGCTTCATCGAAAGCACGCGGGGATCGTGGCTGGCCGTCCTTATGAAATTCACGACGGTATCGTAAGACTCGTACGGATGGTGCACCAGGACATCCTGACGGCGCAGAACGTGAAACATCGAATCCGCATCGTGACCGACGCGAATCTGCCGGGGAACGAACGGCGGATACTTCAGGTCCGGCCGCTTGGTTTCCTCGTAAAGATGAAAGAGTCGCTGCAGGTTGACGGGACCACGCACGCGGAACACCAGGGAATCGTCCAGCTCAAAGGTGGAGACCAGGCGTTCCACAATGTCAGGGTGCGCGCCCACTTCGATCTCCAGGCGGACCGCGTCTCCTTTGCGGCGCTGCGCTACCTGCGAGTCAACGGTTTCCAGCAGGCTGCGGCTTTCCTCCTGCTCCAGATAAAGATTGCTGTTGCGGGTGATGCGGAACGCCGTCGAAGCCAGGATCTCGTAACCGCGATAGAGCTTCGATGCATACGTGGACACAATGTCCTGAAGAAAAGCGTAGCGAATGCCGCCGTTCTCGGTGGGAACGCGCAGCAGGCGTGGCAGCGCGCGCGGCACGGTCAGCACGCCGAAGTAGGGCTTGCCGTTGCCACCGCGGCGCCTGCGCAACAATAGAGCGATGCACAAGGCCTTGTTCAGCACGTGCGGAAACGGATGCGACGGATCGACGGTGACCGGCGTCAGCATCGGATTCACACGGCGCTCGAAGAAAGTCTTCGTAAATTTCGCCGCTTTGGTGTCGAGCTCGCCGGTCGAGGAGACGCGAATCGATTGCTTGGCCAGCGCGGGAAGCAACTCATCGTTCCAGCATTTGTATTGATCGCGAACGAAAACGTGCATCGCCGCGGAAACCTTCTCGAGTTCCTGCTCTGCCGTCAGGCCGTCGGGACTGATTTCGCGTGAGCCATGCTCGATGCGCTGGAGAAAGCTGGAAACGCGAATTTCCACGAACTCATCCAGATTGTTTGCCGTGATGGCCAGGAACTTGACGCGCTCCAACAGTGGATTGCCGATGTCGCGCGCTTCCTCCAAGACGCGCCGGTTGAACTCCAGCCACTGAACGTGGCGGTTGAGATAGTGGCGCGGGTCATCGAGCGGAGGGCGCTTCATAGTTCTCACTTTGCGGTGCTCGCGTTCCCCGTGATTGCTGAATCATACGTTGAGAGCTTTCGCGCATCGTCGTCGGATTCGGCTCAGGACGGCAGTTTTGCGATGGGAGGCAGAGAAATAGCGTAACTGTGTTACGGACAGATGAATGCGGGTCTGGGCTGCCAATGGAATCGCGAAGAACCGCGTGCCACATCGGCGCGCGGACCGCCCAAGAGTGTTGGAGTACCCAAGAGTATTGCGTGGCCGCGTGAGTGATATGCTGCGACTCCGGAGGACAGGCGTTTTGCGGATCGGCTACCTCGGCGTAGGCGCAAGCTTGTTGGCGGCGTTGTGTTTTCATACTGTTCACGCGAGACCCACCGGGGACCAGATCATACCTAAACTGGAGGCGATTTTCGCGCCCTTGGCCGATGAAAAATCTCCTGGCTTCGCCGTGCTCGTGCGCAAAGATGGCCGCGCTATTTTCGAGCGTGGCTACGGAGTGCGCGATCTGCTAACGCTGGCCCCCATCGATGCGCGGACGAACTTTCGGCTGGCTTCGTGCACGAAACAATTCACCGCGATGGCGATCATGCTGCTGGTGCACGATGGCAAACTCCGCTACGACGAAACCCTCACCGAGGTCTTTCTCGAATTTCCGAGTTACGGCAAAACGATCACCATCCGCAATTTGCTGAACCACACGTCCGGACTGCACGACTACGAAACGCTGATGGAGCAGGAAGAACGTAGCGGCCAACATCGATGGACCGCCGAAAACCAGATTCAGGACGCCGAAGTTCTCACCTTGCTCGAAAAACAAAACTCAACGATTTTTCCTCCGGGCACGAAATGGGCTTACAGCAATTCTGGCTACGTGCTGCTCGGATCGATCGTCGCCAAAGTTTCCGGCAGATCGTTCGGCGAATTTCTGCACGAGCGAATCTTCGCGCCGCTGAAAATGGAGCAGACCCTCGCGTACGAGAAAGGCAAAAACGAAATCGCCAACCGCGCCTTCGGCCACTCCAAGGAAGCCAGCGGCTGGAAACAGACCGATCAGAGTTCCACCTCGGCGACTTTGGGCGACGGCGGCGTGTATTCCTCGCTGAGCGATCTCGCCAAGTGGGATATTGGGTTGACGCAACACACGCTGCTCAGCGAAACCGAAATGCGCCCGGCTCTCACTGCGGCGCAACTTGCCGGCGGCGCCCAACCCGTGTGGCCCGCCGATTCCGATCGTCCGACGGGAAGCCCGGTGTCGTACGGTTTTGGGTGGTTCCTTGATCCTTACCGCAATCGTTCCCGCATGTGGCACTACGGCGACACCATGGGATTTCATACGTACATCGAGCGTTTCGCCGGCGATCCGGCTGGTCGCGGTGCGCTGACCATCATTGTGCTTTGCAACCGTACCGACCTCGACCCAGAAAAGCTTGCTGCACAAGTTGCCGATTTGTACGTCGGCGTGGTCGTGTTTGCGCCGGGCGGAGCAAGCCCCGCCCCTACAACGGATGATGCGTGCGCGTTTGGTCCGAGCGGAGCATTGTTCGCCCCGGCTTAGCCTAGGCCGGCTAGTTTGCCTAGGCCTTTCATTTTGGCGCGGGCGGCCATGGCGCCGTATTGCTTCATCATGGTGCGCATTTGCAGGTATTGCTTCAGGACCTGGTTGACTTCCTGGACCGTGGTGCCGCTGCCCTTAGCGATGCGTTTGCGGCGCTTGCCGTCGATTACGTTGTGATCGCGGCGCTCCTGGTTGGTCATGGAGTTGATGATGGCTTCGACTTGTTTTAGTTGACCTTCGTCGACCTTGGCATCTTTCGGAAGATTGGCCAGCGGGCCGACTTTTGGGAGCATGTCGACGAGTTGTTCGAGCGGACCCATCTTGCGAATTTGTTTTAATTGGTCGCGGAAATCTTCGAGGGTGAAATCTTCCTTGCGGAGCTTGCGCTCCAACTCGATCGCGGCTTTTTTGTCGACGGACTGCTCGGCGCGCTCGATCAGGGACATGAGGTCGCCCATGCCGAGAACGCGGGAGACGATGCGCTCCGGGTAAAAGCCTTCGAGGGCGTCGTACTTTTCGCCGAGGCCTACGAATTTTACCGGTGCGCCGGTGACTTTGCCGATCGAGAGAGCGGCACCGCCGCGGGCGTCGCCATCAAGTTTGGTGAGCACCACGCCGGTGAGTCCCAGGCGTTTGTGGAATTCGCCGGCGGATTTTACGGCGTCCTGACCGATCATCGAATCCGCGATGAACAGAATCTCGCTGGGCTGCAGTTCTTTCTTGAGCGTGCTCAGCTCGTTCATCAGCTCATCATCGATGTGCAGACGACCGGCGGTGTCGACAAGAATCACGTCGCTGGCGGAGAGTTTCGCTTCCTTGATGGCGCCGCGCACGATTTCGAGAGGCTTGTCGGTGCCTTTGCCCGGCCAGATGGGCGTGCCGACCGCTTTCGCGACCTGCGCGAGCTGTTCGCGGGCAGCGGGGCGGTAGACGTCGGTCGAAACGACCAGTGGGCGATGGCCGTGGTTCGTGAGCCACTTGGAAAGTTTTCCCGTGGTAGTGGTCTTACCGGAGCCTTGCAGGCCGACGATCATCCAAACCGAGGGCGGCCGCGAGGCGAACAGAGGCTTGGCATGTTTGCCGAGCATCGTCGTGAGCTCGTCGCGGACTGTCTTGACCACCTGCTGGTCAGGCGAAAGCTGCAGCATCACTTCGCTGCCGATGGATTTCTGGCGAATGTTGGCTAGCAGCTCGTCAGCGACGTTGACATTAACGTCGCCTTCGAGCAAAGCCTCGCGGATTTCGGCGAGGGCGGCGTCGAGGTGCTCTTCGGTGAGCTTGCCCTGGCCGCGAAGGTTCTTGAAAGTGCGTTGCAGTTTTTCGGTTAGGTTCTCAAACATTGTTCCTTGCTCGATTGGTTTTTGATGAATCGGGACTGGCGCGTGCCGCCCGAATAGGGCGCGGCCCTTGCTGTGAGCGGCCTTGTCACCCTCCGTAAGGATAGCAGGCTGGGGATAGGCAGCGCATGGAGGGTTTCCGTAGCGATGTCAGGATGGCGTCGGAATGGCGACGCGAGCCGATTGTTCGTTTGGCAGCGGAGCATCCGCGGTTCGCGGCCAAAGGGCCATGAAGATACTGATTGCAACCGAGATAACGAATTTTGCCGGGCCGCGCACTTCTGCGGCCTATGGGATGCTGATAATGCTCCTTTGCATTGACGCAGTTGGGCGAGCGCATCAATCGCCAGATGCGCTGGGGGCGCAGCTTATGGAAACACCGTACACAGCAGAGGAACGAGAGTCGCAAATTGAAGATGTTCGTGATCTGCGAAAGAGGTGGGGTAAAACGCGGCGGGAGCTGCACCCGAGAACACTACTCCGCGCGATGGGGGCACAGGAGACTCTGTCGAAGGAATATGTGCGCGCCATCGTCGAACATCAATACCTGGATCCGGTAGTCAGCTTCTACCTAGACCTAGACCCGGAAAAAGTGGCGCCTCTGGGGAAGGGCTTGCTGCGCACTTTCCACACTTTGCGCACGCAAGCGGTGAAAGACATGGGCGATTGGATCGCGTCGCTGTCTCGATCGCAGAAACAAACGCTGAATCACGACCTGCAAGAGATCGAAGCTTTTCTGGCGGAATATTTCCCGCCGCCCCATATCCGATCGCTGGTGGTGTTCCGATCCGGCGAGGCCCTGAATCGCGTGCTGAAACTCGAAGTGCACATGAGGGACAAGCTCGTGATCGATCCCGATCCTTACGTCGTGCCGCTCGAAGCGATTCTGGAAAGAAACGAGAAGGTGTTGTTCGTCGAGGCATCAAAGGAAGAAAGCCGCTTTGGTATCTACCAGCTTGGCCACTGCGAGCAGGTTCACAGGATTCAATCTTTTGTACCGAGCGACGGGATGGATAAGACAAAATTCGGCACGGTACAACGGCATCGCTTGAACCATCTGGAATGGCATTTGAAGCACACGGCGGCCGTGGCATGCCGTCTGCACAATCAGCACTCATTCGACGTGACGGTAGTGATGGCCGAAAACCGCATCGAGGCGATGCTGGAGGAATACCTACACCAAGCATTGAAAGAGAGAATCATCGGGCGGATCTACAATTCGCCGGACGCCGACAGCCGGGACCGGAAAAAGTTGATTGAGAGCGTGCTGAGCGACTACCACGCAAAGAAAGAGGCTGAGGCGCTGCAGGAGTTGAGCAACCACCCACCGGAAGAAATCGTGTCGACACTGCCGGGAGTAATCGAAGCGTGCAATCTGTTCGTGGTGCGCAAGCTGCTGGTCAGTGAACGTCTGCAGAGCAAAGGATTCGTGTGTAAGGAGCATCACTACGCTTCGCTGAATGGCGGCCAGTGTCCGTTCGACAACGCGAAGCTGCTACCGATTGAAAACGTCGTGGATGAAATTGTAGAAATCGCGCGGCTACATGGCGTCAATGTGCTGATTTTTGAGCAACGGCCAGAGCTCCTGGCGAGCCGCGGGGAGATTGCCGCAGTTTGTTATCGATGGGCGGAACAAGCCATCCGGCAAGAGAGCGAACGACAGCAAGCACAGAACGCCTAAGATGCCAGGTATCCCAGCATCAAGGGTTCGGCTCCTGAAGTGAAATGACCATTACCGGGAATTCTTTCAGCTTTCACTTTGAATTGAAGTACTCAGCACGGTGCGCTGCGATCATGGGAGGCAAAATACCGGTACTGCCGGTCGCGAATTGACCACTGCGAGGTCACAAAGCGAGCGTAGGGGAGTACTACATGGTTTTTTGATGCTCATATGCGGTTTTCCCCTAATACCGCCGCAGGCGTTCCGAGGATAGTGTAAGAGGTTCTGAATGACGGCGACGCGGGCAGTTTGCGACGACCGGCGGGACGGGTCCCGTCATTGTTACCCTTGGTGAGGAGTGCTGACGTGTCAATGTCCTGTCCGATGTGTTCGAGTAGATGTGTCCGAAGATCGAGGAGGCGGGACTTTGTGGAACGCACACTTTTGTCTGCCGTCTGCATTCGGCCGTTCCGCTGCGTAGACTGCAACTGCCGCTTCTTCCGGTGGTCTGTGCGAAAAAATGTGCCTCTGGGGCAAACGGGAATTCCCAACCGGCCTGACATGCAGCAGCCAGCCGAGACGAAACGCCAGGACATGTTGGGCGGAGACGCCGCGCGCTTCCATTTAAATCTCAGCTAGCCAAACTTGACCTGATTTACACCTCAGTGAAAATCAGCCTCTTCATTTTGCGAATACGTGTTTCGTCGCGCTTGTAAAAGGTCCACTGTTTGATCCGCTTACCGCGAATCAACCCTGCCCGCATCAAGATGTTCAAATGCTCACTGGCAGTAGGCTGGGTTACTCCTAGCTTTCTGGCGATCGACAGTCCGCAAACGCCATCCTTGAGCAGATCTCCATCCACTTGAGCCGGAAAATGCCTTGCTGGGTATCTGAGCCAACTCAGGATGTGCAGCCTGCGTTCATTCGACAGTGCGCGAAGGGTGAGTTCCAGACTCATATAGACAGTTAGCCAACTCCCTAATTATAATAGCATGATTTGAATCTGCCGGCGAGCGCTCCAGTCGTTTGGAACGCGCTGACTCCAAATCATTCGCGTCGTGGAGTCGCCTGGGCGCGCGCGGCGGGAGAGCAGGTCATGACAAGCATATTGATCGATCAGGATCGCATTGCCGTAATAGAAAGAGTCATACGGCCGCATATACGGCGGACACCGGTGATCGAAGTGGACGGCGGGGACTTCGGACTGGACCGCAGGGAGATCGCGTTCAAGCTGGAATTGTTGCAGCATGGCGGTTCGTTCAAGGCGCGGGGAGCTTTTGCGAATTTGTTGACGCGGGAGGTGCCGGGGGCTGGGGTCGTGGCGGCGTCCGGCGGCAATCATGGCGTTGCGGTGGCTTTTGCGGCGATGAGGCTAAAGATACCGGCGAAGATTTTTGTGCCGAGCGTGGCTTCCAGGGAGAAGACGGACCGCATTCGCGCGTGCGGAGCGGAGCTGGTGATTGCGGGCGACCGCTACGCCGACGCGCTGGCGGCGAGCCAAGAGTGCGGGGCGAATTCAGGCGCGATGGTGGTGCATGCGTACGATCAAATAGAAACGCTGCTGGGCCAGGGCACCGTTGGTTTGGAACTTGAAGAACAGGCGCCGGAACTCGATACGCTGCTGGTAGCCGTGGGTGGCGGCGGGCTGATTGGTGGAGTTGCCGCGTGGTACGAGGGGCGAATCAAGATCGTGGCAGTGGAGCCTGAGTCTGCGCCTACGCTGGCCAATGCGATGTGCGCGGGATGTCCCGTGGACAGCCAAGCGGGAGGGATCGCGGCTGATTCGCTGGCGCCGAAGCGCGTGGGAAACTTGATGTTTCCGATGGCGCAGAAGTATGTGGAGCGCGTGGTGCTTGTGACAGACGAGGCGATTCAGGAAGCGCAAGTGGAACTGTGGAAGACGCTGCGGCTGGCGACGGAACCCGGCGGGGCGGCCGCGTTCGCGGCGCTCTTGTCGCGGCGCTACAAATCCGTGAAGGGCGAGCGCGTGGGTGTGCTGGTCTGCGGCGCCAACACGACCGCGGTGGATTTCAGGCGATCCCGGCCCGCGTGAGGGTTGCCGGTTTTGGAGTTTATAGAAGCAGACCTGAATGTGGTGCGAAGGAGTGAACGGCTAGCTGAGCTTAGGAGTGAAGAGCTTTCTTCAGGGGCTGAAGCCCATTGGTGGCGAGAACCAATGTCGGAGCTTGAAGAGTCTGTGTGAGAACTAGGCACCGAAGCCCTCAGCGGCTAAAGCCTTTTTGATTCGGCGTCACTTACGGCACGGCTGAAGCCGTGCCCTGACGAAAACCGGAGTTCTCACACAGACTCTAGAAGCTCGGAGCTCCTTTCGTACCTCAGGAAGAAAGCTCCGCCCCCCTAATAGATAAGATCGAGCGGTCAGACGGGGCGGCGAATGTTTAGTTTGCGCATGCGGGCTTGTAGTGTGGTGCGCTTCATGCCGAGGATGGTAGCGGCCCCTTTTGGGCCGGCGATGCGCCACTCGGTCTGGCGAAGGGCGCGGAGGATGTGCTGGCGCTCGGCTTCTTCCAACGTGGTGATGGGAATGGAGGAGGGCGACGGGGAAAACAAAGAAAGATCGGCGGAAACGTTACCATTTGCGGAGAGGGCGGGCTTCAGCTCGGAGATGGGCACGCGCAACTCTTTGCCGGGCGATAGGAGGACGGCGCGCTCGATGAGATTTTCGAGCTCGCGGATATTTCCGGGCCAGGGGTAGCTCACGAGAGCGTCCATGGCATCGGCGGGAACGTATTCGACGGTTTTGTTGAGGCGGCGGCTGAAGTTCTGCACGAAGTAGCGCACCAAGAGGGGGACGTCTTCGCGGCGCTCTCGGAGCGGGGGAATCTGAATGGGGAAAACGTTCAGGCGGTAATATAGATCGCTTCGGAATTCGCGGTCGGCGACGAGGCGCGAGAGGTCCTGATTAGTGGCGGCGACCACGCGGACATCCACGCGCTGGGTGCGATTGCTGCCGAGGCGCTCAAACTCCTGCTCTTGCAGGACGCGAAGAAGTTTCGGCTGGAGCTCGAGGGGGATGTCGCCGATTTCGTCGAGGAAGAGCGTGCCGCGGTCGGCGAGCTCGAAGCGGCCGATTTTTTGATTGATGGCGCCGGTGAAGGCGCCGCGCTCGTGACCGAAGAGTTCGGCTTCGAGAAGGCCGGAGGGAATGGCGGCGCAGTTGATCTTGACGAAAGTGCGTTCTTTGCGGGGGCTGAGATTGTGAACGGCGCGGGCGATGACTTCCTTGCCTGTGCCGGTTTCACCGAGAATTAAAACCGTGGTACCAGCGGGCGCGACGAGCTCCACTTGGGCAAGCGCGCGGCGGATGGCCGGGCTGTCGCCAACGATCTCTTCGAAATTGTAGGCGCTGCGAATTTCTTCTTCGAGGTAGAGTTTTTCTTCCGCGAGCTTGTCTTTCAGCGCGTCGATTTCCTTGAAGGCCAGCGCGTTTTCGACGGCGATGGCCACCTGCGCGGCGACTTGCTGGACCAGCTCGATATCTTCGGGGGTGAAAACATCGACGCGGCGGCTGGCGAGGTTCAACGTGCCGAACGTGCGACCGCGGTTGCTGAGCGGGATGCAGCAGATCACCTGGAGGCCCTCGGCGCGAAGGAGGCGCACAACCTCGCTAGGATACTGGTCCAGCTCAGCACCGCGCGAGATGAGGGTGCGGCCCTCGGCGATAGCGCGGCCTGCGGGGGAAGCTTCGCGCGGAATAGTCATTTCAGGCTTGAGGAAACCCTGGCGGCCGGGAAAATCGAGCGCGTGAATTTTGAGCAAGCCGGTACCCGGATCGAGGAGCGCGAGGCTGGTGTAGTCGTGATGAATGACGCGCTGAAGGGTGGAGACGATGCCGCGGAATAATTCGGAGAGCTCGAGGCTGGTGACGAGGACGTTGTTGACGTCGAGGAGGACGCGGAGGCGATCGCGCTCGTGGGCGAGCTGCGTTTGATAGGCCTGAGAAGATTCCAGGTTCAGCGCGTTGTCGACGGCCACGGCGACCTGGGAGGCTACGCGCTTCATGAATTGCAGTTCGATTTCGGTCATGCGCTGGGGAACCAAGCGGCCAAAGGCCATGGCACCGAGCCGGCGCTGAGCGGTGGTGAGGGGAACGAGCGCGAAGGAGCGCACGCCTTGATCGCGCAGGCGCTGCATGAATTCGGGATAGCGTTCTTCTTCGGCGGTGTCGCTGACGAAGAAGGCCTCTTGCGTTTGCCAGACCCAGCCGGAAGGGTGGCCGTCCACGGGAGTTTCCGTACCGATGCGTTTTTCATGGGGGATGCGGGTTTCCAGAATGTGCAGGCGCATGACGTTGCGGGCGGGATCGTGGAGCGTGAGGGTAAGGAAATCGAAATCGATGACCGAGTGCAGGCGCTCGGCAAGATCGTGGAAGAGGGCGCGGAGGTCGCGCTGCTGGGCGATGGCCTCGCTGACTTCCAGCAAGGCCTCGAGCTGCTGGCGCGAGTGTTCCGGAGGCGCCGCGGGCGGCGTTTCCGGCGAGGTGATGACCGGGTCCGGCATAGTTGGCAGGATAGCATCCGGGTCGGCAGGGGCTCAACCGGGGTGGGGCAAGGGGCTGGGCAGCTGGGGCTGCCGGCGCTACCCGGTGTCAGATCCGGCTACTTCTTTGTTGGATTTTGCGGGTGGGAGGGTCGCGTTGGCTCAGAGACCCAGGCTGGAGGATCGCTGGCGGGAAATGACTCTTCGGATGCTTCGTCCACGGTGTCGGCTGCAGGAAGCGTTTCGGATGCGGGTGGATTTTCTTTTGGGGGAGCTGGGA
>Ga0185299_10000958_pt1 | contig 65673 bp, 56 predicted proteins | sample PaiPotPPA55metaG_FD_128002 | JGI IMG/M metagenome (GOLD analysis project Ga0185299, IMG submission 128002) | Iron sulfur acid spring bacterial and archeal communities from Banff, Canada, to study Microbial Dark Matter (Phase II) - Paint Pots PPA... ... | reverse complement strand
CCCGCAGCACGTACTCGACGAAGTCGCGCATCGCCGCCAGTTTCGCCGCCGGATCTTCGATGGGCTCAGCTTTGCCCATAACCACGACCGATCGGTAGTTCACGGAGTGTCCCGTCGCGGTAGGTGAAAAAACAATTCCGTCCAGCAGCGTCACGCTCAGGCAAAACGGCGCCCCGCTCCCCAATGTCTTCATCAAGCGACTCGCCGTCGAGCCATGCAAAAAAAGTTTGTCGCCTACGCGCACATAATTCGTCGGCACGACAAATGGCGTTCCATCCACCACGAACCCCACGTGGCACACGAATGCCTGATCCAGAATGTCGTAAATCGTTTCGCGGTCGTAAGTCCCGCGATCCGGCTTCCGCCGAACTTTCGTTCTTTCAGTAGGTGTAAATTCGCTCATCTCAGCAGGCTAGCGCCCGCCGCGCCAAGCCGCAAGCGCCAATCTGGAATCTCCTCGCGGCGCTTCTGTTGTTCCCCAGTCGATTACGTCCCGTTCAGCGAACGCAACAGCCGCGCGGCATAGTTCAATTGACGCGGATGGGGAATCGTGTACTCTTGTCCCCACAAACCGCATCGAGGGCCACGCATGGCAAAACAAGAGCCGATTTTCACGCGCGCGACGTTTCAGTTTTTTCGCGATTTGGCGCGCAACAATCGCAAGGTGTGGATGGACGCCAACCGCGAGCGCTATCAGCAATTTGTTGTACAACCTTTCCGCCGCCTGCTCGAAGAAGTCAGTCCTGCCATTTTGCAGCTCGATTCACGCTTCGACACTAGCGCACGCACCGGCGCAAATTTCTCCCGCATCAACCGGGACATCCGTTTTGCCAAAGACAAGACACCGTATCGCGCGCAAATGTATTTGAAATTCTCTCCGCCATTTCCCGGCGAAGGCGAAACCGGGCAGCTTTACACGGGAATTTCCGCCAACACCGTGACCGCCGGCTTCCGCATCTATGCTGGTTCAAAACGCAAAGAGTCTGCGCTGGCTCAGATCGCAGACCCGCGTGTTCTGGCGCAACCGAAATGGATTACGCAACAAAAGAAACGCCTGGGCAAGCGCTACGAAAGCTATTGGTACAGTGTGGCAAAAGGCGACTGGAGGGAGCAGAAGGGATGGCCGGCTGGGCCTGAAGATTGGAAAAAGCTTCATGCCTGGATTGTACGCCGGAAACTCAAATCCACTTCCGCGACGCAAGCATCTTTCCCGCGCGACATTGCAAAGATATTTCGTGAACTCTACCCGCTGCTGCGATTTACTTCCTTGAGTGATTGAGTTTCGCAAGAAAATGGAGAGTCGATGAAACGAAAAGCCGGGCATTTTTCGACCGAAAGCAAGCTTGCGAGAAAAATCGCCGCAGCCGCGGCGCTCGCAGTATCCATTTTCTCCATTTCCTTGATGGCACAAGGCACGGGGGCTTCCAAAGATTGGCCGAAAGCAACTCCGAAAGAGTTTGGTATTGATCCGCAAAAAATCGCCGCATTTGACGCCGATCTTGCCAGCGGGAAATACGGACTCGTGGACAGCATGCTCGTGCTGCGCTGCGGCACGGCGGTCTACGACAAATCCTATGCTCACGACTACGGCCAGATTTACGGCGAGCGTGCCAAAAAAGAAGGCCCCCTGAATCACGACCTGCACGGCCCATACAATTACTTCAGCACGGAATTCCATCCGTTTTATCGCGGCAGCGATATGCACACGATGCAATCGGTCTCAAAAACGGTTACTTCCATCACCTTTGGAATCGCGAGGATGCGAAATGAATTTACGGCCAGCCTGGATGCGCCCATCCTGCAACTCCTCGGGGTGCACAAAATCACAAACCTCGACGACCGGAAAAAACGCATCACGCTGCGCCACCTGCTGACGATGACTGCGGGCCTCGAATGGCACGAAGATCTGGCCTATGACGACCCGAAAAATTCCGCGGATATCATGGAAGCGAGCCACGACTGGGTTCAGTACGTGATCGACCAGCCAATGGCGGACGAGCCTGGCAAGAAGTTCGTGTACAACAGTGGCGCGACAATACTGTTGGCGCAAATCTTCAAGAAAGTAACCGGCAAAAATATCGACGAGTATGCAGCGGAACACCTCTTCCAGCCACTGGGCATGCGTCACTACTGGAAACATTCGCCAACTGGCCTTCCCGACACGGAAGGCGGGCTGTATCTCTCGGCGCACGATCTCGCCAAGATCGGCCAACTGTTTCTGAAAGGCGGCATCTGGGAAGGTAAGGAAGTGGTTTCTTCCGCGTGGATCAAGGACTCCGTGACGCCGCACGTATCTGTTCCGGGAGGCGACTGGAAATACGGCTATCAATGGTGGCTGCAGCCGATTGGCAGTTCGCCTGAAGATATAACGTGGTTCGCGCGCGGGTTCGGCGGCCAGCAACTGATTGTCTTGCCAGAGTACGACATCGTTGCGGTCTTCACTGGCTGGGACATTCTGCCGTCGGACGAAAAACGTCCGCATGACGTACTTGCACGCATACTGGATTCGGCAAATAGGTTTTATGGCTGCTCGGAATAATTCAGCTTGGTGGACTGTCCAATCACGGCGCCCAGAGGCGCAGGCCGATGATATGCCATGAGGCTATGAAGATGGTTAGGACGCAACAGGCCAAGGCAACGAGCAGCGAGTGAACCCGCGTGCCGCCGTGAATCTCGTTTTTCGGAACGCGAATCGAGAGCAAGAGGCCATAGAGCGAGAGCAGCGGAAATAAGATAGTCAAAGCGAAAATACTTGCAGTCCACACGGTAAACTTTCCAGTATCCGCGCCCCCCAGCTTCGTGAAGCAAAAAACCAGCGCCACGAAAGATAGCGTCGCGGTAAGCGGAATCGCGCGCACCGCCAGGTGTTGCACGTCTTTCATTCCTCCAAACACTTTACGCAGGATCCAAACGACAGCGAAGAGCAGGGAAGTGGCCATCAGCACCACGCATAGGACAAGCACAGCGATTCGCGCATAAGTCCAAGCAATGGTGGTGCGTTCGCCGTAAGAGAAGCCTTCCATGCCCTGGCTGGAAAGCACCATATGACCGGCGCTATCCGCCACAAAGATCGATGCAGCTTCGGGCTCTTTTTCGCCACGGAAGAAGTTCTTGCCAACGCACAAAAGAGGTTCAGGCTTGCCGAAAAGGCTGGAGCTGTCCATTGATGACGCGAATGCGTACACCTCCAGACAGATCGTCGATGAATGATAAAAGCTGTGATCGCGGCGCGCGCGGTGCGTAGTAGCCAGCAAATTTTTCTAGATCAGCGGCGGGAACGGAAACCGCGGGCTGCTGGGTCTTCGGAAAATCTTTCGACAAAAAATCGATGGCCAGCTTGTTCAGATCGTTCAGCGCCTGGCCCGATTGTGTGCTGTTGAGCAGCACGACGTAGCCCCAATTTTGTTCCGGCATGTAGCGATACGTGGAGATGAATCCATCGATCCCGCCATCGTGGCCGTGAGTGACCACGCCGCCTTCGACTTCGGTGTAATTCGCGAGGCCGTAGCCGAGGCGCAATCCGGTTTTCGCGGCCAGAGTCGACTCGACGGATTCCATGCGGATGATGGACTCTGGCTTTAGGATTTGCGCATCGCCAACTCTTCCGCGTCGCAGAAGAAATTGCACGAGCTTGGCGAGTTCGCCGGGCGAGGCTTTTAGATCACCTGCGGGGCGCAGATAGATGTATGGGTAGCCCAAGGCGTGCGGCGGATCGCTATCGTAAGCGGTGGCGAGGAGAGGCTTGTTCGCGTCGGTGAACGGGAAGTCGGCATTCGCCATGCCCAGCGGACGAAGAATCGTCTCGCAAATGTATTGATCATACGGCTTGCCGGCGGTTTTCTCGATGAGATAGCCCGCAATGCCGAAGCCTGGATTGGAATAGGACATGCGCGTGCCCGGAGGCCAGCGCACGTCTTGTGGTTCCTGAAAGCGTTTGAAGACCTCGAGAAGCGGAAAATCGTATCGGTCCCTGAAGTTATAGACTTCGGACGCTTGCATGTCGTCAAATCCCGAAGTGTGCTCGAGCAGATTGACGATGCGCACGGGATTTGTAGACTCCCAGCGATTTTTGACCGGGACTTCCGGCGCGACATCCTGCAAGCGCGCTTCGAGATTGATTTTTCCTTCTTCTTGCAGCTTCAGAAGCGCAAGGGCGACAAAGGATTTGCTAATCGAGCCGACCCGAAATTCGGTATCGCAACTAACGTCGCGACCAGAGGTGACGTCCGCTTTTCCGAATCCGCCGCACCAGAGCAAGTCGCCGTTGGAAACGAGCGCGACGCCTGCGCCCGGCAGGTGAGCCTTGTCGACAACATCTTTCATCACTTTCTGCAGGTCTGGAAGCGTTTTTGGATGCGGCAATTCTTTTTTTTGCTGCGCGCCGGCGATTGGCGAAAGCAGCAGAAGGCCAGCAATGCCTAGATACACAGCGAGCCGTTGAAGGGCTGGGCGCATGAATGCTCCTCAAAACAAATATGTCGAGATCGAGCCAGCATTCTATAGCGACGACGGAACGGTACAAGAGAAATCGAAAAGCTGTTCGGATGAGTGGCGAGGCATGTACGGATTGACGAAGCTACGGCAGTCGCATACGATGCCGCGGGTTGTTGTGCCATTTTCGCGGGGTTACTAAGAGGAGCGTATCGCCGATGAAATTCCGCAACTTAGGATTCAGCTGCGCCGCATTGATTTTGCTTGGAACTTCGTTTTCGTTCGCGCAGCAAACGCCGCCCAGCTCGCCTCCAGTGCCAAAGCCGGGCGAGAAAACTGCCGAGCCGCCAAAAGAGGCTGAGAAAAAACCCGCTCCACCGGAAGATAAAGTAGTGCAGACGAAGCACTCGGCGCGCATCGGAGGGCAGGAGATCAAGTATACCGCGACGGCTGGAATGCTCGTGATGAAAGACGAAGAGGGGAAGCCGAAGGCGACCGTCTTCTACACCGCCTATACGCGAGACGATGTGACCGACGTGGCGCAACGGCCGATCATGTTTACGTTTAATGGCGGGCCGGGTTCCGCCTCCGTATGGCTGCACCTTGGAGCGTTTGGTCCGCGGCGCGTGGAGATGGGCGACGCGGGTGCGCTGCTCCCGCCGCCTTATAAGCTGGTGGACAACGAGTCGTCGCTTCTGGACGTCACGGACATGGTTTTCATCGATCCCGTATCGACGGGATATAGCCGGCCGGCGCCTGGCGAATCTGCGAGCCAGTTCCATGGCGTCCAGGAAGATGTGCAGTCGGTGGGTGATTTCATCAGGCTCTATGCCACGCGCAATAAGCGGTGGTCCTCGCCGAAATTTTTGGCCGGCGAGAGTTACGGAACCACGCGCGCTGCTGGACTTTCCGGTTACTTGCAGCAGCGCTACGGGATGTATTTGAACGGCATCATTCTGGTTTCCACGATTCTGAATTTCGAGACCGCGGAATTCAATACCGGCAACGATTTGCCCTACATCCTATATTTGCCGACGTACACGGCGATTGCCTGGTATCACAAGCGACTGCCGGCCGACCTGCAAGGGGATCTGCACAAAGCGATTGAGGAGTCGGAGAATTTTGCGAAAGGCGAGTACAGCACCGCGCTAATGGCGGGAGATGCGCTGCCGAATGCGAAACACTTGGAAATTGTGCAGAAGGTCGCGCGGCTGACGGGACTTTCGGTGGACTACATCGAGCGGACGAATATGCGCGTGGAAATCGAGCGCTTCACGAAGGAGCTGTTGCGCAGCGAGCGGCGAACCGTCGGCCGCATCGACGGTCGATTTACGGGAATTGACCGGGACGCCGCGGGCGATTCGCCGGAGTACGATCCGAGCATCGCGGCGATCATTGGGCCGTATACGGCCACGCTGAACGATTACGTGCGCGGCGATTTGAAATTTGACAGCGATTTGCCGTACGAAGTTTTGACCGGGCGCGTGTATCCGTGGAGCTACAAGCCGTACGAGAATCGCTACGTCGATGTCGGAGAGACACTGCGCAGCGCGATGACGCAGAACCCATTTCTTCACGTTTTCGTGGCGAAAGGCTATTACGATCTGGCTACTCCGTTTTTCGCCGCCGACTACACTTTTGATCATCTCGGCCTCGATCCTTCCTTGCAAAACCATTTGAGTGGGGCTTACTACGAATCCGGGCACATGGTGTACGCACACATGCCTTCGCTCGCAAAACTGAAGCAGGACACCGCCCAATTCATTCGTACAAGTTCGGGAACCAGCTCGGGGAAATGAAGAACGCCCTTAAATTTATTGTTTGGATGGTCGTCGCGATTGCTGGAGCGGGCGCTTTGAGCGCGATTGCACTGCACCGCGGCGAGCCTTTGAATGCCACATGGTTCGTCGTCGCGGCAGTTTGCTGCTACATGGTGGCGTATCGTCTCTACTCGGCGTTTATTGCCGCGCGCTTGCTGGCACTGGATGACACGCGCGCGACGCCCGCGGAAATTCACGACGACGGACGCGACTTCGTGCCCACTAACAAGTGGGTTCTCTTTGGGCACCATTTTGCCGCGATCGCTGGACCCGGTCCGCTTGTTGGCCCAACCCTTGCCGCGCAGTTCGGATATTTGCCGGGAACGCTCTGGCTGATCGCCGGGGCGGCGATGGCTGGGTGCGTCCAGGACTTCATTATTTTGTTCTGCTCGATTCGACGCGATGGGAAAACCTTGGGCCAAATGGCGCGCGAGGAGGTGAGCGCGCGGGGCGGATTCATCGCCCAGATTGCCGTGCTGGCGATCATGGTGATTCTGCTGGCTGTGGTTGCGCTCGTCGTAGTGAACGCGCTGAAATCTTCGCCCTGGGGGACGTTTACGCTGGCGATGACGATTCCGATCGCGCTGTTGCTGGGCGTGTATTTGCGATTTATTCGTCCTGGGCGGGTGTTGGAAGCATCTTTGTTCGGCGTGGCGCTCGTACTCTTCGCGGTAGTGGCGGGACAGTGGGTGGCGGCGTCGCCGTCGTGGGCCCGAGCTTTCACGTTTGGCGGCATTTCCCTGGCGTTTGTGATTATCGCTTACGGTTTTGCGGCTGCGGTTCTTCCGGTGTGGCTGCTGCTCGCGCCGCGCGATTATCTGAGCGCATTCATAAAGACTGGGGCCATTCTTTCCCTTGCCTCGGGAATTCTGTTTGTCCGGCCGCACATGATGATGCCGCCGCTCACGCGATTCATCGATGGAAGCGGCCCGGTTTTCGCTGGGAAGATTTTTCCGTTTTGCTTCATCACCATCGCCTGCGGTGCGATCAGCGGATTTCATTCCCTGATTTCTTCGGGCACCACGCCGAAGATGATTCTGCGGGAAAGCCATTCTCGCGTGATTGGTTATGGCGCGATGCTGCTAGAGTCGTTTGTCGGAGTGATGGCCATGGTCGCGGCTTGCGCGATGCCACCGGGCGTCTATTTCGCGATCAACAGTCCGGCGAGCATTGTCGGGAGCACGCCGGAGGCCGCGGCGGCAACGATAAGCTCGTGGGGATTTCATCTGGACTCGCAGACCATGACGCAGCTTGCGCATTCCGTCGGCGAGCAGACTCTACTCAATCGAGCGGGTGGCGCTCCTTCGCTGGCTGTTGGGATGGCGCAGATTTTTTCGAGCACTATCGGGGGCGACCGGCTGCTGAGCATCTGGTATCACTTCGCGATTATGTTCGAAGCATTGTTTATTCTCACCGTGCTGGATGCCGGGACGCGCGTAGGCCGGTTCATGGTTCAAGAACTCGGAGGACGCGCCTGGAAACCGTTGGCGCGCACGGGATGGATGCCTGGGATTTTGTTTTCGAGCGCGATCATTGTGGGGGCGTGGGGCTACTTTTTATATCAGGGCGTTGTTGATCCGTTGGGAGGAATCAACTCGCTGTGGCCGCTGTTTGGGATCGCGAACCAGCTGCTGGCCGCAGTGGCGCTGGTTGTGGCCACGACGATTTTGCTGAAAATGAAGCGCCTGCGGTGGATTTGGGTGACCCTTGTGCCTATGTTGTGGCTGGTCGCGGTGACAATGACAGCGAGCTATCAGAAAATTTTTGATGCGAATCCAAATCTGGGCTTTCTTTCCAAAGCGAATTCGCTCGGCGCGCAAATCGCTGCCGGACAAATTGCCGCGGCAAAAATCGCCGAGACGCAGCGGCTGATTTTCAACCAGCGGTTGGATGCGGCGGTGACGGGAGTGCTTGCGCTAATGATTCTCGTGCTCCTTGTGGAAGCGCTTGTTCAGTGGTTTGCGATTTTCAGCGGGCGCCGTGAGGCGGTGCTGCACGAAGCGCCGTATGTTGCGACGCAGTGGGCGGTAGGATTTACGGGCGCGGCGCACGGAGACGATTGATGCAGCGAGCGGCAAAATTTGCCAGGCGGTCGCTTCGCCGGTTCTGGCGCGGCTTAAGGGAGTGGTGTGGCGACGCCGCCTACGACCGCTACCTGCGTGCAAAAGGCAGGCAAGACGCGGAGCAGCACACCCTGAGCCCAGAAGAGTTTTACGTCGAACAGGTCAATCACCGCTATTCGCGGCCCAACCGCTGCTGCTGAGGTCAAACCCGTTTCGCTCTTGTTCGCGCGTAATCTCGGGAGTAGACTCACTTCAATCTTGGTTGGGCCTCATTCTCAACAATCTTTCAGGAGGGATCATGCTACGTCTACCCCGTCTGCTCTTGCTTCCTCTCCTTGCGCTTGCTGCCAGCCTTATCTATTTCACTTCCTCCGCGCAGGAGAAATCTTCCAAACCCGATTTTGATATGACCGCCAGCTACATCGAAGCGTGCAGCTGTGACATGTTCTGTCCCTGCTACTTCAACACCCACTCCACGAACCATATGAGTATGGGTGAGCACAACATGGACGAGCATTTTTGCCGCGCCAACCTCGTTCTTAAAGTGGACAAGGGCTATTACAAAGACACCAAGCTGGATGGCGCCAAGGTCTGGATCGCCACCGACCTCGGCAGCGACTGGAGCACCGGCAAGGACTCCTGGCTGGTGGTGAACTTCGATCCGTCCGTCAGCAAAGAGCAACAAGCTGCACTGGCTGACATTCTCGGCCAACTCTACCCGATTCCCTGGCAGAAAAAAGGAGTGGAGTCTGCAGCATTCTCTTGGAACGTGGACACAAAGACTGGCGTGGCCCACGCCAAAATGAACAATGGCAACGGCGAGGTCCTCCTTGAGCGCGTCGCCGGTGACAATCCGAGCCACGAAGTTGTCGTTCACAACTTAAAATATTGGGGCGCCCAGTCCAACGATGGCTTCCGCATGTGGAAGAGCAAGCATGAAGCTTTCGAGGGCGACGGCCACAAGTTTTCCTACGAAGGCACGAACGGATTCCTGATCACTATCCACTTCTCCGGAAGCGCCAAACCGGTTTCCGCAGACTAGTGTTCCATTCGAATCGGCCCAGGTTCCCGCGCCTTGCTTTTGAGAGGCGCGGGCGCCTGGCTAGAGTCCTAGCAATTGTCCATTTATCGTCTAGCTGGCGGAGGAATCGATGGCTATCAATCCGGATAAGCTCAATGAGTTTCTTGGAAGAGCGTTGGTCGATTTTGGCGCGACGTTTAACGCGGCGTTGATTCGCATCGGCGATAAGCTTGGTTTGTACAAAGGCCTCGTCGCGGGCGGTCCGCAAACCCCCGCGGAATTGGCGAAGCGCACGGGGACGACAGAACGCTACGTTCGCGAGTGGCTGAGCGCGCAAGCAGCAGGCGGTTACGTAACTTACGACGCGTCGGCTGGGAAATTTCACCTCAGCGAAGAGCAGGCGTTCGCAATGGCGGATGACAACAGTCCCGCGTTCATGCCGGGAGCGTTTCAAGTGGCGCTCGCGGCGATCAAGGCGGAGGAATCGCTAACCGAGAGATTCAAGACGGGCGAGGGACTGGGATGGCACGAGCATCATGCCGAACTTTTTGTGGGCACGGAGAGATTCTTTCGTCCCGGCTACGCCGCAAACCTCATTGCCGCGTGGATTCCTTCGCTCGAAGGCGTTGATGAGAAATTGAAAAGCGGGGCGCGTGTCGCCGACGTGGGTTGCGGTTTGGGCGCATCGACGATACTGATGGCGAAATCGTATCCCAAATCTGAGTTTTCCGCATTCGATTATCACGACAAATCCATCGAGACCGCCAAGCTACGCGCGCGCGATGCCGGTGTGGGCGACCGCATCAAGTTCGAGGTGGCCAGCGCGAAGTCCTTTCCAGGCAAAGACTACGACTTCGTGACCTTTTTCGATTGCTTGCACGACATGGGCGATCCCGCGGGTGCTTCAGCGCACGTGCATAGCAGGCTCAAAAAAGACGGGACGTGGATGATCGTCGAGCCGTTTGCCGGCGACAAACTGGAGGACAATCTCAATCCCATCGGCCGCGCGTTTTACGGGGCGTCCACGCTTTTGTGCACGCCGGCCTCGCTGTCGCAGGAAGTCGGGCTGGCTCTTGGCGCGCAAGCGGGAGAGAAGCGCTTGCGCGAAGTCGTGACGAGTGGCGGCTTCACGAGATTCCGTCGTGCCACACAAACACCATTCAACTTGGTTTTCGAGGCGCGGCCATAGCAGCCGGCAAACGAACGCCGCGAATTAAAACTCTTCGCTGTCCTCGCCGTCGCGCTTGATAACGGTTGTCTTGTGCGTGATCTTGACGCTGTGAGAGCGGATTCCCGCGATGATCGCGCGGCGCATTTCCAGAGGCAACATTTCCGGAGCAAACACCCCTGCCGAGTCGCGCGCAAGATATTTGATGAACAGCGCCGCGACGTGAGCCGTGGCATACGCGACCGGCGTGGTGTAACGGCCCTGCTGGCGGATCTGGTACAACGTCGGGAACACCGCGTCGGTGCGAATCAGCAAATGCTGATCTTCTTTTTCGCGACGATTCACACCGCTCACGAGCACGGCGGCCGAGAAACGCGCATTTTGCAACACGCCCTGGCGGATCAACTTGGCGATTGTGCGCGGTGACGACGTTTGCGGAAATCGCTGACGGACGATACCGCGCGACTTCGTGAGTTTTCCCTGTTTGTACCACCGGCGCAGGCGGTCGAACTCGTTTCCGCCGATTTTCACGTCCATGTTCCGCATGGGAATCGAGTAAGGGAGCGTCGCGACTTCATCCTGTGCGGCAAGCACGACGTTGGCGCTTCCGATGGGATCGGGAAAGCGAAATTTCTCCAGCTCGGCGAAGCGCTTTAACATGCGGAACTTCCCGTCGCGGTAGACGCGCGGGCTAGAAATGGCCTCGTCAAAGGAGACTTCCGGCGACCATTGCGAGATCGGATCGTCGCTTTCCGTGCTTTCGTAGAGTCGGATGTGCACGGAATGGACTTCGTCCAGCATTTCCGCGGCCCGCTTGGCCAGCAGATTCGTCAAACCCGGTGCCGCGCCTGTATTGATCAGCGCCGTTCTATTTTTTTCTTCAAAGCGTTTCGCGTAGGAGAATTGCTCGGCCTTAAAAGGATTACGCGTGAGGTGGGAGCTCAAGTCCACATAATGCGCGCGCAGGCGAAGCGCCGCTCGCATCACAATCTGATTAAAGACGCTCGCCGAGGCGTTGACGATGAGCTGGCAGCCCCGCGCCGCGCGTACGATGCCAAGCATGTTTCTGGCGTTGACCTCGGCGATGGCAATCGTACTTTTTTCGCCCAGAAAGCGGCGCGCCCGTGCGGGGTCACGGTCACCGCACCAGACCGTATGTCCTTGACGTAGGAGCAGCTCTGCCAAAAGGGAGCCGGTAGCCCCAGCCCCGAGAACGAAGATCCGCATGGCGTGGCAAAAACTCTATCACACACTGTGCGCCAGGAATCGTGGTTGTCTAGGGAGTTGCCGGATGTTGCGGTGCCGGAGCCCCCGCAGGAGGCCCTCCGTGCTAAGGTCTTCGTCGAGGTCGGGCCAGTGGATGCCATAGCCGCCCCCGGCGATCTTCCAGCGATGAAGCTGTTCCGGGGTGGCATGGAAGAGCTTGGGGTACCAGGCGAGAGGCACACTAATAACCCTGCCATCCTTTAATGTGACGCTGAGCGAGTCGGCTGAAAAATTAACGCCGGCCACCCGCTCATCCGCCTTCAACGCCAAAATGCCCATTCCAAGCCTCTATGAACACGTCTAGATTCGCTTCTACTAAAGATTCTACTCTAGAAGCCATCTCATAAATGGTTCAGGCGTCTCCGAATAGCCTTCTTTTCAGTGGTTTGGGGCGTCCCGAAACCATTTATGAGATAAGTTCTAGTTAGTTCCTTCGCGCTAAACCCAAAGTTCCGGGCGAGCGTCACAGGAATCAGCCAAAACTTTGCCGAGAGATCGTCTCTATCCACGTGCACGTGGGGTGGCTCATTTGGTTCGTGGCTGTAAATGTAGAACCGGTACGGGCCTGTTCTCAGAGCTGTCGGCACGGCCCGATACTACAGAATTGCACTCTTCTTTGCACAGGCATAGACTAAGGACGAACTCCGATCCCTGCGGCCTACGGGAGAGAAAGCCTAAGGCGCAGAGACGATGCTTCGACGGTGGCTGTTGCAGGACCGCGAGGCTGAGGGTTCGGGTGGAAACGCCCGGGCCTCCCGAACTTGGAAAGGAGCGTACTCGACGGAAAACTACATATTTCCGTCGTGCGCCCGCATCCAAGTAGTCGGATCGGGCGGTTTTGTTTTAAGAGAGCGGAAAGAAGGAATTCAGGCGATCGCGTCGACCCAGAAAAATAAGCCATGACCCTTCACGACAAATTCGGCCGGCAGATCACGGACCTGCGCATTTCGATCACGGACCGTTGCAATTTCCGCTGCGTGTACTGCCGTTCGGCCGACCCCGAAAATTACCGCGACCATGACGAAATTCTCTCCTGGCCCGAACTGGACCGGCTTGCGCACATTTTTCTGAACCTCGGTATTCGCAAGATACGAATCACCGGAGGAGAGCCACTGGTGCGCGCAGGCGTGGAAGATTACATCGCGCGGCTTCATGCGCTTGGCGTTGAAGACCTTTCGATGACCACCAACGGCCATTTGTTGGCGGAACGTTGCGAGCGTCTGATTCACGCGGGGCTGCGCCGTATTAATATCAGCCTCGATTCGCTAGATCCCGGCAAGTTTGAAAGTATCACCCGCACAAAGTCTTTCGCCACCGTGATGCACGGCATCGACGTAGCGCAGAAGTCGCGGCTGGCCCCCGCAAAAATCAACGCCGTGCTGGTTCGCGGGCTGAATGATGACGAGGTGGAATCCTTCGCTGAATTTGCGCGCGAGCGGGGCGTGATTATGCGCTTCATCGAGTTCATGCCGCTGGACGCCGACCGGACCTGGACACGCAATCACGTCGTGCCAGCCGCGGAAGTCCATCAGCGAATTCATGCGAGGTGGCCGCTTGTTCAAATCCCGCACGAGCGCAGCGAGACGGCGCGCAAATACCGCTTCGCCGATGGCGCTCCCGGCGAGATCGGCCTGATCGCACCGGTGACGCAGCCTTTCTGCGGGCACTGCTCGCGCATCCGCCTCACGGCCGATGGAAAGCTGCGAACCTGCTTGTTCAGCAAAGAAGATCATGACCTTCGCGGGCTACTCCGCGAAGGGGCGACGGACGAGGATGTGACGACATACATCCGGTCTGTCGTCGATGAAAAGGAAGAAGGGCACCGCATCAACTCCCCTGATTTCGTGCCCCCCTCTCGCACCATGGTGTTTATCGGCGGATAGTGGAATGCTTCCATAGCGGACCTCTTCCAGAACGCAATGCGCTCGACCGTGAGAAGAGTTTGCGTTAGCATCGAATGAAGCCCCGCACAAAAGCCGGAGAAAGAACGGACACAGCATGGCGGACGAAGACGACGAAGAGGGACAGGAGGAATCGCCTGAGCCGGAGCCGCGGCTTTTCACGCTCACCGAAGCGGAGCGCGCACGGCGGGATCTAGAACCTTTTCTCGTGGAAGCCATGGATTGCCGCAAGAAATTGTCCGGCCTGGAAAACGATCTTTCCGCGGTTTCCGCGCGAATCATGATGATGGGCGGCGTGATCGTCCCGTATGAAAAGCTGGCCGCGCTGCGCGTGGAGCACCAGCAGCTCGCGGAATCGCTGAAGACTTCGCTGAGCCGCATCCTGGAAACAGGCTGCGTGATCAAGGACCTCGATGTGGGCCTGCTTGATTTTCCCGCGGTGATCGATAACGAAGACGTTTATCTTTGCTGGAAGCTTGGCGAGGACCGCATCCGTTTTTATCACCGGCAGGACGAAGGATTTGCCGGGCGCAAGCCGCTCGATCCGCGCGATCTCGGCCCCGGAGACATCGTGCAGTAGCCCAAGTCCCGTGGTGCGTTTCTTCGCTATATTCAGTTTCGCTCTCACAGGAACCGTGCCTATCCCCAACGCCCCGCCCATCGAAAGGATTTTTCGTGTCGTCTCATCCTGAAAACCGTTTGAAGAATTCCGCCAGCCCGTATCTGCGTTCCGCGGCGCACCAGCCCATCGACTGGCACGAATGGGGCGACCCGGCTTTTGCGCGCGCGGAATCAGAAGACAAACCCATTCTTCTGGATATTGGCGCGGTCTGGTGCCACTGGTGCCACGTCATCGACCGCGAGAGTTACGAAAATTCCGAGATCGCCAAAATTATCAATGAGAATTTTGTCGCCGTCAAAGTGGACCGCGATGAACGCCCGGATGTCGATGCGCGTTATCAATCCGCCGTCAGCGCTATCTCTGGCCAGGGTGGATGGCCGTTGACCGGATTTCTGCTGCCCAATGGAAAGCCGTTTTTCGGCGGCACATATTTCCCGCCGGAAGATCAGATGGGGCGGCCCGGCTTTCGGCGCATTCTCCTGGCGGTGGCGGATTCCTACAAAAATAAAAAGCCCGAGCTCGTGCGCGCGGCGGATCATTTGGCCGATGCGGTCGCTCAGGCCGAAATGTTTACAGGAGCGCGGGCGGAGTTCGACCCCGGCGTCGTCGATGCGCAAATCACCTCGGTCACGCAGCAATTTGACATCAAGAATGGCGGCTTTGGCCGCGCGCCGAAGTTTCCGCACGCCTCGGCCGTTGACCTGGTTCTGGAGCGCTACCAGCAGACAAAAGAAAAACATCTGCTGGCGATGATCGAGACGACGCTAGAAAAGATGGCACGCGGCGGCGTTTACGATCAGCTCGCCGGAGGTTTCCACCGCTATTCCGTGGATGAACGCTGGCTCGTCCCGCACTTCGAGAAAATGAGCTACGACAATTCGGAACTGCTGCGCAATTATTTGCACGGGTGGCAAGTAACACAGAATCCGCTCCTGCATGAAACCGCGGAAGGCATCATCGGTTGGGTGAACGAAGTCTTATCAGACCAGGAAAACGGCGGCTTTTATGCCAGCCAGGATGCGGACTATTCGCTCGATGATGATGGGGACTATTTCACCTGGACTCTTGAAGAGCTGCGATCCGCGTTGCTGCCGGACGAGGCGCGCGTCATGGAGATGTACTACGACGTCGAGGCGCATGGCGAGATGCATCACAATCCGGAGAAGAACGTCTTGTGGATTGCCCGCAGCCCCGCCGACATCGCCAAGCAGTTGAGTCTCGACGAAACTTCCGTACGCCTCATCATCGCGAGAGGCAAAGGGAAGATGATGACCGCCCGCCTGCCTCGGCCAACTCCGTTCGTCGATAAGACGATGTATGTTTCGTGGAACGCGATGTTCGTTTCAGCGTATCTGGACGCGGCGAGAGTGCTTGGCGGATCGCCGGGTGCGAGTTGCCTGGTATTTGGACTCGAAACAATCGACCGCATGCTAAAGGAAGTCTGGACTGAATCGCGCGGGTTCGGCCACCGCATCGGAGGGCCAGCGCTCGATGGTTCGCTCGATGACCAGGTTTTCAGCGTTTTAGCTTTGCTGGATGCTTACGAAGCAACACTCGACCCGCGCTATTTTGCCGCAGCACAGAAAACGATGGACCTTGCCATCGCGCGTTACGGCGACATGGAAGGCGGCGGCTTTTTCGATCGGCCCTCTGACGCCGCCCCTATGGGCGGCCTAGATGTTCGCCGCAAGCCGTTTCAGGATTCGCCGACGCCCGGAGCCAATTCCGTCGCGGCGATCGCGCTGATTCGCATGCACGCCTTCACCGGCGACGAGCGCTATCACAACTTTGCTCAGAAAACTCTTGAAGCTTTCGCTGGAATTGCCCCGCAATACGGGATGTTTGCTGCCACGTACGGCCTCGCCGCTGGGCTTTTCGCGCGGCATCCGTTGCAGGTCGTTATCACTGGGCGCGTGGATGATCCCGCCGCGCAGGCTCTCGAAGCCGCCGCGCATCGCGTCTATCGTTTCGGTAAGTCCGTCCTGCGGCTTACGCCGGGTGCTTCGCTCGCGAATCTTGCAGGCGCGCTAAAGGAAACTCTGCCATACCTTCCGGCCGATAAAGCCATGGCGGTTGTCTGCGCGGGACAATCGTGCCTGCCGCCGACTATTGATCCTGCGCAACTGGCCGCGCTTTTGGACAATGGCGCTGCTGGCGCGGCAACCTCTTAGAATTTTCGAACGCATAAGAAACAACGGACAAGAGTGCAAAACCTCGTGCCCGTTCCAAGTTCGATGCGAAGCCGCTTACTTCTTGGGCCGCGATTCGGGCGGCACCAGTCCGTTAATGCGGTAGTAGACGACGAGCTGGCCATAGTGTTCGCCAGAGTGCTCCATCAGTCCGTAGGCCAAATCAGAAACGCGGGTCAAGCTCGGCCCGCCGGCGGCAACGCTTTCGTTCATGCCCTTGTCGCCCTTGGTTTTGATCACGTCGGCGCCGTCCTGAACGCACTTTTTCACGAAGGCCACAATTTGGGCTTTAGTCTTCAACTCGTCGCGCTTTGGATCATCGGGCATGTGTGGCTTCTTTCCTTGCGCGGGGTCCGTGAAGTAATACATGGACGCGGAGGCATGAATCAGTTGGGCCACAAACGTCCGCGAATCCGGATTCGGTTTGTAATCGTACTTGTCTTCGGGCAAATCCTCGGCAATGGCAATCAACTTTCTTCCGATGTCATTCCAGGACTCCAGGACGGCTGCCGATGGGCTCGGCGCGGGCTTTGGCGGTGCGCCCTTTTTGGCTTCCTGCGCCAATGCAGGCAATGCCGCAAGCACTACCGCAACCAGCAGGGCCCCCCATTTGCTAAGGTTCTTCATCGTTTCTCTCCTCGTTTTGCCTGCTAGATTTTTGCTTGGATTGAGCCCGCTTCCGGGGCTTTTTTGGGCCGACCCAGGCAGGCACACACTCTCTGACGGTCCGCGCGGCCAAGCGTTTCTCTCCTCGATCGGCAAAACCGGGCCGTTTGGCCGGGCTTATCTTACGCAGGACATTCGTCCGCGTCATGGGAAATCCGCACGGATGGACATGGTAAGCTTATAGCTTGTCTCGGGGGGCTTCTTTCATTGAACTGGACCTGGCTGTTGATCCGCATCGTAATTGGCCTAAGCATCCTTAGCCTGCTGTTTTTCTCACAGCGATTCTGGTATCGCGCCATTTGGCGAACGACAGCAAATTGGGGTAGCCAGACGCTGCGCGTTGCGACGCGTCTGATCTACGTAACGCTGCTGCTGCTCATCATCGGCGCGATGGCGGACGGTTTCCGCATGGGACGCAGTCACATCATTTCCCGCATCAATATGATCACAGTTTTCGCGGGTTTATGGTTTTTCAGCGCGCTTTTCGCCTATTTTGCGGTCAAACTTGTACGCGGCATTGACCGCATCTGGGCTTGGCTGCGCGCAGCGTATCAGCTCAAAACGAATCCTTCGGCTTCACGAGTTTCGGCTTCACCCGCAACAGCGACGCCGTACTCCTCTTCGCCAGCTGCAGCGGAACTGATTCCAGACCCTTCGCGGCGCTACTTTTTTAAGACGGCTACGGCGCTTGCCGGGGCCGGACCGTTTCTGACTGCGATGTATGGCTTTGCGGCTGAGCGACTGGACTATCAGGTGCATCGGGTCGAAATGCCGCTACCCAATCTGCCCGCCGGCCTTGAAGGTATGAAGATCGTGCAGATCAGTGACATCCATCTGAGCAGCTACATGCCGCGGTTGCAGGTCCGCCGCGCCGTCAATATGGCCAACGATCTTGGCGCGGACCTCGCGCTGGTGACCGGAGACTTCATTACCGGCGCTGGCGACTCGATCGCCGATTGCATCGACGAAGTGAAGGGGTTGCGCGCGCCGCTGGGAGTTTGGGGCTGCAACGGCAATCATGAAATTTATGCCCGCGCGGAAGACACGGCGCAGTTCCTTTTCGCGCAGGCCGGGATGAAGCTGCTTCGGAGCGAAAATGCGCAGCTCACGTTCCAGGGCGCTTCGTTTAATCTCATTGGCGTCGATTATCAGCGCGAGCGCACCAACGGCGGCCGCAGAATGCAATTGCTCCAGAATGTGGAACGGCTAGTGCGACGAGACATGACCAATATCCTCATGTCACACAATCCCAATGCGTTTAATCGCGCCGCGGAATTGGGAATCGAGCTGACGCTTGCAGGCCACACGCACGGCGGACAGATCCAGGTGGAAATTCTCGACCATCGGCTGAGTCCCGCGCGGTTCATCACGGACTATGTCGCGGGTTTGTATCAGCGCCCGATGTTTGCAGCGGCACCTAACGACCGCGCCGCGCCGGCTGGCTCCGCCTTCGAGACGAATCACGTGTCTCTGTTCCCGAACCGCTCGTCAGCGTTGGCCTCGATTTATGTGAACCGCGGCCTCGGCACAGTGGGCGCCCCTGTACGCCTCGGCGTGCCCCCTGAAATCACCCTTCTGACCCTCCGCCGGGCCTAACCCAGCGTACTGGCAACTCTTCAAACGTTTTTAATTTTCCACAATTTCCAGGAATAAAACCCTCCCAACTTCGGTATACGCAGCGGCAGTTACCTACGGGAAATAAGAACGCCGTTCTGATTCTCCTCGGCAGCAAACTGCTAAGTTCCTTGTTCTCAACTACGGCTTCAATCTTTAAGAAATAAGTCACGGTGGAATTCAATTTGCAGTACATAACGGTTTGCCCAGCCAGACCGTTAATCCGCGGCGAGCACATGGCATGTGTTTCGCTGCATAAATCTCGATCTGGAGGAAAAAGCAATGGGGTACGTGTTTAAGTCATTGAAGTCCTTCACCCTTCTCGCAGTTGGTCTCTCTCTCCTTCCTTTAATAACCAAAGCTCAACATTACCAGAAAATAAATCTGGTTTCCAATATTGCCGGTCGTGCGCCTCTGCAGGACACCAATCTGCAGAATGCTTGGGGGCTGGTTACCAGCCCAGCGGGCTTTCCTTGGTGGGTTTCCAACAACGCCGGTGGCACCACCACGCTATATTCCATTGACGCAGCCGGCGCAGCACATCTTGTGCCTATCAATCCTGCTCCCAATGAGTTTGTAAAAATTCCAAACGCCCCCAGCCAGACGCCTCCGGGTTCTCCAACCGGGGCGATGTTCAACGGCAGCCCCACGGATTTTCTTCTAGCTCCGGGTGCGCCGGCGCTTTTCATTTTCGTTACCGAAGATGGCACGGTGCAGGGTTGGAATCCCGGCGTGAACCGCCCCAGCACGGTCATCGCGGTCGATCATTCCCAGATCCCCGACAAAGCGAACGGGGCTGTTTACAAAGGGTCCACCATCGCGGAAATTGATGGGCACAAATTTATCCTGGCAGCGAATTTCCGCAGCGGCAAAATTGATATCTTTGACACAAACTTCAAGCAGGTGCATTTTGGGAATCGTCATGATGACGATGCCTTCGATGACGATGAGATTCCCCGCGATTTCGCGCCGTTTAACGTTCAGGGCGTCGGACCAAACATTTACGTAACGTATGCCAAGCAGGATGCGGCTAAGCACGACCCGGTCTTTCCAGGCGAACCGGGCGACGGATTTGTAGACGTATTCGACCGTCACGGCCGGCTGCTTCAGCGCCTCGAGCACGGCGATTGGGTTAACGCTCCCTGGGGAGTTGTGTGGGCCACCCCAGGCTTCGGCGAGTTCAGCAACACCATCCTGATTGGCAACTTCCGGGGTGGCAATGTTTCCGCCTTCAATCCGGTCACGGGCCACTTCTTGGGAAACATACTGAATTCGGATGGAAGCACGTTGCTAATTGATGGCTTGTGGGCGCTTCGGTTTGGCAATGATGGCAACGCTGGTCCCGCATCCACGCTGTTTTTCACCGCTGGACCGGACAAAGAGACCAATGGCTTGCTCGGGACGCTGACGCCGGTGGCGGCGGAAAAGTCCGAGGCCGACGAACAATAGAACCTTCAGCTGCAGTCTGTTTCGCGGGTGAGGGCTGAACGGTTTGCTATGGCGCGAGGAGGCAGAAGTCGTTCGACTTCTGCCTCCTCATTTTCTTGACTGGGAATTTGCCGAAGCCCGTCCCGAATGGATGAACGCTTTGGCCGATTAGCTCGGTTCACCATACCTCCGATTCTCGACTGGACGTATGGCACCTCGCAGCGTCAGGATAGGACGAGAACATCGTGGCCTGACCGAGGGCTCGCATGGATGAAGCGCCGGAGATCGACCGCATCGTCAATGAATTGAACGAGCTTCGCGACCAAGATGGTTCGGAGCCTGCCAGCGCGGTCCAACTCGATGCTTGGCTCAAGATGCTGATCGCTCGGGGCGGAAGCGATTTGCTGCTTGTCGCGGGAGCCCCTGCCTGCATTCGCGCAAAAGGCGTGGTGCAGAAAATCGAAGCCCGCCCCCGCCCGCTCAATGGCCCAGAAATCGAGGCGGCGGTCCTCCCAGCGCTTACATCCCATGCACTGGCACGCTACCGCCAGTCTCAAATCTCGGATTCTTCGTATCGCATCGAAGGGCTGGGTCGCTTCCGCATCAATCTTCATCGCGAGCGGGGGCGCGCGGCCGCGATTCGCGCCTTACCGCAAAAGGTGCCCACGCTACGCGAACTCAACCTTCCACCTTCCGTGGAAACTCTCGCGCATCTCCCGCGCGGCCTAGTCTTGATTGGAGGTCCCGCGGGTTCGGGAAAATCGACGACTCTCGCGGCATTGATCGATGACATCAATCGCCGCGAAGCGCGACACATCGTCACCATCGAAGACCCCATTGAGTACGAGCACACCCACATTCGAAGCGTCATCGAGCAAGTCGAAATCGGCACGGACGCGCCGGATTTTCCCACAGCTCTCCGCGCGGCTTTGCGGCAGGCCCCAGATGTTCTCGTGGTAGGCGAAATGCGCGATCCAGAAACGATGCGCATCGCGGTTGCCGCCGCCGAAACCGGCCATCTTGTGCTTTCGACGCTGCACACGATTGACGTCGCCACGACCATCTCGCGCATCTCCGATTCTTTTTCCGACGAACGCCAAAACACCATTCGTCAGGAATTAGCGATGGCCATTTCCGCCGTCCTGACGCAAATCCTCTTACCCAGCAAAAGCGGCGAGCGATTTCCGGCTGCCGAGCTTCTGATGATCGGCTACGGCGCGCGCCAGCACATTCGCCGCAACGCCTTGCAGCATCTCCACCAGGAAATCACGATGACCAAGAAAAAAGGCTCTTTCGCGCTGGAAGAATCTCTCGTGCAACTGATCAGCAAAGGCCACATCGACCGCGAAGACGCGCTCCTCTGCGCCATCCATCCCGATGATCTGGATATCCTCCTGAAAACCGGAAGCCGCGGATAAATCTGTAACAATCGTTTCCAAACGCCGCGTACTTCAGGCAAAATACCTGCGCAAAACGAGGAGGTCTCATGAACCGCAGAAGTCTGGTTGCAACAATTGTCTTCGCAAGTATTTCCTTGGCGCCAGCCGGGACGCATGTTATCGCCGACGAGCAGCCGCTTGCCGGCTATTCCGCCGAATCCTCGCGCGCCGAACGGCAATGGGAAGAAAAACTGAAAGCCATTCCCGATCCAGACAAGATTCGCGGCTACATGGAAAGGCTCGCCGCGCGGCCGCACCAGGTGGGATCGCCGTATGACAAGGACAACGCCGAGTGGCTGCTCGCAAAATTCAAGGAGTTCGGGCTCGAGGCTCACATCGAATCGTTCGACGTGCTTTTTCCGACGCCCAAAGAGCGCTTGGTGGAACTCGTCGAAGGCGGCCCGAAGTTCACCGCGAAACTTCAGGAGCCCATCGTTCCGGATGATCAGACTTCGAAACAGCAGTCCGAGCAGCTTCCCACGTACAACGCCTACTCGATCGACGGCGACGTGACCGCTCCTCTCGTCTATGTCAACTTCGGCGTGCCCGCTGACTACGAGCAACTTGATCGCATGGGCATCTCTGTGAAAGGCGCCATCGTCATAGCGCGCTACTACGGCTCCTGGCGCGGCATCAAACCGAAGGTCGCCGCCGAGCATGGTGCAATAGGCTGCCTCATTTTTTCCGACCCGCACGAAGACGGCTATTACCAGGGCGACGTTTTCCCCACCGGGCCGTACCGCCCACGCGATGGCGTACAGCGCGGCAGCGTCGCGGACATGCCTCTCTACTCCGGCGATCCGCTGACGCCCGGCGTCGGCGCGACGAAAGATGCAAAGCGCCTGGAGCTAAAAGACGCCGAGACCATCACCAAGATTCCCGTCCTGCCGATTTCCTACGCCGATGCCGAACCGCTTCTTGCTTCTCTGAAAGGCCAGATGGCGCCGCCAGCTTGGCGCGGCGCACTCGGCATCAGTTATCACATCGGGCTTCCAGGTCCGGGCAAAGTGCACCTGAAAGTGAAATCGAACTGGACCCCTCTCCAACCTATCTACGATGTCATCGCCAAAATTCCCGGCTCGGTTTATCCCGATGAATGGGTCATTCGCGGCAACCATCACGACGGCTGGGTCAACGGCGCCGAAGATCCGCTCTCCGGCCAGGCCGCCATGCTCGAAGAAGCCCGCGCGATGGGCGAACTCCTAAAAGCTGGATGGAAGCCCAAGCGCACGCTGATCTATTGCGCTTGGGACGGCGAAGAGCCCGGCTTGCTCGGTTCCACCGAGTGGGTCGAGACGCACGCCGAGGAGCTGGACAAGCATGCCGTCGCGTACATCAATTCCGATGGAAACGGCCGTGGCTATCTCGGCCTCGCAGGTTCGCACACCCTTGAAAAATTCATGAACGATATCGCGCGAGACATTCAGGATCCGGAAACGAAGCTCTCTGCCTGGAAGCGCGAGCAATTGCGCGCCATCGAACAGGCGCCCGGCGACAAGAAACAGGACATCCGGCAGCGTGCCGATTTGCACCTGGGAGCACTCGGTTCCGGTTCGGATTTCACCCCGTTCCTCCAGCACGTCGGCGTCGCTTCGCTCAACATCGGCTTTGGCGGCGAAGATGGCGGCGGAATCTACCACTCCATTTACGATGACATGTACTGGTACACACACTTCGCCGACACGACTTTCGTCTATGGTCGCGCCCTCGCGCAGACTGGCGGCAGCGCCATGATGCGCCTTGGAGATGCCGACCTCCTGCCCTTCGAGTTCGGCGAGCTCGCGGAAACGATGCAGACTTATGTCAAGGAATTGAAAGACTTGTCGAAGAAAATGCAGGACGAAATTCGGGAGCGCAACCGCGAAATCGACGAAGGCGTTTTCACCGCCACGGCGGATCCGAAGAAACCAACATACGTTCCGCCGAAGAAGGAAGAAGTTCCGCCCTATCAGAACTTCGCGCCTCTCGAAAACGCCGCCGACGCAGTTACGCGCAGCGCCGCCGACTACCGCAAAGCGCTGGAGCATGCTAATGCCAACGGCGGCACCGCGCTGGTGGCGACTTCGCTCGCCGAAGTGAACCACCTGCTCATCGAGAGCGAACGCAAGTTCATCACGCAGGACGGCTTGCCGCACCGGAAATGGTACAAGCACCAGCTCTATGCTCCGGGCTTTTACACTGGCTACGCGGCGAAAACGATGCCCTATGTGCGCGAAGCCATCGAACAGAAAGAATGGAAACAAGCCGATGAAGGTGTTGGGGTCGTCGCGCATTGCTTGCAGGACGAAGCCAAATTAATCGCCGACGCTGCCGCGAAGCTCGCCGCCTCGCATTAATTCGTTTAATTGTAGGGGCGGGGCTTGCCCCGCCCGCACGGTGGGACAGACATTCATGTCTGTCTCGTGCTACCTCCCGGAGGACCGGCTCATGCCGTCCTACAATCTCGCCATCGTCGGCATGGGCAACGTCGCCCGCGCCCTTCTGCGCCTTCTCATCTCAAAAGAAACCGACCTGCGCCGCCGCTACGACATTCGCTGGCGGCTCACGGGAGTAGCCACGCGCCGAACCGGCTGGACCGCCGATCCAGATGGGCTTAATCCGTTAGCAGCGCTCCACGGCCACTCGCTCATCCAGCATGGAAACACGACCCAGCCGCGCAACCTGCGCGAGTGGCTGGAAAAAACCCGCGCCGATGTTCTCTTTGAAGCGACCTCGCTCAACGTGAAGACCGGCCAGCCGGCCACGGAACATTTGAGGAGCGCGCTCGAATTGGGCATGCACGCCATCACTGCCAACAAGGGCCCTATCGTTCACGCGTACCACGAACTCACCGCGCTCGCCAAAGAGAAGAACCGCCAGTTCCTTTACGAATCGACGGTCATGGATGGCGTTCCCGTTTTCTCGATGTTTCCCTACGGCTTGCCTGCGACCGACATTCGCGGCTTTTCTGGAGTCTTAAATTCCACCACAAACGTCGTGCTCACCGAAATTGAAAAAGGCCGTTCGCTTGAAGAGGCCGTGAAGCGCGCGCAGGCCATGGGCATTGCGGAAACGGACCCAACCGCGGACTTGGACGGCTGGGATGCCGCGGTGAAAGTCGTGGCTTTGACTATCGTTTTGATGGGCGCGGATGTACGCCTCGAGCAAGTACGGCGAACAGGCATTCGCGAGTTAAGCGAAGAGAAAATCCGGTCTGTGCGGGCAGCAGGCATGCGCTACAAACTCGTGTGCCGCGCAGAGCGTCGCGGCGATGGCGTCGATTGCAGCGTGCAGCCCGAAATTCTTCTGGCTTCCGATCCCCTCGCCAATCTCGAGGGCAGCAGCTCCGCGATTCGCTTCGACCTCGACGTGTTTGGACTATCGCTTGTAGAGCACAATCCAGGAGTCGAGGCCACGGGTTACGGCCTGCTCGCAGATTTCCTTCGCGCGGTCCGCCAGTAATCCCGCTTCAGGAATGAATTCCTTCACAACTTAGCGTTTGTAGTTCGCCGCATAAGCCGGAAGGGGAATTCCAACATCACACTTTTCATCCCGTATCGGCGCACCAGCGACCGTGCGCAAAGGAATCACGCCGGCCCAAACGGGGAGAGCGTAATCGGGAGCATCATCTTCCGGCGGGCCGACGCGCACTTTTGCGGAAGCTTCCGTGAGCGTTAGCCTCAAAATGCTGGTAGACTTCAATTCTTTTTCGTTTGGCTGGCGCGCATCATCCCAACGTGAAGGCAGAATCTTTTCTGTGAAGGCTCGCAGCGCTTCGAGTTTTTCCTGCGGCGCATCCACGAGCGTGGCTTTGCCGAGCGCCACGACGCTGCGGTAGTTCATCGAGTGATTGAAAACCGAGCGCGCGAGCACGATGCCGTCCGTGAGCGTAACCGTCACACAGACATTCGCGCCCTCGCTGACGCCGCGAAGCATCCGGCTCGCGGCAGAGCCGTGAAAATAAACGGCGTCGCCGATGCGCGCGTATAACGTGGGAATCACGAACGGCTGGCCGTCCGCGGAAAAACCAACATGGCACACAAGCCCTTCATCGAGAATCTTGTAAATGGTTTCGCGGTCGTAGACGCCGCGCTGCGGCTCGCGCACAACACGTGTGCGCTCGGTCGGCGTGAGGGGTTCGGACACTGTGCACCTCTGAAAGAAACGTGGCGCGGAGCCGGCCGGTTCGTGGCCGCTCATTTGATTTGTAGCCGGCGCCAAAGCGGCATGAGTGAGGAACAACCAATTAAATGCTAACACGAGTGCGCGCGGCTTCATCCTCAGCCCGCCCTGTGAGAAACTAGCGGTCGGAGAAAACAATGAGCACGCCCGTGATGCACGGAACCGAAAGCAAGCCGCTGGATGTTGCCTGGGTGAGAGAGCAATTTCCCTCGCTGCAACTGTATGTGAATGGAAACGCAGCTGCGTTTCTGGATGGGCCAGCGGGCACCCAGGTGCCCAAGCAAGTGATGGATGCGGTTCAAAACTATTTTCTCAAGTCGAACGCGAACACATGCGGAGCGTTTGCCACTAGCCGGAGCAACGACGCCATCATTGCCTCCTCGCGTGCGGCGATGGCCGACTTTTTCAATTGCGAGAGGGATGAAATCGTCTTCGGGCAGAACATGACGACGATCACGTTCACGCTGGCGCGAGCCGTCGGACGAATGCTGGAGCCGGGCGACGAAATTATCGTGACCACCTTGGACCATGACGCGAACGTCGCACCGTGGCGCGCATTGGAAGAGATGGGCATGGTGATTCGCCAGGCGGACATTCGCGAATCGGATTGCACGCTGGACCTTGAAGATTTAAAGCGAAAGCTCAACGCGAACACGAAGCTCGTGGCCGTCGGATATGCGTCGAACGCCGTGGGCACGATCAACCCCGTCGCCGAAATCACAAAGCTGGCGCATGACGCGGGCGCGCTCATGTTCATCGACGCGGTGCATTACGCTCCCCACGGGTCGATTGACGTCCGCGCCCTCGATTGCGATTTTCTGGTCTGCTCACCGTACAAATTTTTCGGCCCGCACATGGGAACGCTCTACGGAAAGCACGAGCATCTGCTGCGCTTCCGGCCATATAAGGTGCGCCCCGCGCCGGATTCCCTCCCCGATCGCTGGGAAACGGGAACGCAAGTGCAGGAATTAATCGCGGGAATCGGCGCCGCGGTGGATTACCTCGCGGAACTGGGCAGACACTGCGATCCTTCGGCGAAAGACCGGCGCAGTGCGTTGCTGGCGGCTTACCGCAGGACGCGCGAGCACGAGATGACGCTGCTCTCACGCTTGGTCGAAGGGCTGCTCGCGATACCTGGTCTGAAATTTTTTGGCATCAGCGATCCGAAGCGGTTCGACGAGCGCTGCTCGACGGTCTCCGTGCGACTAGCCAATCACACCCCCGTCGAAGTCGCGGCGTTTCTGAGCGATCGCGGCATCTTTACGTGGGATGGCAACTACTACGCCTTGAATCTCACCGAACGCCTCGGCGTGGAAGCCAGCGGCGGCCTGCTTCGAATCGGCCTGGTTCATTACAACACCGCGGAAGAAGTGGACCGCCTGCTCGCGGCTCTAAGGGAGATTTAGCGGGTCGGACTTTCAGTCTGACTCTGTCCTTTGATTTGGAATAAGGAGGATTTGCAGAGCGAGAAAGTGACAGGCAAGAATGCCTATCCCACAAACCATGACCAAACGACCAAAACCAATTGTACTGACCGTCCTTGATGGATGGGGTTACCGCGCCGAAACGAAAGGCAACGCCATCGCGCTAGCTCGCAAACCTGCTTACGACGACCTGATGAAAAAATATCCGAACACTCTGATTCACACGTCAGGGCCCTACGTTGGCCTGCCCGAAGGGCAGATGGGCAACAGCGAAGTAGGCCACATGAACATCGGCGCGGGCCGAATCGTGCACATGGACATCACGCGCATCGACTTGCTGATCGCCAACAAACAACTGCAAAACGTACCGCTCTTTCAGCAGGCGATGGAGCGCGGCCGGCAGCGCCAGTTGCATTTGCTTGGGTTATTGAGCGACGGTGGCGTCCACTCGCATATCAAACATTTGTTCGCGCTGCTCGAAATGGCCAAGCAACAAAAAGTCGAGCGCGTATTTGTTCATTGCTTCATGGATGGCCGCGACACGCCGCCCAACAGCGGACGCGACTTCGTGCGCCAGTTGCAGCAAAGGATGCGCGAACTCGGCGTCGGCGAAATCGCCACGCTCACCGGCCGCTACTATGCAATGGACCGCGACAATCGCTGGGAACGCATCGAGCTTGCCTACCGCGCGGTGGTTCACGGCGAAGCGGAAACTCATTCGAACGATCCGATTGCCGCCCTCCAAAAAAGCTACGGGCAGGGAGTCACCGACGAATTCGTGAAGCCCATCGTAATCACAAAAGGAGACGGAGCGACAGTCGCGCCGGTGGGCACGATTCACGATGACGACGCCGTGATCTTCTACAACTTCCGCGCAGACCGCGCTCGACAAATGACGCGCGCCCTAATCGAACCTGCCTTCGACAAAATCGCCGATGCGAAGCGCCCCAAAAATCTTTTCTATGTGGCCATGACCCAGTACGACAAAAACTGGCCTTGGCTCAAGTTCGTCATCGCTCCGGAAAAACTGGAGCACATCCTCGCCCAGGTTTTCGAAGAGCTTCAATACAAGAACCTGCGCTGCGCGGAAACCGAAAAATATGCGCACGTCACGTATTTTTTCAACGGCGGCGTGGAAAAGCCTTTCGGCGGCGAAGAGCGCATTCTCGTCCCCTCACCCAAAGTCGCAACCTACGACCTCAAGCCGGAAATGTCCGCGCAAGGAATTACAAACACGGTGGTAAAAGCGATAGAAAAGGGTGAATTCGACGCCATCATCATGAACTACGCGAACGCCGACATGGTCGGCCACTCGGGCAACCTCGAAGCCACCATCAAAGCTGTCGAAGCGGTCGACGCAGGTCTTGGCCAAATTTATCAAACTTTAAAAGCGCGCGGCGGCGTCTGGCTCATCACCGCCGACCACGGCAACGCCGAAACGATGATCGACCCCCTTAACGGCGGCCCCCACACTTATCACACCACCAATCCCGTGCCGCTGATTCTCGTCAGCGAAAACGATTCGCTACAATTGAAACCTGGCGGTTCGTTGCGCGACCTAGCCCCCACGATGCTAGCCGCACTCGGCCAGCCGGAACCGTCGGACATGACCGGCCAGGATTTGCGCGTCACCACAAAGCGGTAATATGAGCCTCAGCTACGAACCCGTCTCGAAAAAGCAACCTGAGCCCGGGCAAAATCGCCCGCGATCTTTCGGCACCATCACCATCCCTGGCACGCCGGTTGGCGCCATCGTGTCCGTGGGCCTAGTCGTAATTTGCTGGTTCGCCCTTCCGCTCTCACATCTCTTCATCCTCGGCACCGGCGGCCTCGGCCTCATCGTTGGCTTACTCTTGTACTGGAAGCACCGCGGCCCGCGCGAATGAATCGCACCAACCCAGCTGAAACAAAACTCCTCATCTGCGTCTGGCACCCATTCACGTACTGGCGTCCCCAGCCAGTCATGCCCCAAACCATCCGCGCGCGCTGGCCAGAAATGCGCGTCGTGCATTTACCCAACTACGATCGCCTCGCGCACGAACTCCCGGACACGGATATTTTCGTCGGCTACTCCCTGCGCGCCGAGCAACTCACGCACGCAAAAAAACTGAAGTGGATTCACTCCACCGCCGCCGGAGTAGCCCAACTGATGTACCCGGAGCTCCGCGATTCCGGCATCGTCGTCACGAATCCCAGTGGAGTTTTCTCACCGCCCATGGCCGAACACACTATAGGCCTCCTCCTGGCCCTCGCGCGAAATTTTCCCGATTCCACGCGCCATCAAGACCGTTCGCATTGGAGCCAGCAAGACATCTGGGACAAGCCACAGCGCCTCACCGAACTAAGCGGCCAAGTTCTCTTAATCGTGGGATTTGGTTCGATCGGCCGCGAACTCGCCAAGCGCGCCCGCGCCTTTGACATGCGCGTCTGGGGTGTAACGCGCTCCGGCAAAGGCGATACGACGCACGCGGAAAAAATCGTCCCGGCCGCGCAACTGGAAGAAACTCTTCCGCACGCCGACTACGTTGTCATCGCAGCGCCAGAAACAACCGAAACGCGCCACCTGATCGGCGCCGCGCAAATCGCCCGCATGAAGCCCGGCGCCCGCCTGATCAACGTCGGCCGCGGCTCACTCCTCGACGAAGCCGCCCTAATCCGCGCGCTGGAAAACGGTGCCCTCGGCGGCGCAGCGCTCGACGTAACTTCCGTCGAGCCGCTTCCTCCCGACAGTCCCCTCTGGAAAGCCCCAAATCTTTTCATCACGCCGCACACCAGCGCCGTGAGCGACCGATTGTGGCATCGCGAAACAGCTCTTCTGATGGACTTGTTAGAACGATGGTTTGACGGTCGCGAAATGTTCAACCAAATCGATTTCGCCCGCGGTTACTAGCTGCTCCAGCAAACGCAAAATGCAAACCCGCCTCGTGCTCGTTTCATCCAAGGCAAACTAAACAATCAATCGCCGCTCCCGGCTTTTTGCGGCTCATAACCCTCGCGCGCATAAACCACCCACTTCTGCTTTTTGCCTTTCTGATCGTGTATTTCGAACGGGCTGCCATCGGGATTTACGAGCGCAATTTTCACCTTGTGGAACTTGTTATCTTTTCCCCCGCTCGTCGGCGTATACGAAAGGCTGTACTGGTGCCGCAGGAACGACGCCACGTCGTGAAAAATCCCGGGAAGTTCGCCGTCAAATTGCGGAAACCACGAATAGCCGCCAGTTAAATTCGCGATCGTCTTCATCTGGTTTTCGCCCTGCAAATAATTCATGTGCGAGCTCATCGAACCGTTTGCATCCAGAAAATTGGTGTACGGTTTGTCGAGACCGACGCAAAAGATGGTGACGTCGCTTTGCCGGAGTTGCTTCATTGTCTGATCCAGCGTGTGCTTCGAAAATGTGTCCACGCCGGTGGCCAGCAACAGAATCGATTTCTTCCCCTTCACGTCTTTCATGTCGTCAATCGTCTTCAACACCGAATCAAACACGTTCGATTCACTGAAGCCGGGGAAATAAAGATGATAAAGCGCGTTGCGAACTTCGTCCTTGTTCTGCGTAAAGTCCACTTCGTCGTGAATGTTCATGTCGAATGTCCGCAGCGCGACCCAGTCCTTCTGCTGCAGATTTGGAAGAAACGCATCTGCCCAGTACTTCGCCTGGTAAGCAAACCAGTCGTACAGCCCGCGGCTGCTAAACTCCATCAGCATGACGATCGTTATCGGGGCCTCGGTGGGCCCAAAGTTAGTGATCGTCTGCGTCACGCCGTCGTCGGTTACTTTAAAATTCTCTTTCTTCAGCCCCGTCAGGATGTCGCCATGCTGCGTAGTTGCGATCACATCCAGCGTCACCACCGGCACTTCCACGGCGATGCTCACCCCTCCTTGAGGGGCCTGCTGCTGGGGCGCAGCCGGAGTCTGCGGCGCCTTCACCGTCGGCGCTGGTGCACCCCCTTGCGGACCCGTGGGAGCCTGTGCCGCCGCATGCGGTTCTGCCAGCGGCAGGATAATTACAGCTGCAAGAAATATCAGTAAAACCAAAGAAACAATCGTCTTCATCTCACCCCTCGATTCGCCTTTGAAATCCACCCATCCGCCGGACCTCCGCTTCTTTCCTCAACCGCCGGTGCTTCCGCGCCGTTTGAATTTACGAAACGCCCTGCCAAGCCTGCGGTCGTGCCCCCCACACTGCATGTTAGTATGAAGCGCGTTATCTGCAAAACGTTTGCTAAGCGTGTCACTTTAAACTTGGGCTGAATCTAAGACGGAGGAAGTCTTCGTGAATTGGAACCGCGGAATGCACATTTTAGTGCCTGCAGTGGCTCTCTTAATGTTCTTGCTGCCGGTGGCCTCGCCTTCAGCCGCGCAGGCCCCGTCCACCGCCATGCCCACCGTCCAGTCGACGCAGTCTCCCGCAGGAGACACCACCGCGCTGGCCAAGGAAGCCGAAGGCTGGCTCGCCGATCTCATCCGCATTGACACCACGAATCCCCCCGGCAATGAAGAAGTCACCGCAAAATATATCGCTGGCATTTTGACGAAAGAAGGACTCACCCCCGAATTTTTGGAACTCGCGCCGGGCCGCAGCGCATTAGTAGCCCGCCTCCGCAGCGCCGCCATGCCGGACCCGTCTCGTGCCCTCCTTCTCGTCGCCCACATGGACGTCGTCGGCGTCGACAAGTCCAAATGGACCGTCGATCCCTTCGGCGCCACCATCAAAGACGGCTACCTGTACGGCCGCGGCTCGATCGATGACAAAGGTATGCTGGCCGCAAACCTCGCTGCCTTCATCGCCCTCAAGCGTTCCAACGCCCGCGTCAACCGCGACATCATCTTTCTCGCCACCGCCGATGAAGAGCAAGGCGGCGAAGCCAGCATCCGCATCCTCATCGCCAAGTACTGGGACAAATTTGCCGCTGGTTTTGCCCTCAACGAAGGCGGCCGGGTCATCCTGAAAAACGGCAAGGTGCAGTACGTCGCCGTGCAAGCCAGCGAAAAAGTCCCCGTGGACGTGGCGGTGATCGCGCGAGGCCCTTCGGGCCATGCCTCGGTGCCGACCAAGGACAACGCCGTGGTCCACTTGGCCGCCGCAGTCACCAAAATAGGCGCCTACGCCGCTCCCGTTCGGTTCACCACCATCGTACGCCGTTATTTCGAACAACTGGCCCCGCTCGAAGACGACGAACTCGCCAAGTGGATGCGCTCGATCGACACTCCCGACCGCGGCGAACACGCCCAGCGCGTCATCTCCGACACCAACCCGCTTTGGAACTCCATGCTCCGCGACACCATCGCTCCGACCATGCTTTCAGCCGGTGTCCGCGCCAACGTCATTCCTTCCGAAGCACGCGCAACGCTCAATGTCCGCCTTTTGCCCGGCGATACCATCGACGTACTGCTCGCCGAACTCACGAAATTGGTCAACGATCCTAATATCCGTTTCGAAGTCCAGCCCGACGCCGGTCTCGCCGCTCCCCCCTCTTCGCTTGAGTCCGATTTCTATGCCACAATCACAAAAGCTGCTTCGCAGGAGTTTTCCGGCGCTCCCGTGCTGCCGTTTTTATCCGCTGGCGCGACGGACTCCGCTCAGTTGCGGCTGCACAACGTGCAAGCCTACGGTGTCTCCCCGTTCCCGATGACCGACGAGGACTCCCGCCGCATGCACGCTGACGACGAGCGCATTCCGCTCGCCTCGTTCGACAAAGGCGTCGATTTCCTAGCGCGCATCGTCGCGGAATTTGCCGCATCAAAATAATGAATCCTTAGGCCGCACGTCTTCTGTCCTGTGGGACGCAGAAGGTTGTAAACTCCTTTTCACGAGAGAGTATGCCTTTTCGTCACTCAAAAATCGTTTGCACCATCGGCCCAGCCAGCTGCTCGTCCCGCATGATCCGCCGTCTGCTGGAAGCCGGCATGGACGTGGCCCGCCTGAATTTTTCTCACGGCACGCACACGGAGCATGCGCAAAATATCGCTACCTTGCGTGCCGCCGCTGTCGAACAAGAAAAACCAATCGCCATTCTCGCTGACCTGCAGGGACCTAAGATTCGTACCGGCCCGCTTGCAGGAAGCAGGCCGGTCATGTTGCGCACGGGACAGCGTTTCGTCATCACGACTTCGAAGGTCCTGGGCGATTCCACGCGTGTCAGTACTGTCTTCCGCCCGCTCCCTGGCGAAGTCCATCGCGGAGACCGCATCCTGCTTTCGGACGGTTTGATCGAATTGCGCGTCCTGCAGGTGCGCGGCCCCGAAGTCATTTGCGAGGTCGTGAACGGCGGCGCACTCGGCGAGCACAAAGGCATCAACCTGCCCGGAATCAAGTTAAAGGTTCCCGCTCTCACCTCCAAAGACCGCGAAGACCTGGCCTTCGCTCTGAAGCACGGCGCGAACTACATCGCCGTAAGCTTTGTCAGGCGCCCCGAAGATGTTCTTCTCGCGAAGTCGCTGGTCCGCCGCGCCGGCAAGAACACGCCGGTCATCGCCAAGCTTGAGAAACCGGAAGCCATCGAAAATCTGGACGCCATCCTTCGCGCCGCCGATGGCGTGATGGTCGCCCGCGGCGATCTCGGCGTCGAGATGAACCCCGAACGCGTCCCAGTCGTACAAAAAACAATCATTGCCCGCGCCCGCCACTTTCGGCGGCCGGTAATCACCGCCACGCAAATGCTCGAATCCATGACCGAGAATCCCCGGCCCACCCGCGCGGAAGCATCAGACGTGGCCAATGCGATATTCGACGGCTCCGATGCCGTCATGCTCTCCGCGGAAACCGCCTCGGGAAAATATCCCATCGAAGCCGTGAGCATGATGGCGAAAATTATCGCGGAGGCCGAAGCCAGCGATTGGGATTCGCCGCCACGTGTGCCCCTGGAAAAATTGAAGGTCGCGGAGACGGTAGCGGAGCTTGTCTGCCACGCCTCCCGCGAACTGCACATGAAGCTGATATCGGTGTTCACCCACAGCGGCTTTACAGCGCGTCTGGTTTCCTGCTACCGCCCCGCGGTCCCTATCATTGCGTTCTCGCCCGAAGCCGAGACCCGCCGCCGCATGGCCCTGATCTGGGGCGTCATGCCGCGCCATATTCCCGATGTGCGCAAAATTGACGGCCTCGCTGCTGTCGCTGAAAAACGCCTGCTCGAAGAACGCCTCGTCCGCAAAGGCGACGTCATCGGCATCGTCGCAGGCACCCCCATGGGCATCCGCGGCACCACCAACTTCATGAAGTTTCACGTCATCGGCGGCCCCGCGTAGAAAATTCGCGGCGGTTGCGATATCTCCCACTACGGACCTAGGAACTTTTGGAACTCTCCGGACGCCACTAGTTTTGTGATGATGTTATAAGGTGTCTGGAAAATTCAAACGTATCGAGCGCAAGAAAAATTAGTTGACCCAGCGGTCCGGGCGCGAAGGAGGTTCGTTTTTGTGCTTGTTAATGTACACGTCAAATCGTTTGCGGTTGCGCTTGTGCTGCCAGTCCGAAACGCTGTTTCGCACGCTGTACAAAAATGACCCGCGCCGAAAATAAATGTACCCCACCAGCATTCCTCCGAGGTGGCAGACGTGTGCGATGGCGTCACCGCCGGATCCAAGCGTGCCGAAAAATTCAATTGCCCCCATCACCGCGACGTACGGTCGCATGGGAATCGTTGCTGGCAGCGGGAAAAGCCAAATGCGCCGGTCCGGGAAAAGAATTGCGTTGGCCATCAAAATTCCGAAAATCGCGCCAGATGCCCCGATCGTGGGGATGTCCGACGGCCTGTGGCCCCAAGTCATCGGAATTACTTTCACGAGAATTTCGATTAAGCCCGCGCCGACGCCGCACAGAAAAAAGAAATTCAGAAAACGCTTTTTCCCCCAAACAAGTTCCAGCTCGCGGCCGAACATCCACAGAAAAAGCATATTGATAAGCAGGTGGAACAAGCCGCCGTGGAGAAAAATGTACGTGAACGGCTGCCACAGGCGGAGGCCAGGCACGGGACCGAGGGCGACGAGGCCGAAGAAGTGGTTGACCCAAGAAGAGGCCTTCACGCCCAGGAAGATATCGACGAGCGTCTGGACCAGGAACACGCCGCTACAGATGAGTACGAGAAGTTTGACGCCGGGCGTGATGAAGCCGCGCCAATCGAAGTTGTAGCGGCGGGGGCGGAACGAATTCGCCATATATAAAGTTTACGTGCTTGGAATGCGCGCGTCAAAGTGGCGTCTTGGCGAGTATTCCCGATTTTGCGCGGGGTTTCCGCTGGCGCGATTCACTCCATTTCCGAGTTCGAGTTTGAGTTTTTGGGTTTTCGATCGGCTCCTTAGCTTAGTTTTTTGCGGGCGAAGTGGAAGAGGGAGGCGGCTAGCAGGACGAACATGACCACGCCGAAGAGCGATTGGAGGTGACTTGGCAGCGGTGTTTGGTCGTTCGGGCTGAGCATAGGCCAAAATTTAGGGCCGAAGGCGAAGAGATCGGGGCGCCAAGGCAAATGCAGCAGGCGGCCGAACCAGCCGGGAACGTGCGTGGCGATTTCCGGATCCTGGAAAAGGTTGATGATGATGCCTAGCAAGCCGAAGACGCCGCCAGCGGCGATCAGTCCGCTGGAATATAGCGCGCCGGGGCTGGCTTCTCCTTCGTCTTTTTTCTCTTTGGAGCTAGCTTCGACGAGCATGCGCACAAGACCGCCCGCAAACATGGTAGCGGTGGTGGCAATCGAGAGATACGAGCCAACAGCAAAGGCGAGCGAGCGCACGCCGAGAATTTCGACGGCGATGACAAGCGCGACGCCCATCAGAACGAGTCGCCAGGGGAGTTTCTGGTTGAGGATGCCGTTGATGACGGTGGCCATGAGGCGGGCTTGCGGAGCGGGAGCTTTATCGCTGCCGATGCCTTGCGCCCACTGGATTTCGATTTGTTTTGTGTCGCTGTCGTAGAGATATTCGCCGTCCGGAATGACGCCGGAGCTGAGCGCGTTGATCAGCGTGTAGCTCTTGCCGCGATAGACGAAGCCGTCGCGTTCGATCTTCGCGCCGGAAGGAAGAGCGGCGATATTCACGGGGATTTCCGTGGGAATGTATTTCTCGAGGCCGACGTTCATCAAGTTGAGCGTTGCGCCGATGGCGACGGTGGAAACGGTGACGCCGATCAGAAGGCCCCACTGTTGCCGCACAGGAGTAGCGCCCACGAGGTAGCCGGTCTTCAGATCCTGCGAAGTTGCTCCGGCAATGGCGGCGGCGATGCAAACGACGCCTCCAATCATGAGCGCGAGGACGGCGTAGTTTGGCGCGGTCCATCCGGCGAGGAAGAAGATCGCGCAGGTGGCCATGAGAGTCGCGATGCTCATTCCGCTGATGGGATTGGAAGAGTTTCCGAGGAGGCCGCTAATGCGGGCCGCGACCGTGACAAAGAGAAATCCGAAAACGACAACGAAGACGGCTGCAAAGAGATTCTGATACCAGAACGTGCCAGCGCCTTTCATGGGATGAAAGGTGAGCAAAACCCAGAGCATCACGATGATAACGATTGATCCCACGATCACCGTGCGCATAGGCATGTCTTCGTCAATGCGGCTCGCGGCGGAGGATTGCCCGCCGCCTTGCGCGCGGACATCTTTGAGGCCAGAGCGGAGAGCGGAAATGATTGTCGGCAAAGTGCGAATCAGAGTGATGACCCCAGCGGCGGCGACGGCGCCCGCGCCCATCGGGCGAATGTAGGTTCGCCAAAGCATATCCGGGGACATCTGCGGAATGGGAATTGTGCCTGGATAGATGGCGACATTTCCTGAGAGCTGGCCGAAAAACCTGATCGCGGGCATCACCACTAACCAGGAGACGATGCCGCCGGCGAAAAGAATTCCGGCAACGCGCGGGCCGATGATGTAGCCGACGCCGAGATATTCCGAAGTGATGTTGGCGCGGAACGAAGCGCCGGGAAACCATTTGGGCTGGCTTTCCGGCTGCGAGGTCCAGGACTGGAAGATGTTCATGAACACGGTGTAGACGCCGCCGAGACCGAGTCCCCAAAAAACGCGGCCGGCAAAGGAGCCGCCTCGCTCGCCTGCGACGAGAACATCGGCGCATGCTGTGCCTTCGGGAAAAGCGAGGTTGCCGTGCTCCCCGACGATGAGTTGGCGGCGCAACGGAACCATGAGGAGCACGCCAAGCCATCCACCGAGCAGTGCCAGCGGGAAAATCCGCCAGAAGGTGAACTCCGAGCCGAAGCCGAGAAAGATCAGAGCGGGAATCGTGAACATCACACCTGCCGCGAGCGATTCGCCTGCGGAACCGGTGGTCTGGACGATATTGTTCTCGAGGATAGTCGAGCGGCCAAAGGCGCGCAGGATGCTGATGGACAGCACGGCGATGGGAATGGATGCGGAGACGGTTAGTCCGGCGCGCAGTCCGACGTAGACGCTGACCGCGCCGAAGAGCAATCCAAACAGCGAACCAAGGATGACTGCGCGGACCGTAAATTCCTTGACGGTCTCCTCCGCGGAGATGTAGGTGCGGAATTCTCCTGGAGGAGCCGTGGAACTCCATGGACGATCAGTCACCGAATCCTCCCCGTTTGCGAACTGGATTGCTGGCGTTGCCCCTGTGCGGCGGGATTATGCCGTAAATCGGAGGCGGGAGGGTAGAAGTTCCGGAAGCGGTGACTGGTGATTCGCGACTGGTGACTGGGAAGAGGTCGACAGCCGACAGTTGAAAGTTGAGACGTGAAGAGCGGAAAAGGATAACCGGAGGCGCTGAGAGAAGACGTGACCGGCGCTTCGTGACGACCAGTGGAGCGTAGCTCGGGATGCCTAGAAGAGAACAGCCAGGATTGGCTGTCCCACTCCTTGGGCTGCGCTTGCGGCAAGCAGAACAGAGAGGCATGGTCCGATTTCTGGTTGACAATAAGACCCCCACCCCCCCTGGTTTTTTTGTAAGTGCGGACTCTAAAGGACTTTAAGTCCTGTGTTTTGGAAGTGCGGATTCTAAACGAGTTACGGGAACTTTTTTCGTAAGTGCGGATTCTCAAGGGGATAGAGGCCCTTCGGCTGTCCTCCCTTCGGATTTCCCCAAGGTAGATGGGACAAGTAGGGCGAACGAGTGGTGAGTGGCGGGCAGGGGCGAAAGGAGTGGTGTTGTTAAGTGTGGATTTTAACGCAGAGGGCACAGAGTTCACGGAGGTCAGAGGGAGGGACAGGAAAAGCTGATAACGATCGAGCGAAGGGTCGGACGACGAGCGAAACCCTTCGGGGCTCAGGGTAAACATAGGGAATGATAGCAGGATATTGGCGAATTGTCAACTGGTTTATGCGTTTACTGAATGCTTATTCGAACGGGAGGGGCGGATTCGAATGGGAGTGGCGGAAGTCGAGAGATTTGAGGGAGTTGGGCGGGGAGTAATGGGTTTGATACGGCTGCGGAAATGTGTGGAAAAGTCAAAATCCCTGGGGCCAAAATCGGCTACCATTGACTCACTCAATAAGGGTTTCGCAGTGGTCGCGCAGATTCTAAACGGGCGATCTATCCTGTCAGAAAACGCTTGATGCGTGTCGTGACTACCTGTGAGGGCTTTTCAGTCTGGCATTCCCATATCGTGATTGCCTTCCAACCGAGTTTCCGTAGCGCAGACAGGTTCTGCCTGTCTCTTTCACTCTACTTTTCGGGGATACGCGAGTCAGGGCAGCTCGAGAAGGGCTAAGCATGCTAAAAGCAACTGTTTACGAAGATCGCCTTCCTTTTTCGAGGAAAGGACTAAGCCTGGTTTTCGCGGAAGGTGTTTTGCGTTGGTCTGGTAGCGGTGGCGTGAGTTGCGGAGTTCTTGTCCTACGGTTCCAGCCATTTAGGGAAGTATGTCCAGGGTCCAGCGATCAAAATCTGGATTCCGAACGCCTCATTTACATCTTTCGCCAGCTCGGCAGCTTCTTTGTTTGTGACATGATCAAGGTGCCACATGTCTCTCGCACGGATATAAACACCAAAATTTCTCTGACATTTCCGATCTCCAACAATTTCTGCTAAGGGTGGAGTATTTCTGTTTTTCTCTCGCGCAAATGAGTTGCTCACGTTACTGCCTCCGGACTCCCTGTGAGTGGCCATTGAGACCCGACCGATTGAGCCGCCGAAACACTTCCTCGCTTCCTTCAACATCGTGAATGCAAGCCCGTTGGCGTCCGAGAAGTGTACATGATCAGAAACGCCGCATGTTCTACTTTAGAACATTTTTTGTTTATATGGAAGGTACTCTCTCCAAGTGACCAGGAAGGCTGCCCGGAAAAACATTATTGGCAGGCGCGTGGCTGAGGCGCGTCGGTGTTGCATTCCTGCTCTTACCCAGGATGCCCTTTCAGGGAGACTCGCTCGGCTTGGGATTCAGCTCGACCGAGCCGCAATTGCCAAGATCGAAAATAATCACCGTCATGTTTTTGACTACGAGCTGAAGGCGCTCGCAGAGGTCTTGAGCGTGGATATCAACTGGCTTCTTGAGGGTGTAAGGAGGTGAAAGATTCCACCTCTCAATTACGCTCTGCTACGCGGCGTGCCAAATCCGATGTGGCAAATAAGCTAGTCAGCATGTTCCTTCACGAACTGAGTCGCCGGATTAGCAAAAACTGGCCAGTTAGAGTTGATGATGAAGAATATGGGAGGCTTGTCCGCGAGCGGTTCGACAATCGATGCCCATATTGCTCCTGCGACCTGACTAGCGACGTGTGTGTAATTGAGCATCTCGATGGCATGAATCGTTTTCGGGCAGGCCTCCACGTATCAGGCAATGTCTTGATGGCTTGTAGAAAATGCAATAGTGAAAAGCGTTGGGACGATTCATTGAGAGTTCTCTTGCTTGCGGGGTCCGGCTGGGAATCGTTCCTATCTCACGACGGTGCCCGTTGCGCTGCATCCTGCCTTACCTGCCGATATTGGAAGACTATCTGGGAGGACGAAACAGAACGAAGACTGAGATTGAGCGAGAACTTGCAGAGAGTGCGTTCCTTTCGCAGCGGATTTTCCGAGTTCGAGCAGGTTTTCCCTTCTCTCATCGAAACCTTGCCAGCGTTGTTGACGAAGCTCTACGCTGACTGCCAAACTTTCGCCGAGACGGAGATCAAGTCTCTCCTAGAGACTTTCGATCGAGTCTCGGGCACTCGGATCTAACGTGACCCCTTCAGGGTAATTTTCAGGGCACGTTTCCGGTGCCCGTTTAGTTGGGCTAACTGCAAAACGCATTAACCGGACTCTGGCGGACCAAATTTCAATTTCCGACGTGAATACTGGTAGGCATCTAGAAAGGGGCGATGGAATTCGTTGACGTATGCAACAGAGAAGTCTTCGAAGTCAAAACTAAATCCAGGAACCCGCTTCCCGCGAAGAACGAGAATATCTTCGGTTTCATATTGTCTGACTCATTCTTCATATAGCTCGCGTATTGTCAATATACGTAAAAATTATGACTGCCCGCCAATACTTGCTGGTCGTGAGTCCAATCCAGCAGTGACGAGTGTTGAATCCAGATAACCCAAAACGATTTCGCCACTCTGATCAACCATGGGCCAAATCCGTTTTCGCTCGGATGCGGTCGCATTTGTAGTTCCGCGTACTTGGGTATTCCTATTGAATTCTACTATCGGAACACTTAGCAAGCGAAATGCCTGAACATACAAACATGTGGTGCCCGGATTTAGTTATTGTTGAAGGTTACCCCCAGTTGATTGTGTCGGGGCCTTTGGGGGCGGTCTTTAGCATCCGTTGCTCAGAGGATTTTAGGACGTGCTGGATGAAGGTTAGGCCGCGTCGCAGGAGCGAAGCGGGAGGAAAAAAGTCGGCCTGCTGCGTGCGAAATGACGCTTGTGGCGGCGTGAACGCCGGTGCTACTTTTCCAGGATGGTTACGGCTGGGTTGATGCTGGAATCCATCCACAGGAACTTGCTTGGGGAAATGACGATGAGCGCGGTGCTCGGGCCTACGTTGCCTGTTCCATCGGCAGAGACGGAATAGGTGGCGATGGGCAACGGCTGATTGCCTTGCAGCAGGCCGCCGAAGCGTCCTGAGTCTAAGGTTCCGGTTAATCCTCCCGTGCCGTTGGCTGTGGCGACGCCAGACTCCTCGGGGACGCATTCGCAGCCCGGAGTTTCAGTGCCGAAGAAATAAGCGCCGGAAACCGAGCTGTTGGAGAACGGCCCGGCGGATTGCGGTTCAACAACACCGAAGGGTGCGGATGTGCCGCCGCCTACGATGAAGCCCTGATTCATTGCGCTTAAATAAACGACGGGCGCATTCGGAAAGACCCCCGTGATGGTGGTTCTGCCGTTGGCGGCCACGGAATAGGTGGCTGCGCCGGTGAGGGGGTTGATGAGATTATTACCCGATTTTTCAAAGAGCTTCAATGTCGAGAGATTGCCGCCGCCGTCGCTGTTCCCTACACCGATGGTAACGTCGGCGCTGCCTCCGGAGGTTCGGCCGGTCATGTGAATGGCGAGCGCGCCAGTCAGCGAATTGTTGGCAAATGAAGCGCCGGCAGCAACGGCTTCGCCTATCGTAATCGGACGGCCCGTGCTGTTCGCATCCACGGAGAAGAGCAGCGCGTCGGAATTGCTGAGCATGTAGATTGCATAATTGTTCGTAACGCCGCCGGAGGTAAGGCTGAGGGTGCCGCGACCATTGGCGGCAATGGCAAACATTCCCGTCGAGATCGCTGCGTTGGTGTTTAGAGTTCCCCCATCGTTGGAGTCAAAGTTGCCGGAGGTGATGACGCCCGCGCCATTGGTGGATAGCGTGCCAGCAAGGCCGAAGCGCTTGCCTGCGGTGTCGGTGCCGTCCAGACCGAAGGCGAAATTCCCGGCGAATGCGGAATTCGTGAATGCGGCCGGGTTCTGGAGTCTTAGCTCACCGGTTATCAGCGAGTCTGGAGCACTTGTGGCGTCGAATCCGGAGATGCGGCCCTTTGAGGCGACACCGCCATTGATGGAACCCAAGGCGAAGCGGAATTTTCTTGTAGTACCCAAGGAATTTACGATGGTCAGGCAGCCACGATTATCCGCTCCGACTGAATAGGAGCTTCCGGTCGCGTTAATACTGAGATTGGTTTGGGGACCCGCAGAGCTGTTGATGTCCTCCACGCCGACGAGTGTGGCGATGTGGCCGGCTCCGTCGGCGTTAAAGGAGCCTGCCAGGAGCACCTGGGCGCTGGCTGTATCAAACCCTTGAAGCGTGAACGCATATTGGCCGTTCAGTACAGACTCGTGTCCGGAGCCGCAGGCGGTGCTGGCGCTGACAATCGTGAAGCTGTCCGTGTCCGATTTCGAAGTATCTTTTACCGAGGTGGCGGTGATCGTGGGGGCGTTGTTGGGGCTGGCGGGGGCGCTTGCGGGGGGGACGTAGGTGGCGCTGGAAGTGGTTACATTGGTTAGAGTTCCGCATGTGGAAGCGGTGCAGGCGACGGAGTTGGCTGTTAGGGTCCACGTCACGCCGCTGTTCGACGAGTCATTATTGACCGTGGCGGTCAGAACAGTGACGCTTCCGCCGGCGATCACGTTGCCGCTGATCTTGTTCTGGATCGTGACCGTGATCGCGGCAGGAGGAGGTGGCGGCGGGGGCGGGGAGTAGCTGCCTCCACCACATCCGGTCACAAATCCGGCTGTAAGAATTGCTCCTGCAAGAATCCTCCGGCGCATCGGCATCCTCGTTTCTCCCTGGCGGCGCTGGAACGTGGCGCTGAGTGCCAACGGAGAAGTTGCAGATTAAGGACTTCCCTACAGGTCTCGCTATAGGTGGTTTCTAGTAGCTGCTTATTGCTGAGACTGTAGAGAAACGTGGCCAGGGAAAGGGACCGGTTTTGGGGCTTCGTAGAAGAAAAACGTCGTGCGGAAGGCGATTTCCTGGACGGAACGGGGCTCAAGCCGGGCTATTGACAGGAGTTAAGCGGGCTTGTATTGTCCGCGCCAGCAAGTAACACAGGTCGGCAACACTGCTTATGCGCCAAGACCCTTCCCAGCGCGGCGGTGCAGGTCTCGGGTATTTCCCTGTAGGCGCTCGATGTGTGCGTATTCCTAAATTCGGCATCGTGAAATTCAACATCGTGAAATCCAACCCCGGAGGTGGACTTTGTCTCTGCGCCGGTTAGCCCTGATTGCTGCGTTCATTTTGCTTGGAGCGACGGTATACCGCGTGGGGTCGAGCAGCGCGGAGGAATGGCTGCCGATTTCGGCGGAAGAGTTGAAGATGACGAGCGATGCGGCGGCTCCGGGCGCGCCGGCGATTATTTTGTACCGGCAAGTGGACCGGGACGACAGCAACGCACACGTGCCGCACGAATACAACTACGTGCGGGAGAAGATATTTACGGAAGAGGGGCGGAAGAACGCGGACGTGGAGATACCGTTCGTGAAGGGCGACTACAACATCATAAATATCAGGGCGCGGACGGTTCGACAGGATGGGTCGAGCGCCGTCTACGACGGGAAGATATACGAGAAAGAGATCGTGAAGGCGCGGGGATTCAAGTATCTTGCAAAGACGTTTACGTTGTCGGACGTGCAGCCGGGCAGCATTATCGAGTACCACTACATGATCAACTTCGCGGAAAACAAAGTTTTCGATTCGAACTGGATGCTCAGCTCGGATCTTTTCACGAAGTCGGCGAAGTTCACGCTGAAACCCTATGGCGAATTTCCGCTGCAGTGGAGCTGGCCAAACGGATTGCCCGACGGAACCAAACCGCCGGTGAACGAAACGCAGACCAACAACCACTTCATTCATATGGAAGCGCGGAATATTTCGGCATTTCTGGTGGAAGACGATATGCCGCCGGAAGCGGCGATGAAGTTCCGCGTGGACTTCAACTATAGCGAAGGCAGTTTGGAGACGGACGTCGACAAGTTCTGGAAAAAGCAGGGCAAGAAATGGAATGAGTACGTCGAGAGTTTTGTGAACAAGAAGAAAGCCATGGAACAGGCGGTGGGAGAGACGGTGGCCGCCGGTGATTCGCCGGAAGTGAAATTGCAGAAAATCTACGCGCGGACACAGAAGATCCGCAACACCAGCTACGAGGTGGAAAAGACGGAACAGGAGCGGAAGCGCGTGCGGGAAAAAGAGGCTGGGAACGTTGAAGATGTCTGGAAGCGGGGGTACGGCTACGGAGATGATATCACGCTGCTGTTTCTTGGAATGGCGCGGGCCGCGGGATTGGACGCTTCGGCGGCGCGAATCTCGACACGCGACGACCACTTTTTCTTAAAGAATTTGATGAAGGCGCGGGACCTGCGCACGTACGTCGTGCTGGTGAAACTGAACGGGAAGGATGTGTATTTTGATCCTGGAACGGCGTTTGTGCAGTGCGGGCTCCTGCCGTGGTCGGAAACCCTATCGCCGGGATTGAAGCTGGATAGGGATGGAGGCACGTGGATCACAACCAGTATGCCGCAGAGCAGCGATTCGCAGATCGAGCGGAAGGCGGATCTGAAATTGACGCAGGAGGGAAGCCTGGAAGGCAAATTGAAGGTGACGTATTCGGGATTGGAAGCAATGTACCGGCGGATGGAGCAGCGAAATGAGGACGAGGCGCAGCGGAAAAAGTCGTTGGAAGACGATGTGCGGTACATGATTCCGGCGTCGGTCGAAGTCGAGTTGGCGAACAAGCCGGATTGGTCGAGTTCGAATCCGAACCTGGTTGCGGAATTCGATCTGAAGGTGCCGGGTTGGGCAGCGGGAACGGGGCGGCGGGCGCTGATGGCGGTGGGAATCTTCGGCGCGCAGGAAAAGCACATGTGTGAGCACACCACGCGGGTGCACCCGATGTACTTTCATTACGCGTCGGAAAAAGTGGACAACGTAACGATTGAGTTGCCGCTCGGTTGGCAAGTGAGCAGCGTACCGAAGCCGGAAAACACCGACGCGAAGGTGATGCTCTATACGATGAAAGTCGAGAACAACAATGGGACGCTGCACGTCGAACGCCGCATGAAGAGCGATCTGATAACTCTCGACCAGAAATTCTACCCGGCGCTCCGCAAGTTTTATGAGGTTGTGAGGACATCCGATGAAGAGCAAATCGTTTTGCAGCCTGCGTCGACAGCGGCGGGCAATTAAAGCGGCGCGGTGCGTGGGCCGCTGTTGTGCTTACTCTGTGCGCTGTGGGAGCGCCGGGTCCTACGCGGGCCGGCGACGCGCCGCAGTGGATGCACGCGCTAGTGAATGTGCCGCTGCCGGCGCACGATGAAAAAACGGATGCGGTGCTGCTGTACTCGGAAGAAATACTGAGCGTGCAAGGAAACGGAAAGATCAAACGCACCGAGCGCCGGGTTTACAAGATTCTTCGCCCAGACGGCCGAAAATACGGAAAGATATTCGCGGACTTCGATTCGGAAACCAAGATCAACAGCATTCATGGATGGTGCATCCCCGCGCAGGGCAAAGATTATGAGGTGAAAGACAAAGATGCCTTGGAGACGGCGCTGTTTGGAGTCCAAAACGGGGAACTAATGACAGACCTCAAGACGAAAGTGCTGACCATTCCGGCGGCGGATCCCGGCAACATTATTGGATATGAGATCGAACAGGAAGTGCGGCCGTACGTCATGCAAGATGTCTGGGCGTTTCAGAGAGAGGGAACACCGGTTCGCGAGGCGCACTACACGCTGCAACTTCCGGCGGGATGGGAATACAAGGCCGCGTGGCTGAACTATTCAAAAGTGGAACCGTTAACCGTGGGAAGCAACCAGTGGCAGTGGGTGGTAAAGGATGTGGAGGGCATCAGGCCCGAATACAACATGCCGCCGCGGGAAGGTGTAGCGGGGCAGATGATCGTGTCCTTGATTCCGCAGGGAGGCAGCCAGAATAAAGGCTTTGGGAACTGGACGGATATGGGGAGGTGGGAGGACGGGCTGGAACAAGGACGGCGAGAAGCCTCGGCGGAAATCAAGCAGAAGGTAGCGGAACTGACTGGGGGGAAGGCTACGCAGTTGGAGAAAATGCGCTCGCTCGCGCAATTCGTCCAGCGGGACATACGGTACGTGGCGATTCAACTGGGAATCGGGGGATGGCAACCGCATCCCGCGCCGGAGATTTTTACGCACAAATACGGAGACTGCAAAGATAAAGCGACGATCCTGAGCACGATGTTGAAGGAGATCGGTGTGACGTCTTACTACGTTTCGGTGAACACGGAGCGGGGAACAGTGACACCCGCAACGCCCGCAACGCGATGGTTCAATCACGAGATCCTCGCGATCCGGCTGCCGGATGGAATGGAGGACGCTTCCTTGGTTGCGGTTTTTCCGCACCCCAAACTGGGGCGGCTTTTGATCTTTGATCCCACGGACGATATGACGCCGCTTGGGCAGTTGCGGGGAGCGTTGCAGGCCAATTATGCACTGCTCGTAACTCCGGAGGGTGGCGAACTCGTCGAACTGCCGAAATTGCCGGGGCAATTGAACGGCGTGCAGAGGACGGCGAAGCTGACTTTGAATCCCACGGGGACGCTCAGCGGGGAGGTTAGGGAAGTGCGAGTGGGAGACCGGGCGGCGGCGCAGCGGGCGGCTTTGCGATCAGTGACGAAGGATGCGGACAGAATCAAGCCTGTTGAATCGTTGCTTGCAAACTCGCTTTCTACCTATTCCTTGACGAAAGCATCGGTTACAAATCTCAACCAGATGGAACAGCCCTTCATATTTGACTATTCGCTGGTCGCGCAGAACTACGCTAAGACGGCGGGGAATTTGCTGCTGGTACGGCCGCGTGTCATTGGCAATAAATCCAGCGCCTTGCTGGAAACGAAAGAGCCGAGGAAATATCCGGTGGAATTCGAGGGGCCTTCACGGGACACGGACACATTTGAGATAACGCTGCCGCAGGGATTTGAAGTGGATGATCTGCCGCCGCCTATCCATGCGGAATACAGCTTTGCCAGCTATGAGAGCAAGACGGAAACGAGTGGAAATGTATTGCGATATACAAGAACGTTTGAGGTGAAGGAAACGAGCGTGCCTTTGAGCAAGGTCGAAGATTTGAAGAAGCTTTATCGAATTATCGCTAGCGATGAACGAAACACGGCCGTTTTAAAGCCGGCGGTGCATTGAGAAGGCGAAAGACGCGGCGCTGAAGGCCGGCCAAATCGGGCGGGGCGAGCCCGTCCCTACAAGTGATTGCTTTGTTGCGTTCGCAAGGCGGGGAGAGACCAGACTTGCGCGCTACGTCCTAGAAGGAAAACTACAAAACAGAGTGCGAAGACGGAATGGCTGAGGCTTGCGCCGAAGTATTGCCATGCAGGGACGGCTGCGCCGGGGTAGTCGGACGAGAAAAGCATCGTGAGCATGAAGATTAGGCCGCCGACGCTTGCTGGACGGACGAGCATGCCGAAAGTTAGGGCTAGGCCAATGGCGAATTCGCCGTAGGCGACCAGGAAGGCGATGGGAGTGGCGTGGGGAAGGACGAAGTTGCGAAGGATCGGGGCCATGAAGGGGTAGGCGCCACCTTGATCGAGGAAGCGGTTGATCCAGAATTGGAAGCCGCCGTGAAGAGTAAATTGTGTGCCGAAGACTTTGTATTGGCCGAAAATCAGGAAGAAGATGCCGACGCCGATGCGAAGAACGGCTAGGCGCGCGGGCGTTGGGGTCATTGTTCGAGTGATTGGAGACGATGGGTTCTGGCATCGGGCTTAGTTGGTCTCTAGAGTGGCTGCAAATCTAAAGATTCGGTACTACAAAATCTAAGAGAGGCGCGCGCGAACGCGGTCGCTTAGGGCTTTGCCGTCGACGACTTTGCCTTCTAGGTGAGCTTTGGCGGCTTTGACTACCGCGCCCATTTGTTTGATGGAATTAGCGCAGGTTTCCGTCATGGCTCTGGCGATGGCGGCGTCCATTTCGGCGTCACTGGCGCCGGCGGGCAGATAGGACTCTAGGATGGCAAGTTCCTTGGTCTCTTTATCGACAAGGTCCTGGCGGTTGCCTTTTCCGAATTGGTCGATGGACTCTTTGCGCTGCTTGACGAGGGTTTGCAGGATTTGGATGGTTTCGGCTTCATCGAGCGTGTGAATTTTTTCGGTTTCTTTGTACTTGATGGCGGACTTAACGCCGCGCAGGACGCTGAGACGGAGTTCGTCTTTGGCACGCATGGCGTCGGTCAGGTCTTTTTGGATTTTTTCGGTGAGAGTCATACGGTTGAATATAGCAGAAGAAAAAGAAAGAAGAAGAGTTTACACAGAGGCGCGGACGGCACAGATTTCACAAAGAAGAGAGCCAGGATTGACAGCATGAGAGTGGCTCGCTACCGTTGATAAATTACCTTAGGCGGTTTTGCCCGCCTGGGTGGGCGGAAATACGAACTAAATTGAACGAGGCCTGATGAAAGTCATCGTAGCGGACAAGATTAGCGAACGCGGCGTAGAGCTGTTGCGCCAGGCGGGATGGAACATCGTTTTGACGACGAAGGACACGCTGAACGCGGAGATCGCGGATGCGGACGCCTTGATTGTGAGGAGCGCGACGAAAGTCACGGCGGAATTGCTGGATAAAGCTCCCCGATTGCGGGCGGTAGGGCGCGCGGGCGTGGGCGTGGACAATATTGACCTAGATGCGGCCACTACACGCGGAGTGCTGGTGATGAGCACGCCCGGCGGGAATGCCATCAGCGTGGCCGAGCATACGTTTGCGCTGCTGCTGGCTTTAGCCAGGCAGGTGCCGAGGCTGGATAAGGCGATGCATGAGGGGAAGTGGGAGAAATCGTCCGCGGCGGGAACGGAAGTGCGGGGCAAAACGCTTGGATTGATTGGACTTGGGCGCATCGGGAGCGAAGTGGCTATACGCGCGGATGCGTTTGAGATGCGCGTGCTGGGGTACGACCCCTACATCAGCGAGGCAGCGGCGCGGGAGGTGCAGGTTGAGCTCGTGCCGCTGGAAAAGCTGCTGGCGGAGAGCGATTTCGTGTCGCTGCACACGGCGCTGAGTCCGGCGACGCACAACCTGATCAATGCCGAGGCTCTGGCGAAAATGAAGAAGGGCTCGCGGATCATAAACGCGGCGCGAGGCGAACTGATTGATGAGGCTGCGCTTGCGGACGCATTGAAAAGCGGGCAGCTTGCTGGAGCGGCGCTGGACGTTTTCGTACAAGAGCCGCCGAAGGATTCGCCGCTGCTGGGTATGGCGAACGTGATTGCCACACCGCATGTGGCGGGGTCAACGGCGGAAGCGCAGGAAGAAGTGGGGACGCAGGTGGCTGTGCAGGTGAAGGATTACCTGGCGGAGGGGCTGATTCGCAATGCCGTGAATTTGCCGGCGCTGTCGGCGGACCAGTACCGGCGCGTGCGGCCATATTTGGCGCTGGCGGAGCGGCTGGGGTCGTTGGTGTCGCAAGCAGTGGCGGTCAGGCCGGCGCGGATACGGATTCGTTACGCGGGCGAGGTGGCGGACGTGGGGACTCACCTTTTGCGCAGCGCGGTGCTGGCGGGGATGCTGAACGCGGTGCTGGATGAAAAGGTGAACGTGGTAAACGCACCGGCAGTGGCCGCGGCGCGGGGACTATCTGTTGAGGAAGAGACGCGGCGGCGGGAGCGAGGATTTCCTAACACGTTGGAGGTAGCGGCCTTACCGGAGAAGACAGGTTCTGCCAAGGGCTTTTCTGCGGAGGGCACGGTTTTGCACGATGGTTCGCCGCGCGTGCTGCAAATTGACGACATTCCTCTGGAGGCAGAGCTGGCGGGCACGATGCTTTATTTGCGGAATCGGGATGAGCCCGGAGTCATTGGGCAGGTGGGATCGACGCTGGGAAATTTGGGAGTGAATATCGCGACGTTTGCATTAGGGCGGCGCGAAGCTCACAAGGGCGCGGAGGCCGTGTCGCTGGTGCGGCTGGATGGAGTGGTTTCGGATTCCATCCTGGGAGCGATCCGCGGGATCCCGGCCATAACTGTAGCTAGGCTGTTGAAATTGGGATGAAATCATTTCTTTTGCTGGTAAGGTGATGCCTTCTGACTACGGATGCTAGAAATTCTGGTTCGACAGTTTCTTTCTCAAGAATCCAACATTTAGATAAATCAAAATCCAAAGACGAAAAGTAAGAACTCTTCTTGACACCGGCAGGCGATTTGGCCTAAAAGCTAGGTCAACGGTTGTTTGAGTGGTGGGGAAGGTTGCCCGAGGTCGAATTTTTCTTCCAGGTTGAGACCCGGGAATGCGCCGCATAGTTCTTGTGCTGGCTTGGTGCTGCCCACCTGCGTACCTCACAAATTTTGAAAAGGGTGCTCGAAAGGGGCGATCTATGAAGTGGTCTTCCGCAAGGTTCGTTATCGTACTCTCATTTGTTTCCTGCCTTCTTATGGGTTGCATTACCCAAGCGCAAAACGTCGGCAGTTTGTCAGGAACAGTGAGCGATCCGTCAGGGGCCGCAGTCCCGGGCGCAAAGGTGACGGTCAGCGATCCAGGGAGCGGGTTTTCGCGATCGGTACTGTCTGACAAAAGTGGCGAATACAATTTCGCCCAGTTGAATCCAGGGACATACAAGCTGGAAGTCGTGAAGGATCGGTTCAGGACTTTCATTGCTGAAAAGGTCAGTGTTCTGGTGGCGACGCCAACCCAGGTTACTGTCAAGCTGGAGTTGGGCGCGATGGCAGAGCAAGTTATTGTGGAATCGGCGGCCCCGGAGTTGAACACTCAGGATGCGACCGTCGGTAATGCCATAAACGAGCAAGACGTGAAGAGTTTGCCCTTCCTAGCGCGCAATGTGGTCAATTTGCTGACGTTACAACCGGGGGTGGTATTTACGGGAATGTCCGACACAGATCGGTTATCCATGGGCTCGGTGGCCACTCTGGACGCACGCGAAGGTTCCGTAAATGGCATGCGTGGAAACCAGACCAACATCACAGTGGACGGAGTAGATTCGAACGACTGGCAAAACCAGGCCGCGTTTACGAGCGCTCTTCCGGTAACGCTGGACTCCGTGCAAGAGTTCCGTGTTACGACCACAAACGCCAACGCGACAAACGGACTTGCCGGCGGCGCCCAGGTGCAGCTGGTGACGAAGAACGGGTCGAATGAGTTCCATGGTAACGCGCGGTGGTACTATCGTACGACAGGCACGTCAGCCAACTCTTTCTTCAACAACGCTGTTAACCCTCCTGTTGCGCGGGGAGAAGACCAGCGTAACATCGGAGGCGGATCCCTGGGTGGTCCGATTAAGAAGGACCGTGCTTTTTTCTTTCTAGACAACGAAGAGCGGCGGGAGGCGGTGGCGGCCGGAGCGTCCCGAGTTGTTCCGTCAGACTCGCTGCGCGACGGCGTGTTGATTTACCAATGCGCGACCGCGACAGATTGTCCGACGGCAACGACCGTCCAAGGCCTGGCGGCAATGCATACGGTACCCTCCGGGTTCCACGGCTTGAGCCCGACAGATCTCAAGAATCTCGACCCACTAGGGCTTGGGGTCAACAGCGCTATGGTTCCTTACATGAGCTTGTTTCCCCATGGAAACGATCCGACACAGGGGGATGACGCAGGGACTGTCGATTTGAGTGGAAATCCCGTGGTCGCGAACTTTATCGGGTTGCGGTTCAACGCTCCAGTGTCCACCTTTAACAACGTTTACATAGCCCGCTTTGATTACAACATCACTCGGGACGGCCGCCACACGATTTTCTGGCGCGGCAGCCTGCAGGGACTCAAGACGGACCTAACCGAAGCGCAATTTCCCGGACAGGCAGCGGCGTCGCAGTTGCTAAATAACAGCCGCGGCTTTGCGGTTCAATACCAGGGCCAGTTAAGTCCCAACCTCATCAATACGGCTCGTTACGGTCTTACTCGGCTGGGTGTGGCTCAGTCTGGGGTTCAGGGGCCGTCATTTAGTGTCAGGGATTTTGCGAGTATCGTAAACTTCAATGCACGGGCAGTGGGACGCACGGTTCCGGTTCACGAAATAAACGACGACGTGAGCTGGATCCGTGGCAAGCATACGTTCCAATTTGGGGGCGTCGCCCGCTTCATCACGAATAACCGGATCGACGAAGCCAATTCCTTTCCTTCTTTCTTCTCCAACAACGGTTTTTGCGTTCACCTCTGCCAAGACGTCTCGAATGAGATCAACACGCCGGGAAGTGGCTTTCCCGCGTCCTCGAATCCCACTGCCGTCACACGCGCCTTCATGGAGTTGACCGGTTCGATAACGCAAGTAAATGCGACATTCTTTGGCAATCCAAGCACAGGCGCAATCTCACCGGCGGGCACACCAGACGTCCGGCATTTCGCCGAGCGTTCGACCGAGGGATACATCCAGGATGGGTGGCGGGTACATCCGAATTTAATCCTCACTTACGGACTGCGATACGGTTATGAAACTCCCGTCTGGGAGACCAAAGGCTTCGAAGTCCGGCCTTCGACCGACATCATGCAATGGTTTCAACAACGGATTCAGAACATGAATGCGGGAATTCCATCCGATGCTTCACCGCTTCTCAGTTGGAGTCCGGCAGGGAAGGCCAACAAGGGTGCAAACTCGTGGTATGACCCTTACCTTAAGGACTTCGGTCCGCGGTTGGCCTTGGCGTATTCGCCCGGCTTCCAGAGCGGTCTTTTTGGGAGCCTGTTCGGCGGCCCTGGGAAGTCTTCGCTACGCTTGGGCGCGGGCATTACGTATGACAACATAGGACAGGTCATCGCCTTGGACAGTGACTCAAGCGGTTCTCCAGGAACATCTACGGCTCTGATCAACAACTCGCAACAATTCTGCCTGGGTAGCGCAGGATGTCCGGCACCTTCCGTGCCCGCCCCGAGATTTTCTGGGACATGCACTCCGACTGGGTGCACGGGATTGCCGACGGCGGGGGCGCCTTTCTTTAATCCGCCGACCGCAGCCAAATTTCCCTTCACACCGGCCCCCACGGTTTCCCTTACGGGCTTCGCAGTGGATCCGCACCTGCGCACGCCTTACGCCATCCACCTGACGGCCTCATTTCAGCGGCAACTGCCAAAGAATGTCGTGCTGGATGTTACATACGTCGGCACTTTAGGTAGGCGCCTGTTGGGCAAAATTGATTATGGCCAATATTTGGACATACGCGACCCGCAGTCCGGGGTGGATCTTTGGTCCGCCTACCGACAAGTTGCAAAGCTCGCTGGAATCACTCCTCAGGGAGCTGGGCCGCTTATCGATCCGACAAACTTTGCGCAGCTGGCGACAATTAAGTCCATTCCGTTCTTCAGCAACATGCTTCCTAACATGCCTGCGTTTGCAGCGGCGTTCGTTTGCTCACCGAAAGACGCAGCGTGCAATGCGGGCGAGAAATCGCTGACCCCCACTCAGGCTTTTTATTCCTATGTCATGCAGGATCTGGGTGGATCCGCAAGTTGGGGTTGCGCGCTGTTTCCCATGGATACCTTTGTATCGCCTGGCGGCCTGCCGACTCCCTGGAATGCAAAGCTCGACCCGCAAGGCGACGGGCTCGTGCTGTTCCAGCAACAGTTCCAGACCCTACCGGGCTGGAGCAACGAAGCAAGTTCGAACTACCACAGCCTGCAGATCTCGGTCCGCAAGACCGTGGGCATTGCCACGTTTGGCGGCAATTACGTTTTCTCCAAATCCCTGGATAACAGCTCGTCTGGAGAAAATGCCGACATCGCGTCAGGCGGCGGCACTCTGAGTGGAATCATTCAGAATCCATTCAACCTCAGGGACGGACGCGCCCTCTCCGATTTCGACCTGAAACACAACTTCAACGGTTATTGGGTGGTGGATCTGCCGTTTGGTAAGGGACGTAAATTCCTCGGCAACGCCAATCGTTTGGTGGACGCGGCCCTGGGAGGATGGGAAATGACCGGAGCGGCGCGCTGGCATTCCGGATTTCCTTTCGGCCCTGGCAACGGGTTTAACTTTCCGACCAATTTCTTCCTGACGTCGTCGGGCACTTGGACGGGATCGATCCAGACCAGCCTCGTCAGGAATGGGGCATTCGGAGTTCCAAATATTTTCAAGGATGCAAAAGCGGCATTCAACAATGTCGGCTTTACCTTACCGGGGCTTGCTGGGTCGCGAAACATAATGCGAGGGCCAGCCTACGCTTCAGCAGACATGGGCGTGTACAAGACGTTTAAGATGCCTTGGAGCGAGAAGCAGCGATTGCAGTTCCGAGTCTCGGCCTACAACATCTTTAACAGCGTTAACTTTGCAGACTCTTCGTTGTCGATAGATCCAACGAGTCCGGGCACGTTCGGAAACCTGACTTCAACGGCAGGACCGACGACCGGCTCGCTAGGCGCTCGCGATATGGAGTTCGCGGTGCGCTTCGAGTTTTGAGCGGCGCGCATTCATTGCATCGAGAAGGCCCCCGGGTTGGTTCGGGGGCCTTCTTTTTTTCACTAAACCCGGAACTGCGCTATAGACTTTACTTGGCGAAGTTTTCAAAAGTACATTTTCCAACGGTTGTGGGATGACGACAGGACGCGAAAAACGGTCTGACCGGAGGCAACTACTTCGCGGAGCTTTGATCGCGGGCACGACTCTGCTGTGTGGTTTTAACAGGCTGCTTTGGCCGGAGCATGCAAAATGCCAGGGTAGGAGCACGCCCCCGCGGGAAGATGGTTCGCGTTGTGGAATTTAGCGGCGAAGCGCGCGTGCCGTTGGAGGAAGCATTTGGAGCCGAGCTCGACGGACGGCTGTATACGGACTTGTCGGGACTGAGCGCTGAGAATCCCGTAACCGCGAACGAACAATTCTACATCCGGACCCGCGCTTCGAAATTGCTGGATAACACCAAACCGTGGGAGATTCAGTTAGGGGGCCTGATCGAAAAGCGATTCGCTATCCAGATGCCGGATTTGAAAAAAATGTCCTCGCCGATGGGGCTGCATCTCATGGAGTGTGCGGGCAATGTGCGAAGCATACACTTCGGAATGATAAGCGTGGCGAGCTGGAAAGGTGCGCGCCTGTCCGACATTTTCGAAAAAGCGCGGGTGAAAGCAGATGCGAAGAGGGTGCTGATATCAGGCTTTGACAGTTACGCGGCGAAATCGGCCAGCTCGATTCCGGGCGCCAGTTGGATTTTCACTGCCGACGAGCTGAAGAAAGCGGGGGCATTTCTGACGACCGAGATGAACGGGAGTCCGCTAACGAGTGACCACGGGGCACCCGTTCGCCTGGTGGTGCCTGGATGGTATGCGTGCACTTGCATCAAGTGGGTAAACGAAATCAACTTTTTGGATGATGCGGCGGCAGCGACTTCGCAAATGCAGGAATACGCGCCAAGAACGATGCAGAATGGAGTGCCGCAAGCCGCGCGAGAGTACAAGCCGGCGACGATCGAGCAAGCGGCAATGCCCATTCGAATCGAGAAGTGGGCTGTCGACGACAAAATCACCTATCGCGTGGTGGGAATCGCCTGGGGGGGATCCACTCCGGTCAAGAAGCTGCAAATCCGATTTAATCCGGAAGAAGAGTATGTTGATGTGGACGACTTTCAACAGACAGCTAACGACGCTTGGAGCTTTTGGATTCACTCATGGGCGCCGAAGCAGCCTGGAGTCTATATGATTCGATTGCGCGTTGCTGATCCTAGCGTCACGACGCGGAGGTTAGAGGCCGGATATTATATGAGAACTGTCGATATTTCCGAGGTTTGAGGATGGATCCATCCCGAAATAGCGAAGGAATCGGCTGCGACGTGAATCAGAAAACCATGACGAGGCGAATACTCCTATTGGCCGTATATGTCGTTTGGATCGTTGGAAGTGTCCCGCTCGCTGTGGCGCAACATCAAGGCCACGAACCGAAGGAAGCTATAGGTTGGGTCCCCCGAGAAGTACTTGAGCGACCGCTCCCCCTGCGGCAAGGTATCGGAAAGCTCCATGAAGAGGTCACCACGACTTTGCCAGAAGCGCAGGCGTACTACGACCAAGGGCTGGCCTATCTGCATTCGTACGTATGGATCGAGGCGGCCCGGTCGTTCCATCAGGCCCTACGGCTAGATCCGTCGTTGGCTATGGCCTATGTTGGGCTTAGCGATGCTTATGTGGGATTGCTCGATATTCCGTCCGCGGTGGCGGCGGCGGAGGAGGCAAAGGCGCTCGCGGCCAAAGTCAGCGATCGAGAGCGCGAACGAATCGCGCTACGTGGGCTGCAAATGGAATATCTACAGGACAGCGGCGACATCAAGAAGTACTTCGCCTACCGACAAGCCCTGAATGATGCACTTGCGGCTATACCGAATGATCCGTGGCTTTGGATCTTGCGCGGGTTTGCGGATGAGGGGACGCCAACCGCGCACGGACAAGGCGGCGCGGTGGACACGATTGCGTTCTACCAAACTGCGCTGAGGCTATCTCCCGATAATTTTGCCGCGCACCATTACCTTGCTCACACACTGGAAAACCACGGGCCGGCAAAGGAAGCGCTGGAACAAAGCGAGATTTATGTCCGCATGGCTCCTGCAATTCCTCACGCGCACCACATGCACGGACATGATCTTCGGAGAGTAGGAAAAACCGAGCAAGCCATCGAAGAATTCCTCAAGGCCGAGGAGCTGGAAGACAATTATTATCGTGCGGAGAATATCCCGGCGCAGTTTGACTGGCACCACGCACATAACCTGCAGCTACTAGCAATGAGTTATGAGGCCCTGGGGCAAATTAAGGCAGCAGAGGTTGGATTTCGCGAGGCATTTGCCCTGCCCACTTACACGGACTTTGCAGACTACAATCGCAAAGCATGGCCGGAGTTCTTGCTAGACCATGGCCGGGCTCAAGAAGCTCTGGCGGCGTCACAAGCATTGGTGGATAGCCAGTGGGCGATGGCGCGATTCGCCGGACACTCGTTGGCAGGTAGAGCGCAGCTTGCGATCAATCATGCGGAGGAAGCGAGGGCCGAGTTGGTGCTGGCGGAACGAGAGACGGAGCACATGCAGTCCGGTGTCCTGAAATCTTTGTCCGATAGCGCACTGCTGCGTGCGGAAATTATGCTGCGCGAAGGAAGAATGGAGGAAGGGAACCGGTTGATGGAGAGAATCGTGAAAGACGTTGTTGCTGTGTCAGGGCCCGATGCATGGAGCGAGGCGCTTTTCCAGCTCGAATACATTGCCCGCGTTGCGCGAGAGGCAAACGATTGGACACTTGCTGAATCAGCGGCGCTAGAGATGATCGGACACGACCCGAGCTACGCGGGTGGTTATTTCGCTCGAGGGTTAGTAGCTGAGCACCAAGGAAATACTCCAACCGCAAAACAGGAATTCGCCACGGCGCAGAGGCTTTGGAGCAAAGCTGATCCAAGGCCGCAGCCATCGCAAACGCAAAAGCCTTGAGCGCCAGGATAGCTGCATTCCGGTTGCAGAGGTGTGCAATCCCGCGTAAACTGTTGGGAAGCTGGGAATAAGATTCGGGGCGTAGCGCAGTCTGGCTAGCGCGCCTGGTTCGGGACCATAGGGTAAGAAAAACCTAAAGCCTTGTGGGAGTGGTGCTTAGGTCCCGCTTCACCTTCTAAAACCCCTCCTCAGTAGGTCAATTTTCAGTACATGAGTCCATGAGAGCGGAGCGGGTCAAACTCGACAGTCAAAGAATCTGTTGACGAGTACTAGGACTAGGTGTAAACTGTTTGTGTTGGTGGCAACTCCTCGACGTTCGTCCTGAACGCGAGTCACTAGACCCCAAGCAAATTTCAAATTCGCAACCCGTGAAACCGGGAGTGCGTACCGTTGCGCGCAGGGAGCCAAATGTGATGAAGCCGCGGTGTTCCTATTGCGGGAAGTATAAAGTCGGCCGCTTTTCTACCAAAAGGCGAAAGTATTGCAGCGAAGCGTGCGCCATCTTGTCCTATGGCAGCAAAGAGGACGTTCGATTGTTTTGGGAACGGGTGACAGGATTGCCGCACGCATACGTAAATGGGCAATTAACTAGGCGGGAGGTAGCATGACACGACCAGAACTCTTTCAGAAGCTAGGCACGCTGCTTGACGCCGCTGAGCGGGAACATACGTTTGGAACAGTCGAACTCGAACTTCGTGACGGAAAGCTTGTTTTGCTCCGCACAATCAAAACAGAAAAAATTGAGGACAGAGGGAACAACTCCCATGCCTACCAACCTCCGCGTCAGTAGACCTCTCGTCCGGCTGAAACCAACGGAGTCGTGCTGTGACTTGGCTCGCCATTTCAAAGACGGCGTGATGCGCGAAGTCGTGGGTGCATTAGAGCACCACCTCCACAAGAAGTATCGCAATGACCAGAACTTCCTTTGGGTCGATGTCCCTTGGATAGCGTTGCACACGGTCAGAGGCTCCAACAAGAAAGTTAGCATGGCGGCTCGTGAAGCTGACCCATCACTGTGCCACAGCCAGCGGATGGTCGAACACGCACTTCTGGCGCTTCGCGAACTTGGAATCATCAGCCGTCCGATGGACAAGGAAATCGAAGGCGTGGTGCAACATGGGTTCATCCTCACGCCGCATGATGCACTGTGCAAGCGGGTAAAGACTGGGTGCCTTTGGGTTGGACCTCGCCTGATACCGGGCACGCACTGGCTTTCCGAAATGCTCTTCAAAGATGGTAAGCCAACGGGGAAAAAATCCATTCAATTCATGGGCTTTTTGAAGGCAGAAGTTACGGTCCCGGGTACGGTCCCGGGTACGGTCCCGGGTACGGTAGTGGGTACGGTAGTGGGTACGGTCTCGGGTACGGGAAATGCAGTCGAAGCCGGGTACGGTGGTGGGTACGGTGACAAGAGCACGAAAGCAGTTGAGCCAGTTGAAGATAGTCAGGGGGTCACCGACCAGCAACCATCGATTTCCGAATCGCGAGCGGGCATAACCCATGTATTCCATTTAGTCCAGTCAGTCCAAGAAGCCCGAGAAGACCGACCAGCCCTGCAAACTGGTGACGATGCTCCTCTCTCCTCTTTCGACTCACTCACAAAAACCGGCAACGATGGGGTGAATGTTATCGAGCCAAGCAACGCGACCGGAAGCGAGCAGGTTGAACGCAAACCGTCGCCCCAAGCGGCAATCGCCCCGGAGACGCAAGAAACCAACCGTCCTTCCATAGTCGAAACGGAATTGGCTCCGGCGTTCGAGCCGACTGTCGCGCCCGCGACCCCGCCTGTGACCATCGCGGAACACTTTGACCGGGTAGAACTGCTGGCTGCCGATAAGCTGAGGTACTTGCAGGTCGCTACCGATGGCCTGCTGACGCTTGAGTCGAAGAACCAATGGGGGTACGACGCGAACAAGAAGGCGTACAGCGACCTTGATAATGCCATCCGTGAAGCCGTCAAGAAAATAGGCCACACGCTCATGCACGGCAGAAAGTCACTGGGCGAAGTTCTCGACCTGACCATTGTCATGCAAGGTAAGCTCCCTCCGGCAGTGTTCAAAATTCTGCGACAGCTGAAAGAGAGCGGCGGTGACACGGTACTCCGTATCACTAAGCAGAAGCGCTCGGCTCCCAAAACGGAATCGATACCAGATGAACTCAAGGCACGCATAGCAGCATGGGAGGCGTTTCGGGAACGCCCCGAGAACAAAGGACTGCCAGCTGAGCTTATAAGTGACGCTTTTGAGAAGGAGTGGAAAAAGTGCAACACCTAGAAAAAGTAAGACTCGCAGAACTGATTGAAGATGACGAGCGGGCTGCGGCCCATTTGGAAACGCAGCTCGGTCACATTCGTCGGCGCATAGCCGCTCGCATGGCGCAGCTACGGGAAATGAGTTTGAAGAAAGAAACGCTGGCACTCACTAGCATCACGGCTGCCATTCGTAACCCGGAGCCTTCGCCTACCCCTGTTCAACCCGACAACACGCTCAATCACCGGAGCGGTAGCGGTCTGGACGTAGCTGAGCTTCGCAAACGGTTTCTCGATTACCTCAACACGCACGGCGCTCCCGGTGAATGGCTTGGCCGAACCGATATGTGTCGCGCAACTGACGCTTGGGTCAAATGGGGAAAGCATGTTGTAGACCGGGTACTCGACGACATGGCCGCGGAGTGCATCATCGAGGTATGCAGCATGCCTTATGGTCAGGGCCGCCAGATTCGGCTTCATGAGCTTCAGCTGAGCAAGAGCCGTCCCGCCGAAGAGCAGTTTATCTAGGCGAGTCGGTACACGGTAAGGAGTAGACATGGATAGGCAGCACAAGAGGACGATGGCATTACCCGGTGGCGTGAACTGGGCTGAGATTGAATTCGAGTGGGAGTTGCCTCAGCCAGAGCGACCTACTGCGAAGAAAACGGCTGAGCCGACCGCAGTCACACCGCCCAAGAAGAAAGCTCGTCGAGGCGGTCGCGGCAGACAAGCGTTGCATCGTTACCGCATCAAGAAGTGGGAGCGCAAGCAAGCCCTCAAGCGACGAATCAAAGAACTGGCCCGGATTGTAGCCTTCGACCTGCTTGAAATGCGAGCCATGAACTTTGAAGAGAACGAAATCAAGTTCCGCGAACAGCAGCAGCACGAAGCCAAGGTGTACTCTGAGAATTTGGCGGCTGCGTTCCGCGAGGCAGTGAAGGAAGCAGCAAATGCAGCAAACTGACTTCGCTAAGGACTTGGCACGTTTTCTTCGTAGAGACGCAGGTCTGTGTCAGTGTGGCTGCGGTTTACCCGCTCCGATTGCGATTGAAACGAAGAGGCCGCTAGGTCACATCAAAGGTCAACCCCTTCGATTCATTTGGGGTCACTCTCATACCAAACATGGCATGTCCTACACGCCTGAATACACCGCCTTCCGTGATGCACAGCGGCGATGCAAACCCGGCGGCCACAAAGATTACGCCGGGCGCGGCATCAAGTTTCTCTTCACGAGCTTTGAGCAGTTCTACGCCGCACTTGGCCCGCGACCTGAAGGTAAGTCACTCGACCGCGAGGACAACGACGGGCACTACGAACCCGGCAATGTCCGATGGGCGACAAAGCAAGAGCAGCAGAGCAATCAGCGTCGCCAAAAGAAAGCAGCATGAAATGGCTGTGGAGTGGACAATTCTCGGGGCGACTCAAGGTATCCGCGCGTACTGCGACCAATGTCGCGTAAGTTTTCACATCGAAAATCCATCGCCAACAGTATCCATCAAGCATTGCGGCCTGCGAACTCGATTGCCAGAGAAAGTGTATGAGCGCTGGACTGCGATAAGAGAAACGCTTAAGAAAGACCGCCCTTATAGCCTGAGCACAGGAAGGTACATCTAGGAGGAGTTATGAGCTTTGTAGGCCAGCACGTCCCTCTACCTGTAAGGAATCATCTGTGGGTGTGGGTAACAATCCCCGAAGAAACTACGGCTCAAGAGCTTAGCGACTTCTTCTACGAGTGTAGCGTCGTCGTCCCGCCAGAGAACATCAGTCTCGTACAAACCGACAAGCATGTCGATAATGCAACAGCATCAGCGCTGGTCGCCATACCCTTTGAGAGCTTCGAACACATACTGCAATGGCTCATGTCGGAGAAGCGCCTACAGGTTCCTCGCATATCAAATGGCGGCTGGAAGGTCACACCCAACATTCAACAGCACCGCAGGTCGTACACGTCTAAGACCTCCTAATAGGCTCTCTTATCCCCTCAATGGCTCAAAGGGCGGCTCAGAAGCCAGTCGTTATGGCTCGTTTGGGTCGTACATACCACACACGGCCTACAGAGCTAGCCCTCGACACACGGTCGAGAGACCATCGAGTCGAGTGAAGATAAGTCTATTCCTTCCAACTCGTTGGACATGACCCCCGTGGGGGTATCTCTTTTCGAATCAACAATCGCCAAAAACCGCAGCGTGAGGGGAGGACGTGTCTCTCCGCTACTTCGCGAGCCATTCCTTAGTAGTTTCTTCGCTGAATCATTTTCTTCGTGACGAGATACCGGGGAGTTCAATCCCGTAACAGACAGGGGAAAACGTGCGAGGACAACCACCAACAAGTTTGAACAGTCTTCACTCGTCCTCGCAGATGAAGTGAAACGTCGCAGCGGCTTGTCCCCGTTTCCCCTTCGGTCCCAAACCGGAGATTGCGACGTTGCGGTAGGGGCTGATTCCACTCAGCCCTTACTGCAAATTTCTTGGAGAGATTGTGTTCAATAACAAGCTGGCCGCCGGCAAACTCCGGCACAGGATTCAAATCGTCCGGGCGAACGGCAACGTCGATACGTTCGGCGGAGTGCCGCAGGACTTGGGTAATTGGACCGTCCTTCACGACGCGTGGGCTTCAATCGATACGCTGAACGGGCGCGACATGCTCATCAGCAACCAGTTCATGACCGAAGTGAACCTGCGGGTCACGGTTCGGTACTTCCCCGACGTAGACGCCGCGTGCCGGGTGTGGTTTAACGGACGGACCTTCCAGATTACCGCGGTCGTGAACCCTGACCAGCGGACCAAGATGCTCGTCCTGCTCTGCGTCGAGGTCAACGATAGCAAGCAGCAGGTTCCAACGCCTGCAGAGAGCACACTCTAATGTTCGGCGAAGGACTTCACAATTTCCTCAAGAGCAACTCGGCGATTCAAGCGCTGATTGGGACTCCGAGCACTCGCGGTGACAAGACGCCGGGTGTGTTCCCTCAGCAAGCGAGCGTGAAAGAGCCTACCCTGCCCTTCATCGTGTACATGGAAATCAGCGGGAACAACGAGCAGAGCCTCGATGGACCAAACCGGCTGATGATTGTTCGCTACCGGGTCGCATCATGGGGCTCGTCCTACGGCAGCGCGAAGAAACTCGCGAACACAATCAAACTTCAGCTCAATGGGTTTCGCGGCACGTTCTCGGATGGCTCGGTCGTTGAACACGTGATGGACATTACCGAAACGGACACGACGGACGATATGCCAGAAGGCACAGTGTACGGCACTCACACTGACTACGAATTTGCGTACGAAGACCACTCGGACGGTCACTGATGGGCAGACCCGCTAAGACGGAACATCAACATTTCGTTGAAGGAACGACCTCGAAGGCGAAGCACGCCCTTGAGAGCGTTTACGAAGGCGGACGCCCGAAGATACCCGCCCACCTGTCCGCAGCCGCCCGCACTGAGTTCAAGCGCGCCTGCAAAATCTTGCTGGACCGGGGCACCGCTACACAAGGCGACTTCGCGAACCTCGCCCTGTACGCCGAAGTCTACGTGCGATGGGTTGACCAGAAGAGGCAACTGGGAAACGAGTTCATCGTCACCACACAGGTCACCAACAATAACGGAACGCTGACCAACGTCGAGCGTCCGAACCCGCTCGTCAAGATGGTCGTAGACAGTGAACGTCAGTTGTTCGCGCTGGCTAAGAGCTTGGGACTCACACCGGGCGACAGAGACCGCGTCCGCAAGACGAAGGGCGCGAGAGAAGCAGAGCAAGTACTGGACCCGCTGGAAGCATTCATGGCACGCACCAAGCGTCCCACAGTCATTTTTTCTAAGGAGCAAAACCGTGAGCAACACGACGCCCGAACAGAAGCCAAATCTATTGGAACAGAGGATGGCGATTCGCCCGCTTCCGCTGAGTGAAATCAATTCCCTCATCTGCGCCCTGAACCGCGCGAACAATGCGATGCGCGAGTATCACCGGGGCACAGGGCTTGATGGCGTTCGGAATCACTTCGACTTGGTCGAACACGGTTCCCTGCTCCCTCAAAACGCCGCTAGAAAAACAGTGAAGACCCGTGGCGGGCAAGGTCAAGACCGCACGTTAGTAGAACCGCTGAACCGCTGGAGCCGGTAACACCGTAAGGGAGACATACGATGAGCACTCAGAGCACCCTCGATACGCAATACAGCGAAATCATGGCTTCGCAAAAACAGGCACACGCCTTAGAAAACGAGAAGCTTGTCGCCAGCGGTGCCCTGCCCGCGTTTGGCGTGAACTGGAGCCTGCATCGATGGCAGTTCGACGAGCGCCCCTATGTGAAGGCGTCCTGCTCCCGCTGCAAGAGCGTATACACGACAGGCGAACTTGGCTTTGTGTTCAGACACTGCGGCGAAGCGGAAGTGATGCCAGTAGAACTTCGCGACCGCCTCGAAGCCCTGCAAATCAAGCTAGGCATTCGTGTACAGACATTCATCGACGAGATTCTCGGGAAGTCGCGACCGACTCCCGTGCAGAAATCTCCTGCGACGCCGAACATGAACAGTTTCTAAGTAGTACAAACCCCAAACCAAGGAAGTGGAACAATGAGCGAAACAAGAATCGTACGCGGTGAAATCCGGGCAAGTATGGCTGGAAAGGCCATGCGTGTATCGGGCATCGCTGCTCGCTACAACAGCCCGACAGTCATTGGCCGTCGCGGTCAAGGTCAAGCCTTCAAAGAAGTCCTCCTCACCGGAGCCTTCCGCAAAGCGGTTGACGCAAAACAGGATGCCGCGTTCCTCATCAATCATGACGCGAACAAATTGCTTGGCCGTGTGTCCGCTGGAACCCTACGCCTCCGCGACAGCGCCGAAGGGCTTTGCTTTGAGTGCGACTTCCCCGACACGGAAGAGGCTCGCAACGCCTACACCTCCATTCAACGTGGCGACATGCATAGCTGTTCGTTTGGATTCGGTACGGACAAAGGCGACGACGAATGGACTACGGAGACTGACGAGCGCGGAAAAATCGCCGTCCGTAAGATTCGCAATGTCAGCCAGCTGCTCGACGTGAGCGCGATGACGTTCCCGGCATACGACGGAACACACGTGGCTGCACGCATGGAGAACCTCTCCTCCGTTCAGCTACCCGAAGAGTTTGAGACTGTCGAGGCACCTGAAACCGATAGCACCGAGTCAATCGTGCGTCGGCGTCAGTTGCTCAACATCTCATTGCTGTAAAAAATCCAACAACCCCGAAAGGTAACAAAATGAAAATCGATGCAAAAGGTCTCGCGATACTGATGGCGGAAGCCTCCCAGCTCGCGAACCGCTCCAAGCTCAACGGACAGGAAGAAAAGCGCTTCAGCTTGCTCCTGAGCCAAATGTCACTCCTGAAGACTGGCGAAGTAACGCTGGCTGACATCACTTTTGATGAAGCCAACGACGCCGCCCGTCGGAACGGCCTCCCTGAATTCAAGCGTCAGAACAACTCTGAGACACGCGCCAAGGCGGAAGCGTGGCAGACACTCCTGAAGCTTGAAAGTGAAAATCGTACCGCAAACGAAACTCAAGGCAACATTCTCGCCCGCATCGGAACCTACACCGGGCTCGGCCAGTTCGTACCGACCGAGTTCGTTCAGGAAACCTATGCTGCGATGGCGGCTCACGATGCGTTCCTCGATGAGGACGCCGTATCCATGATGAACTCCACCAATGGCCGCGTGACAGAAATCCCAGTCTACGGGGATATCGAAAATGTCGGCCAGGTTGTGGGTGAATCCGCCGACAACTCTTCGAGCGAAGCCAACATTTCTGCTCCGGGTAAAGCCGACAGCGTTGTCTACTCATACCGTTCGCCCCTCTGGCGCGTTCCCATTGAAGCCATGCAGGACGTGGAAGCGATGGCAAACGCCGTGAACCTGTTCAAAGCCTTCGCTGCGGACCGAATCGCCCGCGGTGCAGCTCGTGACTTGGTCAACGGCAACGGCTCCGGCAAACCGCTCGGAATCGTACCCGCCCTTCTCG
>Ga0185299_10000957_pt1 | contig 65703 bp, 49 predicted proteins | sample PaiPotPPA55metaG_FD_128002 | JGI IMG/M metagenome (GOLD analysis project Ga0185299, IMG submission 128002) | Iron sulfur acid spring bacterial and archeal communities from Banff, Canada, to study Microbial Dark Matter (Phase II) - Paint Pots PPA... ... | reverse complement strand
CTATAGGTAGTGCGACGAAACCAACGGTTATACCTGCCATTAAATCGCCCACAAATAGACGCTTCGTGTAGGACTGGAGACAAAGGATTGATTTGGGTAGCCACTTACTCATTAAGTTTTTCTACGGTCGGTGCATTTGGATTCTTGCCCGGTCGCCCAACGCGCACGGAAAATATTGGAACATACGCGCCGTATTCGCAGCGTATATCCGTTCTTGTCCGGTTTCTGGCGGGTTCATGTCCTCAGACATTTTGCCTTGTGGGTAGCGATGCTCGCGGCGAAATCGCGCCTATAGCTGTCGTGAATCACACTAGTGCCTGCTCGCAGCGCCTATCGGGCATGCGATTCCACTAGGCGGCGAGCGATAGGCTAAAGTCTCTGGTACGCGTGGTGCAAACCGGGCCTTCGGCACAGTTTTGTTTTTTCGCCAATCCCACTTGCAGGAGTTTCGCTAGCGCTTCCATGACGCCCTTGAGGTCGAGACCGTATTGAAGAAGGGGGCCGAGCTAGGTTGGAAGTGGAAAGTTCAAAACGGTTGACGACGGGTGGAGGTGCGCTGCGCGGTTGGCCAACCATCCGGTACTGCGGCGGTTGCAAAACATTTAGATGATCGCTAGACCGAGCTGTTGCCCAACTTCCTTTTTCGTTGCCCATCTGTGCCGAATGCTGCCAAATATGGGTATCAACGGGTATCGTAAGTCATTCAAAAATATCAAAGGGTAGTACCAGCCAGTGTTTTTCAAGACCGCCGGTTTCAACCGCTCACCCACTCCTCCGTTTTTAATTCTAAACCGATCCTTTGACTGAGAGCGCATTTGTGACGACTGAAGGCCTTCATTGCTGCAAACTGGTGCAGCTGCCAGCCAAATTGACACAGAGCCTTGCGACTGCGGCCTTTTTCGAATCGAGATTTGTGCGTGCAAACGGATCGTGAGGTAACGGTATTGTCGGAAGCTATTTCTTAAGGTTGAGAGAATGCAACACACCTGTGGAACAACCGGATAAAACACAACAAACTTAAATCTATTCGCTGGCGCGCTTAATCTCGTCGCTCAGCACAATGGCTTCGGCGACTTCGCGCATGGGCTTTCTTCTTTGGCGGCTTTGGCTTTGCAGCGTTAAGTAGGCTTGTTCTTCGCTTAATCGCAAATCGCGCTGCAAGATTCCTTTAGCCCGCTCGACGGCCTTTCTGGTATTCAATTGTTCGGAGAGCCGAGAGTTGGCGCTTTCTACATACATCCACTTCCGTGATTCATCCACTATCACGTTGTTGCCCGAGCACATAATCTAAACTAGCGGCTAGCCGCACCCCCGTCCAACACAAGTTTCTACTAGTTCAGTTCCATATTTTCGCTAGGCGCATGAGAGGGCACGCGCGAGACGCCAAAGGAGCCTCGCTCGCGAGTGCTTGTGGGTTAATCGACCGCGCATGAAAAATGTCAAGAAATTGTCACTGGAAAATGATGGAGAACTAACAAGTATCAGCAAGTCCAAGCAAAACAAAAATAATTGCTATCTTACAGCTGTGAAAGGGATTTGGTTGATTCCTCCGCCAAACGACGGCCTCGCGAGGCGCCCGCATCCTTTACAAAACTCGCGCGTCCAATTCTCCTGGGTTCCCGTAATATAAATGGGGAAGTTCCCGTTCCGTTTGGGGGGAAAGTTATGCTTATTCGCCGGCCAACCGATCTGACCTATTCTGACGTTACGCCGAAATCCGTGTATACCGGGCGTCGCGAATTTCTGCGGGCCATGGGAATCGCGGGAGCCGCTTCATTTGCGGGAGCCGCAGCGTGGCGACTGGGTATGCCTCTCGATGAAGTCCACGCCACCAGTAAATTGGACATTGCCTCGAAAAGTCCCTTCAGCACAACCGAAAAGGAAACGCCGTACAACGATGTCACGCACTACAATAATTTCTACGAATTTGGCACCGACAAAACTGACCCCGCCAAAAATGCACAAAAATTCCGCACGTCGCCCTGGACGGTTTCCGTCGAAGGCGAAGTAAAAAAACCGCGTAAATTCAGTATGGATGAAATTTTAAAGATTGCTCCTTTGGAAGAGCGCATCTACCGTCATCGTTGCGTGGAAGCGTGGTCCATCGTGGTGCCCTGGATCGGCTTTCCTTTCAGCGAACTCGCCAAGCTTGTTGAACCAACTCCCAAAGCTCAGTTCGTGGCCTTCGAGAGCTTTTTCGATCCTGGTCAAATGCCGCAGGCTAAATATTCCGGATTGGACTATCCGTACGTCGAGGGTTTGCGCCTCGATGAAGCCATGAATCCGCTAACGTTAGTTGGCGTTGGCATGTACGGGGAAACATTGCCAAATCAAGACGGCGCGCCAGTGCGCATGGTTGTACCGTGGAAATATGGCTACAAAAGCATCAAATCCATTGTGAAAATCCGTTTTGTCGGCAAACAACCGCCCACAACATGGAATCGCATGGCGCCTCAGGAGTACGGTTTTTACTCCAACGTAAATCCTAGCGTCGATCATCCACGTTGGAGCCAGGCGAAAGAGCGGCGCCTCGGCGAGATCTTCAAGCGCCCCACGCTTATGTTCAACGGTTACGGAGATCAGGTCGCGAGCCTATACAATGGAATGGACCTCAAGAAAAACTACTAAACCTAGATGCATGCCCTGCTAAATAGTAAGTGGAGCAAGCCGGTAGTCTTTCTATTATGTCTGTTGCCATTGGCGAGGTTGGGTTGGCAAGCGCTTCATGGCGAGCTGACCGCCAATCCCATCGAATTCATCACCCATGCCACAGGCGATTGGGCGCTGCGCTTTCTGGTTATCACGCTGTGTGTTACGCCTTTTCGTAAAATCCTTCATCTCCCGGAACTGATTCGTTTTCGCCGTATGCTGGGCTTGTTTGCCTTTTTTTACGCTTGCCTACATTTCACTACGTACATCTGGCTAGATAAGTTCTTCGACCTATCGGAAATGTGGAAGGACATCGCCAAGCGCAAATACATCACCGTGGGATTTACGGCATTTTTGTTACTGATTCCACTGGCGGTGACATCGACTGCCGGGTGGATTAGACGTCTTGGCGGAAAACGCTGGCAACAGCTTCATAGACTGATTTACTTGAGCGCGGCGCTAGGAGTGATTCACTACTACTGGCAGGTAAAGTCCGCGGTAATCAGGCCGCTAACCTACGGCGCGATTGTGGCGGTTTTACTGCTGTGGAGATTATTCGCTTCGCTTTCAAAGAAAAAACAGCTCAGAGTTGACGCCGTTGTACGGCCGCTGGGCTAAACGGGTGAGGCGCCTGCTGGTGGCTCGCCAAATTCCAAGCCCCAAAAGTGAGGTGCGGGAGTAAGAAATTCGATGCCCACGCGCTGGCCGTGGTCGTTAGTTTCTCCCACAAAAACTACCCGGCATTCTTGTTCTTCCAGAGTCTCCGGATGTGTGAGCACCAGCATTACGCCGTCGTCGATCTCGTGTTTGAGAAGGAGTAATCCGCCGTGGCCGTTTACTACCAACGTTTCGCAGGTCTCGCGGAATTTTTTCCCATTGTGCGCGCGGCCCTGCGCCTGCACGCGCATCTTATGAAACATGCGACTGCTGCGCCGTTGCGAACTTGTAGTGACTTCGCCCATAGCTAAGTCTTGAATGCCGCAAGGCGCACCGTCAATCACCCGTTCAGTCAGGTGTGCTGCAAAGGCAAATGCGAAAATGTGATAGTGGGTCAGTTTGAATCTAAGTGTGCCGCGACGTTCGGTACATCCCTAGCTTTTGACCTCGGGACACGGAGGTTGACGGCATGTTTTGGAACATGCGAAATTGCCGCCACTCGAATTAGGAGGAAATAACACATGAGACGTAGAGCCATTCAGGCACTAGTCGCTTTGTCGCTGGTTGCATTCGGTTGGGTCGCTGGAAGAGCCCAGACGCCTGCGCCAGAGTTCACGCTGGCGATTGACGCTCCATCCGGGCGTACGGCGGTCACATGCGTACGGGGATGTACCTTGCAGGGAGGTCGCGACGAGGGCAACCCAAACAACACGCCGACGTCGAAATACTGGTTTGAATGCCAGGGCGCTTCTTCTCAACGTTGCACTGCCACAGTGAATGGTTGGTTGAAGCACTAATCCATATCTTTCGCGTGGGGCATTTCATTTTCGAACTGCCCACTACCGAAAATGTGCATGGCTTGTACCCTGATGCCTATACGCCCTAGAATAGTCTCTGGCACCGGATCCTTTCGACCACTTCCGCTCGCCTGCTTGCCAAGGCCTAGTTTTGTTTTTAATCTCTGCATCATGATTGGATGGACCCGTGCGTTTTGAGGAATTTTATGAATTTGGCTGAGTATATTGACAGCCGTCGCGATGAGCACCTTGCGGAGCTGTGCTCGTTCTTGCGCATTCCCAGCGTCAGCGCAAAAACCGAACACAAGCAGGACGTAGAGCGCGGGGCCCGCTGGGTAGCCGACAGCCTACGTGCCGCCGGGTTTAAAACGATTGAAACCGTTCCGACGAATTTGCATCCCTTGGTGTACGCCGAATCCTTGGAAGCCCCCGGTAAGCCCACGGTCCTCTTTTATGGCCACTACGATGTGCAACCCGCCGAACCCTTGGAGTTGTGGACTTCTCCGGCGTTCGAACCTGCCGTTCGCAATGGAAATCTTTTCGGACGAGGCACCGCCGACGACAAGGGTCAGGTGCACATTCACCTGAAAGCCCTCGAGTGTTTGCAGAAAATCAACGGCAAACTCCCCGTGAACGTGAAGGTCCTGATTGAAGGCGAAGAGGAAGTGGGCAGCGTCAGCCTGTGGAACTATGTGCAGAAAAATAAAGAAAAACTCAAAGCCGACGCCTTGCTGGTATCGGACACTTCCATGCTGGCGAAAGGCGTGCCTTCGATCACTTATGGCTTACGAGGCCTCAATTACTATCAAATCGAACTAACGGGCCCAGCTCGCGATCTTCATTCGGGGGTTTACGGCGGCGCGGTGCCGAATCCTCTAACAATACTTGCGGAACTTTTCGCCAAGCTTCACGACAAGAATTTCCGTGTCAACGTGCCGGGCTTCTACGATTCCGTGGCCACTGTTTCCAAGGCCGAGCGCAAGGTCCTTAACGCTTTGCCCTGGAAACGAAAAGAGTTTGAAAAAGCCGTTGGTGCGCCAGGTTATTTTGGCGAAAAGGGTTACACCATTGTCGAGCAACTCTGGACGCGCCCGACACTTGAGCTGAATGGTATCTGGGGAGGTTATACCGGCGAAGGCGCGAAAACAGTGATCCCCTCCAAAGCTTGCGCAAAATTTTCCACTCGCCTTGTTCCGGATCAGGATCCCCACAAGATTGCCAAGCTGGTGGAAAAACAGGTCCGCGCGTTGTTGCCCGATACGGTCACCTGCAAATTCGAAGTTCTCAGTACCGGGAAACCGTGGTCGGCTTCATTTCAGGCGCCGATTTTTAAGAAGGCGCAAAGCGCTTTGGAAAAAGGCTTTGGGAAAAAAGCTGTTTTCATCCGCGAGGGCGGTTCCATTCCCTTCGTTACGCAGATGCATGACACCTTTAAGGTTCCCTGTGTTCTGATTGGATTTGGATTGCCGGACGAAAACGCTCATGCGCCTGATGAACACATCGCGCTGGAAAATTATTTTGGCGGGATCAAAGCCATCGCGCACTTCTACGCAGATCTCGCGACGCTCTGACGTTGATTGGCCGAGCGTGCCGATCAGCCCGCAAACTTACGCGGTTGACAGCGTTTGGCGGCGGCCGGTCGCGTAATCGTTCAGCGCCGCATTCGCGCTGTTCACTACCTGGAGAGCATCGGCAATCGCTCCCAGATCCTGGCCGCGAACTACGAAGTACATTTGATCTTCGCCTAGACCGGTGTACACCCGGTTTCCGATGCAGCCTAAGCTAAATATTGCGTAATGTTGTGTGTGTATGCTCCCACAGCACAGTTAAAATGATCTTCCGGCACGGTATAAAAAGTTCTTCCGTCCGCTGCGAGGCGCCGGAAGCTGCAGCCTGAAGGCTCGCTGCCCTCAAATTTGTTCACGCCATCGGGTGAACGCTCCAGATATGCCACAGCCACCGGCCTGCGTTCCAGTTTCACGGCGTTGGCAAATCTGGTTTCCAGCGCTTTCCAATTTCGAACTTCACTCACGATCGGTCTCCATGGAAATAGTTTTTGCAGCATAGCACAGCGAGTAATTTCATTTTGGGACGACTCAAATTACTCAAAACCCTTGTTTTATGCGGTTATTCACACGCAAAAGGAAAAAAACACGCTTTTTATCTGCATTTTTCGTCGTTTCCTCTTGCGTTCCAAGGACAGCTTGGCTATAGTGCCCAACGGCCCGGACTTTTTTCCTTCGCTGTTCAGGACAAAAGGCTCACAGCCAGCCCCCGGTCAACTCGGGAACAAACGAAATAAGAACGAAAAAATCAGGAGGATAAGCAGACTAGATGGCAGCCAAGCCTTTGAGCAAGACGAAGATCGTTTCACACATGGCCGAGAAAGTCGGCACATCAAAAAAGACCGCAGTACAATTCTTTGAAGAGCTGTTCAAACTTGCAGTTAAAGAAGCAAAGGGTGCCGCCGGAAAATTTGTCATCCCCAATATCGGCCGCGTAGTAAAGGCACATCGCAAGGCGCGCCTTGGCCGCAATCCCCAGACCGGCGAGCAGATTAAAATCAAGGCCAAGACGGTTGTTCGTTTGCGTCCGGCCAAGGCGTTTAAGGATGCTGTTCTGAAGTAGCTCCTGATTTAAGTCCAGATTCGACAAGCGACGGTAACCAAGGCAATGAATTCGTTGCAGGTCGACCGCGCCCCGGTATCCTGCGGTCGACAACCATTACGGCCCACATCAATCCCTAAGTTGGTCAGGAATCTAGGCAAAGAACCCTCCGGTTAAAGTGGCACACGCCACAACCGGAGGTTTTCTTTTTGTGGTGCGACTAAAGGGTGGTCTCATCCGTAAACAGCCGAGCGCTACGTCCTAGATTAGCGAGCGCTCCGATTTTCTCCTGACAACGGCCTAGAGTCAGAGCGTTCTTACGTACGCAATGACATCTTTAATTTGCGGCGGTTCCAGCACTTCCTTGAACGGCGGCATCAAGGTATCGCCGTTTTCGATCCACGTTTTCAAGCTCTCATCGGTAACTTTGTTGTTGTTGACCGTGAACGTGCCGCGTTTTGAAATACCTTTCAATCCGGGCCCGATTTTTTTGGCGTCGCTATCGGCATAGTGGCATACAGCGCATTTTTTTTCGAAAATTTCCTTGCCGCGCGCCGCGGCAGCCGCCGAGTTCTTGCCGGCTCCGCCAGGGCCGGCCTTTTTTGGCGGCTGTTCCTGCGCAAAAGCAAGTCCGCATAGTCCCAGAGCCGCAATCCCAACAAACAAGTGGTTACTCTTCACGCGTCCCCCATAGTCCTGTGAATTGAACTGAGCCCTATTTTCTACTTTTATTACTGCTAATTCCAGTTCCTCACTTATATCCCGTCACAAAGTACAGGTAGCCCCTTCGAAGCCTTGGAACTTTTGTACTTTTGACGCTGGTCTTACCGTGTGCTAACAATCAGAAATCATGAGTCAGGAAACTTTAATGCGTGCGTGGGAACTTCTGCAGGATGCTTATCAAGCTCAGATGGAGGGCGATTACGACCGCGCCGTAGAACTCTACAAAGCCTCGCTCGAATTGCATCCCACCGCCGAAGCACATACGTTTCTGGGTTGGGCTTACCATTTTCAGGGCAAATTGCACGAGGCCATCGAGCAGTGTCGCACGGCTATCGACATTGACCCCGAATTCGGAAATCCCTACAACGATATTGGCGCGTATCTGATCGAGTTGCACCGCTTTGATGACGCTATCCCGTGGCTGGAGCGCGCCATTGAAGCCAAACGGTATGAGCCCCGCCATTTTCCTCATTACAACTTAGGCCGCGCGTATCTTGGTAAGGAGATGTACGCGCGCGCGGCTCGCTGTTTTGAAGAAGCATTGGAAGTTGAGCCCCGCTATCGATTGGCCCGTGAAGCGTTGGATTCGCTGCGCCGCTTGGTGAACTAAATTATTTTCAGGCATCGGCACGAAATTTGGAAAAACAGGTTTATGGCGTAGCTGCAACCGAGCCTGGTTTTACGATGCGGTCATATACATAAAGCAGCAGCGCGGTGAGCACGCCAACGCCAGTCACCACCCACCAGATTCGTTGTGGCTGATGCTGCACTTCGCCAAAGTGATGCAGCAGAAATCCTCCAAGTGGACCGGCGATCAGCGAGCCGATACCAATCGGCAAAAATGCAAATCCCATATACGTTCCCTGCTGACCCGCAGGCGCGCGCCTTGAGATATATTCGTAATAGCGCGGCGATTGGGTTATTTCTCCAAGCGAGACCACGAATAATGTGACGTAGGCCATGATCGCAGTGGGATGCACGGCGAGAATCATCCAGGCTAGTGCCGAGATTAATGTTCCCAGTGTTATGGCCCGGAAAGCGGCAAGTTTTTTCATTAAAAAACTGACCAGCAGTTGAAACGCAATTACCGTGAGTGGGCCGGTAATCAGCATTTTCTCCGTGTTCGTATTGGAATTCACGTAGTCATGCACATAGATCGGCAAAACTATGAATTCCTGCCAGTACACGATCCAGTAGCCGGAAAAAATCAAAAGAAAAATCATGAATCGCGGGTTGCCCAAAACGGTAATAAAATTTCGCAGTGCCGCGCCCGCGCTAGCTGTTTGCACTTCGTTTGACCGCCGTGGCTCTTTGAAAAAAAGCAATACGGCCAGGAACATCAGGAAAACGCTTAGCGCCGCCGCCAGGAAAACGTTTTCCACGCGCATGTGCTGATGCACCCATGAAGCCATGTACGGCCCCGCCGCTCCGCCTATATTCACCAGCGTGTAGTAAATGGAGTAGCCGATGGAGCGGACGTTCTCTTTTGAGGCGCGCGCCGTTGTTCCCACCACGCAGGGTTTGACCAGGGCAATCCCGAGCGCCGGTAGCATCAACACAAAACCCACCAGCAGCCACAGCGGCACCGCGGCACGCACCGGCATGAGCCAAGACGAGCCAAGCGAGCCCAGCAGGAAGTACGCCCCGGTCAAAATGAAATACGCTAGCGAAAGTGATCGCCGGAAACCCAAGCGATCCGCCAGGGTTCCGCCAAATGCGGCAAGAAACCACACCAGGCCGCCAAACAATCCGGTCAGGCTGCCGGCTTGCGCAGTTGGAAAACTCAGCGTCTCGTGCAAATAACGCACCAGCGATGCAAACGCCGCATAGTAAGAAAGACGTTCGAATAATTCGCTGATGTTCGCTACCCAGAAGGGGCGTTCGAATCCGTCGCGGATTTCTTTCAGCCGCCCGCCAAAACTCATCCGTCCTCCTGCGCGAGTTCGATCTGCCGACGCGCGGCGATTCTAATGGAATGCCGTCGGTTTTGACACCGTGTTTAGTCGAACGGCGAAGTAACCTTAAGGCATCATATGAATTGCAATATCTTAATAATCACGAAACTATATCTAGTGTTGGGTAATCTAAAGAAAAGTGGTGTTGCCGAGACACCGGTTTGAAGCACCATAGTTTCAGGGCGTTCTTCTGGGGGTAAAAAAGTGAACGTGAAAAATTACGCGGTTCGCAAGGCTAACGCCGTTTTGGCGATGGCATTCCTTGCATGGATGGTTTCTATCGGCGCTCTTCCCACTCGCGCGCAGAACAAGGTGATGGGCGAGGTCAGATTCGAAGGCACGACGAAAATAGAAAAGGACGCTGGAGTGTGGGTCGACGGAAATTACGTCGGCTATTTGAAGGAATTAAAGGGCGACAAAAAAATCATGCTGTTGCCGGGTGAGCACGAAGTGATCGTCAGGCAATCGGGTTACGATGACTTCGTAAAAAAAGTTGTGGTCGAACCCGGTCAGGTTCAAATCGTAAATGCCGTGCTGCTAAAGAGCCCGCGCGCCACCGCACCCGACATTACTGCAACTTTAAAGCTCAACATCGAGCCGAAGCGCGCCGCTGTTTTTCTTGATGATAAATTCGTGGGCCATGCCAGTGAATTTGGCGGCAAATTCCGTTCCATGCTCATCAGCCCAGGTAAACACCGGATAAAGGTTGAATTGCCTGGCTATCGCACCTACGACACGGAAATAAATCTGTTGGCCGGACAAAAAACTGAGGTAAAGACCGTCCTCGTGCCGGGAAGTATCGAGCAGGCTGGCCCACTCATCAAAAAACCCGACTGATCTTGTTGTTCTCGCGAAAAAACGTTGGGATTAAATTATGGCGGCCACCTATAGCCTCAGGTGGCCATTTCTTTTTGCCCAAGCACGTTTCCCCCGTCAAACAATAGGCTTGAGCACGTCAGCCCCGATTCCGCTTTTTGCAGCTCTGAAATATCTAACGGCAAGACCGTGAATCCTCGCGCTTCGATTCGGGTGCGCGTCAACGGAAAAGACGCGGGCAAAATTACCGTGTCGTTAAACGCCAGGGCGTTCGCCGCATGCGGCTCCTCCGGCGCAACATCAATCCACTCGAAGCCGGGCATGCAGGAGTCATTAAACCATTTTCGATTGACTAGAAGCGTATTCCGCCCAAGAAACGTCGCCGCAGATTTAAGGTGCAAGCATCCGCTTACCCGCACGGCCGTCACGGTGTAGCCGTATTCTTCGACGATCGATTGCAATTGCCGGATGCCATCTTCATTGGTGCGTTTAGATAGTCCCGCGAAAAGATGACGCTCGACGCGCAAAATATCGCCGCCTTCCGCGGTGCCAGGCAGCTGCACATACTTTAGTTCACGAAAATTCGATAAGACCGTCGCAAGGGAAGCTGCTTCGGCGCGTCGTGATTCTGTGCCCAGTGGAAAAATTACTGCTACCTCGTCGAGCACCATCGCCGGATCTTCGACGAACATGGAATCCCCTAGCGCCGGTTCGGCGGGAAGAGAAATAACTTTGGCGCCAAATTTCTCAAGCACTTTCTCGTACGCTCGATGCTGCTCGAGGGCCTTTGCCAGATCGATTGGCACACGGGCTAAGAAGGTCAACTCGCAATTTGCCATCGCCGGGCTAACGCCGCGCATGATCGCAGTAAGCATAAAGAGGAAAGTCTACACGGATTAGAAATGGGCTTCACTATCAAGCGAGGGCAAGCGGATCGCAGCAAAACAGTTCAGCAAACTGGAAAGCTTCCGAGACGTCAAAAAAACTATTGTCTCTAATGCCAGGGACTGACCGGAGCAAAGTGTGAAATCCACAATCGCGTCAAACCTGCGCCCAGCAATATGCCCGCCAGCAGCAGGCCGATTATCATCGCGACATTCCACATCGCCGCGTGCGGCCTGGCAGCGTTGTTCTCAGAAAGTTTTGCTGGTAACTCGCCCCGTTCAGAAACCGAGGAGGTGATTATCGTTGGCGTCGCGGATATTTCCGGCTGCACCAACAGGCAATAGCCTTTTCGCGGAATGGTCTCGATGTAAATGGGCTTATCCGAGGAATCTCCCAGCGCGAGTCTTAACTTATTCACAGTAGTGTTAACGTTCGCATCGTAATTGACATAAGTTTCCGCAGGCCACAGTCGCTGGCGCAACTCTTCCCTGGTAACCACTTCGCCGGGTCTCTCGAGTAAAGCCATCAACACCCGATACACTTTTCCCTGAAGTTTTAGCTTTTCCCCGTTCTTCGTAATTTCCTGGCGTTGTTGGTCGATTTGAAATGGGCCCAGGCGGACATAGCGCCCGGAGGAGAGCGGGGTGCTCTCCGTGCTAGTCGGATCGTAACTTGCCTGCATGGGAACCACTCCCGTTGTCATCGACATCACCCTTGTACATATAGACGTACGGTGGCGCGTTTTGTTTTAGGTACGCAGTATTTTCAATAAAAGTTCCCACATGTCCAATAAACCCTACGCGATTACGGAGGTTTTGTTATAAAGACTAGACGTAATCTCCTCGCCGAACGTGCTGTTCATCTAAAATTTTAGAATTGTTACAAAAATATGACCGCGTGGAGAGTACTTCGGCTGTCTCATTGCTCGGGAACTCGCGTCTAAAGGCTATATTCCGCCATTGAGCAAGTCGCAAAACCGAACCATGTTATTGGGCTAACGATGGTGCGAAGGCTGGAATGTTGTACAAACAGGTCATCTGGCATCGCCGGGTAAGGGCGTGCTTGACGATTGCCTGGCCGCTTCTTTCACGTCGACGGGCCGGACGAGGCTGTTTTTCTATCCGGCAACGATCTAAAGCGCGTCAGTTCAGGCCGGGCTCGACCTACAGGAAAACGTGCAACGTAGAAATATGATTTGATTTTTACATCCGGAAAAATAACCGAGAGGTAATCTGGCTTGCCGCGCCTAAGGCAAATCCAAGTCCAAGGCGTAAATGTCGGTGAGCCCGCGCTCAACGGTTACGTACAACAAGCCTTTAGCATCCAACCCGTTGAACAGGTAATGCGCCGGGCTTTGCAGAACATCCCCAAAGGCGTACACGCGTTGCGGCACCCCGCCTACTACGTTTACCCGGTAGACCGATTGTTCCTTTTCAAGTTGATCCTGGAAATAAATGGATTCGCCGTTGTCCGACCAATAAGGAATACCGATCAGACCGCCTTCCGCTAACGGGCTCCATTTCTTGGTTTGAAAATCGTAAAGTATCAGATGATGTTTGCTTTCATCGAGCGCCGCGATATAACGCCCGTCTGGAGACCACCGCGGTTCCGCAAATCCGCGGGAATCCGGCAACAGAGTGAACTCGCCGGTCCGGGGCTTGAATAAATAAATTCCAAACTTTGGCGGGAATTTTACATCCCGCATACTGACCACAATTTGCGTGTCGTCCGGAGACCAGTCCGCCGACGCTCCCTCGCGTCCTTCCGGTAACACTGCGCGCAAACCTCCTCCATCTGACGACAAGATATAAATTTGCCGCGCGTGGCCAGGTTGTACGCCCGTAAATAAAATGCGCTTGCCATCGCGCGACCATCGCGGCGCGGAAGCCACCAGCGGCGCATCGGTCAATCGCAATTGTTTCTTGGTATCCATCCTGCTGAGCCATAGCGATCCGCCTGGCCGGTCTACATACAAAAGCGACTGGCCTTCTGGAGAAACTACCGCTTCATCCGCTCGCAGAGTCGGCATTAAAAACACCGAGCCATTCGTTTTTGGATCGATCTTTTTTAGTTCGCGATGCGATCGTAAGCTGAACGCGAATACTCGCGAGCCTGTTTGCGCTGGGATCGAAACGTGCAGCGCATCGGGCCCGCGGGTCAACTGCACGGGTCCTTGGTTTGTCCGCCGGAACCAGTTCCACGTTTCTCGCATGGCCCACAGATTGCACTCGTCATTTTGGCACCCAGAAAACAAAAAGTATTTTCCGTCCTCCGTCCACTGACCCGACGATTGCGAGACTGGTTGCGTTCCGCGGCCAAGGACGCGATGTAACTTGCTGCCGTCGGCGTTCATCTCCCAAATGGAAGTACCGTTGCTTCCTGCATTCTCGGTGTCGAAGCGAATCGTTTCTCCATCCCCGGACCACGCTGGTGCGTGAGGCCGCCCATTGGGCCGCGCAATCTCGTGAAGTTGAGTTCCATCAGGGTGCACCACGAACAGACTTCGGTCGTGCACGAAAACAACCTGGCTGCCGTCGGGCGACCATGCTGGATCGCGGCCGGTAGCTTCCCCCAACCTTCGCGGCGCACCTCCTTGCACGGGCCACAGCCAAAGGGTCATTTCGTCATCTGGCCGGGTAAACTCACCGATTAGAAAAACTGAATGGTCAGGTGAAATAGCGAAAAGGCGGGTGTTGGCGAATGGCGCCCCGACTACTTCCGCGTTTCCTCCTTCGACCGAGGTCTGCATCAATTGCCAACGCTCACCGAAGCGCTCACGGAAAAAAATTCGGCTGCCGTCCGAAACGATGCCGCCCGTCTCGTCAATGTCTCCAGCATTGGTTATGCGCACCATTCGCTGCACGCTGGGGTGTGGAACCGGATAAATGAGGAAGAAGAATAGCCAGGAGCCAAACAGGATGGCGATCGTCAACAACGTTATATCCCACCACCGCCTGGCACTTTGTTCTTTCCGTCGTTCCTTTCGAAGTTCCGCAGCTCGCTCCGCGGAAAACTCCGGCTGCATCGAAAGGTGAATTTCCACCGCCTCTGTGTCCGTCGCTGTAACGGAGGGCTTGGCGCTGGTGATGTTCACGCGAGAGTGGATCTGGTGTACTGGAGCAAGGAAACGGTAGCCCTGGCGAGGCACCGTTTCGATGAAACGTGGATTCTCGGCATCGTCCTGCAAACAGGAGCGTAATTTCTTGAGCGCAGCGTTTAGGCTGCCATCGAAATTAACGTGCGTGCCCTCCTGCCACAGGGCTTGGCGCAGCTCCTCGCGGGTGACAATCTCCCCGGGCCGCTGTAACAATATCGTCAGGATCCGGAAAGGCTGATCCTGGAGCTTCAAACGCGTACCTTGGCGGGTGATGATCCCGTGAACAAGGTCCACGTCGAACAGGCCAAAGCGTACTGCAAGGGTCGGTTGAACTTCTGGTTCCAAAATTATCGCCTTATAAAACCACCGGGACTATAGCATACGATGAGGTCATTGAACACAGTAACTTGCTTATTCGTAGTGCTTTATTGAGTCACAACAGTTTCACGCAAAGGTCTTTTGACAGGCGCCGTTTCCTCGCGTATCTATCCACTATCCGGGACCACTTCCGAAGATTGAAGTGGTTCCGGGTAGTCCTTTTAAGTCGATAAGGAGGCCTTCAGAGAAAAATCTCTAAGCCCATAGTCCCAAGAACCATCGAATCCCCGCGTCCAATATGAACCGTTCGGGCCAAGTCTGGATACGAGGTGTTCATATTGGGCGCGGGTTTCGATCCTTACGCTCCCCCGTTAGGGCCCTCTTCGCTCGTCGTTTTTCAAAAAGCAGCTTCTCCTGTTGTTTCGCTGACGTGACGCCTACTCCTGGCAACACCGAAATTTCCACGCTTGATGGATAGCTTGTGGAACGGTAAATGTGCTGCGTGGCCGCTTGATAATCGCCAGCCTTAGCTTCAAAAATATTGGGTACAAATTTCTGAGGGTTGCGATCATACAGTGGGAACCACGAGCTTTGAACTTGTACCATTATGCGGTGTCCCTTTTTAAACACGTGATTTGCGGTGTGCAGGTCAATCGTTAACGAGGTGACAGCTCCGGCTTGCAGAGGCCCCGGCTTCTCCATTGATTTTTGGAAACGGCCACGAAAGATTTCATCCGAGATCATCAGTTCATAACCCGAGAGCTTCCAATCCTGCGAATACTTTTCTGGGTACACGTCGATTAGTTTCACGACCCAGTCACTATCCGTCCCGGTTGTAGATGCAAAGAGCTTGGCGGTCACATTTCCCGCAATCGTCAGATCCTCCGTTAATTCTCCGGTCTGCCAGGTCAGGACATCCGGGCGTTCATCAACGAAGCGCTGGTCTTGCACCAGCCAGGTGTACCAGCTCCCCGGATGATCGTCGGGATATGTGCTGTCCACCGGGCGATGCCGGTACGGCACTGGGTGCGCGGGGTCGCTTATATAACTGTCAAAGTCGTTAGTGGCGTCGGATTGCGGAGGATCAAACGACAACACGCCATTTTCACGGAAATAAAGATTTCGTGGTTTTGCCTCCTTGGGCGGCCACGAATCGAAAGGGGTCCAGATGTTAGTGCCGGTCTGGAAAAGTAACGCTTCCTTGAGCGGCAGAGTTCCTTCGTCCTTCAACCAATAGGCGAACCATGGGGCTTCCACTTGCTGACGAAAGAAAACTGCGGTGTCGCTTCCAAAAGGTATCGCACCGAGCGAATTTCCCGGTCCATGGCCCCATCCGCCATGATTCCATGGACCCACCACCAAATAATTAAGATGTTTAGTGTCGGATTTTTCCAGGTTTTCATACGTGAACATCGGCCCGTAAAAATCTTCCTGATCCCACCATCCGGCGACGTTCAAATCCGGCACGGTGGTTTCTTTCAGTCCGTACGCAACCGCATGCTTCTTCCAGAATTCATCGTAACTATTGTGCGCCACGAAATCGTTCCACGTCGGAATAGCACCGTGAAAATATTTTTCGTTGGCGTTGGATAAGGCGCCCATACGCAAGTACCACTCGTACACATCGAAGCGGTCAAACCTAAAACTGAAATTCTCATTGGAACTTTCGAGCAAGGCCGCATATTCGAAGCCGTAACTCAAGCGAAACGCGCCGTTATGAAAGAAATCGTCGCCCAGGAATGTATCGCCCATACAGGCCTGCTCGGAAACTGCTTTCAGCGCCGGATGCGGATGGATCATCCCCATGGTTACCAGAAAGCCGTCGTAAGAAATTCCGTCCATGCCGACACGTCCGTTGTTGCGCGGAACATTTTTCACTAGCCAGTCAATGGTGTCGTAGGCATCCGTGCTTTCATCCACACCCTTGCTGTCGGAAGGATCATGGATCGGGCGGTTCATGACGAATTGACCTTCGGAACCGTAACGACCGCGAATGTCCTGAAATACAAAAATGTAGCCTTCGGGAATCATATCCGCATAGCGACTTAGTGAACGGCTGTAGCCTTTGTCGGGCGCAGAAATTCCGTACGGTGTGCGTTCAAGGATGATCGGGAACGGTCCTGGACCCTTTGGTGTGTAAATTTCGGTATGCAACTTGATCCCGTCGCGCGCCTTAATCATTACTTCCTTCTTGTCGAATACATCCGAGTAGCGGGCGGGTGCTGATTCCTGGGCCAATCCGGAAAATGCGCCGACAGAAATCAGCAGACAGGCCAATAAGATTCTGGTAGGGGTTAAAGGGCGCAAAGGTTGCATTCTGACTCCTGATCGCGGGTTGGAAACGCTAGCAAAGCGACAAATTTTAACACGCGGGCCTGCCCGCGACGTTCGCGAGAATCTCTTAAAGAAACCCAGGATCGTGTAGCGTCGTTTCAACGTCAGATCTCAGGCCGAAGCGAGATACACGTAACGCAGGATGAACAAAACGGTGAGCACCCAAACCAGTGTGTTTATTTCTTTGAACTTTCCGGCTGCGGCTTTCACAACCGCATAAGAAATAACTCCGAAGCTAAGACCGGTGGCGATGCTGAAGGTCAGAGGCGTCACCAACGTGGTAATGAACGCCGGCAGCGCCTCGCTGAACTCTTGCCAGCGAATATGCGCGATGGATTGCGCCATTAAAACGCCCACAAGGATAAGTGCGGGAGCGGTGGCGTAGACTGGAATTGCCGTGGCCAGCGGCGCGAAGAATATCGCTACAAGAAACAATCCAGCCACCGCCACATTGCTAAGACCCGTGCGCGCGCCAGCGGCTACGCCGGCGGCGCTTTCGATGTAGCTTGTTACCGTAGAGGTCCCCGTCAGCGAGCCAAAAATTGTTCCAATGGAATCCGCGACTAACACGCGCCCGACGCGAGGAATTTTGCCGTCTTTGACGAAACCTCCCTGCTCGCAAACGCCGACCAGAGTGCCTACGTTATCGAACAGATCGACGAACAAAAATGCGAACAGAATCTCCAGAAAACCTAGATGGATCGCCGAGCGAAAATCCAACTGCAAAAACGTGGAAGATGGGTGCGGCATGGAGAAGATCGCCGCGGGCCAACTGGAAATACCGCGCAGCATGCCCAGCAGTGCAGTGCACACGATACCGATTAAAATGGCAGCGTTAATTTTTCTGGCCATCAAGACTAACGTCAGCGCCAGCCCGAAACATGCGGTTTGCACTTCCTTATCCGCGAAGCTACCCAGGCCTACAAATGTCGCGGGATTGGAAACGATAAGCTTCGCATTGCGCATCCCCACAAAGGCGATGAACATTCCGATACCCGCCGCCGTCGAATGCTTCAGGCAGTCGGGCATGCCATTGACGATCTGCTCGCGAACCCGCGTGACGGTAAGGACCAGGAAAAGAACTCCCGAAAAAAAAACCACCGCGAGTGCCGTGCGCCACGGAACATGCATGGAGAGACAAACGGAGTAGGTGAAGTAGGCGTTCAGCGACATGCCAGGTGCAAGGGCGATTGGATAATTGGCGTACAGGCCCATGACCAGCGTTGCTACTGCGGCCGACAAGCAAGTTGCAAACATGACGCCATCGGCCGGCATTCCCGCTTGCGCCAGAATTTGCGGATTCACCACGACGATGTACGCCATGGTTATGAAAGTAGTGAGGCCGCCAAGCATTTCTTGCTTTACCGAGGTGTGGTTCTCGGTCAGATGGAAATAGCGATCGATCAATCGTTCCCCACTTGAACTGTAAGGGAGCTATTCACTGCGATCACGCTGTCGTCGCCAGTACTGAAAATGTGTACGCAATTTGTAAGAGTTAATCTCAATATGCAATCTTGTCCGGCTTCTGCTCCCAGGCTCGAAATGCTGCTAACGCTTCTTCGCGCATCATCTGTCGCGTTGGAATCCGGCGTTGTGAATGTGACACCTTTAATTCACTGTAAATAAACGAATCATCGAAACCGATTCCGGCCGCATCCTCGGCGGAGTTCGCGAAGTAAATGCGCGAAATGCGTGCCCAATAAACAGCGCCCAGGCACATCGGGCATGGCTCGCAGGAGGTGTATAGCTCGCAATCGAGCAACTCGAACACTCCTAGCTTTGTGCAGGCCTGACGAATGGCCAGCACTTCCGCATGAGCGGTGGGATCGTTGGTGGAGGTGACGCGATTCACGTTCTCGGCAATAATTTTGCCATCTCTTACGATGACGGCCCCGAACGGGCCACCGTTATTAGAGTGGACGTTCTCAATGGAAAGCTGAATGGCCCGCGCCATGAATGGATTGTTCATGTCAAGTTGCTGCTGCGGCCTCCCGGATTCGATAAATCAAAATCATGGCGCGGTTTGAAGCTGCTGCCAAAATTCGCCGGCACCTCTTTAGCGCAGCAAGTATAAGCCCGGAGCGCATAATGTCCGGTTCGAATTATGACTTGCAGGGATTTTAAAAACAGCAGATGCCCTTAAGCGACTTACCTTAAACTGAAAGAAGATTGCAGGGAGCTTCGCTGCTTAAATGGATTTGCAAGCCTTCCTTTCGCGACGCGTCGTAACCACTGAAGGAATTCGTCCGGCCGGCGTGCTCGTGGAAGGAGAAATGATCCGCGATGTAGTAACCCTCGATCAAGTCCCGCCGCAAGCTAAAATTAAAGATTACGGGGAAGCAGCCATTCTGTCAGGTCTTATCGACGCACACGTTCATATCAACGATCCGGGCCGCACGGAATGGGAAGGATTCGAGACCGCAACACGCGCGGCGGCTGCGGGCGGATTTACCTGCGTCGTGGACATGCCGCTGAATTGCGTGCCGGCCACTACTGACGCAGACGCGCTGGAAGCGAAGCGGGCTGCGGCGAAAGGTCGGTGCTGGGTGGACTGGGCTACCTGGGGAGGAGTGGTCGCCGACAATCAGAAGGACATCACCGAGCTTGCAAGCGCGGGAGTCCGAGGTTTCAAATGTTTTCTGGTTCATCCGGGCATCGACGAATTTACGATGGTTACCGAAAAGCAGTTACGCGAAGCCTTACCTTACGTTGCGGAGGCGGGCTTGCCTCTTCTGGTACACGCGGAACTTCCCGATTGTATCGATGCGGCCACCCAGAATTTGCAAGAAGCCGATTGGACTCAGTATCCGACGTATCTGCAATCGCGTCCGGAGGAGTCGGAACTCTTTGCGATAAATCTTCTGATATCGCTCTGCCGCGAATACGAATTTCGTTTGCATATCGTGCATCTCTCGGCGAGTCAGGCTCTTCCCGCCCTGCGCGCGGCACGGCTTGAAGGACTTCCCGTTTCGGTGGAAACTTGTCCGCACTATTTGCATTTTCAGGCCGAAGCAATTTCGCGGGGAGCGACGCAGTTCAAGTGCGCTCCTCCGATTCGCGGCGCTGAAAATCGTGAACAGCTGTGGAATGCTTTGAAGGATGGAACTATCGATCTGGTGGCCACCGATCATTCACCCTGTCCACCGGAAATGAAGCGCTTTGCCGAAGGGAACTTTCGAACGGCATGGGGCGGCATTACGGGTTTGTCTGTGGCGCTGCCGGTGATGTATACGGAAGCTCGCGCGCGGGGATTTTCTCTCACAGACATTGCGCGCTGGATGGCGGAAGCGCCCGCGAAACTGGTTGGCTGCCAACTTCAGAAGGGCAAGATAGCCGCAGGTTATGATGCCGATCTAGTCGTCTTTGATGACGACCGCGATTTTCTAGTGACCCGCGAGCGACTTCATCACCGGCATGCGTTTTCGCCGTACCTGGGCGAAAAATTGAAAGGCAGGGTAAAAGCTACGTATCTTCGCGGTAGGCTCGTTTTCGCGGATAACGCGTTCCACGGAAAACCAGAAGGGCGCGAACTCGCTGCTTAATCTCCCGGATCTATGAGCATGAGTAACGATCGCATCGTCGGCAAATCGGTTCCGCGGCTGGAAGGACGCGACAAAGTCACCGGTGCGTCCCGTTACGTCGATGATGTGGAGTTACCGGGCATGATTTACGGCGCGACCATTCGCAGCCGCATTGCCCGAGGCAAAATTAAATCAATTAATTTTCTTCCCATTGTGAATTGGGATGAATTTGTCGTCGTTAGCGCCAAGGATATTCCCGGGAAAAATTGTATTGCGTTAATCGGCGAGGATCAGCCCTGCCTGGCAGAAGAATTGATCAATCATCCCGAAGAACCCATCCTTCTGCTAGCGCACCCCGACAGAACTCTTCTGGCCAAAGCGGTTGAAGCCGTTTCCATTGAATATGACCCGCTTCCGCCCATCTTCACTATCGAGGACAGCGAGAAGCTTTCTGAGATTGTCTGGGGCACGGACAACATTTTCAAAAGTTATCTAATTCAAAAGGGAGACGTAGAAAGTACGTTCAAGAACGCCGACTACATCGTCGAAGCGGAATACACCACCGGCGCGCAGGAGCAGCTGTACATCGAAAACAATGGGATGATCGCGAGTTTCGATCCGCAACAAGGCATCACCGTGTGGGGCTCGTTGCAATGCCCTTACTATGTGCACAAGGCGCTGATGGAACTGTGTGGCTTGCCGGAAGACCGTGTGCGCGTGGTGCAAATGGAAACGGGTGGCGCGTTTGGCGGCAAGGAAGAGTACCCATCGATGCTCGCGGCGCACGCGACGCTTTTGGCCATCAAGTCCGGCAAGCCAGTAAAAATTGTGTACGACCGCATGGAAGACATGGCCGCCACGACCAAGCGGCACCCTTCACGCACGCGTCATCGCACCGCGGTGAGCAAAGAAGGCAAAATTCTTGGCGGGGAAATTGAATTCACGATTGACGGCGGCGCGTATAAAACTCTGACGCCGGTGGTGCTTTCGCGCGGCGCATTGCACGCGGGTGGACCGTATTATTGGCCCAGCGTTCGCGTTCGCGCCAAGTCAGTGGCCACCAATGCGCCGCCGCACGGCGCGTTTCGTGGATTTGGCGCGCCACAGTCGCTCTTCGCGATGGAGCGTCACATGGATTTCATCGCGCAGACGTTGGGGATTTCTCCCATCGAGGTCCGAAGACGGAATTTTCTTAAGCCCGGCCAAACGACCACCACAGAGCAAGTGATACAGGAACAGATCGATCTGGGGAAGCTCCTTGATCGTGCAGTGGAGCTGGCCGACTACCGCGCAAAGAAAGAACATTTCGCGAAAGAAAGTTTAAGCGCGAACAAGAAAAAGGGAATCGGCATTGCGGCTTTTCTACATGGCGCAGGGTTTACGGGTTCCGGCGAGCGTTATCTAAATTCGCTTGTCGGCGTGGAGACGTGCCCCGACGGCAGCGTACGCGTGTTGGTCTCGAGTACCGAATTTGGCCAGGGCACAAAAACCGTGCTCTGCCAGATCGCGGCGGAAGCGCTCGGAGTACGCTACGAAGATGTGGGAATCGCGCAACCAGATACCCAGAAAGTTCCAAATAGTGGACCTACCGTGGCTTCGCGAACCATCATGGTGGTAGGAAAATTGGTTCATTCAGCCGCTTTGGCAATCCTGCAGACGCTAAGGTCCGCCGCTTTGCTGGCCGAAGTTTATTCACCCGAAGAGTTTCGCGCCGCCTGCCGCGAGCATGTCGCGCAGAACGGAGTATTCCGTTCTCTGGCACGCTATCAGCAGGCTGACGATATTTCCTGGGACGAAGAAAATTACCGTGGGGCCGCCTATGCCGCGTTTGCTTGGGCCGTTTACGTTGCGGAAGTAACCGTGGATCTCACTTCGTACAGCGTAACGGTGGACGATTTTGTTTGCCTGCAGGAAGTCGGCCGAGTTCTCCATCCGGTTCTCGCAGCGGGGCAAATTATCGGGGGTGTGGCCCAGGGAATCGGGTTCGCGCTCTATGAAAGAGTTATTTGGGATAAAGGCCGCATGAAGAATGGCCAGATGACCAACTACATTATGCCCACTTCAGCCGATATTCCCCCGATTCGAGTTTTTTTTGAGGAGTTGGGCAACATTCACGGAGCGTTCGGGGCAAAAGGCATCGGAGAGCTTCCCATGGATGGACCCGCGCCGGCCATCGTCAACGCCGTTGTAGACGCGCTGGGCGTTTCTTTTAATTCCGTTCCGTTGCTGCCGGAAGATATTTTCGAGGCCCTGACGGCAAATGGTTCGCATGAAACGATGCCTGCGTTGGCAAACAGTAAGCAATGAACAATCTTTCGCAAACCGCCACCAAATCAGATATCACTCTTGTTGTGAACGGGAAAACAGTTACCGTCCGCGCTTTTGCTATGGAACGATTGCTTGATGTGTTGCGAACGCAAATTGGATTGACGGGCACCAAGGAAGGCTGTGGCGAAGGTGAGTGTGGTTCGTGCTCCGTGTTGATGGATGGAACTTTAGTGAACAGCTGCCTGATACCCGTGCTGCAGGCGTCGGGCACACATATCACCACGATTGAGGGCTTGGCGACCGACAAGCGTTTGCACGCGCTGCAACAAGCTTTTCTTGATTTTGGAGGCGCGCAGTGCGGTATCTGTACGCCCGGAATGATCCTTGCCGCGGTTCACTTGTTGAGCCAAAACCCGCAGCCGACCAGCGCAGACATTCGAGAGGGATTGTCCGGCAATCTTTGCCGTTGCACAGGTTACATGCAAATTTTTGAAGCTGTCGCGGGCGCCGCCCGCCGGTGTGGGCAATGAGGTCGCACCCTGCCGACTACGAACTCTTGACTCCCAACAATTTGCCATCGGTGCTCTCGCTGCTCGCTCAGGAGCCAGGGGCGTGGCTGCCCATCGCGGGTGGCACCGATTTGATGGTGCAGTATGCCGCCGGCCACCTTGCCGCGCGAAAGTTGGTCAGCATTTGGAATTTGCCGGAACTTCGACGCATTGAAATTCTTCCAGGCGAAATTCGCGTTGGAGCCGCATGCACCTACACGGATTTGATAGAGAATGACGTTGTGAATCTCGAATTTCCGCTCTTAACCAGCGCGGCGCGTTGGACCGGCGGAGTGGCCAATCAGAATCGCGGAACGCTCGGAGGAAATATCGTCAACGCTTCGCCGGCTGCTGATTCTCTACCCGCATTGCTAGTGTATGGAGCAGAGTTGATTCTAGTTTCCGTTCGAGGTGAGCGTCGGGTACCTTACGAACACTTTCACACCGGTTACCGGAAAACGCAGTGCGCCGCGGATGAAGTGATTCAGTTCATATGCCTTCCGAGACAGTTTTCGGATTATCGTGCGTATACGCGTAAGATTGGCGCGCGGAACGCGCAGGCCATCTCGAAAGTGTGTTTGGCGGCACTTGGCCGGGTCGCTGGAGGAGTGATCGAAGATATCTGCATGGCTGTGGGAAGCGTCGCACCAGTTCCGTTTCGTTTGGCCGAAACTGAAAAAGTTCTTCGCGGCAAGAGAATTGATCCGGCGCTTATTCTCCTGGCAACAAAAACAGTGGCTCGCGAAATTCAACCCATTGACGATATTCGATCCTCCGCCAGATACAGGCGCGCGGTGACGGCGAATCTTGTGGCTGAATTTCTGAAAGGTTTTAGTGAAGGCGGAAGTAAAAAGTCGAGCATGCTGGCGCGTTGGAATTCTCTGCCACTAGCAGAAGCGGCGCTTGAAATTCTGCCGTGCTGCGGTTCAAACTCCTGGGCACGACAGATGGCTGCTCTCAGACCGATCGAGGATGAAGATACCCTGCTGGCGGCCTCCGACAAGATATGGAGGAGTCTGACGGAATCAGATTGGATGGAGGCCTTCGCTCATCACCCGCGCATTGGACATTCGGCCACCCCTTCAACCGCTCCCGCACGTTCGGCGCAGTGGTCCAGCGAAGAGCAGCAAAAAGTTGCCGCGGCTGGGGATAACGTGCTCGCTGAGCTTGCGGAAGGTAATCGAGCCTACGAGGAGCGCTTCAGCCGTATTTTTATTGTGTGTGCCGCGGGTAACTCCGCGCAGACGATCCTGGATATTCTGCGACGCCGGCTGCGCAACGACAAACAGACCGAGCTCCAGGAATCCGCCGAGCAACAGCGCCAGATCACCAGCCTGCGCTTGAAGAAATGGAACTCTGAATGAGTCGAATCTCCACGCATGTCCTCGACATTTCGCTTGGTAAACCCGCGAAAGACGTTTCTGTGCGCCTGGAGCGACGCGAACACTCCGGCGGTTGGCTCGTGCTATTTTCTTCGCGCACCGGTGCTGACGGTAGATGCGCGCAATTACTGCCGGCAAATGAGAGTCTCAGTGCCGGTGTTTACCGCTTGAATTTCGATACCGCGAGTTATTTTCAGGCTCAGGAAATCGCAACTCTTTATCCTCTTATAGAGGTCGCATTTCAGGTTCTCGAAGGCGAATCTGAGTTTCATATTCCGCTGCTTTTGAGCCCGCATGGATATACCACGTACCGAGGGAGCTGATGGCGTGATCGCTTTGGCTGAGAATAAATATGGTAAGTCACGCGTTCGCCTGGTTCAGGTAAAACGACGTGGCGATCGTAACGATTTTCGTGAATGGACCGTTGAGATTCTTTTCAGCGGAGATTTTGAATCCTGCTTCGTCGACGGCGACAACCGCAACATCCTACCCACCGACACTATGAAAAATACGGTGTACTCGCTGGCGCGCGAATCTTCGCAGACATGCATGGAAGAATTTGGGGAGGAATTGGCGGAATTTTTCCTGGACCATAATCCACAACTTTCGGGCGTCCAAGTCTCTATCTCTGAAAAAACGTGGGAACGCGTGACGGTCGAAGGAAAGCCTCATCCCACGACATTTGTGCAATCGAGCGGCGAGCTACAGACCTCGGAAATATCGCGAGCGCGTGACGGCGCGTCGTCGGTTTGGTCCGGGCTCGAAAACCTAGTCATTATGAAAACCGCCGGATCGGAATTTTCCGGGTTTCTGAAAGATTCGCTAACCACTTTGCCGGAATCGACGGATCGTTTATTGGGCACGGCGCTTCGCGCGCGCTGGAAATATTCCACGATGGACGTTTCCTTCCGAACTTTGCGAAAGAGTATCCGGCAAATTCTCCTTGGCGTATTTGCGGGGCATACCAGCAAATCCGTACAGCACACCATGTACGCGATGGGTGAAGCTGTTCTCGAGCAGATTCCGGAAGTCGACGAAATCGAATTGAACATGCCGAACCGCCACTGTCTGTTGGTAGATCTTTCGCGCTTTGGACAAGACAATCCCAACGAGGTATTCGTTCCCGTTGACGAACCGCATGGCTACATCGAGGCGCACATTCGTCGTCAGGATTAAAGGTTATGGAGCATTCTGTAGGCATCGCAGATCGGGCGGAAAAAGTAATTGCTCGATGCAAGCGCTTAGCATCTGTTACGGAAGTGCGCGGCAGCACCTGCCGTACGTTCCTCTCGATTGCGATGCGCGAGTGCTACCGTGTAGTGGGCGACTGGCTGGAAGCGGCAGGAGCCGAGGTGACCATCGATGCGGCCGGCAATTTGCGGGGATTTTATCCCGCTGCACAAACTGCGGCGCCGCGACTGCTCCTGGGTTCGCATTTGGATACCGTGCCGGATGCCGGCGCATATGACGGCGTTCTCGGCGTAGTTCTGGCTGTTTCGTTACTTGAAACGCTGGAGGACCGCAAACTGCCGTTCGCCATTGAGGTCATTGGTTTTTCCGAAGAGGAAGGAATTCGTTTCGGCACGCCCTTCATCGGCAGCCGCGCGCTAGCCGGCAAGATCGATAAAGAGTTACTCAATCGCAAAGATACAAACGGCGTTACCGTTCGAACTGCAATTGAGAATTTTGGTCTCAACCCCGCGGAAATTTCAAAGGCTGCAATGAGCAGCGATAGTCTGGCGTATGTGGAATTTCACATAGAACAAGGGCCGGTTCTTGAGTCGTTGGGAATTTCACTTGGCGTTGTGCAAGGCATCGCTGGACAGACACGTTGCGAGGTTACCTTTCTCGGCCGCGCCAATCATGCCGGCACCACTCCTATGAATCTTCGTCACGACGCGCTGTCAGGGGCAGCAGAATGGATTCTTGAGGTGGAGCGAGTGGCCAAAAGGGAAAAGGAGCTGGTCGCAACGGTCGGTCGTATTGCAATTACACCTAATGCAGTAAATGTGGTTGCCGGCCAAGTCCGCTTAAGTCTGGACGTTCGCCACAAATCTAACGACGTGCGCAACCGCGCGGCGGAGTTTCTTGCTGTACAGGCCGACGAAATCGCCCATCGTCGCGGATTAACGGTAGAGCGAAAAATATTGTTGAACCAGCCGGCCGTTTCCATGGATCCATTTCTGATGGATCAAATCGAGCAAGCTGCGGGGAAGACGGGTTGCAAAACGCATCGCATGGTTAGCGGTGCGGGTCACGATGCCATGATTCTCGCGGACAAAATTCCCACCGCGATGATTTTTCTGCGCACTCCTGGCGCCATCAGTCATCATCCGTCGGAGTCCGTGAGCGTTGAAGACGTAGCGAAAGCCATTGAATGCGGAACGCTTTTACTGACTCAACTGGCCGGCTCTGCAGAATTTCAAAAAAGGATGGTCCGTGCATAATCTTGGTCAAACGCGCAGTTGCAAGCGGCACAATTTTTTTCTTCTGACGCCCGACACATTCGTGCGCACCGTACTGCCGGGCATGAGGGAGTGCTGCGCAATCGTTCACGTCAGCGCAGCCGCGGGAGCAAAATTCGCGCAGTATACCGCTGAATTCGAATCCGGTGGCGAACTTGGCAGTACGGATGGGCAGCGTTTTATTTATGTGCTGGAGGGAAGTCTCCAACTTCATGCCGATGGCAAAAAAAGCGAACTGGGAACAAATGCCTACGCGTATATTCCTGCGGGATCACAACACCGGGTGAGCGCTGCGCGCTCCAGCCGCTCCGCTGTCATTGAAAAACCGTACCAGCCATTGTCTGGGGTTGCACCGCCGAAATTCCTGGTTTCGACGGAAAGCCAGATTGCTTCACATGCCTTGGGAGACGATCCCAGCTTGCAGGTAAAGTGTTTGCTGCCGGATGAAATGGCGTTCGATTTCGCCGTGAATACCATGGTTTATCAACCCGGAGCTGCTCTCAGCATGGTCGAAATCCATGTCATGGAACACGGACTGCTGATGCTCGAAGGCGGCGGAATTTACCGGCTGGATGATTCATGGCACTCCGTGACGGCGGGCGATTTCATCTGGATGGCGCCTTGGTGTCCACAGTGGTTCGGAGCGATTGGAAGGACGCCGGCAAAATATTTGATCTATAAAGACTGGAACCGCCATCCGCTTGCTGGCGGGGCCCCATGAATCTCGAGGTTGATAAGCATCGACTGATGTCGGAGATCGAGGAACTCGCCTTGATTTCCGATGCGGAAGCGCCTGCGGTAACCAGAATTGTTTTCACCCCGACAGATCTAAGAGCGCGGGCCTGGTTCCTGGCACACTGTAAGGAAGCTGGCCTTGCGATTCGTCAGGACGCGATCGGAAATATTTTCGCGCGATGGAACGGACAGGATCCCACTGCTGCCGCGGTGGGTACCGGATCGCACATCGATGCTATTCCAAATGCCGGAAAGTATGACGGCGTGGTCGGCGTCCTCGGCGGACTCGAAGCCATCCGCGTGCTACGGCAGAGTGGTTTTAGCCCGAAACGCTCGATTGAACTGATTCTTTTTACGTCTGAAGAACCGACGCGCTTTGGCATCGGTTGCCTCGGTAGCCGTTTGCTTTCGGGAGGCCTGTCAGCGGATGCAGCGACAAAATTAACGGACAAAGAGGGCGCGTCCATCGAGCGGGTTCGGCGCGCGGCAGGATTCCATGAAGACCTCGAAACCGTAAAGTTGCCTGCGGGAAGTTACAAGGCGTTTGTTGAATTGCACATTGAACAAGGGCCGCTGCTCGAACAGAAACAAATTCCACTCGGGATCGTCAGCAAAATTGCCGCGCCATCCAGCTTTCGAATTTTTATTGAAGGAGCGGGAGGGCACGCCGGTGGAGTACTGATGGCCGATCGCCGCGACGCCCTTTGCGCGGCCTCCGAATTAATATTGGCGATTGAACACCAGGCGAACTCCACCGGTTCAACGGACACGGTGGCGACGGTAGGCATTTGCGAAGTGTTTCCCAGCGCGGTCAACAGCATTCCCAGCCGCGTGTATCTCAGCGTGGACATTCGCGACACCGATTTGCATCGACGCGACTCCCTGATCGCCGCCGTGGATGCGTCTTGTAAGGCGATCGCCGCGAAACGTCGGGTCGCCATTCGAAAGGAATTAGTTAATGCGGACGCACCCGGGGATTGCACGGCTAATATTGTGGAAACGCTTTCTGAATCGTGCAGAAAACATGGAATGGCTTTTCTGACCATGGTTAGCCGGGCGTATCACGATTCGTTATTTATGTCGCGCATTGCTCCGGTTGGAATGTTGTTCATACCTTGCCGCAATGGTTACAGTCACCGGCCTGACGAATATGCTTCTCCTGAAGACATCGCACGGGGCACGCTGGTTCTCGCGGAGACTCTGCGGAGTCTGGCAGAATAATCGCAAACTTAGCGCTTGTCTTCGGCAAAAATCCACCAGCCGTCTACGTTTCCGAAAGCGAGACAACCGCGTTTTGCTCGGAGTACTCAAACTCCCTGGGACGCGCGAATTTTCGCGTATCGCGGTTTCAACACCGAGTAAATGAAGCGGCACCGCTGGTCATATGGCAAAAAAGCGCTTTTCATCGCATTGATCGTGATGATTTCAAAGTCATTTAAGGTCAGCCCGAAGGTTTTGGCTGCGGCCTCGAATTCCTTAGTCATGGTGGTGTCGCTCATCAGCCGGTTATCGGTATTCAAGGTCACGCGAAATTTTTCCTGGTAGAGAATCTTGAAGGGATGTTCAGCCAGAGAACGCGCCGCCCCGGTGTGTACATTGCTGATGAGGCAGATCTCCAGTGGAATTCGCTTGTCCAAAACATACTGCGCGAGGTCGCCGAGCTTGACGGCTTTTCCATCGGCCACGGCGATATCATCGATGAGCCTTGTTCCGTGTCCGATGCGATGAGCGCCGCAATATTGGATAGCCTGCCAGATGGATTCTTTTCCGAAGCCTTCGCCGGCGTGAATGGTGATGTTGAAATTCTGGCGCTGAATATAGTGAAAAGCATCTACGTGCTTCTTGGGAGGATATCCACCTTCCTCGCCAGCCAGATCGAATCCGACAACTCCGCGCTCGCGAAAATCGACCGCCAGTTCCGCCATTTCGAGCGAGACGTCCATATTGCGCATGGCGCAGATAATCAATCCAGACGCGATGCCAAAATCTTTTCGAGCGCGCTCCAAGCCTTTCAGCACCGCGGAAACAATTTGCTGGTGACTCAATCCTTTGCGGATATGAAATACGGGCGCAAAGCGCGTCTCGAAGTAAACAACCCCATCCTGGCTTAAATCTTCCGCTTGTTCGTACGCTACCCGTTCGAGCGCTTCTTCTGTTTGCATCACCGCGATGGTATGCGCGAAGCCTTCCAGATATTTAGGGAGGCTTCCCTGATTGGCGCCTTGAAAAAACCATTGCCCCAATTCTTCGGCATTTCCGTTCGGCAGTTCAAAGTAATTCACGTCTTTGGCGAGCTCGATGATCGTTCTAGGGCGCAGCACGCCATCGAGATGCTCGTGCAGCAAAACTTTTGGAAGACTTTTCAGGACTTCTCTATCCAACTTCATGCACAGCTCCAATTCCCCACTGGACGATCAGGTTTCATCAAAATAGCACATCGGCAGTTGCGTCCAAATCGCCAGAGCCGTATCGTAGCCGCCACCATTACGAATTGCAGTTCATGAACGCTAGACGAGGCGAATGGCTCAACCATCGCAGATTGCTCCCGACAGTTCCACCTACGGATTACGCCGCGAAGTACTTTCGCCGATGGAAACGCTCGCGCAATCCATTTCCACCATCGCGCCAACGACCACCCCGGTCGCGACAATCCCGCTGGTCTGCGCGCTGGCCGGAAACGGCACATGGCTGGCGTACGTGCTGGCCAGTCTGGCTATTTTGCTCGTCGCGGCGTGCATCTCAAAATTCGCGCGCTATTCAGCATCGCCCGGCTCGCTGTACACCTACACTGCAAGAATTATGCCGCCTGCGGTCGCCGCGGCATCCGCGTGGAGTCTGCTGCTCTCCTATATCGCTACCGGAGCGAGCGTAATTGGAGGCTTCTACCATTACGGAAATCTGTTGCTGCGCGATGCAACCGGCCACGCGACTTCTGCCGTTTTTCTGGCTCTGCTGGTCACCGCCTTCTCCATCTGGATCGCCTGGCGTGACGTGAAAATTTCCGCGCGCGTAATGTTGTGGATCGAAGCTATTTCCGTTTCGCTCATTCTCATCGTGGTCATACTAGTCCTCGTGCGCACAGGTTTTCATCTCGATAGAGAACAATTGCACCTTCGTGGAATGACTGGGAGCGGCTTGCGGTTGGGTCTGGTGCTGGCCTTATTCAGCTTTGTAGGATTCGAAAGCGCCACCACGCTCGGCTCCGAAGCGCGCAATCCTCTCAGGACTATTCCTCGCGCCGTAATCCAAAGCGCACTTCTTGCCGGAGCCATTTTTATTTTGTGCGCGTATACCGAAGTGTTGGGACTTCGCATCGCCGGACAAGACCTTGCGACAAATCAGGCGCCTATGCGCGTGTTGGCTGGAGTTGGCGGCGTTCCTGTTCTCGGACCGTTGATTGACATTGGGGCTTTAGTCAGCATGTTTGCTGGAACGCTAGCCTGCATCACCGCTGCGGCACGCGTGCTGCTGCTCATGTCGCACAATGGACTCGCGCATAACGGGCTGCGCGCAACACATCGCCGCAACGAAACCCCAGGCCGAGCGCTGCTCGTCACTGGAATTGCGGCTGTACTTCCCGTCGCGGTGCTCGCGGCACGCGGCGCCAGTGGACTAGATGTGTACGGATGGATGGGATCGCTTGCCACTTACGGTTTCATCGTCGCCTATGCGTTGGTGTGTCTCGCTCTGCCTGGTTACTTGCGCGCGCACGGGAAATACAGCACCGGCGCACATGTTCTTTCCTGGTTTGCGTGTATAGCCATGATCCTGGCATTGATCGGGAATATTTATCCCGTTCCGGAAGGTCCGTATGGCAAACTCCCATACATCTACTTGGGATATCTTCTCGCAGGGATGCTGTGGTTTTTCTTGCGACGAAGGGACAATAAGTTAGCTGTGGTGTAGGCGCAATCTGTTGCCACATGGGTCTGCCGCGGACCTTCTCCGATTAAAAATTACAATCGGCAGTAGCGAAAGTTTGCGTTTACCTTGTACGTCGAAATGAAATAGCTTCCTCGGAACCAGTTGAACAAGCACGCGGGGTCCGGCGGGAGCCATTCAAACTCCTTCAGAGAATATTGGCAGGTTCAGGAATGGGCTTGTCGCAGCGCGTGCATTGGCGTTTTTCGGTATGGCTCGGAGGCGTTAAGAAAATGCGTACAATCGCAAGTAAGTTTTCGTTTTCTCATTTATTGCCGGGTCTTTGTGCCTGTATAGCACTTCTTTTACCCTCAGCTACCTTCTCCCAGCAGACTCTCGGCGGAATCACTGGCACGGTAACCGACGCTTCGGGAGCCTCAATCGGGGATGCGCAGGTCACGCTCGTCGCCGAGGCGACCAAGCTAACGCGTTTGCAAACCACGAATACCAGCGGCAGCTACGATTTCGTCAGTCTGCCCATAGGCGCGTACTCGCTTACTTTTACACATGATGGATTCGAAACGCTGGTCGTTCCTTCTCTCGTGGTGCAAGCCGATAGAACCGCAACTCTGAACGCGAATCTAAAAGTGGGCGCGGTGGGCTCCACGGTGACCGTGGAAGCATCTCCGTTGTTGGATTCCCAGGACACCACCAACGGTTACATTCTCGAAAAGGATGAGATCTCTTCCGTTCCGCTGTCCACCGGCAGCTTCACCAGCCTCGCCATTCTTTCGCCAGGTGTGAACGCCGAACTTCCCAGCGGCACGGGGGCCAACAGCGGTCTGGGCAACCAACCCATCTGGGCCAACGGTCAACGTGACACCAGCAACAGTTTTCTGCTCAATGGGGTCGACGCCAGCAATCTCTTCAACGGTAAAAGCACCAGCCAGGTAGCTTCCGCGCGCGTAGTCAATAATACCGGCGTCAGCGGTGCCGCCAGCTCCAGCGCGGCGGTGATACAGAGCACCGCTTCTCCGTATCTCGCCATCGGTCAAGCGCTGCCGACACCCGCACCAGAGACCATTCAAGAATTGCGCGTCAACACCAGCATGTATGACGCGCAACAAGGTTCCACCAGTGGCGCGCATATCGATATGAGCACGGCGTCCGGCACGAATTCCGTGCATGGCAGCGCGTACATCCATCGCGGAACAGATTGGCTGAACGCCGCTCCGTTCTTTTTCAAGGCCGATCCCAATATTCCCGCCGACCAAAAAAATCCCGAACTCCATCGCTATACCGCCGGCGGCACGCTGGGCGGCCCGATCATCAAGGACAAACTGTTTTACTTTCTGAGTTACCAACACACCCACGTTTCCGATCAGGAGATCGGACTGTCCCGCATAACCGTTCCTTATTACCTCACTAACGATCGCAGTGCCGCTGCCTTGGCCAGCGTGGTGAACACGACTACGCCCACGACGGCTTGCCCGGCGCCTCCGTGCAACAATTTTCCGTCTACCGTCAATCCTGTTGTCGGCACTGCTCCCGGCGATATCAGTCCGGTGGCCTTCGCGCTCCTAAATTACAAATTACCCAACGGCCAGTACATGATCCCTTCCGCCGACGGGAATACCCCGACGGTGAATTTTCCGGAGAATGCCGTTGTTCCCGGAACCGCGTTTTTTACCACCGATCAAGCCGTCGCCGATGTCGATTGGAATGCCACCGCAAAAGATACGGTAGCCTTCAAATATTATTATCAGCATGATCCTACGGTCGCGCCTTACGCGTACTCCAGCGTGGCGGGATTTGCACAGCATCTCGACGCCGGCAGCCAGGTGCTGTCCATCAGCAATACGCAAACTTTGCGGCCCAATTTCAGCGTCACCGAAACTTTGGGTTTTGCTCGGGAAAAAGTTTATAGCACCGTCTCGCAGCCCTTCACTCCGTCGCAATTGGGCATAAATACCTTCGGCTCAAATTTCTTTCCGGGCATTACCATCGTGGATGATTTTGGCAACGCCGCACCCTACGACGTGGGTTGTCCCAACAGCAATCCAAACGTTGTTTCCACCTGCGCCTCTCCCACGCCGATCGCCAATGCCGCCCTTAACATCGGCGAAGGGGCCGCTTCCCAAGGCGCGTACACGGGGGTATTTCAGAATCGCATCATGCCCTCAGCCAACGCTATCTGGACTCACGGAAAACATACCATCACCTTCGGGGGAAGCTACGCGTACACGCAACTGAACACGCGTGACCGGCGCACCAATCAGGGAATCATTGGCAGCGCAGACTTCTCACAATTTCTCCAAGGCCTCGTCACGCCTTACACTTCCGACGGCTTCGTGACTACCTCATACCTGCAGGGCGACGCGAACCGCTACCTTCGCGCTCGGCAATCAGGTCTGTACTTACAGGATCGCTACCAGATTCGTCCGAATCTGAGCGTGACTCTCGGCGTTCGCTATGACTACAACGGCGGCTTCACCGAGAAATACGGCCGCATTTATAACTTCGAGCCGTCGCTGTATTCCTTCGATGAAGCTTCCGGCACGGTTACTTCCACCGGATTCGTAGTGGCGGGCAACAATTCCAAATTCCCTAGCAAGGGCGTAAGCAACAGCACGCTAACCGGCCGCCAGTGGGGGATCGCACCCCGTCTCGGCATCGCCTGGAGTCCGGGGATGTTTCATAACAAAATTGTCGTTCGAGCGGGTACCGGCCTTTATTACGACCGGGGAGAGCTTTTCACCTATTTGTCGCCGGGATTCGCGGCGGGAGTCATAACTGGAGGACCTTTCGGCGTCAATCAGGCCCCGCCCTTTGTGAATTCGCAAGTGTGTACTTCCACCATTAGCCCGTATCAGGGATTTATTCCCACTTGTGATCCCACATCGCCAACCGGAGGTTCGCTATCGGCTCCCTGGGGCAGCAGCTTGCAGCCGCCTCCGTCGGGGAATCCCGCGGACGTCATCAACTTTCTTCCATCCGTAGCCGCCATACAAAACGGCGCGCAGGTTTTCCCTTTTGCGGTTTACGATCGCAAAAATAAATTGCCTTACAGCATCAACAACACGCTGGACATACAGTGGCAGCCTCGCAACGATTTCCTGGTGCAGATCGGTTATGTTGGGAATCTCGGACGGCACCTGGTCATCCCCGTTCCTTTTAACCAAGCGCAAATTGCTTCGCCTTCGCATCCGATTCACGGCCAGGTTTACAGCTACGGTTATACCGTCGTGGATTCCACTTTCACTCCCATCGCGCTCCCGCCTGTCCCCGGTAGCACCACATCGCCCGGAAATTACATGACCAACTACGAAGGCGGCAACATCGACCTGCGCGTTCCTTACGTCGGCTATTCTTCGGAGTCCGAAAGCTACAAAGCCGCTGGCATTTCCGCGTATAACGCTCTGCAAACGCACGTGGAAAAACGCATGAGCCACGGTGTCCGCATGGGCTTCTCGTATACCTATTCGCACGCCACCGATGAACAGAGCGCTCTTGGCCTGTTTTATAACGGCAACAACCCGCTGAATTTGCGCGAGGCCTATGGTTCTTCTGATTTTGACCGCACGCATGTGTTCAATTTCAGTTTTGTGTTTGAAATTCCCAAGGTCGCGCGGGATTCTTCGCTGGTCGGCAAATTTACGAATGGCTGGGCGTTTGAAGGTATTGGCGTTTACCAGAGCGGCCAGCCCTTCAGCGTTATCGATTACAGCGGCGCGATCGGTAGCCTTTTCTATGGCGTTTCAGACGGAATAACAAATCCCATCGTGCCGCTTGCTCCTGGCTGCACTCCTCAGTCAGCGCTTACCGGAGCAATAGGCGTAAACGGCCCTGCACTCAAAGCTTCTTGTTTTACGATTCCGATTCTGCAACCGGGCGCGCTGAATGGCGCGATTCCCAGCAATGATCCTTACGAGACCACCTTCACCACCGGGCAGCGAAATATTTTTCGGCAATCCTGGCAGAAGCGCCTGGACGTTTCTCTGGTCAAAATGACCAAGCTGACCGAGCGCGCGTCCTTGCAATTTAGCTTTGACGTTTTCAACGTCACCAACACTCCGAGCTTCGACATCCCCATCGACGACGTCAACCAGAATCAGTACTACAACGGATTTCCGACGCAAGGCACCACACCATTGCCGTCCGGCTGCGGTACCGCCAACCAAACCAGCGGCTTTTATAATTGCCCCTTCGGGTTAGGCAGCGTCAACAAGACTATTGGCAGCGCGCGACAAATTCAGATGTCGCTCGCCGTAAAGTTCTGATCCACGGGTTGCTGCTCGCATGAAAGGAACAAAAATGGCGGTCTCTTCGATTCGCATTGGAGAACGCGGTTTTGCTTCAGAGTTGCTTCGTTGATTTTTTGGCGAGCGGTTTCATTCCTGCCCGATGTCTTCATTCCAAACCGCGGGATTCTCTGAAATATATTTCTGCAGCATGGAAAAGCACTCCTCCGATTCCAGATCGATCACCTGCACATCGAGCGACCGCAACCAATCGATTCCGCCCTGAAAAGTTCTACTCTCACCCACCACCACAGTTCCGAATCCAAATTGTCGAACAAGTCCGCTGCAATACCAGCACGGCGCCAGCGTCGTTACCATGATGAGCTTGCGGTAACTGACTTGCCGGCCGGCGTTGCGAAACGCGTCCGTTTCGCCGTGCATGGAAGGATCATTCTGCTGCACGCGCCGGTTATGCCCCTTGCCCATCACCTGGCCGTCTGCATCGAAAATCGCCGCACCGATCGGTATTCCACCTTCCTGTAACCCTTTCCGCGCCTCCTTCAGGGCGACCTCGAGCATCTCCGCATAGTCGAGTTGTGCGCTCATTCCGTCTCCGTGGATTGCTTAAATCCAATTTCGCGAAGCTCAACAACAGCTGCACTTCGTGTGCGTCTGGTGCTTTTTATAGGGACAGGCTAGGCTCGCAAAATCCAGTCGACTGTCTTGGACGCCAGCCGGTCGAGCGCTACCACCGACATCTCCAGGTGTTCTTCGCGGGTGTTCTCTATTTTATTGTGGCTGATCCCGCCAAGCGATTGCACAAACATCATCACCGCCGGGATGCCCGCGCGCGAAACCTCCGCGGCGTCGTGCAGCGGGCCCGAAGGCATGCGTTGGGATGTACCCGAGACTTCGCGAACAGCTTGCTCGCAAAGATCTAGCAGAGCAGGGTGGAATGGAACCGGCTCGATGCTCCAGATGCGCGACCACTCCACCGTGCATTTTTCCTCTTCGGCGAAACGCCGGCTGGCATCCTGAGCTTCTTGAAACATCTGCGCAAGAATGCGCGCATCGAGATCGCGTTGATCCAGCGTGGCTTCGCAGCGGCCTACCACTGCGGTCACTATTCCGGGAAATGTTTTGAGGCTCCCCATAGTGCAAACCGCGTCCGGATGCTTGCGCGCGATGTTGCGAATTTCCAGTGCGAGTTTGGCGGTGGCTGCGAGCGCGTCGCGGCGCGCGTTCATCGGCGTCGAGCCAGAGTGAGCCTCTTGTCCGTGAAAAGTTATGCTGTGACGTTCCACTCCCTTGGTGCCGAGAACAACTCCTAGCGGAAGACCGAGTTGCTCAAGGACCGGCCCTTGTTCTATGTGCAGCTCGAGATACGCGGCGGCATTCTGGCGTTCCTTTCCCGCGTCGGGGAAGCGATCCATTTCCACGCCGCAACGGCGCAGCGCATCTTCCATTTTTATTCCGTCGCGGTCGGTGCGAACGCGATCCGCCGTAATGCAATGCGTGCCCGCAAACGCTGACGATCCCAACAGGCTGCGTCCGAAGCGCGCGCCTTCTTCATCAGCCCAGTCGACCAGCCGTATGGTCACCGGCGGCCGGCCGTTGAATTCCGAGGCGAAGCGGCGAAGCACTTCGAGCGCGGCAAGAACATTGAGAGAGCCGTCGAGCCACCCGCCATTGGGCACGGAATCGAGGTGGCCACCGAGAATCAGCGATTTTTTCGACTCGCCCGCTAATATCGCCCAATTATTTCCCGCTGCGTCGTAATGATGTTCAACCGGAAGCTCAGCAAGTTTTTGCGCAAACCACTCGCGTGCGCGTAGCCACGTATCCGTCCACGCCATCCGTTGCGCGCCATTTTCATCGCCGGTCAACGAGCGCAGTTCCTTTAATTCGTCGACGGTGCGTTTGGGATCAAGAGGCATGGTGTGCTCGCTCAAAAATACGCGGGCTCGCGCTTTAGCAAACGCCCGCGGCCGCGTTCGCCCACAAATTCTCCATCGCGTACCTGCACCTTGCCGCGCACGGTAACCACCGAAGGCCGCCCTTCGATGGCCATTCCTTCGAACCCGTTGTAGTCATTATTGACGTGCTGCGTTTTGGCGCTGACGATTCCGCGATAGTCGGTGTCGAAGACCACCAGATCGGCGTCGCTTCCCACTTCGATCGTGCCTTTGCGTGGAAAAAGCCCAAAAAGTTTTGCCGCGCGCGTGCTGGCGATGTTTACGAAACGATCCAGATCAATGCGCCCTTTCTGCACACCAAAAGAGTAGAGAAGATTGACGCGGTCTTCGATCCCCGGAATGCCGTTGGGAATATTTGTGAACGCATCCGCACCCAGGAGTTTCTGTTCGGTGTCGAATGGACAATGGTCCGTGCCTACGGTGTCCACGAGCCCACGTGAGAGCGCACCCCAAAGAACATCCTGATTGTGTTTGGCGCGCAGCGGCGGAGACATCACATGTTTCATGCCTTCGACGCCAGGACGCTCGGCGAACGATTTATCTAGCAGCAGATGCGGAAGAACCGCTTCGACGCTAAGGCGCACACCGCGTTCCTTGGCGGCCAGAGCGGCATTGAAAGCTCTTTCACAGGACAGGTGAACGACGTAACCGGTGGCGCCAGTATTTTCAAGAAAAGTTGCAAACCGCCCAGTGCCTTCGGCTTCAACCGACTCCGGGCGGCTCGGCTCGTGCCACTCCGGCCCGGTGTTGCCTTCGGCAATAAGCTGCGCCTGAAGCCGCGCGACCAGCTCAGCGTTTTCGCAGTGCGCAGTGACGATCACGCCGAGTTTCTTCGCGAGCGTCAGTGTCTGATACATTTCGCCGTCATCGACGCCAAAGAAATTTTTATACGCGAGAAAAATTTTAAACGAAGCCGTCCCGTCAGCGACGATTTCGCGAAGCTGCGATTCCGTTTCTTCCACGAATTTCGTCACCGACATGTGCAACGCGTAATCGCAAGCACTTTTCCCGTCGGCCTTGGATTTCCAGAGTTCATAGCCGGCCAAGGCGTCGTCGGTGCGGTTCGGGCAACACATTTCGATATAGGTAGTCGTGCCGCCGATCAGTGCCGCAACGCTGGCCGTTTCATGCGTGTCTTTGGCAAAAGTAGCCATGAAGGGGAGATAGATATGAACGTGCGGATCGATGAAGCCGGGAAAAACAAATTTGCCGGTGGCGTCGATGATTTCCGTGCCGGGCGGTACTTCAAGATTTTTGCCGATCCGCGTGACCGTTTCGTTTCCGGCGTAAACATCGCCTTTTACACGGGAGCCGACAGTAACAATCTCCCCATTTCGGATCAGCAGGCCCATCGCTTACTCCTTCCGCAATTTTAGTGGATGCGGATGCCCATTTTTTGGCGATAGCGCTCCATCTGATCCCAATCTTCCGCGACTTCAGGTTGCTTCGCGGTCAATTCATCCCAGGTGACGGAGGGTTGTTCGGGCGCCACTTCCACCATCTGGATGCAATTTTCCACCGGGCAAATATTGAAACACAGGCGGCAGCCCACGCAATCATGTTCGCGAACAACAACACTGGGCCGCGTCGAGACCGCGTCGATTCTGCCGTTAGACGATGGATCATAAGCAGCCGGAGCAGTTACGCGTCCGTGTTTATCGACGAGGTCGATGCACTGATGCGCTGCGTCATTACACGCCACGTAGCACAAGTCGCAGCGAATGCACTTCTGCTGATCTATGCGCGCCACCGCTTTGAAAGAAAGATCAAAATCCTTAAAGTCCGAGACCTGCCTCAAACTCTGGCCGATCACGTCAGGAATCGTCGCGAACTCTTTGGCATCCATCCAGTTGGACAATCCGTCACACAAATCTTCGATGATGCGAAAGCCGTAGTGCATCACCGCAGTACAGACCTGCAAGCTACTTGCGCCGAGAAGTAAAAATTCAGCGGCATCCCTCCATGTAGAAATTCCCCCCATCCCAGAAATCGGCAGGCCGGATCCATGCACAACGGAATCGCGACCCAGCGCCGCAAGCATATTCAGCGCGATCGGTTTAACTGCCGGCCCGGCATAACCGCCGTGGCCTCCTCTACCAGCGATGCTCGGCGTGATATCCAACGTCTCCAAATCCACGCCCATAATCGAGTTGATGGTGTTGATCAAAGAAATGGCGTTGGCCTTGGCAGCAACCGCGGCGCGCGCGGGCATGACGATGTCAGAAATATTTGGAGTCAGCTTTACGATCACTGGAATTTTCGCGACGTCCATCACCCAACCGGTAATTTCTTCGCAATATTCCGGCACTTGACCAACAGCGCTGCCCATCCCGCGTTCGCTCATCCCGTGCGGGCAGCCATAGTTCAACTCGATGCCGTCAGCGCCGGTATCCTGAATGCGGCGAATCACGTCATGCCAGGCCGTGGGCTTGGATTCCACCATCGCGGAAACGATCACCGCGCGATCTGGCCAGGCGCGTTTTACCTCCGCAATTTCCCGAAGATTCACTTCCATCGGTCGATCGGAAATAAGTTCTACGTTATTAATGGCCAGCATTTTTTCAGTGCCGTAGCGCCAGCTTCCATAGCGGTTGGACACGTTCAACACTGGTGCGCCAATAGTTTTCCACACCGCGCCACCCCAGCCCGCTTCGAACGCGCGATGAATCTGCGCTCCGGAATTGGTCGGAGGCGCGGAGGCCAGCCAGAATGGATTAGGCGAACGAATCCCGGCAAAGTTGGTTCTGAGGTCAGCCATGATTTATCAACCTTTTGTAGATCGAACGAGCGGCAAGCTTACCATCCTGCACCGCCATCACCGTGGAAGCTGACCCGCGCGCTCGAATGCAATCGCCTCCAGCAAAAATCCCCGGAGAACTAGCTTCAAAATTGAGATCGACCGCGATAAAGCCCCGCTTCGTTTTCAGATCGAGCTGCGAGGCCAGTGACAATTTGTTTTGGCCGATGGCTTTTACGATCTGGTCGGCGGGCAAGAGCACATTAGAACCGGGAATCTCTTTGGGAGCAGCACGCCCGGACGCGTCCGCCTCGCCCAGAGCGATGCGAACACATTCGAGGCCTTTTACCACGCCATTTTCGTGATGAACTTTGACAGGTTGGGATAGAAACGAAACGGTGACTCCTTCGAGTTTTATGAAAGCATATTCGTGCGGGTACGCGGTCATTTCTTTTTCAGTCCGGCGATAGAGCATGGTGACGCGTTGGGCGCCCAGGCGGTGGGCAACGGTGGCGCAGTCAATGGCAGTGTTACCGGCACCGATGACGATTACATCGCGGCCCACATGTAGCTGCGCGGGCTGGAGTTTGCTGTGTTCGATGTATTCAAGCCCATCGCGTATGTACTCTTCTCCCGGAATTCCAAGTTGTGGGGAATTGCCGAGACCTATGCCAATGAACACGGCATCAAAATCCTTCTGCAAGGCGGCGACAGTGGGATCGACGCCCACTTCTTTGCCAACGTCGAGCTTGGCACCGAGACGCTGAATCATGGCCACTTCAGCTAGGGCAATTTCCACCGGTTCTCGCAACACGATGATGCCGTAAGTGGAGAGGCCACCGGCCAGCTCACGTTTTTCGTACAGCGTCACCGAAACCCCCAGCTTGGCGAGTTCGCCGGCGCAAGATAAACCCGCTGGTCCAGCGCCAACGACAGCTACTTTTTTGCTGATAGGTTTTGCAGCGCGAAATACGTCAATTTTCCGCCCATATACATAATCCATCGCGTGCCGCTGGAGCCGCCCGATGGCGATGGGTTTGTGCTCCGAGCCGAGCACGCAAGCGCCTTCGCACAATTCTTGAACCGGGCACACGCGCGCGCAGGTGGCCCCAAGCAAATTGGACTGCAAAATAGCGCGTGCGGAACCCAATAAATTTCCGGTGGAAATTTTCTTGATGAACTTGGGAATGTCGATATGTGTGGGACACGCGTGCGTACACGGTGCGTCGAAGCACATCAAGCAGCGCGCCGATTCCGTGACCGCTTCTTGCTCGCTGAGGGGAGGAAGTAGTTCTTGAAGTGCGGAACCGGCTACAGTCGCTGAGGGAATTTCGCTCAACAAGCCTCCAGAGGACATTCATACCATACATGCGGCGGGCGAAAGGAGAGAACTATTTACGCCAAGAACAGCTCAAGCGGGATTAAAATCTTGCACAATTGATGCAGTCATTGCGCGCTGTGTCGCTTCGTTTCCGGCTTTTGCATTTGCAATCCAGCCTTGGCAAGCATCGGTGCAATCTCTGGATTCGACATGAACCACTTCCAAATTAGCCCAGTCCGGTAGTTCTCTATCATGACGGTAATCGGAGCCTGGTTCAGTCCCATGTAAATCGGTGACACCCAATGCTGGTGCGCATCAAACGCATCTCGCGGTCCGTAAATCCCCCAGAGCCAGCTGCCTTCATCGCGATAAAAGTGTTTCAAAGCGGCCATCGACGCTTCCGGAGTGTACGGAAACGAAGACAATGCCCCGGTCGGCGTCATGATTCCACGATCATCGTGTTCATTCGGCGCACTGGGATTGTAGCCCTCCGGACCATCGCTCGCCGTCAGTCCCCATGACTCCGCCGAATATCCCTCGAAATGTTTTGGGTTGGCGATGCAGTACGCCCGATTAATCCGAGCGGTATTGCGGTTATTTTCGAAATAATTGGTGAAGCGGTCGATAGCGGCATGCGGATCAAACCCCATGTAAGAATAGTGCGTAAAAAAAAGCGGCCCGCCGCTGTCCCATCCTACGTCCAACTTGATTCCGAAATAAGTTTTCCCATTGGTGTAGCGAGGTCCCGGACGCGGCTCATCGATATTTGAACCGATGGCTGCATGTTTTTGGTTCGCCCAGCCGGTGTAATACAACTCGGGAGAAACGGCGTGCGTGGGCGAAGCCATCGCCAGCAAATAGACAATCATCGCTTCATTAAAACCCGTCAGCCGGTTGCTGATGTGCCACGCAAAGTCCGCCGACCAGTGCCAAAACAGCGCTTCCCCCTGAGAGCTTTTCTTATACCAATCCCACTCGACTCCCTCCCACAATTTCGTGATCCGCGAAAAAAGCTCCGCTCCCTTCGAATCGTTCTCGCCCGCGTGGCCATCCGTTTCGTGCCCGTGATGATTAGCAAAATACTGACGCGCAGTCAGTAATCCTTCCATCAGGAACGCGGTCTCGACCAAGTCCCCGCCGTCATCGACCATGTCAAAAACCGGCAACGTCCGGCCGGTGTGACCGTCCATAAAATGAGACCAAACGCCGTGATAGCGCGGCGCCTTCTCAAGGAAGGTGACAATCTTCAGCAATCGTTCGAGGCCTTGCTTACGCGAAATGAATCCGCGCTCCACTCCCACGATCAACGCCATAATTCCAAATCCACTGGCGCCGGTAGCAACCATGCGGTCATCACCCGGAATATTTTCGAGCGAAGTGCCCGAATCCGGATGCGCGCTTTCCCAATAATAGAGAAACGCTTCTTCCTGCAGCATGGTCAACAGTTCATCGTCCGTAAACGGCCGGTCCGCCGCGCGCGTGGCAGCGCTGACCACCTCAGACGCGGCTGACTCGCGATAACGGACGTTCGAGGCCGTGACACGGTAATAAAACGTTTTCCCTCCGAGTCCGACAAAATCCGTATAACGCGTAATTCCTCGCACTTGCATGCCAATCGGCCTAAAGTTTTTCCCATCCTCGGAACGATAGATAATGTAGCGTTCGAACCCGGCCTCTGATGCCAAGTCCGCACCGGCGGCAGCGCCAGATTTCGTACCATTGGCCGCGCCCTCGGAGGCGGAATCAGGTACCTGCCAATGCAGAGTGATGTGCCGCTCGTAGCCCTTTGCGGAAAGATCTAGCGGTGCCGGAAGGGCCGAACTGGATTCTAATCGTCTTGCACCATTCTCACTTGCCGCGGCAGGCGGCCAAGACGTGGCTGCTTCCTTCGAATCAATGCGAATCTCGTCGATGACCAGTGTATGTTTTGCGCCATCGGCGATATTTTGCGAAAAAACAATAATTCTTAAGTTTTGCGCGGAAAAATCGTGGATGGAAGCCGTCACAAATCTCGATAGCGGAATCCTCACCTGCACCCAGCGCCCCACGGGCAAGTCTCCGGCGAATTCTCCCAGTGACAACGGGCTTGAGAAGTTTCTGCCCGCATCTTCCAACCGAACCAGCGGGAGATCGGCCGCAGCAATCCCTTGCTGCGAGTAACACCAGAAATAAAGTGTGTCGCCCTGGAACTGGACCAGGCGGTTACGGAAATTAACCACCCGAATCTCGGCGTCCCATCCTCCGTTAACAGCCGATTGCCATGACAACTGCAGCGCGTTCGGCGGGGTGATGAAGATTTTCGCGTTGACCGGCAGGTGGCCGTGAACCAATTCCAGTGTGCTGGGCGCTGACGGTTTGCCAGAACTGTAAAAGTAGGCGTCCGGCATTGCGCTGTTGTCAAAGAAGGAGTGCTGATAGTACTGCGTATCGGCAAGCAGTGCCGGGGCGGCAAAAAGCAACACGGCGAACGACCCTGCCAAAATCAATGCCCTCATTCTCAAAGACTTAACGACTTGCGGCGCCACCGGATCCCCCATTTCGCAAAACCGTCCTGTTGTCCGCCAGTTGCATTTGGCTCGTGGCCGAAGAAGAAATATGCACGAGACCCGGCAGCCAGCCCCCGAGATCGACCAGGACCAATGTTAGGCATAGCAATATCAGTATTATCATTTATTGACGCCGAAAAAACCGATGCCTATACTGCTAAATAATAGAAGTTAGGCAGTTTACTTGTCGAGGGCGTTGTAAATTCTGACTAGGAGTACCACATGCCCTTTGGCAAGTTTATTCTTCGCATTGCGTTCGTTCTCGCCTGCTTAACCGTTTTAGCCGCCGGAACCCACGCTCAGTATCGCGCCGGTATCCAAGGGACCGTCCTGGATTCCCAAGGAAACACGATAGAAGGCGCGACCGTAACCTTAACAAATCAAGAAACGGCCAAGGTCACCCAAGCCGCGACCAATTCCTCAGGCGTATACAACTTCTTGGGCCTGCCACCAGGCCGCTACCGGTTGGACATCGAAATGACCGGTTTTAAGAAAAAGACTCTCGAGAACGTCACCGTCGAAGGCGAACAGACTCAGAGTGTCAATGTCGCGCTCGATTTGGGCGACGTAAGTCAGACCGTTACGGTTACTGGCGACTCCGCCCCCGCGATCGACACCGAGACTGGCAACATAAGCGGCACGTTAAACAGCAATGAAATCCAGAATTTACCTTCGTTGGGTCGCGATCCTTTTCAACTCTTGCGTTTAGCCCCAGGCGTTTTTGGGGATGCCGAACACAGCGCCAGCGGCGGCTCCCAGAATACCCCGGGGAGTCAGGGACCAGGCGGCCCTACCGGCACCGGCAGCGTCTTCCAAACCGAAAACCAAGTGCAAGTAAATGCCAATGGCCAGCGAAACACCGCAAACAGCTTTCAAGTCGACGGCGTCTCGGTTAACAGCCTGGATTGGGGCGGCGCCGCGGTCATCACGCCAAACGAAGAATCCATCAAGGAAGTGCGCGTCACGGCCAACTCCTATGACGCGCAATTCGGGCGCACCAGCGGCGCACAAGTTGAAGTGGTATCGCAGAATGGGACCGACCAGTATCACGGCAGCCTCTTCCTCAAAATCGATCGCCCGGGTCTAAATGCCCGCCAAAGGCCTTTCGGGCTAGGTAAAGGCAGTGAACAGCGTGACACCAACCGCTTTAATCAATATGGGGGAAGCGTGGGCGGTCCCATTATCAAACATCATCTGTTCGCCTTCTTCTCCTACGAAACGCTTAGAAACGCCTCTGTATCCACCAATAACACGTGGGCCGAGACGCCCCAATTTTTGAAGCAAGCGCCCACTGGCACCATCGCCAATTCGCTTTTGACCTTCCCCGGCGAAGGCACTGCTATTAGCTCGATCATTCCCAGAACTTGCGAGCAGGCCGGTTTCGCGACTGGCGTCAATTGTAATCCGGTCGGTGCGAATGGTTCTCAAGGCTTAGACATCGGATCGCCAATTATCGGCGCCGTGGGCACTCACGATCCAACTTTTGGTCAAGCTGCCACCCCGTTTGGTATTGGCGGCGGCCTGGACGGCATACCGGATATAGCCTTCGTGCAAACCACAAATCCCAACCAAACTACCTCAACCCAATATAACGGCCGAGTCGATTTCCAAGTGACTCAAAAGGATTTAATTACCTTCAGCTTGTACTACGTGCCGAATGATGCGACGTTTTACAACGGCAATGCACGTGCGGCGAACCTTTGGCACTCGGATCGTCTCAACGAGAGCGCCGCTCTGCTCTGGCAGCACACCTTTACCCCCACGCTCATTAACGAAGCCCGTTTTAACGTGTCTCGTTGGTATTTCAATGAACTAACCAGCAACCCCCAGGAACCATTCGGGTTGCCCCAGGATGTTCTCAACAACTCCCTCGGCAACATAAATGGATTCACATTCATCTTTGGGGCCAATGGTCCAGGCATTCTCTACAAGACCGACTACAACATTCGCGACACCGCCACCAAGGTTTTGGGTAACCAGACTCTAAAATTCGGTGTCGACATTTTTCGCGATCAGAACACCCAGGTCAACGCGGGAGGAGCGCTTCCTCAATATTTCTTCAACAATCTTTGGGATTTTGCCAATGATGCGCCCACACAGGAAAATGCAAACTTTAACCCCTTGACTGGCGCCCTGACTCAAACCAGGCATTACTTCCGCGCCAACAGTTATGCCGTCTTCTTCCAGGATGATTGGAAGGTCAAACCCAATCTGACTATTAATCTCGGCTTACGTTGGGAGTACTTCGGCCCATTATACGAAAAACATAACAATATCGACGTTGCCGTGCCTGGTACTGGAGTCGACACGCTCACGGGTACAGCGGTACGGATAGGAGGCGATCTCTACAATGCCAGCTATCACAACGTGGGTCCCCAGATCGGCTTTGCCTGGAGCCCTCACTCGTTACCGTTACTGCAGCAGGATTTTAATAATCATCTGGTGATCCGCGGCGGATTCGGTATCGGTTACAGCCGCGAAGAACAGGCCCTCCTGGTAAATGTGGGCACTAACCCGCCTCAGGTCGCCGGTGACAATCTGTTTGGCTCGAACATTATCTATGCCCCGTCGAGCGACCCGCACAACTTCAATGGCTTCCCGAACAATCCGAACACCATCGTAGCCATCAATCCGGCCACTAACCTCCCTGCCAGCGGCGCGCCTGTAAGCTTGGTGGGCTTCGACACCAATGTACCTACTCCCGTCACCTATCGTTACTCGCTGGGAACTCAATACGACATGGGTCACGACTGGGTGGTCTCCGTTGGCTACCAGGGCAGCTTGAGCCGCCACTACACTCGTAACCAAAATCTCAACCTTGTTTATTCTGCGAACCTGAACCCTCAAATTCAAAATTTTCAGCGTTTCACCAATGACGCCAACGGCTCTTACAATGCTCTGCTCACCGAGGTTCAGCATAAGTTTTCACACACCTTTCAGATTGATGCGCAATACGTGTTTGCCAAAGCGGAAGATAATTATTCCGGAGACTTCCATGGCGATTTCGACCCAGGAAACAATCCATTCAATCGCCAAGCTGACTTCGCTCCCGCCGACTACGACGTGAGGCACAATTTCAAGCTATATGGAATCTGGACTCCGCGCCTTTTCCGGGGGGACAACAACTGGCTTGAAAAAGTTGTCGGTGGCTGGACGATTACTGGCATCATCAACGCCCACACTGGCTTCCCGTGGACGCCCTTCTATAACGTTCAGGTGCAAGGCGCGCCGAACGCTTGTAGCCTGGTTTACGCAAATAGCAATTATTGCACCGTGCGGCCAGGCGCTTACCTCGGAGGTGCGGGTAAGAATTTCAGCAACTCGGGATTTGAACCCACTACAACAAACTTCCCAGCTAGCTCGCTTTCCTACTTCGCGCCTCCAACTTTTACGAATGTTGACGTTCCTCCGCCGACGCCAGGTGTGGCTCGCAATTCTTTCCGCGGGCCCCGTTACTCATCCGTCGATGCCACCTTCGGGAAAGCGTTCGGATTCCCTCACATGCCTGTTTTGGGCGAAAACGCCAAACTCGATTTGCGCGTTAACTTTTACAATCTATTCAACCAACTTAACTTCATCCCACTCGGCCCGCAGAACATAGGCACCATCCAGCTGACACCTGGTCCAGGCGGCACAGTTACCTCCGAAACAGTGACTGGGGCAAACGGCAGCTTCGCGTCAGGTACGAATAACGGTGCCCTCGGCGGGCGCGTCATTGAGGCTCAGATTCGCTTTAGCTTCTAACCTCAGCGCGTCGTAGCTAGTTGAACCCTCGTATTTTGTCGAGGAATGAAGAGCGGCCGGGATAGAAAAATCCAGCCGCTCTTTTTTGTGCACGCAAGTTGGTATAGCGCTAAATGGAAAGAGGCTGTCGGTATTTTTATTTTTTATTTGGCGAGTTTAGATCGCGCGACAAGATCAACTTCAAAGTTACTTTGTCCGAAGCGCTCGTTAATCCAAAACCGATTCCTGCTTCAATGTTCATATATTTGGTCGTGTGGTCCACTACTCCATATATCTGCTGGGATTGCTGGCTGGGCGGAAGGAAATGGCGCAATAAGCCGAAGTCGGCGTACTCCTCGGCCGCCAGCGTCCACTTCGAAGAGAAGTTATACGCCACGCGGGTGGCCGGGGCGAAGTCCAGCCCCTTAAACCCGCCGGTGTAGGAGTTATCGAGAATGGGATTCACGATGATGTCGACCGGATGCAAGTGGACGCCGATGATCGGCCGGATCTCCGAAGTGTAGTGCCGGGCATCCCAATGTTTGGCGTTGTAACTGAATTCGAAATTCATCCCGTAAAAAAAGGTGCGTTCTGCCGCGTGCGGCCGGACGAATAGCAGACGTACTTTGCCGCCGTTTATGCTCGCTCCACGGTTTTTGGAGATGCTGTACAAAGGAAGATAAAGACCCGCCTCGAACCAATCGGTCACCCCGTACGCCCATTCCGGTACGCCATTGAGAGATTTGTCGGGTATCAGGCCGCTCGGGAACGCGGGGTACTTCAAACCATCAGGAGTAAAGTTGTTGTGCAGCGTGAGATTGAAAACCCCACGCTCAGCAATGCCTGCGTCGTACACCTGGATCTCGTCAGTTTGCGCCAAGCCGATTGCGGGTAGCGTAAGCATCGCGATGGTCGTGAGCAAGACCACACGCGTATTCAATCGTTCACAAATTTTCATCTTGCCTCTAGCTCAGGCGGCAACACAGCGCTGCCCGCCGAATTCACCGCCAAGGCAAAGGTCGAAAACCTGTGCCGACCGGTTCCGTGCCAGTGTTTCTGCCAAGGATTATCTCAAAGAGAACGGCCTTCAGCATTCGCCGCTGGGATGAACTGCCGTTCCAGATTCCTGTGTTGGAACACTTTGGGTACTCGGGACTTGATAGGGTATCGTTCCACCCAGATTCGCTACACAGCTCTGGATAATCTGCGCAACCGCGGGAAGCGTGGAGGGCAAATTCGGAATCGACTGATCAGGACTCTTGAAGTTAACCGCGCTGGTTAAATCTCCTACCGTCGCACGCCGCCACGCGCTCAAATTTGGCACTTCAGCGCCGAACAGAGTTTCGAGAAATCGCAACACGGAAGTATGGTCAAACAGGCCAGAGGATACGAAGCCGCCGCGACTGAACGGCGAGATGATCAGCATGGGAACGCGGAAGCCCAAGCCAATCGGACCAGTAATCGCTGGAGTGCCGGCTACGGTAGGGTCCGGCACCGCGGGCGCCGTCACATATTCTCCGGGCGTCCCGGGAGGGGCGGTAACAGGAGGAAGGTGATCGAAAAATCCACCATTCTCATCAAAGTTAACCAACAAAATTGTCTTTGCCCACAGCGTAGGATTCACGGTCAAGGCACTCACGATGAGCGAAAGAATGTTCTCGCCAAAGATGGAAGGTGAAGGCGGATGGTCGGAGGTTATGACCGATCCGATCAACCAGGAAACCTGCGGCAAATTTCCAGACACCACGTCGGAGAGAAAGTCCACCGGGAATTGTGGTCCGAACGCATTTTGATGCAGCACCGAGGAAGGGTCCTGAAAATTTTTGAAGTAGGACAGTACATTGTCGGAGAGAATTCCGCCGAGAATGGTTTCATCCGGCGAAGAATAAACCTTCCAGGAAATTCCACGGGCCTGCAGCTGTTCGGGCATGGTCGTATACGTCAGACGGCCGTAAAATGCCGAGCGATTGGTCACGATCGATTGCAATACCGGCCCGCCGTTTTTTCCATCCGGGTCAAGCGAGGCCGCCATTGTGTATAGGCGGTTGGGATCGGTGGGACCCATCACCGAACAAAAATAGTTGTCGCAAATCGTGAAAGCATCCGCCAGTGCGTAGTAGTACGGTATGTCCGCGCGAGTGTAGTAACCCATGCTTAAGACGGCGTCATTCGCATTGATCGGAAGCCGCGAGGTCACGAATCCATTCATTGCGCCATTGTTCCAGCTCTGATGCTGCGGCACCCAGTCGTGAGAGATATCGTGCGTGCACGCCGCATTTGTCGTGGAGGTATCAAGGTGGAACGGTAGAAGTACGCCCATTGGCGACGCCGTTGTATTTGCCGGATCGGGCTGCTGGAATGCCATGCTCTGATCGGAAAATCCGCGAACTCCGCGGTAGCTCCCAAAGTAGTGATCGAAAGAGCGATTTTCCTGAGTCAGAATCACCACATGTTGTATGTCTGTCAATTTAGAGCAAGAGGCGGGAGTTGGATTCGGCGAAGAAATCATAGAACCCCCGACACATCCGTGCAAACCCAGAGACGCCAGTTCCGCCACAGTGCCCGCCACACCCAGCTTCAGCAATTGTCTTCGAGTAAGATTCTGCATAGGCACCTACTTAGATGCGGCCTACGCAGCGAAAGTAGGGTTTACAGGTATGCTCCAGCGCCTGAATGTTTACGGCCATAATGAAAGGCTTATATTCCATCGCTCACGCTCTCTCACACTTGGGGGTCTCAGCCAATAGCGAAACCAGAATTCTTGATAAAGGAAAACTTCCGGGGAACTTTGGAGGGGCCCTAAATTATGCTACGGGCGGTAGCTGCGGTTGAGGTGGAATTCGTGATGCGCGATGAGTGGTAAAGCGTGCGTGATCGGGGCAGGCCCGAACGGCTTGGCAGCCGCCATCGTTCTGGGTCAGGCTGGGCTACACGTGGATGTGCTGGAAGCGCAGGCCCAGCCCGGCGGAGCTGCGCGCACGATGGAGTTAACTCTTCCCGGTTTCATGCACGACTTTGGATCAGCCGTGTACCCTCTTGGCGCGGGCTCCCCATTTTTTTCGTCATTGCCGCTGAGCAACCACGGCCTGGAGTGGATTCACTCGCCCGCTGCGTTGGCGCATCCTCTGGATGACGGCACCGCCGTGATGTTGGAGCGTAACCTGGATCAAACCAGCGACTCTCTTGGCATCGACGGCAAAGCGTGGGATCAGTTGATGCGGCCGTTCGTCAAGCATTGGAAAGAATTTGCTCCTCAGATACTAGGTCCGGTTTCGTTCCTCCCCAGCAATCCATTGCTGATGGCGCGATTCGGAACGCTGGCAGTGCAGTCGGCCCACTCTGTAGCTCGCCGATTCCGTGACCAAAGAACACGCGCGCTGTTCGCGGGCCTGGCCGCTCATTCTTTTCTCAGTTTGGACGAACCCTTGAGCGCAGCGTTTGGAATTCTGATGGCCGTGCCAGCCCACGCCGTTGGATGGCCGATTCCTCGAGGCGGCGCGCAATCCATCACCAACTCGCTATGCGCAGTTCTCGCGAACTTATCAAGCAAGGTCAGCGTTTCATCGCCAGTCCAGAATTTGGCAGCATTGGAGAATTATGACCTAACCCTTTGTGATCTGAGCCCGCGGCAACTGCTCAAGATCGGCGGACACAGATTATCTAGTAGCTACAAGCGGCAACTGGGGAACTACCGTTACGGAGCCGCGGTCTTCAAAGTGGACTACGCGCTGAGCGCTCCCGTCCCGTGGAAAGCTGCGGATTGCTCGCGAGCGGCCACGGTACACCTCGGCGGGAGCTTTGAGCAGATTGCTGAATCGGAAAAGGCCGTCCGAAGCGGACAGCACGCCGATCAGCCCTTTGTTCTATTAGTTCAACCAAGTCTGTTCGATAACTCCCGTGCTCCCGCAGGTAAACACACTGCGTGGGCTTATTGTCACGTGCCGAATGGTTCGAGAGTAGACATGCTTCAGAAACTGGAGGATCAGATTGAGAGGTTCGCTCCCGGGTTCCGAGACTGCGTTCTGGCGCGGCGGGTCTTTTCCCCCGCAGACCTCGAAACCATGGACGCTAATCTCGTGGGCGGCGATATCGGAGGCGGCATCATGGACCTTCGCAACTTTCTGTTCCGGCCGACGCGCCGACACTACGCCACTTCAGCCCGCGACGTTTATATTTGCTCGTCATCCACTCCTCCAGGCGGCGGGGTGCATGGCATGTGCGGTTATCACGCGGCGAAAATGGCCTTGACGAGGATGAAGCACAAATTAGTGCGATTTAGTTGAGCGGTGAAAGGGTCGCCGACTTCACTCGCGCGGCTGCACGTTGGGCAGTTCGACCGCGCGGATATTGCCATCGGTATCACGTTCGATTGTCGGTGCATAAAGTCCCAGGAATTGCCGTCGCCACCACAGACCCTGCGCGCGTTTCTCAGCCATGGTGGTAAACCAATATTGCCAAAGCACAGCGCGTACTTGACGCGGCGGTTTCTCTGGGAACGGATTTTTCTTAAAAAGATTGAGCACGTCGCTGTCGTTCGAAAGCAAACGAACTTCCGTCCTTGGTACGATGGGATATTCTCGCCATGAGCCCAGTGAAGCAAACCACAAATTCCAATCGAATCGTGGCTGATAGGGCGCATAAATCCCCGGCGGCTTATTAAGGTCCTGAGGTTTATAGCGGAACGAGTAAGCCACCCAGGTCTTCCCATCCTCAGAACCCTGGAATTCAATTTCGTATCGCCCGCGCGTCATGACGGCAAAAAGTCCGTATCGATTGGCGATGCGAAAGGGCTCAAGCGCCACTGCAGGCGAGGTCGGCAGAGGTAGTGGGGAGACCATCCAGATCAGTTCCGCCACGGTCGCATAAAAAATCCAGGCAAGTACAACGGCGGCCAAAGCTAGCTTCGCGACCTTAAGCTGATGGCGGAAGCCTCCGGAAGTTTCCGTTTGGATCTGCTCGGGTGTAGCATCCCGTGCAAAAGATCGCTTCCATCCCTGCGGTAAAAATCGCAGCAAAAATTCATCATCCAGCAGCAAAACTCCCAACGCCAGCACCAGGTAATTCAAAAAAGTGTAATTGGCGGTGAAAATAACGCCCAGTTCCCAAGGAGTCACAATAAAGAAACACACTATGCGCCAGCGCCGCGGCAAAAATAGCATCCACACCAAAACCCACTCGAGCGCGAGCGTGGCGAAAGCTGTGGAAGCATGGAACCAGTGCGGCAAATGCTCCATGTACCAGCCGATCCATGTCGGCAGCGGACCGTTCTGATAATATTCGTCCATCGCCGTAAAGTGCCGCCATTGCGGATCTCCACTCACAATCTTCGCGATGCCGGATTCGAAGTAGATGCGAAACCATTCCCATTGCAGCAGGAACAGACTCGCGCGCGATGGTGGCGACGTCCTCCCGAAACCAGGACGCATTCCGGGAGGAGCAAAGAAAAGTGCAATGAAGCCCGCTTCCAACAGCATTCCGTCCGATTGATAACCTGAAAAATCCTGCGCCGCGCTCACAAAAGACAGGAAGCACACAAAGCAAATCGCCAGCGTCCCGCGCGGCCACAAATTCAGCACCAACAGCAATGAAGCTCCCATGCCGGCCCAGCACAAAACCATTAGGATATGCGCGCCGCTCGAAAACCACAGCACGGTAGGCGCAAACCATATCCCCCGTACGTGCCCGAAGGTGTGTGCTACTGCTTGCAGATATTCATTTGCGGGAAGAATTCCATTTGGGCCGATGAGCCCACGGATTTGAAACGCGAGGGAGAAGAACGCAGAAAAATAAATGCAGGCTAACGCCCGCAAAAAGAGCCATCGCGGAATCAGGCGGTTAGTAGCGCCACGCTCTGCGTCGAATAACCATCGAGTGGCGGACGAGAGCCATTCCATGATCATCGGCAATTATATGATACGAACGAGTAGGAATCTGAGAGGCAGCGGCGGCTGAATTTTCTCGGCTCGTCCTGCTACATCACTGTTTATTGGGAGCTTCGATCTGGGACTTGGTGATCCTGCCGGAGACTTGCGCGGGGCTTGGGAGATCCGAGCGATCCCATCCGCCGCCCAGTGCTTGGATCAATTGTACGGAGGCGGTCATCGCTTGGGTGCGAAGCGAAGCCAGATTTTGCTGGTTGGAAAGTAGCGTGGTTTGCGCTACCAAGACATTTAGATACGTATCGACGCCGGTATAATAGCGCGCATTCGCCAACTCCAGAAAGCGCTCCGCGGATTTCACGGCTTCCTGCTGCAGCTCGATTTGCTGGGACAAAATGCGCACCCCGGCCAGAAAGTCTTCGACCTGCTGAAATGCCGTCAGCACCGTCTGCCGGTAGCCGGCCACATTCGCGTTGTAAGTAGCTTCAAACTGCAGCACTGTGGCGCGCCGCAGTCCTGCATCAAAAATAGTTTCCGACACCGAAGCACCTACGGACCAGAAGCGGCTCGAATACGAAAGAAGATTTGTTATCGTAGAACTCTCAAAGCCTCCGCTCGCGCTAAGCGTCAAATTTGGATAGTACGCTGCCACCGCGACACCGATCTGCGCATTGGCTGCGGCCATGCTCCGCTCGGAAGCTGCAATGTCCGGTCTGCGTTCCAGAAGTTGCGATGGCACTCCGATGGGAATCGCAGGAGGTGCGTGGTCCAGCGGCTTAACGGGCAGAGAAAAACTGGAGGCCGGGGTTCCAATCAACAGTGCGATAGCGTGTTCGAACTGCGCGCGTGCTATACCTAGATTTGCACCCGCGGATTCGGCGCTTTGTAGGGCATTCTCAGCTTGGACCAGCGAAATTTCATTATCAATTCCAGTTTCAAACCGCGCGCGGGTCAGCTCAACTGATTTCTTATCCGCTTCAATAGTTTCATCGAAGATTTTGCGCAAGGCGTCCTGGCCGCGCAGTTCGAACAAAAAAATCGCCAGGCTGGCTTGCTCGATCAGCCGCTCGTTTTCCAGGTCAGCGGCGCTCAATTGGGCATTGTATTGAGCAGCGTGAATCTGGCTGCGAATTCTGCCCCACAGATCAGGCGCCCAGGAAACGTCGGCGGGAAGCGAAAAAAGAGACGATTGCCGGCCCGCCGTCGTTGTGACCGTGCTGCCAGTTCCCGTTCCAGTGGTCGGCGTGGAATTTCCCAGATTGCCAGAGGATTGTGAACGCGAAATGGAAGGAGTCGTTCCTATCGTGGGGTAAAGTTGCGAATGCGCCTGTGCAACCAGCGCGCGAGCGGCCATGAAATTCTCGAAAAATTGCTTGATGTTTTGATTGTTGATGTTCAGTTGGTCTTCCAGCGAATTCAGCTCGGGATCGTTGTAAATTCCCCACCACTTCCCGCGAAGCATCGTGTCCTGTGGTTCGGCCACCTTCCACGGGCCCGAATCCTGAACCTGCGTAGGCGATTCTTTGTAAGACGGCGGAGGCGGCTGAGGAGTCGCGTCTGGCCGGTGATATCTTGGACCCACCATGCACCCGGCAAGACAGAGCGCCGCCGTTGCAGGAAGGAGTAAGACTCTCAGACGAATGTTTTTCCTATGCATAGCTTTTCAAACTAATCCGCCGCGGAAGGCGCCGGGCTTGCCGGATTAAATGTGTCGCGCGGTTTTCCTAACATCCGAAGCCGCAGCCGGTCGAGCGTGAGATACACCACCGGCGTGGTGTACAGCGTGAGCAGTTGACTTACGATCAATCCTCCCACAATGGTGATGCCCAGCGGACGTCGCAGCTCCGAACCTGTGCCAGTGCCAAACGCCAACGGCAAGGCCCCGAAGAGCGCGGCCATAGTAGTCATGAGGATGGGACGGAAACGCAGCATGCATGCTTCGAAAATTGAGTCTTCCGTGCTCTTGCCGCCTTCGCGTTCTTCTTGCAGCGCGAAGTCGATCATCATGATGGCATTTTTCTTGACGATGCCGATGAGCAACACGATGCCAATGATAGAAATCACGTTGAGGTCCTGCTTGAACAGCATGAGCGCGAGCATGGCGCCCACGCTGGCCGAAGGCAGAGTGGAAATAATGGTGAGCGGATGAACCAGACTCTCATACAAAATGCCAAGCACGATGTACACCGCGAGGAGCGCCGTTAAAACCAGGATAGGTTCCGAGCTCAACGATTGTTGATAGGCCTGTAATGTGCCCGCATAAAAACCACGAAGCGTACTCGGCGCACCGATGCGCTGCTTCATCTGGTCAATGGCCAGTGTAGCGTCGCTCAAGGAAACACCGGGCGAAAGATTGAATGACACCGTAACGGATGGAAACAGGCCGGTGTGATTCAGAGCCAGCGGCGTGGTATTGGCTTGGCTGTTGGTCATGGTGAGAAGTGGCACGTCGCCGGTTGCGGTAGGATTAGTTTTCGACGCTTGGTGAAAGTAAATATTCTTGAGGCCATCGGGAGTTTGTGAAAACTCCGGAGCGACTTCCAGGACCACATAATATTGGTTCAATTGAGTATAGATGATGGAAACTTCGGATTGCCCGAACGCGCTGTAAATCCCTGAGTCAAGGGATTGCGCTGTTTGCCCCAACTTCGCAGCGGTCACGCGATCGTAATTCAAACGGATATCCAATCCTCCGTTTTGTTGATCGGAGTTAACATCCTGCAAGCCCGGCAGCTTTTTCATCTCCGCGAAAACTTTTGGTCCCCAGGTAGCCAGATCGGAAACCGTGTCGGATTGAATGGTGTATTGATACAGCGCCGCGCTGCCGCGCCCACCGATGCGTAGATCCTGCGACGGCTGCAAGAAAGCGGAAGCCACCGGCAGCCGGTTTAGTTGCGGACGGATGCGTCCAATAATCTCCGCAGCGCTAATCTTCCTTTGGTTCAGCGGCTTAAGGGCAACGAAAAGATTTCCCGTGTTGGTGGCCCCACCGCCCCCGGTGAAGGCGATCACATTCTCGACCGCGGGATCTTTTTTGATCACCGCTTCAATCTTCTGGATGGCATCGTTCATGGCCGGGAACGAAGAATCTTGCGGTCCCTGCACGGAGCCGCCCATCGCGCCTGTATCCTGTTGCGGAAAGAACCCCTTGGGAATTTTCATGACCAGCGCGACGTTCAAAGCGATCGTCAAGAAAAGAACTGTGAGAGTAAGAAATGAATTGTCCAGGACCCAGTGCAGGCTCCCGCGATACCACGACAACATGCGCTCAAAAAATCTCTCCATAACCATGTACACGCGGCCGTGTTTCTTCGTGTGCTCGTCCCGCAGCAGGTAGGCGCACATCATCGGAGTGGTGCTCAGCGAGATGACCATCGAAACGAGAATGGCCGTGGACAGCGTGATGGCAAACTCACGAAATAAGCGCCCTACAATTCCACCCATCAGCAAGAGTGGAATGAAAACAGCAATCAGCGAAATACTGATGGAAAAAACGGTAAATCCAATTTCCTTCGCTCCTTTGAGCGCGGCGGCGAAGGGCTCCATGCCCGCTTCCAGATGCCGCGTGATGTTCTCCATGACCACAATGGCGTCGTCCACCACGAATCCCGTGGAAATAGTCAGCGCCATCAGTGACAGATTGTCGATACTGTAGCCGCACAGATACATCACCGAAAAAGTTCCCGCCAACGAAACAGGAACGGCAACAGCCGGAATCAGCGTGGCGCGCCCATTCCGCAAAAAAATGAAAACAACCACGATCACCAGCACGATGGAGAGTCCCAGGGTCCGCTCTACGTCGCTTACCGACGCGCGAATCGTAGTCGTGCGATCGAGAACAATAGTGGTGTCAATTCCTTGTGGAATCGAAGCTTTTATCGAAGGCAGCTCGGCGCGAATGCGATCCACAGTGTCAATAATATTGGCACCTGGCTGGCGGAAGATGATGAGCATCACCGCGCGTTTGCCATTCAAATAACCCGCAGCGCGCACGTTTTGTACCGAATCGATTACGTTCGCGACATCAGATAGCTGAACCGCCGCTCCGTTTTTATAGCCAACGATAAGTGGCTTGTAGTCTTCCGCGTGGGATATCTGATCGTTTGCGAGAATGTCAGCGCTGGTGGCGCCATTGGTAATTTGCCCTTTGGCGAGATGGGAGTTTTGCAAACGTAACACCGATTGCAAGTCGGTCATGGTCAGCCCGTAGCCCGCCAACTTCGTGGGGTTTACTTCCACGCGCACGGAAGGCAGCGCACCGCCACCCACGTTCACCTGACCTACACCCTGGATTTGCGAGAGTTTTTGTTGAATGACCGTTGACGCTTCGTCGTACAACTTGTCCGGCCCATACTTATCTGAAGTGAGCCCGGCAATCATGATGGGCGCATCCGCGGGATTGACTTTTCGGTAGGTGGGATTCGCTGGGAGGTTCGCAGGCAGATAAGTCCGCGCGGAATTGATGGCCGCCTCAACGTCTCGAGCTGCACCATCAATATTGCGGCTGAGATCGAATTGAATAGTGACGTTAGTTGTTCCCAAACCGCTCGTGGAAGTCATCTCCGAAACGCCCGCGATATGCCCGAACTGCCGCTCCAGAGGAGTGGCGACCGAAGAGGCCATGATCTCCGCGCTAGCTCCCGGCAAGCTGGAGTTGACCGAGATGGTTGGAAAATCCACCTGCGGCAACGGGGAAACAGGCAGCACTTTGAAAGCGATCGCTCCGGCGATGGCGATGCCAATGGTCAGCAGCGTTGTCGCAACCGGCCGGTAAATGAATGGAGCGGATACGTTCATGGGCGCTCCGCGGCTTGCGGCCGCGCACCCGGCCCCCAGGCTGGCGATTTTCGTGAAAAGCGCTGCGCGATGCGATCGAAAAAGACGTAAATCACGGGCGTGGTGTAAAGCGTGAGCACTTGGCTCACGAGCAGTCCGCCGACCATCGCGATTCCCAGCGGCCGTCGCAACTCCGAACCAATGCCCGAGCCAAACGCCAGCGGCAGGCCGCCCAGAAGCGCGGCCATGGTAGTCATCATGATGGGCCGGAAACGAAGCAGGCTCGCCTCGTAAATGGCATCCGTGGAATTTTTTCCCTGGTTGCGCTCCGCATCGAGCGCAAAATCAACCATCATAATTCCGTTTTTCTTGACGATACCGATCAGCAGCACCAATCCGATGATGGCCACCACGCTAAGATCCTGGCGAAAGATAATAAGCGCAAGAAAAGCGCCAACCCCAGCGGAGGGCAGCGTGGAAAGAATCGTTACAGGGTGGATGAAGCTCTCGTACAACACCCCAAGCACGATGTACACGGTCACCAGCGCCGCAAGAATCAGCAATGGCATGTTCGAGAGCGAATTACGAAAGGATGCTGCAGTGCCCTGAAAATCGGCCTGCAAGCTGGCCGGCATATGCATATCTTGTTGAACTTTGGTGATCGCCGAAATGGCCCCGCCGAGTGCGGCGTTGGGCGCAAGATTAAAAGAAACGGTGATCGCCGGAAACTGCCCTTGGTGATTGATCGACAAGGGTTCGGTCATCAATTCAAAATGCGAAAATGCGCTGAGCGGCACAGCGTTGCTTTTTGTGGAGCTGGTGACTGCCGCTGAATTAGTGATTCTGTTGGATGTGCTATTTGATGTCCCAGATGTGAGGGCATTCATTGGCGGAGTCAACGTACTGGCCGTCGGATTGTACAGAGTACTGGTAGTCAGGGCATTCGAACCGGCCGAAGTCGAACCATTTCCAGTGGAACTTGCCGCCGCTCCCGTAGTGCCTGCCGCAGCATTCGCCTGAATATACAATTTGTTTAGCTTATCCGGATCGTTTTGAAATTGCGGCTCAGACTCCAGAATGACGTGATATTGATTCAACTGCGTGTACATGGTGTTGATCTGCCGCTGTCCGAACGCGTCGTACAGCGTGTTGTCGATGGTCGTCGGCGCGATTCCAAGACGCGAAGCCGTCGCTCGATCGATTACCAGCTGGACCGCAAGCCCACCTGGTTGCTGATCGGTGGCCACATCTTCCAAATCTTTCAAATTTTTTAGTTTGGTTACGAACTGATTGGTCCAGTCATTCAGTTCGTTGGGATCGGGATCCTCTAGCGTGTATTGATATTGGGTGCGGCTGACGCGGTCGTCGACGGTAATATTTTGCACCGGCTGCATGAACAGCTGAATGCCTTGCACATCAGCAAGCTTGGTCTGCAGCCTCCGGATAACATCGGAGGCGTTCAGATCCCGCTGGTTAAGTGGCTTCAGATTAATCGATAGCCTTCCGCTGTTCGTGGTGATATTGGTGCCGTCGGCGCCAATGAACGACGACAGGCTCCCCACCGCGGGATCGGCAAGAATAACGTCAGCGATTTCCTTCTGCTTTTCCGCCATGGCTTTGGGCCCAATCGTCGGCGGCGCTTGCGAAATTCCCTGAATAATTCCGGTATCCTGCACCGGAAAAAACCCTTTGGGAATGACGATGTAAAGGAAAATGGTGAGTATCAGGGTTGCCAGTGCCACCAGCAGCGTAATAGTTTGGTGCCCCAGAACAAACTTCAAGGTCCGGCCGTAAAAGGCGATCATGCTTTCGAACATGTATTCCGATTTCTGATAAAACCATCCCTGCTTTTCCTTCGGGTTGTGCTTCAGGATGCGTGAAGCCATCATCGGCGTGAGCGTCAAAGAAACCACCGCGGAGACCACGATGGTGACTGCCAGAGTCACCGCGAATTCCCGGAACAGCCGCCCCACAACATCTCCCATGAAAAGCAGCGGAATCAACACCGCGATCAACGAAACCGTCAGAGATAAAATCGTGAAGCCAATCTGCTCGGCCCCTTTTAACGCCGCCTGCATGGGAGGTTCGCCTGCTTCGATGTATCGCGAAATGTTTTCGACCATGACGATGGCGTCGTCCACAACGAATCCCGTCGAAATGGTCAGCGCCATCAGCGACAAGTTGTCCAGGCTGTAACCCAACGCGTACATCGCCGCAAACGTGCCTACCAGCGACAGCGGTACCGCCACACTCGGAATGATCGTCGCGTACAGGTTCCGCAAAAACAGAAACATCACCATAACGACCAGCGCGATCGTCAGCATCAATTCAAACTCCACATCCGACACCGAGGCCTGGATCGGTGTCGTCAGGTCCGTGAGCGTAGTGACATCGATTCCTATCGGGAGATTCGCTTCCAGTTGCGGCAGCAGCGCCTTTATCCGCTTCACCACGCTGATGGTGTTTGCACCCGGCTGCCGCTGTACGTTCACAATGACCGCCGGTGTCTTGTTCATCCACGCAGCCTGATTCGTGTTCTCCACCCCGTCTACGATATTGGCTACGTCGGTGAGCATCACCGGCGCTCCATTGCGGTACGCCACCACTACCTTCCGGTAATCCATACTGGTGACCAATTGATCGTTGGCGTCGATCTGGTAGTCCTGACGCGCGCCATCAAAGTTCCCTTTCGCGGCATTGACGCTCGATTGCGTAACCGCCGTGCGCAAATCTTCCATATTAATTCCATAGGAAGAGAGCGCTGCCGGATTCGCTTGAATACGTACCGCAGGCTTCTGACCACCGCTGATGGTTACCAGTCCAACGCCGCTCAGTTGCGAAATCTTGGGAGCGAACCTCGTATCTACCAGGTCTTCCACCTGCGAAAGGGGAATGGAATTCGACGTAGCCGCCAGGGTCAGCACTGGAGCGTCCGCCGGATTTGTCTTGCTGTAAATCGGCGGCGAAGGAAGGTTCGCGGGCAAAAAGTTTTGCGAAGCATTGATTGCGGACTGCACTTCTTCTTCGGCGACATCAATATTCACACTCAGCGTGAATTGCAGCACGATGACGGAGGTGCCGCCGGAGCTGCTGGAAGTCATCTGACTAAGTCCCTGAAGCTGGCCAAACTGCCGCTCTAACGGTGCGGTCACCGTCGTGGCCACCACATCGGGACTCGCGCCCGGATAAAAGGTGAGTACTTGAATAGTGGGATAGTCGACTTCAGGCAGCGCGGAAACCGGCAGCTGCGTGTAACTCACAATGCCCACCAGTAATATGGCGGCCATTAGCAGCGCCGTGGCAACCGGCCTCAAAATGAACGGACGTGACGGACTCAATGAGGCTTGCTCCCCTGACTGTTGGTGTTTCCCGGAGTGGAGGCATTCGCTGGAGTCGCGGCGTTTCCGGGACCGCTCGAATTTGCTGGACTATTGACATTCCCGGGAGTGTTGGGGTGTATGCCCCCAGGGCCACTCCCTCGTGTTCCGGGGCCACCTGGGGCGTTGCCTGGAGCGGGTGGATTTGCGGAGATGACAACTTTGGAGTTGTCCTGCAACTTATCAAAGCTGCTGTTGGCCAGCACATCTCCGGGAGACACGCCAGTGACTTGCGTAGTTCCTCCGTCCGTCACACCCGGTTTAATGGTGCGCATATGCGCGGTGTTGTCCTGCAGAACATAAACAAATGCAGTCTGCCCGTTATGTTGGATTGCCGAGCCGGGGATTAGGGTGGCGTCGTGGAGCGTATTTACCAGCAGCCGAATATTTACAAACTGGTTTGGAAATAGCGCAGCGTCTTTGTTCTCGAACGAAGCGCGCGCTTTCACCGTGCCGGTCGTCGTGTCGATCTGGTTGTCCAGCGTCAGCAGTTTTCCGCTAGCTATTTTCTGTTGCCCGCCACGGTCAAATGCATCCACAGTGAGTATCGCTTTGTTGCGCAATCGATCCTGCACTGGCCCAAGGCTATCTTCCGGAATAGTGAAAATTACAGTGATAGGCGACATTTGCGTAATGACCACCAGCGTCGTAGTTCCCGACGACTGCACCACGTTTCCCGGATCGACCAGCCGCAAACCAACCTTGCCAGTGATGGGCGCCACGATATGGCAATAGTTCACCTGGACCTGATCGAACTGCACCGTCCCCTCATCAAGCTTCACTGTGCCCTGATTCTGCAGCACGATTTTCTCTTGATCATCCAGCTGTTGCTTTGGTATGGCTCTGCGATCCCAGGCTTCGTGGTAGCGCTGCAGGTCCATCTTGGCCATCGCCAAAACATTTTCGTCCCGCTCCAGCGTGCCCTGTGCCTGCATCAACGTGGCCCGGTACGGGCGGGAATCAATGTCAATCAGTGGGTCACCTTTATGTACGATTTGCCCCTCTTTGTAGTGCACCGCAGTAACAATTCCATTCACCTGGCTGGTGATCGAAGAGGTATACACAGGTGTGACCGTGCCGATGGCGTCCAGGTATACGCCGATGTCGCCCTTCTGCGCGGTTACGGTCGTGACCGTAACCGGCCCGCCGCCTCCTCTGGGTGCTTTGGCCGTGGTTGCCTCCTGGTGACGCAATACCAGCCAGAAGCCCACCCCGAAGACCAGCAGGATGACGACCCACATGAGGACGCGCACGGCGGTGCTTCGCCGGGGCGGCGCCGCTTCCGTCGGCGGGGGTAATTGATGTTCGGGCCCGATAGCTGAATGCTCATTTTGATCAACAGGCAAAGTGGTTCCTCATCCTCACATTAGTCGGGACCGGGAACAGAGAGTCCTTATTTATGGACGAATAGTAACCCGTGTTTGGATACAACCGGGCCTAATATTGGGTGCGGCTTTTTCCGTTGGGTAATGTCCTTCTCGTAGGGTAGCAGGGGGCTCGCTACTTACCACGAAACAAAAAGGCAAGGTCAACAATAAGAATGATTACGACCGCCAGCTCCAGAACGAAGCTGCGGGTTTGATTGAACTGGTCCACCATAAATCTGTACAGCTCACCGGCGGTACGCAGTTTCTGATCCACCAGTCCGCGATAATCGGGCACGCCAACCTTGGCGGCAATCAAGTTATAAAGCCGCGCATAGAACATATCGCTCAAAAACTTCACCGCGTTATCAACCTTCTCCGTCAATTCCATAACATCCAGGCGGATGGTGTTCAGCCGCGCCGCTTCACGGGAGAGCCGCCAGGCGGTAAGCAAGCCGCCTTGTCGCTCGAGCGAACGATACACCCCGTCAAGCAAGCCAGTGAGCAACGTGTCGTAGTAACGAAACTCCAACAGCTGGGTATTGGCATATTCGAGCAGTTGTATGGTTGTCGCGGCTACTTCCGAGCTTCCGTAGACTAGAGCGCCACCCCAACCCACCACCAGCAAATCCGTGTGAGAGTAGGAGATGCTCGACTGCAAAACTTCCTGCCGCTCCGCGTCGGATAACAATGCCGATTCCCCTCGAACCAGTTGGGCTATCTCTGGCCCGTGCGATGCCAGCAATTCTTCGGACGCCAGGCTGTGCCCATCGGCTCCCCGTATTTCACGGAGTTGTATGACGTAATAGTCCTCCTTGAGCCAAGTATCGTAGGGTTTGACTAGCGCAGGGGTAGCGTGTTTCAAAGCAGTGCGAAGTAATTCCGTGGCCCGGCTTTCGAGTTCCGTCGCGCCGATCCATTGACTGGATTGCTGAACCAGAGCACCCCAGTCGCACTCGAACGGTAACTCCAGCTCAATGCTGACCACTCCGTAGTCGTAATAATTGGTTTTTCCCTCGATGTGTTCACCGGCCTTCAACACCATCGGATGGATGGCCTCGACCACCGGCGATCTCTCAAAGTGCAAATAGTGCGGAATCGGAGGAGTCAACCCGATCGAGGGCTGCACACCGCCTGGTTCCAGCAGGGGTCGCAGTACATCCAGGCGTATTGCCTCGGCAACCTCATAGAGAAACAAAATGCGGAACTCGCCCTTCAAGAACTCTGGCCCTCCCGGGCTACATCTACATTACCCGCCAGCAGCTAAACATGCGAATGGCAAAGGAATAGACGGTCGTAAGCATTAATCGGAATTTTAAGCCCACGAACAGAGCAGGCGCCTCAAGGGGAATTTCAAAGTTCAAAAATACCACGGGCAGCCCGTCAAGGCTGCCCGTAGTGTTTCGACCATGTTTAGGCGGCGAAGAGGCTTTAGTGCCGGTCGTCCCCATGTTCGTGACGCCAATTCCAATAAGCATCCTGGTCCTTGCGGTTCAGCTTTGAGTAATCGCGATACTCTCTATGATTTTCAGTGAAATATTGATGGTAGTAGCGATCCTCATTGCTATCCCAGTTGTGATAATCCTTGTGAGCGCGGTCGTACACCCGTTTTTGATGCTCATCACGATGTTCGTCACGGTGTTCATCCTGCGACGCTGCCCTGGTGACTATCGCGGCGGGTGCGCTTAGTGCAGCAGTCAGGAACAGAAAAGTAATGTATCGGTATCCGGCTTTCATAATCCCTCCTTGAGTACAATTTCAATCCAATTGATTTGTGGACGCGACCAATAAAAGTATGACCCGCTCTCATAGCTTGTTCAACGCCAGAAACCACCTAATTTATCTCTAAGGTATTTCACGTATAGCTTTTGTGACACGGATGAGGGCTAACTTCGGCTTTAAAACAGCGAGACGTTCAAGATTTTCCCGCGCTAACGAATGACGTAACTGAGGGCTTCTGCAACTAACATCCGACTAAGGAGCTTGGCCAGAACCTTGTTTGCATCCGGTCGGCTTCGCGAGGATGTCCGAGTTTTAGTTGATTGCAGCGACTCTCGATGTTCGGCACTGTAAGTCTACCTACAACCAAGTTCAAGCGACTTCTACTGCCCGGACCTCCTTCTGCTGAATGCGCGACGGATTCAG
>Ga0185299_10000955_pt1 | contig 65746 bp, 55 predicted proteins | sample PaiPotPPA55metaG_FD_128002 | JGI IMG/M metagenome (GOLD analysis project Ga0185299, IMG submission 128002) | Iron sulfur acid spring bacterial and archeal communities from Banff, Canada, to study Microbial Dark Matter (Phase II) - Paint Pots PPA... ... | reverse complement strand
GATCTTTGGGGCAGGCTCAGGGCTTCCTGGCCTAAGGGGCGTACGGCCTCTCCGCCGAAACGTAACCCTATCGTTACGTCTCACTTCGCAAGATACAAGGGGCGGCATATACCAGCCCAATATTGGGATCACGCTCTGCATCAAGGGTGGAAGCGACATATCTCGGCTGCACGGTGTGCCACCCTTCCGGAAGCCAGAAAAGAAATCGCATAAACACGAAATAGAACTGGATGGCTCTCACCGAGCGCGAAGCGCAGATCGTGCCCCTTTAGCGCCGCCGATCCGGACAGAACCGCGCCTTTCAGTTCAATGCCCGAGGTTCGACGTGATCGGGGAGCCGGTGGCAAGCGACGCCGGATAGGGGAAGTAGAGCTCGTTGCCGTCCGGGTCCGCGATGACCATGAGCCGGTAGCCCCATTGCCCGTCCTTCACCTCCACGCCGCGCCCTTCCAACTCCGCGCGCAAAGCCTCCAGCACGCCGGCATCGAGCGAGATGAACATCAGTCCCTTGCCCGCTTTATCAGGCCATTGAGAAGAGAGGATAAGTTCGCAACCCTGCCGCTCGACTTGCGCGACGTACGCTTTCCCCTCCTCCTCGTATCGCCACGCCTGCGTGAACCCGAGCTGCTTCCCATAAAAATCGACAGCCCTGTCGATATCCGCTACGAACAACACAGGCCTCGCGAACCATTCATCGCTCATGACGTTCTGTTCTCCGTTTGCTGTCTAAGGATAGCTTCGCGAAATTCATCCGCGCAAACATCCATTGCGACTGCGGCCAATGCCCTAAAGCAAGTATCACCCCGAACTTGTCATCTCGACCGTAGGCGGCGTTCTTTGCCGCCGCAGCGGAGAGACCTGCATGTTGCAGAGCGTGATGCGAATGTTTGTGGCGCGCTTTGCGTCAAGACCTGCAGCTTGTTCGCATAAACGATAATTCCTGTGCAGATACGTGCTCCATGTTTCAATTCTGAGCTTTAGCGTCGCGGGACGGAGGGAGCCGTAGCCTTTAGGCTACGGAACAAGGCCACGCAAGAATCGGGCTTTAGCCCCGGGCCTCTTGCCCGCACCATGCAAACCATTTGCTGTGGCATGAACCGGAAGATCCCCACTCCAGAGGCGGTGACGAAACCCCATGCTCGGACTCAGTTCATCGCGGATGCAACTTCGGGTTTGCCCGTCACTCTGGAGTTGTTATGGCTTCCTACAATGCGACTTCCCGGTATTCATAGGCCTTTGCAGGCTAAAGAACCTGCTCAAGCATCAGTTACGCTACATTGAATCAATGGCATACACCCGCACAGCCACTAAGGAATCCACGCAATTTCGTGCAGGTTGGAGCTGGCCTGTCTTCGGCGTCTTGCTGATTCTGCAGCTCTGGGCGGCCCACGCCTTCGCCTTCTTCGCACATGAGTATGCTCATTCGTTTACTGCCTGGCTAATGGGTTGGAAGTCGAATCCGCTAGCGCTCTATTACGCTCACCCGACGCTTGTTGTGTTCTTAGCGCAACTCGGGATCAATCAGGATGTGAACGAGGTACCTATTTTCGCCAGTGGTCACGGACACGCTGCGGCGATCATCGCGGCGGCAGGCATGGTCATAGGCAATGGCCTCATCAGCTTTTCGCTCAGCCGTTTTGGCTATGCGGTGGCCGAGCGCCGGAACCACAAGGGTTGGGCCATGTTCTTCTACTGGACCACGGTCGCAAGCCTGGGAAATTTCATCGACTATGTGCCAGTCCGTACATTCACAAGCGAAGGAGACATGGGATCCATCCAGCGCGGGTTTGATTGGTCCCCCTGGACTGTGTTGTTGGTGCTGGGCCTTCCGACGGCGATTCTGCTGATCTACTTTCTGCTGCGTATCGAACCGGATACGATGTCGCGGCTCTTTCCAAAGGATGGGCGCAAACGAACTCTGATGGTGCTAGTTACCGCCGGAGTGCTCTTTGGTTTCTACGGAGCGGCTGGATTGCTTGAGGGCGGCCCAATCTCGCACCAGATTTCACGAGTTTCCGTATACGTTGTACTTCCGCTTTTCGCTGCAGCGTCGTGGCTTCTCGTGCAGCGGCGCTCTGCGAAGTAGATTAGCTGTTTAGTCCTCACAACGTATGGTCCGCCGCGCGACTGCAAGGGTTAGTTTGGTCGAGAGACAAGTCTGCGCAAATGTATTCGGCCTTTGAGTGGAGATCGTCTCTCCTGGCCAGGATGAGATGCGCGCGTGTCTGTCCTTATAAACGCGAACGCGCTTCTCGTCACTTGACTCGGTTTGTCGTCCACTCGGAAGCTGCGCTGATAAGGATCGTCATCCCATCAAAGAGTTTCCCAACGGTATCTTCAGCCGGGCCGTAAAGACCAGGCCAACGACTCGTACAGCTTGAGCGTAGTCGAAGGGCCGGAGCAAAGGCCCTGAGCGAAGCCGAAGGCGACGAAACGATACTCCCCCATCCACACGATCCCCCAAGCTAAACTCATCTTTGGCCGATCAATGCCCTTGCCCACCCCAACCTCAACGATCCTCGACGCTCTAACGGCTGGCGATCTCATCGTCACCCCGACCGAAGCCGCCTCGCGCGGCCTGCGCCGAGCCTTTGACGCGAGCCAGCGGCAACGCGGCCTGCAGGCCTGGGAACCCGCACACGTCCTCTCCTGGGCTCAGTGGCTCGACTCCCTCTGGAGCGAGCTGATCGTCACCGGCGCCGACACTCGTCTTCTATTGAACGAAGCCCAGGAGCATGACCTGTGGCGAGCGGTGGTCTCAGGCACTCGCGAAGGCGACGAAACCACCCTCGGCTCGGCAGACTCTCTAGCCGACATGGCCCGCCATGCCTGGAACCTCGCCAATGCCTATGGTGCCATACCGCGCCTGCGAGCCTTCGCAGCCACCCACGACGCCCGCACCTTTGCAGGCTGGGCGGAGACCTTCGAGCGCGGATGCGCACAGCGCGACTACCTCTCGCGCGCCGCCTTGGAAACCACCCTGCGACAACACATCGAGACCGGAAATCTCGCATCTCCGGCACACGTTATGCTGGCAGGCTTTGGAGATTGGGTTCCGGCACAGACGGAGTTGCTCGAGGCCATGCGCTCCGCCGGCTCAAACCTCGTGCAACAGGCCCTGGAGACTCAACCCCAGCCCGATGCGCTACGAGCGATCGTCCCCGCAGATAACGAACAGGACGAGATGCTCGCCATCGCTCGCTGGGTTCGCAGTTTTGTCGAACAACGGCAGGCTACAGGCCAGAGCGCACGTGTCGGCGTCCTGCTGCCAGACGTCGAAGCAGATCGGCCTGCGCTAGAGGCCGTCTTTCGCGAAGTCCTCGCACCGGAGCTTCAGCAGATCGGCGCCGATCTCTCATCGACACCCTATGAGTTCGCAGGCGGCAAGCCATTGTCTTCCCTGCCGATGATCGCTGCAGTCCTCGATCTCGCACGCTGGATACAAACCCCTCTGGAACTAGGCAAGGTGAGCGCGCTGCTGCTCTCACCCTATCTCGGATCGCTCGAAGGACTGAGCCAAAGCGCACAGTTCGACGCCTACCACCTGCGCCAGGCCAAACTGTTGCGTCCCGAGATCGACCTTCCCTCGCTCCTCTATCTGGCACAGCGATCGAACTATGGCGCCGCGCCGCTTGCCTGGCTGCTGCCCCTAAGCGCGTTCCTCAAGAAGAATGAAATCCGCAGCACCTCGCGCAGCTTTGCCGATTGGGCCGAGTTCCTGCGCGGCCTCGCAAAGGCGGCCAACTGGCCCGGCGAACGCCCCCTGACAGGCGACGAGTTTCAGGCAACAACAGCGTGGGACCATCTGCTCGACCAGTTGGCAACTCTCGACTTCCGGGGACGCCGTGTGCCCTTCGCCTCTGCCCTTCGTGCATTGGAACGCCAGGCTAACGCTGCAGTCTTCGCCCCGCCGTCCAACAACGCCCCCGTGCAAGTGTTGAGCCCTGCCAACGCCCTCGGAATGACCTTCGACGCCCTCATCTTTGCGCGCGCCACCGACGAGAACTGGCCCCTCGTCGAACGCACCAACCCCCTGCTCGGCTGGGGATTGCAGGTCAGCCTGGCGATGCCCGGCACCAGCCAGCCCCGCGCCACCGAGCGAGCGCATCATGCGATGGACCGCCTACTGGCCAGTGCCAGCGATGTGCTCTTTACCTACGCCACTGAAAACGCCGACGGCCTGCAGCGGCTCTCACCCGCCATCACAGACCTCGGCTGGCAGCAGATAGAGGCTAGCAGCCTCTATCCACCAGTTCCCTCACCGTTACATCGACAAGAAGAGCTCGTCGAAGACCTCGCTCCCCTCCCGACGCTTCCCTCATCGCAGGTACGCGGCGGTGCGCGTGTGCTGCAGTTGCAGGCAGCCTGCGGCTTCCGAGCCTTCGCGGAGATGCGCCTGGGAGCCTCCGAACTCGAATCCAGCAACGCCGGCTTCGACGCTCGCGAGAGCGGCAGCCTGCTGCATAACGCTCTCAATCGCTTCTGGAAAGAGGTTCAATCGCAGGCCGCACTGCAAGCGATGCCGCGCGAAGCCCGCAAAGATCTGCTGAGCCGCTGCATCGCAGAGTCCATCGACAAAGACCTCAACATCCAGGGCGTATGGGATGAAGCTTATGTCGCCCTCCAGAAAGAACGCCTGCAGCGCCTCCTATTGCAATGGCTCGACAAAGAACTGGAGCGCGGCTCCTTCCAGGTACAGCATCTCGAACACGATGAGTTCATCGGCATCGGCCCGTTGGACCTGAAGCTGCGCATCGACCGTCTGGATCTCGTCAAGGACGGTGTCTTCCTCGTCGACTACAAGACCAGCTACTCTTCCGACCCCAGGAACTGGCTCGGCGAGCGGCCCGACGAACCCCAGCTTCCGCTCTACGCCCTGCTTCCCGATGCAGGCGAGTTGAAGGGACTGGCCTTCGCCAAAGTACGACCCGGCCGCGACATGAAGTGGCTCGGCTATCAGGACACGGAAGGATTGATTCCGGGCACTCCCGCAAAGACCGTCATCGACATGCAGCATCAGGTCGAGGAGTGGCGCACAACGTTAACCACCCTTGCCGAAGACTTCGCCAACGGAGCCGCCGCCGTCCACCCCAAGGACTATCCCACAACCTGCATCCACTGCGCCCAACGCCTGCTCTGCCGCCTCGATCCAACCACCCTCCTCGTCACAAGCGAAGACGAGGAAGAAGTCAGCGAGGACAACTAAGCATGCGACTGAACGATAAATCACCTTTGCCCCTGCCGCTGCTTTTGCCGTTGCCCTTGCCGTTGCCCTTGCCCTTGCTTTTGCTTTTGTCGTTGCTTTTCTGGTTGTCATTCCCGCAGGGAATCTGCTTCTGCCTTTGTCTTTGCCTTTGCCTTTGCCTTTGCTTTTCTGTTTGTCATTCCGAGCTCCGCGAGCGAACCTGCTGTCTCCCGCTTTTCGCTAGCATCTCCCCAAAAGCGCGCCACCCAGAACTGAAAGGACAAGCGTTGCATGCCTAACGTCCTCCAGTTCCCCCCACCTCACTCCGACGCCCAAGCCCGCACAAACGCCCTCGACACCAAGGCCTCATGGATCGTCGAAGCCCCCGCCGGATCCGGCAAAACCGGCCTATTAATGCAGCGCTACCTCAAGCTCCTCGCAGAAGAAGGCGTCGAGCAACCCGAAGAAGTTCTCGCCATCACCTTCACCCGCAAGGCCACAGCGGAACTGCGCTCACGCATCCTCGAAAAGCTGGAAGACGCGCATCACAACACGGCAGTAGACACGCCCTTCGAGCAGGAAACCCGCGAGTTCGCGCAAGCAGCACTAGCCCGCGACGCCGCACTGGGATGGGGACTGCTCGAGAACCCACAGCGGCTACGCATTCGCACCATCGACTCCGTCTGCGCGGAGATCGCGAGCACCCTGCCACTGCTCTCCGGCAGCGGAGGCACTCGCACCCCCGTAGAAGATGCCGAACCGCTCTACGGGCTCGCCGCGCGCCGCACGCTGATGCAACTCGGCGGCGCCGATGCAGCCCTGCACGCCGCGCTGCGCACCGTCCTCCTGCATCGCGATGGCAGCCTGAGCGACTGCGAGACGCTGCTCGCCAGAATGCTGGCTGCCCGCGAGCAGTGGGGAGAACTCATCCCTCTCGACCGTGCCTCTCTGGACGACGCCGCCCTGGACAACGAGGTGCGCCCAAGACTCGAGAACGCGCTGGAGAACATCGTCTGCGCCGGTCTAACCCGCGCCGCTCAGGCCATGCCGCAGGGCTTGCTGAACGAACTCACAGCTCTGGCTTCCAGCATGGCCTACGCCCCGGGATACACCGGTAATGCCTCGCCGATTGCCATCTGCGCGAACCGTACTGCGCCTCCTGAGACAAAGGCCGATCACCTGGAGCACTGGGTCGCTCTGATTCATCTGCTGTTGACCAAAGAAGATTGGCGCAAGACCAGAGGCATTAACGACAGGAACCTCGGCTTCACTCTTTCCAAGTTCGAGAAAGAACAGCTCGGCCAACTGATCGAAACCATCCAGCACGATCGTCTGCTGACAGCATTCCAGGCTGTCCGAGCACTTCCCCCCGCACGCTATCCCGACGAACAATGGGAGGTCGCAAAAGCGCTCTTCCGCCTTCTGCTGCACGCTCTCGCGGAGCTCAAGGTGCTCTTCGCCGAACGCGGCGAATGCGACTTTGCCGAACTCGCACTCGCCGCCCGCGAGGCTCTCCGCGCCGACGACGGCCCCGCCGACCTTGCCGGCTCTTCCGGCGCAACGCTGCGGCATCTGCTCGTCGACGAGATGCAGGACACCTCGTCCAGCCAGTACGAGCTTATCGAGTTGCTCACCCGTTCCTGGGACGGCCACAGCCAAAGCCTCTTCCTCGTCGGCGACCCTAAGCAGTCGATCTACCTCTTTCGCCAGGCCCGCGTCGAGCGCTTCATGCGCACCATGCAGGAAGCTCATCTCGGCGACGTTCCCGTCGGGGTTCTGCACCTCACCTCGAACTTCCGTTCGCAGGCCACGCTGGTAGACAACTTCAACAGCGACTTCAGCCGCATCTTCCCAGGCAAAGAGGCACATCTCTCGAGCGAAGCCGTCGACGTGCCCTTTGTCGCCGCCACCGCCGTGCGTTCCAGTACTGCGAGTCAAGGCATTGTCTGGCATACAACAGTCCTCGAAGACGATTCGCAGCGCGACCACCGCGACGAAGAAGCCGGCCGCGTGCGACAGATCGTCGAACGTTGGCAACAGACGCCCTTACCCCAGGACCGCAAGACCCCATGGCGCATCGCCGTTCTGGCCCGCGCGCGCCGGCATCTCGCGCCAATCGTCGCTGAGTTCCAGCGCAACGAAGCCGGACGTTCGCCTATTCCCTTTCGCGCCGTCAAAGTCGAAGCCCTGAATGAGCGCTCAGAGGTGCTCGACGTGCTGGCCCTCACACGCGCTCTGCAGCATCCCGCCGACCGTGTTGCCTGGCTGGCCGTGCTGCACGCTCCGTGGTGCGGCCTGGGCCTCGCCGACCTGCTAGCGCTTACAGGAGAAGCCGCCTCCGCAACCCCAACCGACACCATCCCAACCCTGATCGATGCGCGGGCACAATATCTCAGCGAAGAGGGCCGAGCATTGCTCGCGCGCGTGGGTCCGATCCTGCAAACCGCGCTCGGCGAAGCCGGCCGCGGCGAGATCGCCGTGCGCGTGGAGCGTACCTGGCGGACGCTGGGCGGAGACGTCTTTCTTCGCCCCGATCAACTTGCGAATGTGCAACACTTCTTCGCTCTGCTTCGCGAGCAGGAACAGCCCGGTGGCTGGATCGACCTGCGAGCGCTCAAAACCAGGCTGGAAAAGCTCTTCGCCGAACCCGTCAGCGGCGAAGTCGCTGTGGAACTGATGACCATCCACACCGCAAAAGGCCTGGAGTGGGACGTTGTTATCGTTCCCTCTCTGGAGAAGCGCGGTCAGGGCTCCCGTAGCGACCTGCTCAACTGGCTGGAGCTGGACGGCGACGACGCAGCAGGCCCCTCCATCGTGCTGGCACCCATCTACGGCAAGGGCAGCGACCCCGACGATCTCTATAAATGGTTGAACAAAATCAGAAGCGCCCGCGAAGAAGCCGAGCGCAAGCGGCTCTACTACGTCGCCTGCACCCGCGCCCGCGAAGAGCTGCATCTCTTCGCCACCTGCGAGCGCACCGCCAAGGGCGAGATCAAACCACCCTCCGGAACCCTGCTCTACTCCTGCTGGCCCGCCGCCCAGGAGCACTTCGCGACATCCGCCATCGAAAACCATATAATTCAATCGCTTGAATTAGAAACATTTAAAGAAAAGTCAGCCTCAACAGCACCACCCGCTTCCCCCCTTCTGCAGCGTTTCCCTGAAGATTTCAACATCCTGCACCGCTTTGAGCAAGCCGCCGAACACCGCCTTCCCTACCTCCCCGCCACCTCTCTCCGCCAGACCCCCAACTTCGAACGCCCGGAAGGCTCATTCACCGTACGCGCCTTCGGCAACGTAGTACATCGCTTTCTACAGGTGCTCGCGACCAGACTGGCAACCGGCTCGACCACCGACAAGTTACTGGTCGAGCTTCCCTCTTGGGAACCGCGATTACTAGCCAGTCTGCGCGGCGAAGGTCTCTCACCAGCACTGTGCCAGCGAGAAGCAACGCGTGCGCTGCAAGCCCTGGTGCAAACTCTCAGCGACAATAAGGGACGCTGGATTCTCTCCCCACAACCAGGCGCCATCAGCGAACGCGCTCTTACGTTTGCCGCTCCCGAAGCCTCGATACTGCGCGTCGACCGTACATTTCTGGGTGGCGCAACGCCACTGTCTAAAGAAGACACCTTCAGATGGATCGTCGACTTCAAGACCACCGAGCAAGGTTCTCGCTCCGCGGAGCGTTTTGCCGACGATGAGCGCGCGAAGTACAGCCCGCAAATGGAAAGCTACGCGGCTGTCTGCAGATCTTTGCCCGATGGCGACAAACCGATCATGCTCGGACTCTATTACTCGCTCATTCCGCGATTGATTCACTGGCAAGCCTGACCGCGCTGAAACGCTTCATCGATAGTGTGCTGACGAAGTGAATCATCCCAACGACTTAGCAGTGTTATTCTTTCCGCAGTTGTTTCGCGATTACCTGGAGGGAGAACTATGCCGCAATCTCGCCGCTTGGTGCTGTGCGTCGATGATGAAGCGGTTGGACTCCAGGTACGCAGGATGATCCTCGAACGCTCCGGATATTCAGTTTTGACGGCGCATGATGGGCCAACAGGCTTGAAAGTGTTTGTCGAAAATCCGATCGAAGCCGTAGTTCTGGACTACGCGATGCCCGGAATGGATGGAGGCCAGGTGGCCGCTCAAATGCGCGAACACAAACCTCAGGTTCCCATACTTCTACTCTCGGCTTATATGTCGCTTCCAGCGGACCTCTCCGGCCTGGTCAACATCTCCATGACCAAAGGCGAAGGGGCACCCGTACTGCTGCAGAAACTGGATAGCCTCTTCTCCCATGAGAACGGTTTCCCCGTTCCTGTGGCCTTGTGAAAATTGTGCAGCGTGGTTTTCGTTTAGCAGTAAACCCGGCAAATTCCTTCTGCGTCCATACACACCGGCTGTAAAACCGCTCGTGCCGTGCGAAACTCGAGAGACCCCAATCTACCGTGAATCTAAGCCAACTCAATCGGGTGCTGTTGCAGACGTTACTGATCCCAGTAGTAGCGCTCATGTTTGTCGCAGCCATCCTCTCCCTGCAGATCCAAAGCGCGGAGCAGACAGTCGCTCAGATGCGAAAGACGGGCAACAATATCGCTACGGCAACACTCGCCGCGGCTCTGATGGTCGATGAGGAGTCCGGCCTGCGGGGCTATCAGATCACGTCTAACGAGATCTTTCTGCAGCCGTACGACTACTCCCAGGCGCCGCTCGACAGTGCCCTTCATGACCTGAGGGAGGGATTGTCGCAACAAGGCAGCGATCCTCAAGACGTCGACAACTTCATCGTGGCACACAATATCTGGCGCAACTCTTTTGCCGCACCTTTGATCGCAGCGACACGCGCCGGCCAGAACACCCACGACTCCGGCCTGAACCTGCGCGGCAAAGCTCAGATGGACGCGCTAAGGGAGAGGCTCAACAGCATCATCGAAGGGCAGAAGGCACAACGTACTCTGACCGTCGAGACATGGCAGCGGCAGGTACGGGAAACGCTGGAGATTCTCGTAGCCCTGGCGTTGGTCATCGGTCTTGCGATTGGCTTCTTTGCCCGCAGCCGTCTGCATCAGGTGTCCGATGCCTTCCAATCCACGCTGGAGTCGTTACGCTTCAATGCCCATCGCACATTTGAGTCGGAACAGCGCCTGCGCACCACGCTTACGTCCATAGGTGACGGCGTAGTCGTGTGCGACGTGGACGGCAGAATTGAACTCCTGAACTCCGCCGCGCAACAACTCACCGGTTGGAGCCAGGCCGACGCCTTCCGCCAGCCACTGGAAGATGTCTTTCGCATCGTGGATGAGACCACGCGTGAGCCGCTGGAGACACCCTTTGCGGTAGTCAAACGTCTCCAGCGCGTCGTCGGCCTGTCCAATCACGCTGTGCTTTTGGGCCGGGATGGAAGTGAGCTCTATGTCGACGATAGCGGGGCTCCGATTCACGACCGCTCTGGAAAGCTGGTCGGCGTTGTCATGGTCTTCCGCGATATTACCGAGCAGCGCCGGTCACAGGCTGCTTTGCTCGCCACAGAGAAACTCGCAGTCGCTGGCCGGCTCGCCGCTACCCTGGCACACGAGATCCACAATCCGCTCGACGCAGTCGGTAATCTTCTGTACCTGATGCAGAACGGCTCAAGCCCGGAGGAGTCGAGTCAGTTTCTCAGGCTCGCCAGCCAGGAACTCGACCGGGTTACCCAGATCAGTCGCGCCATGCTGGGAATGTATCGCGAATCCAAAACGCCCGTGTCTATAGACGTGAAGGAGATGCTGGAAAGCGTTCTTTTACTGCTCAATCGCCAGATGAGCCAGAGCCAATTGGAAATACGCACAGACTTGGCACCAGATGCTTCAGTGACAGGATACCCCGTCGAACTGCGACAGGTCTTCGTCAATCTACTGACCAACGCAGCAGATGCTTCGACTCAGGGCGGCATGATCGAAGTACGCACGAAACTGCGCCGTAGCGAAGCGAAAGCTGGCAACCGTCAACCGGGTGTTACCATCACGATCTCCGATAACGGCGCCGGAATTCCCGATGCCGCCATGCCACAACTCTTTCAGCCTTTTTTCACCACCAAAGGCGAACACGGCACGGGGCTGGGCTTGTGGGTAAGTCACGGGATCGTCGAGAAACACGGTGGGACCATCGACATCGAGAGCAGCACAGACGAACAGACTCACGGGACCCGAATCACCGTGTTCCTCCCTCGAATAGAAAGTTGAAATGTGCAAAGGACGACAAAGGTATTTCGCCTGCAAGAATAGGAGGCTTGCTGAAAAGCAAGCCTCCTGAAGCACAAAAGCTAAACCTACAGCAGCAAGCGGAAAGCGGCATCGGCTTCGAGAGCCATCACCTTCAGCGTTTCGAGGAACCGTCTGCTTTGGCCAATAAAGAGCCCATCAGCAGTGAGGCTTTCGACTGCAGCCACAGCGCCCGCAAATCGATCAGTCAATGGACGAATAATCGCCACACGAGGGAGGTTAGCGTTAATGAATTCGCAAGGGACAGGAAAGATCAAGCTGGGCTGAACCAGGCTGGCTGGCTGCAACGGTGGATTGTTGAAAAAATCTGGGAACGTTAGGCCGGATATGGCATCGGTAAAGGGAGCTATAGTCTGCTGCACTCCATTGCCCGCAAAATCAACCCATTCCAGGAAGTGGGCGATCTCGTCTCCACCGATGCCAAGGGTGATCTGAAGCACCTCCGGATCCGACACCTTTTGACTCATGGCGGCGTAAAGACTCGAGCCGCCCTGCTCGATCATTCCAAAGTGAAAAGCAGCTACATTCGCGATTGCCTGAATATGATTGTTGCCACGAAAGTTGGGATTAGGAGCGCCATTAAAATCGGCATCGGTTCTGGGAATGGCAGTAACCCCATTGAGCGTGACCGCCTGGGGAAAGGTCGCACCGAGGTCAGGATTCGTTGTGCTGCGGTAGCGCACAAACCAGCTGGTGTCGACGTTGAGATTCATGAGGTTCGTGAGGCGTAACTTGCCTGACGATCCCGTAGCTGTGCTTCCTGGCAGAGTCTCGAACTGGCTGAAGTCGACCGGCTCGGCTCCTCGGGATTTGAGATAGGCATTCAAGAAGGCAGCGTGGCTCACTTCATCCAGCGTGTTGCTGGTGATGTATTGCGGGCCATCGGAATCGAGATTCGACAACGCTATCTGATAGTTATTCAGCGGTGGGTTTGGGGTTGGGTTTACTTCGATAGGCTGGTTATTGCCGATACCACCCAGCTCCGCATACTGTGTCCAAAGATCTGCTTCGATCAGTTCTGCAGCTGCCAGAAACCGGAGAATGGCAGCATCGCCCGCACCGAGTCTGCTACCTGACAGACCTTGTGCGTTGGCCGGCGTTCCCTTTGCTAACAAACCGGCGCCCACTGTTGCAGCGCCTCCTGCCAGAAGTCCGCGTTTCATAAATGAACGGCGGTCAACTGGACGCTTGGTGTTGTTTACTGGATTTTCCATCGTCGCTTTACCTGTCCTGATTTGGTGCAAAGATGGGTCTATCCTCGAGAGATGACCCGCCAATCACAATAGGCGCGCGCAATGACGATAGTTGTCAGCAAATTGTCAGATAAATGTCTTCGTGGAACCAGAAAATAAATTGATTAATTCAGCAATAAATCAATTTATTCCTTAAATATTCATAAAGAGCTGTTCATCTAGAGGTCTATCTCAACAGCTCCACAAGAGCAGTTGCGCAAACGTCGCAGTCTTCTCGGCTTACATCGTAGTGAGTCACCAACCGCACATGATCTGGACCAATGGCACTCGAAAGAATGCCTTTCTCTTTTAACTTCGCAACAAGCACCGGCGCATCACCCTTATTACGTAACGCAAAGATGACGATGTTCGTCTGCACTGCAGCCACGTCGATCTCCGCAGCCGAACACTTCGCAACGGTCTCAGCCAAAAAACGCGCATTCGCGTGATCCTCTGCGAGCCGCGCAGTCATCTCCTCAAGCGCAATCATTCCAGCCGCGGCAAGCACACCCGCCTGACGCATGCCGCCACCCAATGCCTTGCGATAGATGCGTGCATGATCGATCGCCTCGCGGCTGCCCACCAGTATCGAACCCACTGGCGCACCCAGCCCCTTGGAGAGACAGAACATCACCGTATCGAAGCCGATTGTCAGTTCGGCAACACTCACCCCGAGCGCCGTCGCAGCATTGAAGACACGGGCACCATCAAGATGCACCGGCAGCCCTGTCTCGCGAGCGCCCTGCCAGACCTCGCGCAACACAGGCAGTGGAGTTACTGTTCCACCAGCCATGTTGTGCGTATTCTCAAGCGATATCAACCCCGTCGCGGCGCGGTAATAGATCTTCGGCGCAATGGCCTTCTTGATCGCATCCCAGGTCAAGACACCGCGATCCCCTGCAACCGCCCGTGGCAAACAGCCAGAGAACGCGGAGACCATCGCCATCTCCCAGTCGAGCACATGCGAACGGGCCTCGCAGATCACCTCTTGCCCATGCTGCGTATGCAGGCGAATCGCAATCTGATTTCCCATCGTCCCAGTCGGCACAAAGATCGCAGCCTCACGCCCAAAGATCTCCGCCGCGCGTTGCTCCAGCCGGTTCACTGTCGGATCTTCGCCGTAGACATCGTCACCAACCTCAGCAGACGCCATCGCCGCATACATCGCAGGTGTTGGCCGCGTTACCGTATCACTGCGAAGATCAATCAATCTCTTCTCTTGCATTACTACAGCTCCTCCATCTACTCAAAACTGATCGACTCACCACTCAACACTGAACCAAACTTATAGCTGAATATCTCTAAGCTCGTAGCTCAAAGACTCCCTGCACTCACACCAGTACCCTCTCCAGCAGATGCCCAAACACCTCATTCGACACCAACCGCCCGCGCAATGTGAGCCGCCAGCGATCATCCTCTACCAGCATCAACCCCTCAGCGACCAACTCACGCACAGCTTCCTCGCACGGCACAACCAGTTCCGTCGCAAATCTCTCTCGCAAATCGCTGATTGGAATACCCGCATTCATGCGCAACCCGAGAAAGATCGTCTCTTCAAAAGCTTCTCTCTCCGCGACCAACACCGTCTGCCCTCCGCGCGAAGCGGGAACATAATCTTTGAGTTCATCGGGATTCGCAAACCGGACCGCCCCCTCCCCCCGCCGCAGCATCGAGTGCGCATCGAGCCCGAAGCCAATGTACGGCGCTCGTTGCCAATACTTCTTATTGTGCCGCGACTGATGCTCGACGGCAGCGAAGTTAGAGATCTCATACTGCGTGAACCTGTGTTGCGAAAGCATGGCATAAGCCTGCTCGTACAGCGTTGCGGCAAGCTCTTCCTGCGGTACGCCATGCGCATGAAAGCGCTGCCCTCCGGCAAGCACCTCACGGCCCAGGCGAGAGTCTTCATCGATCTCCAGCATGTACACGCTAAGGTGCGTGAGTCCCACACCACTCGCGACAGCCAACGAGTGATGCCAGCTCTCGGCAGTCTGGTAAGGCAGCCCGGCGATGAGATCAGCTCCAACCTCAGGCAATCCCGCAGCCCGCAACCGCGCAATCTCCCGCACGCACTCGCGCTCGGTATGCAAGCGGCCAACGGCGGCGCTCTCGCGATCCACAAACGACTGCACGCCCAGGCTCACCCGGTTCACCCCCAACCGCATCGCCTCGTCGAGCAACTCATCTGCAATCTGCCCCGGCGCGGACTCCAGGGTAATCTCAGCATCGCCTGCCACCTCAAAGTTCCGCCTCAATGCCGCAAAGATGGTGCGCAGTTGCGAAGGTGCCAGCAGGCTCGGCGTACCGCCACCAAAGTAAATCGAATTCACAGAGCGGGGCAGGTCGGCTTCTAGCCGTTCGGCGGTCAACCCAGCCGCATCGATCTCCTCGCACAGCATCCCGACGTAGCGATCTATCGTTGCAGGCGACGAAACACCGGAGGCAAAATTGCAGAAACTGCACTTTGCACGGCAAAAAGGCACCGAAATATAGATGCCAAGCGCGTCCGAAGCCGAATCAATCCTCACGCATCTATTCTTTCATGCGCCTGATTGCGAAGGTTTAAGGACTCGCACCGAATAGAATGGATTAGATGGCCGACGAACAGAAAAAGACGGAGCAGGCAGAGCAGACCGCACCGAAGCGCCCAGGTATCGACGATGATGTCGTCGGCAAAGCCTACGATAGCCGCCTTATGCGCCGTCTCTTCGCCTACCTGAAGCCCTACAAGCTCCAGGCCGGCATCTCCGCGGTCGCCATCCTCATCAAGTCCGCCAGCGACGTCTTCGGGCCCTACCTCGTCAAAGTCGCCGTCGACACCTACTTCGCCCCCACACCCGGTAAAAAACTGGGCTGGCTCGCCCGCCACCTCAGCCCCGACCCCGTTCGCGGCATGACCGAGATTGGGCTGCTCTACCTCGGCTCGCTGCTACTCACCTTCGGCCTGGAGTTCGTCCAGACCTACCTGATGCAGTGGACCGGGCAAAAGATCATGTTCGATCTGCGCAGCCAGATCTTCCGCCACATCCAGCGCATGCACGTCGGCTTCTTCGACCGCAATCCAGTGGGACGCCTCGTCACACGCGTCACCTCGGACGTCGATGCACTTAACGAAATGTTCACCTCGGGCGTACTCGCCATCTTCGAGGATGTCTTCGCCCTCACCTTCATCGTCGTCATCATGTTGAGCATGAGCTGGCTGCTAGCGCTGCTCACGCTCTCGGTCATTCCGGCGATTCTCTTCGCAACACAGATCTTCCGCACCCATGTTCGCGAGAGCTATCGCCGCCAGCGCGCGGCCACCGCCAGGATCAACTCATTCACCCAGGAGTACGTCTCCGGGATGAGCGTGGTCCAACTCTTCAACCGCGAACCCCGCGCCTTCCGCGACTTCTCTTCCGTGAACTCCGAGAACAAAGCCGCGTGGACTGACGCCATCTTCGCCTACGCGCTCTATTACCCGGTCGTCGAACTCCTCAGCTCCATCGCCATCGCGTTGGTCATCTGGCGCGGCGGCATCGCCGTCCTGCATGGACAAACAGCTCTACAGCTTGGCGGCTTCCTGCATCCGGTGGTCACAGTCGGCATCCTCATCGCATTCATCCAGTACGCTCAGCGCTTCTTCCGCCCCATCCAGGACCTCAGCGATAAGTACAACATCCTGCAGTCCGCGATGGCTGCTGCGGAGCGCGTCTTCAAGCTGCTTGATACTGAGCCCGAGATTCCGGTACTGACCAAGCCAATCTCTGGCGACCGCAGCGGACGCATCGAGTTCCGCGATGTGTGGTTCACCTACCAGCCCCTCACGCCCGAGCAGATGGAAAGTGTAGGATCGATGTCCACAGAGGAACTTCGATGTTGTACGGACATCGAGTGGATACTCCGCGGCGTCAGCTTTACGATCGAGCCGGACATGACCGCAGCTATCGTTGGGCACACCGGCGCCGGCAAGACTACCATCACCGCGCTCATGATGCGCTTCTACGATGTGCAACGCGGAGCCGTACTCGTCGACGGCATCGACGTTCGCGAACAGGACCTCATCCCTCTGCGCAAACGCTTCGGTGTTGTCCTGCAGGACCCATTCCTCTTCTCCGGCACCATCGCCCAGAACATCCGCCTGGGCTCAAGCTGGATCACCGACGACGAGGTAGCCAACGCCGCAGAAGAGGTCAACGTCGCCGACTTCATCCGCACACTCCCCGCACAGTTCGCCGAACCGGTATTGGAACGCGGCTCTACCCTCTCCACCGGCCAGAAGCAGCTCATCAGCTTTGCACGAGCGCTGGCGCACCGCCCGGGAATTCTCATCCTCGACGAGGCCACCAGCTCGGTCGACACCGAAACCGAACTGCGCGTACGCCTCGCCCTTGAACGCATGATCACAGGCCGCACCTCCGTACTGATCGCCCACCGGCTCTCTACCATCCAGCGGGCAGACACCATCCTCGTCATGCACAAAGGCCAGCTCCGCGAACAAGGCTCGCATCAGCAACTGCTGGCCATGCACGGCCTCTATTACAAGCTCTACCAGTTACAGTACAAAGACCAGGAACTTGGTACCCCCCTCTCTGAAACAGCGACTGTCTAGAACGATAGACAGAGCCGTGCTCACCAAACCTTCAAAATGATCGTTTGGCGTTCCCAAACGCATCTAAACTGTTGTATTGAATGGCACTATCTAGGATTTCGCCAACGACATTCAGACTAAAATCTGAATAAAATTAGATTTGGACTGGAGCTTCGGCCCCTATGAGCGCGATTATCGACAACATTACGATCAAGGGATTCAAGTCCATCAAGACTTTGAATGATTTCAAGCTCAACAAGATCAATGTCTTGATTGGCTCCAATGGTGCTGGAAAGAGCAATTTCATTAGTCTCTTCCGGCTGTTGCGCGACTTGTTCGAGCAAAAACTACAGCTTGCACTCGGCATTCAGGGAGGTGCTGATACTTGCCTCTATTTTGGCCCACGGGAAACTAAGGAACTGAGTGTCCTGCTGCAGTTTGGCCAGAATGGCTATGAATTCGCCCTTGTCCCAACTGCCGATAACAAATTGGTCTTTTCAAATGAAGCCACCTTGTATACCGGCAAGCTGGCAACCGGCACAAGCCGCAGGTCCTTGGGGTCGGGTCATTTTGAGGCAAAGCTCAGAGACCGAAAAGATGATCCGGGAATATTCACAAAAGAAAGTATTCCCCATTATGTATTCGATGCGATTTCAAGCTGGGTTGTCTACCATTTTCATGATACGAGCCTCTTTGCAGGCTCCCGTAGACAGGGCCCTGTCAACGACAATGAAGTGCTCCGATCAAGTGCTGAAAATCTCGCTGCGTTTTTATATCGGGTACAAACAACACACTCTGAAAACTACTCCAAAATTCGCGATGTCGTGAGGCTTGCAGCTCCGTTCTTCGATGACTTTAAGCTCAGGCCAATACCCACGAATCCAGATCTAATCCAACTGGAGTGGTTACAGCGAGAATCGGACTATCCATTTCTTGCCAGCCAGCTATCGGATGGGACCCTTCGATTTATCTGCCTTGCAACTGCATTGCTCCAACCGCAACCACCCAGGACCATGCTCTTTGACGAGCCAGAGCTCGGATTGCATCCCTATGCCCTTTCCCTTTTGGGGGGGCTTTTCCAGAAAGCTGTAGCGCCTCGCGGGATTCCAACAAATCAAGTCATCATTTCAACGCAATCGGCACTTCTTCTCAACGAATTTGTCCCGGAAGATATTATCGTGGTCGAGCGTATCGACGGACAGTCCGTCTTCCATCGCCTTAATTCGCCTGAACTCTCAGAGTGGCTTTCCGACTACACCCTCGGGGAGCTATGGCAGAAGAATCTCCTCGGAGGCCGACCGCGCATTGACTCTACCGGCGTTTCTTTAGCTCCTGTGGAGCTAGGTTCGTGACGCGAATCAATATCGTTGTGGAGGGGCTGACGGAAGAGTCATTCATCAACAATGTGTTGGCGCCATCTCTTTGGTCTCGCAATATCTATGTCACGCCGTTTGTTCTCGGCGTCCCCGGCCACAAAGGTGGCAATGTGCAATATGCACGAGTTAAGAAAGACATCATCTTGCAGTTGAAGCAAGACCGGACAGTCTACTGCTCAACGATGTTCGATCTCTATGGACTCGGAAACGGGTTCCCGGGCATGCCACTCCCGGCACACCTGACAGGACTGGAGAAAGCGACCCGTATTGAGCAAGGCATCCGTGAAGATATTGCCGCAATAATTCCCGAGCACAGGCCAAACATTCGGCTCCTCCCTTATCTTCAGGTACATGAATATGAAGGATTGCTGTTTAGCAATCCCGAGGCATTTGCAACAGCGTTGGGCAAAGATGCGCTCTCACCGCAACTAAGAAGTATTCGAGACTCTGTCTCAAGCCCTGAAGACATCAACGACAATCCCAACACGGCGCCTTCAAAACGGGTGTCCGATTTGTATCGTTCGTATAAGAAAGTTATCGAAGGAACTGTAGCGGCTCAAGCTATTGGTCTGCAACGCATGCGCCAGGAGTGCCCTCATTTCAACAATTGGGTCGACAGCCTTGAATCTGTAGCACCTCTGTCATAGGAAGAGCAATGTCTTATTTGAATGACTCATGCGGCATCGATGCCATCAACCGTTAGAATTGATTTGATTGCTCAATAAACTTACCTTCGCCAACCTCGCGCACCGTCCCGTCCGCACCGCATTGAGCATCCTTGCCATTGCCGTAGAGGTGACCATGATCCTCACGCTGGTAGGCGTGAGCAACGGCACGCTGCATGAGTCAGCTCGTCGCGCTCGAGGAAGCGGCGCTGACATTCTCTTCCGTCCCCCTGGAACATCGGCGCTATCTTCCCTCAGCTCCTCCCCAATGAGCGATAAGCTGCCTGCTCTTCTCGCGAACGAGCCTCATGTGGTTCTTGCAACCGGCACCATGGTTCAACCCCTGGAGCTCTTTGACACCATCACAGGCCTCGATATGGACCAGTTCGCCAGAATGAGCGGGGGTTTCCGCTTTGTCCAGGGAGGCCTGCCCATTCAAGATACAGACCTGATCGTGGACGAGCCCTATGCACGAGAGAAACATCTGCAGGTAGGCAGCACCTTGAATCTCATCTCACACCAGTGGCGTGTATCCGGAATTTACGAACCCGGCAAGCTGGCGCGCATCTGCGTCAAGTTGGGAGTACTGCAGGACTTTACGGGCAATCCACACCGGCTAAGCCAGATTTACCTGAAGGTCGACGACCCGAATCACGCGCAGGCTGTGGTCGATGCGCTCCGGGCCAAGTACCCCGGCTATCAGATCTACACCATGGAGTACTTCACATCTTTGCTCTCAGTAAACAGTCTGGGTCTATTGCGTAACTTCACCTATGTCGTGATCGGCATCGCCATGATCGTCGGCTTCATTGTGGTCTTCATGGCGATGTATACAGCTGTTCTGGAGCGGACACGGGAGATTGGCATCCTGAAAGCAGTCGGAAGCTCTTCCGGCTTGATCCTCAGCATGTTGATGCGCGAGACCCTGCTGCTTGCGGTTCTCGGCACAGTGCTGGGCATTTTGCTCACGTACTTTACGCAGTGGCTCATGCTGCACGTTGTTCCGAACAGCCTGGTGCAGGAGACGGTGTATGCGTGGTGGCCCATTGCCGCAGGCATCGCCATCGTGGGCGCGCTGATCGGTGCCATCATTCCCGGCATCAAAGCGGTGCGGCAGGATGCTACGGAGGCGCTCTCCTATGAGTGAGACTCCCATCATTCAAGTCCGCCAGCTCACCAAGACCTATCGCGTTGGTGACGTCGATGTGCAGGCGCTGCGCGGTGTCGATCTCGAAGTCGCCAGGGGTGAGTTCATCGCTGTCGTAGGAACCTCCGGCTCAGGAAAATCGACTCTCTTCAATATCCTGGGCGGACTTACTCCCCCAACCAGCGGAAGCGTCCACATCAACGGCAGAGATCTCTCGCACATGACAAACGCCGAGCGCACGAATCTGCGCAAGGACACCGTAGGGTTTGTCTTTCAGAAGTACAACCTGCTACCCACACTGTCAGCCGAAGACAATATCAAGATCGTGAAGTATATCGGCGGTCACGATACCGAGTTCGATGCTCCTTTTAAAGAAGTCCTGAACCTGCTCGGCATTGCGGACCGCTTGAAGCACAAGCCCCGCGCCCTCTCAGGCGGTCAGCAACAGCGAGTCGCCATAGCGCGTGCGATTGTGAACCGTCCGGCCATTCTGCTCGCCGATGAGCCCACCGGCAATCTCGACAGTCAGAACTCCGCAGCGGTGCTCAAGCTGCTGAAGGACCTGAATGAGCGCTTAGGCCAAACTATCCTGATGATTACTCACGACGATGAGGCCGCCGCCTATTCGCATCGCAGGGTACATATGCGCGACGGACAGCTGCTATAACTCGATCAACAGCATGTGCCGTTACTTCTCCGCCCTAAAGGTCTTACCCAGCTCTTCGTGCTCCAGTCGGAAGTAGTGGCGGAAGTTATAAATCAGTGGCGACCACTTCTGCGGATCGATATAGTTACCCTCGGCAATCAGCTCACTCGCTACGTGGACTCGAACAATCTCTACCTCAGCAGCCCATCCGCCTCCGAGCTTTTCCAGTTTCTCTCCATGCATCCGATGAAGCTTGATCACCCGTGCCTCCATCTGCACCGGACACTCCTTCGCCCGTGCTGGCTGCACAACCTCACTTGCCAGCCGAGTCAAACCCGCCGCACCAAACTTGTCGCCCTCAAATCGAAACTGCTTCGCCTTCAACTCCGGCACGGGGTTCTTGCCGGTCAGCGGCGCCAGCTTTTCCACCTCGCGCCACATCTGCGGCGAAGGCAGATTTACCACACACTCTCCATGACGCTCTAAGTTCTCCGCCGTCTTCGTCTCATCCAGTAGCCCCAGCACCAGCGTCCACCCTAACGCCCAGAACGAAGACATCGGTGCCAGGTTAGTGCTGCCATCCTCATTCAATGAACTGATAAGTGCTACCGGCGTGCCGAAGTACAGTATCTTCGGTTCGATCGTACGAAATTCCATCTCTGCCATTGCGTCTCAATCTCCCCAAAAGACTTACCTGGAAGTGAGATGCACAATTCTTCCTTCGTCCTTCACCGGGATAGTGATTAGAGTGATTTTGCAAACCATATGCAATCGCAATGGGCCCGAACTGCCGTTCGATTCACTCTTCAACCAGAGATCAACTGGCTGCTACTCGATAGGTTTTCCAATCTCTTTCAGATAAGCGGCAGCGAGTGTCCCCTTGCTCTTGGCAATCGGGAGCAGCGTCGGATAGAACTGGACAAACGTTGTGTCCACAGCCCCATGAGCAGCGTGGCAACTGTAGCAATCAGCCGAATTTGGAACCTTCTTAGAGGTCTTGTTGCCATCATCAAATCCAAAGAAGGCCCACTTACCCTCAAAGCGCGCTTCGTCTTTGACATGCACCTCAAACCCCATCGCTGCGCCCTGGTAGTTGCCCTTCTGGTTGATCGAGCCCCTTCCTTCCGCACCGCGAACCTCAATCACAAACGTGGTTTTGTCGGGCCAGGTTCCCGTCTTTACAAAGGCCTTGTACGCCTCTGGATTTACAAACACATTGTCGAACATATGGTGGTCGCCGCTCTGCGCCGCTGGGAAGTAACTCATATCGAACCCGGAGGTCAGGTACACCCATTCCCGATAGTGCTCGGGGAATTTAAGTTGAGAGTCGCTGGTATATTCCGGACCCGAACCTGGAACTGTCGAATCTTCCTGGAAGGCAGCCATGGAAAATAGAAACATCGCAACAAACAATAGAGTCTTCACTGTGATAAGCATGGTTGCAGTATCCACCTGGATTCGTTCGAGAGCCAGACCGTCTACTGCACAGCCCCGTCGATTCGCTGCATTTTGGCCTTTCGAGTAGGGCCATAGACTACGATCTCCATATGGACGCCAATGACATCCACGCGAAGTCACAGCCGTGGCTATGGATCGCATCGATATGGCTCGGCTTCGGACTGATCGATGCGTCGCAGACAGTCTTTGCCATGCGTTCGGAAGGCATGCACCACGCCTGGGTGAAACTGTTTGTGACAACGGTTATTTCGTGGCTGCCCTGGGCCCTGGCAACGCCGCTCGTCCTGCACCTCGGGCGTCGATTTCCACCATTGAAACTGAGACCCTTCGTGACATGGCCAGTACACGCCGCCACCTGTGCCGCCATCGGACTGATCTTTGCAGCCTGGACAACACGTCTGATCGGTCTGTTCAACCCCTATGCCGACCCATCCGGTCCGGGACCGTTTTTGCATCCTTGGCTCGACAAGTTCTGTAATGGGATTCTCTCCTCCGTGTTCCTATATGCCGCCGTCCTCACGACTGGGCATATGTTGGACGCCAAAGCGCGCCTGGCTCTTCAACAGACCGAAACCGCACGACTGAACGAACAGCTCTCGAAGGCTCAGCTCAATGCCCTTCGACAACAGATAGAGCCACACTTTCTCTTCAATACGCTCAACGCCATTGCCGGTCTGGTACGCGAGAAAAGGAATGATGCGGCGGTGAGCATGATTGCAGGGTTGAGTGATTTTCTGCGGCGTATGCTGGAAGACTCCAGCCGGCACCAGGTACCGCTGAGCGAAGAATTGGAGTTCACCCAAAAGTATCTGGACATTCAGAAGGTGCGATTTGCCGAGCGTCTTCAGTTCAGTGTCGATGTCCCCAGAGAACTCTATCCCGTTCAGGTTCCCAGCCTGATTCTGCAGCCGATGGTCGAAAACGCCGTCAAACACGGCATCGCAAAACGAGCGCAGGGAGGAGAGATCCGTATCGCGGCTTCTCACAGCAACGACAGGCTCACCCTAAGCGTTTGTAACGACGGCCCCAGCCTGCCTCCAGACTGGGAGATCGCTCGCTCCGGCATCGGCATCTCCAACGTACGAACTCGACTGCAAAGCCTTTACGGAAACGCCTTCGAGTTGAACCTGCGCAATCAGAAGACAGGCGGTGTGGAAGTATCAGTCTCCCTGCCCTTCCAGATGATCCCGTCTTCAGAGAGGGTTGACTCGTGAACGCGGAAGAGTCTCGCCCCAAAATACGCGCGCTGGTGGTGGACGATGAACCCCTCGCCCGCAGCAATCTTACACTGCTGCTGCGGCTCGATCCGGAGATCGGAACGATCCGTGAATGTGGGGCCGGCACAGAGGCATTGACAGAGATTCGCAACTCAAAGCCGGATCTGGTCTTCCTCGACGTTCAGATGCCGGAGTGCGACGGGTTTGATGTCCTTGAAATGCTGGGCGGGGATCTGCCGCCTGCAGTCGTCTTCGTCACGGCTTACGATCAATACGCGCTGCGGGCCTTCGAGGTCGGAGCGCTCGACTACCTCTTGAAGCCGTTCGACAACGTTCGCTTCGAGCGTGCTCTCGTCCGCGCTAAGGAGAGAGTCGCGCAACGTAATAACACTCCATCAACGACGGAGTGGCTGGCCGTAAAGAGCATCGGGCAGGTAGCTTTTCTGAAGATCTCCGAGATTGATTGGATAGAAGCCGCGGACTACTACTCATGCCTGCATCTGGGAACAAAGACACATCTCCTGCGCCGCAGCCTGTCGGAACTCGATCAAGAGTTGGATCAAACCCTGTTCTGTCGAATTCACCGTTCGACCATCGTTAAACTGGATCGAGTCCGCGGCCTGAAACTCAATGAGAGTGGAGAGTACGAGGTGCTGCTCAACAACGGAACACGGCTTCGGTTAAGTCGCCGTTATCGCAAGCAGCTGCAATCGCGCTTGCGAGTCCACGGCTCGGACGGTCCTTGACCGTGGCACCGGCCTGGCTCAGGACATCCCCGAAGAAGCATGGCCAACCTTCTTCGCAGCGTGGCTAAATCACCAACATTAGTGCGCCAGGTCAGTTGGCGGACGGATGGCTGATCTGGTCGAGGACAAAGCTCTCAATGGGTCCTTTGGCGGACTGGAGTTTGAGCCCGAGTTGTTCCTTGAGCACGGTGAAGAGCGATGGGTTGGTGGAGTCAGACGTCTCTTCGGGCGTCCATTCGATCTGAAAGTCGAAGTTGCCTTTGAGGTCGGTGTGATCCTCGACGGGGCGGCCGACCTGGCGGCGAAGCGCGGCAGCTATGTCAGCCATGGACATCTTCGACGCCTTCATAGCGGCCCTTGAACCGTTGGAGTTGCTGCTCATATTGGGCTGCGATTCGGGAGCGCTTACTTTGAGGGCCGGGCCAAGTCTTCCGGGCTTGTTGAGCTCAAGCCAATAGACAGACCCTTCCTTTTGCTCGCGATGGAACTTGAACTGGAAACGGTCTTCGAGAAGCGAGAGGATGAGTTGCTGGAACTGCTGCGGGGTGGTGACTTCCGCGTGATCGACGGTAGTAGCATCGATGTCGAAGGTCTCGTTGTCGATCCAGCCGGGCGCGCCGGACATGCGGTTATCGTCGGCGCCAAGGGCGATGCGGATGAGGGTGCGAACGGTGGTGGCAGTGGCGACGAAGCGTCCGCCAGGAAGCACGCGGCGGTTGGATGGTTCGTCGCCAGCAGACTGGTGCGGGCGGATGGAGGCGACTTCAAATCGCAGGGGCGGCTGGGCAGGCGGCGATTGTGTTTCTGCCGCTGATCGCGCTTGGGCTGAGAGATTCGAGGAAGCCATGACGAACAGAAGCAGCAGGGCGAAGAAACGGGCTACGCGAAAAGACCTTGCCAGCAGCATTGTCATTGTCATGATTCCTACGCAGAATCGTGTCCAAAGGTTCCTCAAGGTGTAGAAAAATGGCTGCCGCTAGTACCGTTTTCTGCGGGCGTATCACGGGCATTCACAGCTGGAACAAAAGTGCTGCGGAGTCGCGCATTTGGCTCCAGAGTGTATCGCTCGCGTTGGGGGTAATCCTGATAAATTTGTGGATCATTTCGGCTAGATAAGCGATTTGTCCGGTTCTCAGCAACCGAGAGATTTAAAAAGTTTAGGATCGTGCTAAGTTCTTGGGGACTTCCAAAATACCGAAAGATCGAATCAAGTCCTTTCTTGCTAACAATATAGATCGAAGTTCGCCTCTGGTTGCCCAGCTTTTCGATATTTATGGAATCCAGGATTGAACCTCCTGTTTCACCATTTATGCATCCAAGATTGAAGTTGCTGCTACATCCCATACATTGGGCTGTGGCAGGGGCGTACGGTCGCGATAGAACGGCGTCCATAGTGGATGTCCAAAGCCGCTGGCCAGTTAGCTAGAGAAAAGGGAGTAATGCATGCATATTCAAAGTCGACATAGAACTACCTGTGGCTTAGCACTATCTTTGGCGATGTTCACGTCGCTCGGTCTTACGGCAGTCGCCCAGGAAGCAACTGTTGAAGGATTGGTTGTCGGAAGAAGCGGTCCTACGATGTTGGTGAGAACCGGAGACAGCCCTAAGCTCACCGTGCTTCTATCGGACAGCACAAGGGCGACAGAAAAGGGAGGATTCCTTGGTCTCGACAGAAAGCACCCGGGCATCGTTGACTTGGTTCCCGGTCTGGCTGTAAAGGTGGAAGGCTCCTATGACCCCGATCATCAGTTGATTGCAAAAAAGGTCACATTCTCGCGGACTGCCATGAACACGGCAAGGCAGATTGACGCCGGGCTGAATCCTGTGAACCAGCAGGTTGCAGCTGCACAGGATCAGCTCAGGACCGATCGCAAGGACATCGACCAAAACCAGCAGGACACTGCGAAGAACTCGCAGGATATCGATACGACGAAGCAGGGACTTGCAGCGACTACCGCAGCCACAGCATCGAATACGCAGGGCATCGGTCAGGCAAATCAGCGGTTCACTACGTTGGACCAGTACGAGGACAAGGGGAGCATAACCGTCAACTTTGCCAATGGAAAAGCCACGGTCAGCAAGAAGGACAGGGATCAGCTAACCGACTTCGTGAAGTCGGCTGCAAATACCCCGGGGTTCATGATCGAGGTGCAGGGCTATGCTTCTTCCGTCGGTTCAGCAGTTCTGAATCAGAGGTTGAGCAGTGAACGGGCCGACGCAGTGCTGGCCATCATTCAACAGTCGGGCGCTGTTCCTATGACGAGAATTTTGGCGCCTGCCGCAATGGGAACCACCAACCCAGTCTCAGGCGATCACACACGGAGCGCGCAGGCTCAGAACCGGCGAGTGGTCGTTACCATCGTTGTCAATAAGGGAATCACTGGCTAGCGTGAGTTCTAAACGTGATATCGCTATTCATGCGGTATCGTCGGAGTGATCTAAACGCATAACAGGCAATTCCAGGCGATAGTGCGACGAGCCCAAAGCTCTCGAACTATCGCCTGGCCACTTTGGGGCTCAGTATCTCCCAATCGATTTCTTTCCCAATGCCCCGAGTAGAGGACGCTCGACCGCATAGTGCATCGCGAGACCAGCGCCGACACCCATGAGAATGAAGAGGAGCATCCAGCCGCCGATGGGGACAGGTAGATGACTCCAATGGGCATAGGCGAACCTGGCGATGGCAGAGATGACCATGAAGTGGATCAGATAAATCGAGTAAGACGCATCCCCCAATAAAGTCAGCCAGCGAGGAACGATGAGGAGACCACGTCGCTCCAGAAGAGCGGCGCCCAAAAGAATGCAAGCCGCACCTACTCCTGCAATCAAGCGCACAATCACTCCGCGATGGAATGGACCTGCAACAACAAGCGCACTTGCGAAGACAATCAATCCAAACCAGAAGATCACGCCCGCTGGAATTTGCTTCTCGCTTTCCAGTGCCAGCGCCACCAGGATTCCAAGCCCAAACAAGAGATGATACGGAGAGAACACCACTAACCAGTAAGAACTGGCGGGCGCCAGGAATAGAAAGGATGCAGCCAGCCAAACACCCAATACAACGACGCCAACTCTCCGGTTCAGGATGCAGAGCGAGAAGACCAGATAGAACTGAATTTCGTCAAAGAGGGTCCACGCCTGCACCATAATCGTCTGGAACGAGAACAGGTGAAGGAGAAGATAGCTTGAAACCACAACGCTTGAGAGATGGTGATAAGACGCATGGAGATCCGTTACTGCGTGGTGCTTCCACAATGTCGGGGTGAGACAGATCCAGTAAAGAGGGTAGATGCGGCGGAAGCGTTTCCAGTAAAAAATTCCGGCCTTCTGCGGCCGATCGAAGTCTTCGCGATGGGCACGAAATATAACCACCCCACTGATCACGAAGAACAGCTGCACCCCAAGCACAGTGCCCCGGAACCACAGATAGAGGGACGTCTCATGCCACAACCCGGACTCTTCGCCCAGGAACGCAGCACTATGGCATGTCACCACTAGAAACGCAGCTATGCCTCGCGCCGCCTGTAGAGACTTGATCTCTTTCGGTCTTATCAGCGGCAGCTTTAGGGCTGAGACATCGATGCGGGGCACACTAGGCATGTTGGATTTCAACGGATGGAGAATAGAATTTCCATGCGTGTTCCCCGATCCTATCCCTCAGTTCGAAGTCTCGATGTCACTAGATTGTCATTTGATGCATCCCCATGGGAACACCTCGAGCTTGAAAAGAAACGTAGAGTCAGGCAGGACCCCATACCTCCCTTTGTCTGCCCTGCGATTCCACATCCGATTCAAACGATACACACCCGACGATTCCTAGGGTTTAGAGTCGAGCTGCCACGTTAGGTGCATCAGGGATATGCCCTGTCTGGGCATATCCGTTTCGACCGTCACTCGTCCATTCGTCACCTCGACCCACGTGGGTGAAGTAAGAAGCTGCAGTTGTCCGGCAGCCTCCAGGTCTGAGTATTGCTTGGTCGTAGGATGCTGCGGCGAGCCCATCGCCAGCCAGAGTGTGTAGGCATTACTATGCGTGTCATCCAGCCGGTAATGCTCCAGCAGCACCTTATGCACGGCGGCCGGAAGTCCGGCAACGGTCACCTCGGTGGGAGACGCCCCGGCCGGCCCATCGACATCATGATAGTTCCACACCAACACAGCCGCCTGGTGATCGCCGAGGGTGGCGAGCGCATCGACGTCCGACGCCTGACGAACACCCGTGCTGACCAATGTGTCTAGTGGAACCTTACCGGAGCTGTTTACACTGACGCGGTCGCCGGACATGAGTCCAAACATGCGAAAGACGTTCAGTACTGGCTTGTCGATGCCATTCGTGGCCAGTGTGCGAAAGCCTTCGAAGTAGTCTTTGTCTTCAAACTCAAACGACCAGCTCAACATGGCGAGCAGGTTGACAGAGTGCCGGTCCTGCAGCTCAAACAATGCCTTGAAGGCAGCAGCAGTGTATGCGGGGTATAGAGTGCCGTTGCGATAGTTGTTCGCGGGGTTAGCTTTCGAGGAGCAGGCGGCACAGCCTTCGGGATCCGCTTCGCTGAGGATGATGGGAAGATCTTTAAAGCGTGGATACGAAGCGATCAGTGAGAAGCCCTTGTCAACGTCATTGAGCTCACTATGGATGCCCATGGTCACCTTACCGTCTGCTATCGTCGGAGACCCCTTGGCGTGGAACGAGATGAAATCCATTGGGATGGGTTTGCCATTCGCGGCGCTCCTGCCCGAGTTCACATGCTCGAGAAAATCTTTGAGAAACAAATTTGCTTTCGAGCTACCCGGACCGGTAGAAGCCGGTCCGCCCACTTTGGCACCAGGAAGCGCCGCCCTCACCCCTGCGACAGCATAGTCATAAAGCTTCCAATACTCCTGAGGTGTCGTGTGCCAGTAGTCGATGTCGGGCTCGTTCCAAACTTCAAAGTACCACGTCAACACCTTCTCTCTGCCGTAGCGTTCGACCAGGTGCGCTGTGACGACGCGTGCTAGTTCTCCCCACTTGGCATAGTCCTTCGGTGGATTGTTGCTCTTGCCGGACACCGTAGATTGCGGATAGTGAACCTGGTACGGCTCGTGCCGGTTGGAAAGATCTGCTGCCAGGTCTTTGGGCATGAAGCCAAGTTCAACCATGGGCCTCACCCCTGCTGACTGATAAGCGTCGAAGATGCCGTCCAGGATCTTGAAATCGTAAATCGGCTTGCCATTGGCGTCTTCGGAGTAGACGTTGGTCGAGCTGAACTTCAACTCTGCTCTTCCATCGCCTGAAGTCAACAGGTGATGCGCGCGAATGTAGACCGGCACGGGACTGAGGTCGTGTAACTCGCCCAGAAGCTCTCTCCCATGGGGCGCAGTAGTGTAGTTGATTTCGTCATAACCGAACCAACTATAGGTCGGCTTATAGGGGCCTACTACTTTGGCCAGGTCCACCTGAATCGTAACCGAGGGCTGCTGAGAAGGTGGCGCAGGATCAGACACTACACTCTGAGCGTCGATCGGAGAGATCAGCATTGCCACGAAAAGAGTTTGAAGAATCCTGCCAGTGACCATGAATGGCCAACGAGATCCCATGGAAACCTGCGTCATCGTCAATTCTCCCCTGCTTCGATGTTAAGCTCAAACACCGGGTGCCCCTTCACGACAGCTTTATGTCATGAGCCGTGTAGCAAGGAACACGCCACTAGCCAGGCATCCGTTATACGCATGAAGGGAGTACCCGTGCCATCTTATTACCTCTCGGATTGCTTCTGACCGCGCTTAGACGAGAGACTTTTTCATAAATCGTAACGCTGCATCGGCGACCGCTATCGGTGCTTCTCTATGCGGAAATGGCCGATGCCGCTTGGGCCCAAGCTTATAGCTCTACAACCACCTTGCCTGTACTTCCCTTCGCCACCAGGTCGTATGCAGCTGCGATGTTGTCTGCGCCGAACTGCTGCGGGGCAAGCAACGACTTAAGCTGATGCTGCTCCGCGAGCTTGGCCGCCTCCCTAAGAATGTCCCCATGATGAGCACGCTGCATCCCTGACAGTAACGGGTAGAGTGTGAACACACCGGAGTAGGTAGCACCACGAAAGGAGAGTGGTGCAAGCAAATGTGCTCCCCAGCCTAGACAACTGACTACATGTCCTGTGTAGCGTTTGACAGCCGCGAACGATGCATCGAGTACTGGCCCACCCAACGTGTCGTAGACGACATCGAAGCCGTCCCCTCCAGTGAATTGCGCGACATAGTCTTCGACCGCAGCGTACCTGTCGATCGCGGTTGCACCCAGTTCCTCGACGATCGATCGTTTGTCATCGGAGACGGTTGCGTAGACCTTTGCGCCGAATGCAATCGCAATCTGTACCGCTGCGTATCCCACGCCTCCAGCTCCAGCATGAACCAAAACGGTCTGCCCTGCGCGGACGTTCGCTCTATCGACCAGGCCTTCCCAGGCAGTGATCGTGACTAGTGGAAGCGCCGCAGCCTGCCGCATCGTGAGTGCCTTTGGCTTATGCGCGAGCAGGACCGCATCTGCTGCGACGAACTCCGCTAGCGTTCCCTGCAGACCTCCAACTCCGCCCACCATTCCGTAGACTTCGTCGCCAGGACGGAAGGCTGTCACGCCGGCCCCAATAGCCTCGACAACGCCAGCCATGTCCAAGCCCAGCACCTGTGGAAGTGGCTGTTTGGCATGTGCGGCTTTTTCGGCACGGATCTTGATGTCCAACGGGTTGACACCACAGGCGTGAACCTTGACCAGCACCTGATCGTGGGACGGTTGCGGCTTCGCCATCTCCACCTCACGAAATGGGCCATCAGCTTTCTCTACGAGGTATGCCTTCATCTCTGTTCCTTTCACAATCTATTATCTAGCGATCCAAGTCAGTGATGATCTACGATAACCGGCGCAGAGAGAACAGCACAATTAGTCCTTCCATCAAAGTCAGGTGGCCAAGGATGGCATCGCGCAATGCTGTATAGGGCAGGCCAGCAATCGTGGCGCTCAGCGCGTGTCAACGAGAGCCCTTCGGCAGAGATCGCAGCGTCTACGCGCCGGCGCATATACCAATGCACGTTGCGCAAGGCTTCGGCCAGATCGGCTGCCTTTGACGCGCTCATGATCTCCAGTGTCAACTAATGAAGATCCTCATGATGAGGGTGCAGCAGAGCTAAATACAACGAACGCGCTTCCTCTTTTTGGAGTTTCATGAAAATTATTGGGATCGAAGAGCACTTTCTTTCTCCGGATGTCCGAGCATCCTGGGCAATGGCGGTCAGCGCCGATCAAGACGCAAGCGCATCGCTCCACTTCGGAGAAATGCAAGACAGATTGGAAGAGTTGAGCAATGAACGCCTGGAGAGAATGGATGAGAGTGGAGTCGATGTACAGGTCTTGTCCCTGACCAGTCCGGGGCTGCACAATCTCGCACCTGCTGAAGGCATCGCCCTCGCGCGTCGTACAAACGACCTTATCGCTGCAACGATAGCGCGCCACCCAGACCGATTCGATGGCTTCGCCACAATCCCTACCACGGCTCCAGAGGAGGCTGTCAGGGAGCTGGAGCGGTCTGTTCGCGATCTAGGGCTGAAAGGAGGAATGCTCTTTGGTCGAACCATGGAGAAAAATCTCGATCATCCCGATTTTTGGCCGATCTTTGAAATGGCGTCCCACCTCCGCATTCCACTGTTCATCCATCCTCAGACGCCACCTCGCGCAGTACGGGAGGCCTACTACTCCGGCTTCGACCCGCAGGTGGACCTGGCCTTTGCGACGTTCGGTCTCGGATGGCACTACGATTGTGGAATCCAGTTTCTTCGGCTTGCCCTCGCGGGCGTCTTCGATCGGTTCCCGGATCTTCAGATCATTCTTGGCCATTGGGGCGAAGTCGTGCTTTTCTACGCAGAGCGTCTGAAAGCATTCTCTCGCGTGACCAAGCTGCAGCGATCCGTCGTCGATACGATGCGCGAGAACCTCTACGTAACGCCAAGTGGCATGTTCAGTCCGTCTAATTTTCAGCACGCCTTAGAAGTCGTCGGCATCGACCGTATTCTCTTCTCAACCGACTACCCCTATCAATATCGGCCTGGCGGAGGACCGAGATACTTCATAGAGCAACTACCCGTAAGCCATGACGACAAGGAGAAGATCGCGCACGCCAATTGGGAGCGCCTTACGCGCGGAATTCGTCGATAGGAACAACAAGTCTCCGCCGGGAACTCAAAGAATCACTTGGCGCAGAAATTCATTCGTAAACTTCCCTGCTGGATCATAGGTTTCAACCAGACTCCGGAAATCCTTCGTGCGTACATAGCTCCGTTCCAGCTGCGCCTTCGGAACCGCAAAGACCTTGGCCCAGTGTGGCCTTGGCTCAAACGGAGCCAGCTTGGCTTCGATTTGGGGAATCAGTTCGCGAACAGCGGCCTCTTCGGGCTTCCAGGTGAAATGAATCGCCAGCGAAGGACGCTTGTAGGCCATGCTCAGCCATAGATCGTCCGCGGCAATGGTGCGAAGCTCCGTAACCAACAGATGCGGCGTGATGCGGTCGCGCAGTGTCTCCACCGCGCGGATTGCCTCATAGCCCTTTTCCAGTGGAACGAAATATTCGGTCTGGATCTCGTGCCCAACAGAGGGCGTAAACGCCAGCTTGAAGTGAGGCAGGCGTTCATACCACGGGCCGGGCGTACCGCCCTGCTCCGTGCAGGGAGTCGCATCCGCTTCTCTGCCGACAGGATGCAGCTTCTTGTCCGCCAGCGTAGCTCCATAAAAGGTAGTGGGCATGGGCGGTTTCGCACCCTCGGTTACCCGATGCTTCAGCCACACCTGGGTGGCCTTGTTGTCCTGCCAATGGGTGAAGAGCGAGACGCTGTACGCTGCTCCCATGATGTCGGCCAGATGCGATTCAAGCTTATCGAAAGAAAGATTCTCATAGACGACTTGCGCTACTTCAAATCGGGGATGCACATCCACAGTAAGGTTGGTGATTACGCCAAGGGCTCCCAACGCCACCACCGCCCCTGGGAACGTTGCAGGATCGTGCGCACGAGAGAGCTTATGCAGCTTTCCATCTGCCCCTACGAACTCAATCTCGCGCACGGCGGTGGACATATTTCCGTTATGAACGCCTGAACCATGCGTTCCCGTCGAAATACATCCGGCAAGCGAGATGTGCGGCAGCGAGGGCAGATTGTGCAAGGCCCAGCCTTGTTTATCGATCTCGATGGCCAGGTCACCTAGCCGAACTCCTGCGCCTGCGCGCACCGAATGATCGCCGGCATTGACTTCCACGTTCTTCAGACCCAGCATGGAAATCTGCGCCGAACTGGAGTCTGCAATCCCGTTGAACGAGTGCCGGGTGCCGAGAGCACGCAGCTTTGCAGTCGATCGTACCTCCTCCACAACGGCTGCGACATCCTGCGGCTGAAACACATGGTCTGTGTGGAAGTGATAGGTGCCACTCCAGTTCTCGCGCGGAACGCTGCCCGCCTGTCCATAGGCACGATTCTGATCGAGTGCCGAGACTGCCGCCGCCGCCGTTCCAAGCCTCAGAAAGCTCCTGCGGTCCAGCGCAGCGCAATCTTCACGCACCGGCTCCTCACCGTTCTGCTCTAACTCGTCACGCATATTGAACCGTCCTTGGCCTGGTTTCCCAACGGGCTCGAATGCTCCAGCCCATACGCCTACCTTTATATCCCGCCTGCAGGTACGACGGCGACAATATTGTGGCTTGCCTATAGGCTTTGGTTCACTACGGAATCCATAGTCCAAAGCCCTGAATGCTAGCCTGAGTGTCTAATACGATGCTCGAACTACTATTTATAGGAGAGGGCCTCGCATGAAGTCTGTAGTAGCCGTTCGACATATTCACTTTGAAGACCTGGGTTTGTTGTAGGATGTCCTGCTGGCGGCCGGATATCAGGTGCGTTATCTAGACGCCGGAAGCCATGATCTTTCCCGAGTCGATCCATTGGCCCCGGACCTGATGGTGATACTTGGCGCACCTGTTGGCGTCTATGACGACGACGCCTATCCCTTCCTGCTCGAGGAGCGAGAGCTTCTTCAGCGAAGACTCGCCGCTGGTCTGCCGACCCTTGGTATCTGCCTCGGCGCTCAGCAGATTGCCGCGTCGTTAGGGGCTCGCGTCGCTCCCAGCGGAAGCAAGGAGATCGGCTTCTCGCCGGTTTCGCTAAGCCCGCAAGGAAGCGTCAGCGCGCTGCGTCATCTCGCAAATATCCCCGTCCTGCACTGGCACGGAGACAATCTGGATCTGCCTGCAGGTGCTGTTGTACTTGCTTCAACAGAGCTTTGCCCCAATCAGGCCTTTGCCATCGGCCCTAATATCCTTGGCCTGCAATTTCATCCCGAGGCAGATCTTTCAAACATAGAAGCCTGGTTGGGCATGCAACAGAGCTGGCTTCGGCAGGTATCGATCCCCGCCAGATTCGCAGAGAGGCAAAAGTCAATAAGGATGCCCTGGCTGCGTCTTCCACCGCGATGTTCCAGGAATGGCTAGCGAACATCTCAGTCTAAGCCGCTTACAGAGGCGGATACGGGATGCCCACGTCCCGATTCGAAGACGTAGGCGCTCATCATTGCACTCTACGGCCTACAGACTGGTCGAAGCCCTATTGAAGTTGGGTATGGAGGGCGAGCACGAGGACTCAAGCCACCGGCTAATATAGACGCCGGCGTGGGCTTCGCCGCAGTAGTGGCGCGCGCCATAGGACGATGCCGCTTCGGTATTCCACTTGAGGACCTTCAATTCCTCCGCATTGCACTGAATCATGAACCAGTGGATCGGGTTCGAGCTCTCGGTGCCGCAAATCTCACATCGGTACTGTATTACTGCCGCCATGATGAGTCCTTTCGGGATAGCAAAACCATCCACTGTGCCGTATGTTGTCCCTGATCAGACCAAGGATAACTGAAACGGAAGACGAAGAGATAAAAGGGAGAGTGTCAGCCAGGGACTACAGCTTTAAATCTCCGTCCAATGCCCCAATTCCGAGGAAAACATCTCTGAGAGCGGCCTACGCTCGCTTCCGAGACGTGGGCGCCCGTTGTGGCACGATCCCTTTAGTGCGGCTCGTTCGATGTATTGATAGCTGCGTTATACGCCAGGATGACGAAGTGGAACTTATCCGCGCGGCCAAGTTGCTTCATCTGGCGATAGTTACCGATCATCTCGGTCAGCTCGTCGCCCACTGATGCATATCCCACCACATCGCTGTCGTGACCCGCCTGCTTGGCCTTCGCCACGGCGTCACGCTGCGCTGCGAGCGTCTTCTCGAGTTCGGATATCCTGGCGTCCGCCTGTGCGATAACGACAGCATTACTCGTATCGTCGGGGCTATGGAAGAGTTCTATGAACCCCTTCGCCTGATACAACGCAAGCTTGGTGTCGTATCCAACCATGTCACCATTTGCCTTGCTCTTCTCCAGCTCTAGCCCTTCGCGACGAGCCGATTCACGCTCCAGCTGCGTGTTGAAATCGGTCAGGGCTGCTGACGCTGTTTTGAACTCGGCCAACATCTGGGCATCTTCGCGCTTTCCGCGTGCGAGCTTGTCCTCTATATAGGCCTTGCTGCTGTAGTAGACCGCCAGTCCGGAAAGCTGTAACACCACCGGATCGAGCGCGCTGATAAGCTTGTCGGCCGCCGCATCCAAATCCGATGCACCGCCTCCCGGCATGGCGCGCGTGGATTTAAGCTTGTCGCGCTCCTTCTCGATAAGCCCCGTGCCTATATCGATGCTGTCATTCGGCGATTTTCTGGAAACTTCGGCTTCGCGGTAGATCTGGTATTCATGAACCAGCCCGGAGTCACCGATCAAGCCGTTATAGCTGCTGACGTAGGCGTTAAACTTCCTTAGCTGAGCGGCATCTGGATCATCATAGGAAGACTCGACAGCTTTTGCGGGATTGGAATTTCGTTTGTTGCAAGCGGTTAAATTCGCAATCGTTGCGATTGTTATGAAAGTAAAGGCCACACGTTGTAACAGCATCAAAACAGTCCCCTTATTCCTCGGTATACAGCTCAAGTCTAACGGAGGATGGGATTGCTAACGCATTCGTTCCACGCTGCCCCACCATCCAGGAATAAAGGGACAACTCACAACAAGAGAGTTTTTATGTACTTCCCCACGCTGTCGAGAATTAGCCTCCTTCCTATCATGGAAGGATGAATGATCCATCGAATCCATTCTCGAGCGCTCAAGCGGTCACCCGGTACGCGGAAAACCCACCGCGCGTGGTGCCTGGCTTTGCTGATTTACAACGCATGACAACTCTTCTCCTCGAAGAGCATGCACCTGAAGAGGCAAGCCTATTGGTTCTCGGTGCGGGCGGAGGACTGGAGCTGAAGGTGTTCGCACAGGCTCATCCAAAGTGGCACTTCGAAGGAGTAGATCCGTCCTCCGAGATGCTTATCCTGGCGGAACAAACGCTGGGGCCTCTCAGCGAGCGCGTTAAACTGCAGCAAGGCTATATCGACGCAGCCTCAGAGGGGCCGTTTGATGGAGCCACCTGCCTGTTGACGCTACATTTTATTGGCGCGGAGGAACGGCGCCGCACGATAGCCGAGGTGCGCCGCCGTCTCAAACCCGGCGCGCCCTTCATCGTTGCGCATCTCAGCTTTCCGCAGGCAGGAGACGAACGGACACTGTGGCTATCCAGGTATGCGGCATTTGCTGCAGCCTCTGGTATAGACCTTGAGAAGGCGAAGAGCTCGCGAGCTGCCATCGACAAGCATCTGAACATCTTCACGCCTGAGCAGGACGAAGGCATGCTGCGCGACACAGGGTTCTCCGGCGTCAGCCAGTTCTACGCAGGTTTCGCGTTTCGGGGCTGGGTCGCTTACGCCTGACGCCTAAGTTGCAGATCAGCCCTACGAGGCAGTTGCGTCCTTATCCTTTCATGCTCATCTAAGTGACATATCTGTAGTTGAGAGGTAGACATGTCCGACACCGTAAAGATCGTTCGCTTCCATAAGACCGGGCCCGCCGAAGTCCTTCAGTTTGACGAACTCCCGCTCCCAGAACCCGGTCCAGGCGAGGTCCGTCTCCGCGTCGAAGCTATCGGACTGAACCGCGCCGAGATCATGTTTCGTAACGGCCAATACCTCGAGACACCTGTCCACCCGTCTCAAAATGGCTACGAAGCCGCTGGCATCATCGAAGCCACAGGCCCAGGGGTCGATTCCAGTTGGATGGGGAAGACCGTCAGCACCGTTCCTGCATCCTTCAAACTCAACAGCCACGGAGTCTATGGCGAAGTCGCGGTCGTCCCTCTTCGTGGAATCGCCGAATACCCCTCAACGCTCTCGTACGAACAAGGAGCATCCATCTGGATGCAATACCTCACCGTGTACGGAGCCCTCATCTGGCTTGGCAAGATGGTGAAGGGGGACTTTATCGTCATCACCGCAGCCAGCAGCAGCGTAGGCATAGCTGCTATTGAGATGATTAGGGCCGAGGGCGCCATCAGCATCGCCGTTACGCGCACAGCAGCCAAGAAAGCCGAACTACTCAAGCAAGGGGCAGATCACGTCATCGTCACCGACGAGGAAGATCTGGTGGCCCGCGTCAACGACATCACCTCAGGCAAAGGCGTGCGCATCGTCTTCGATCCCATCGGCGGCAAAATCGTCGAATCCCTCGCCGCCATAACGGCACACCAGGGCATCATCTTCGAATACGGAGCACTGGCTCCCGAACCCACGACCTACCCGCTTTTCACAGCACTCGATAAAGGTCTTACCATCCGCGGCTACACGCTCTTTGAGCTCACACCCGATCCAGTATTCCCGAAGGCAAAGCAATACGTCTTCGACCATCTCGCTTCAGGTGCCTTCAAGCCTCTTATCGCTAAGACATTTCCTTTCGCTGAAATCGTCGAAGCCCACCGCTATATGGAGTCGAACGCTCAGATCGGTAAGATCGTCGTCACTCTATGATTGCAATTGGAGGATTGTTAGATTGGCCACAGTGAAGCTCTGGACCGACGAAGAGGTCGCAGCCGTACCGGCAGTCAAAGCCGTGTTCGACGACATACGCGCCACGCGCAAGTCAGATTTCGTGAACAACTTCTGGCGCGCTCTCGCCAATCAGCCTGCCCTTCTTGAGCGAACGTGGGCGAGTATCAAGCAGGTGATGATTGAACCCGGAGAGCTCGATCCGCTCACAAAAGAGCTGGTCTATATAGCGGTATCCACGGCGAACAGCTGCAGCTACTGCGTCCATTCGCACACCTCCGCCGCGCGCGCCAAAGGCCTCTCCGACCAGCAGTATGCTGAGTTCCTGGCGGTCATCGGCATGGCGGCGGAAACGAATACCCTGGCCAATTCCCTGCAAATCCCCATCGATCGAGAGTTCCTTATCGGCTAGAGCGGGTTCATAGTGGGGCAGGCCGGAGCTTCGCGGCGGTTCCCACCTTGCGCCACAGCGTCATGGAACTATCCCTTCGTCAGAGCGAGGGTGTGTGATTCCGCTTCAGGCGCGGCCTTCCACAACGGGAGCGTGATGGAGAGTCGCGCGCCACCTTCGGCACGATTGGTCGCCGTGACGCTACCTCCATGAACACGGACGACGGCCTCGACGAAAGCAAGACCGAGTCCGTGTCCGCGCGACTCCCGCCCTCTGATCCTTCGCTCAAAGAGATGGCGACGCACGTCGACATCAAACCCAGGACCATCATCCGCTACCGTCAACATCGCCATATCTTCGTCGGTCTCGAGCAACAGGTAGACACTGCAAGATGCGGGCAGGTGTTTGAGTTCGTTGTCTAGCATGTTGGCGATAACACGATGAAGAAGTGCCGGGTCAGCGAGCACTTTGACCGATCCCGCACTGCGAATCTGGACGCTTAGCCCCTTGTCGCTCATGCAAGGCTCGTAAAGATCAATCATCCCTCTCACGAGTTCATCGAGGTCGATCTCGATACGCGACAGCCTGAGAGCGTCTGCCTTCGCTTCTGCCACGTCGAGCGACGTGTTCAGAAAATCAGTGAGCCGGTCCAATTCGTCGATCGCCGAAACAATCGGTTCAGCTTGATCGACTCTTCCATCGCTGGACAAGGCTGTCTCCAACTTGCCACGGATCGCGGTAAGAGGGCTCCTCAGGTCGTGCGCGAGAGAATCCGTAATGGTGTGCAACTGATAAACGGTATTCTCGATCCTGTCGAGCATATGATTCAGCGTGCGAGCTAGATGCCCGACTTCGTCGTTTCCACCGGTGTTGGGCACGCGGCTGCTGAGATCCGATTGGCCGATGCGCGATGCCGCTTCCGTAATCTCACGGACATGGCCCAGCATCCTCCGCGTTGCGTAGAAAACGATCACGAAGCCTAGCAGCACAATAGCGAGCCAGAGCGTAAGAAAGCGAACCCTTAAGTTTCGCAATACTCGCAGTTCATCTCTCTCTGAAAGTCCGAGATAGATGTGACTGCCATCCTCAATTCGCACCGCGGCTACCCGAAAGGGAACATTGAATCCCTTCACATGAAGGTCGTAAGGAACATCTGCCAATACCTTCGTGGACCGAATAGCTGCGAGATTGGCGGAACCGTCTCCTGAACCAACCCAAAGTTTGGCTGGTCCGTCGTCCCCCGCCTGGAGGAAGAAGACGGAGTCATTTTCGTTACCGCTGGAGCGTTGACGATTCGGGACTTCCCGGCTCGCTAACTCGGCGACCTCGCCGACAACGCGACGGTAGAGACGGTCCTTCGGAGTTCTTTGGGCCACGTCACCAAGAACCTCAACTTCGCCAGATAGCCATGCATCGCTTCGTCTTTGAATGTCGTTCGCTACAAACCGATGGAGCATCTCGAATACCAGCAAGGCTCCAATCGCGAACGCTAGTGTAGCCCAGAGCGAGATACGCCAGGCTGCACTTCGCATGATTGGATTAGGTGCCTTTGAGGACATATCCAATACCTCGCAGTGTCTTGATCAACGGTTCACGGCCGACCGTATCGATTTTGCCGCGCAGCCTGTAAATGTGAACATCGACCACGTTCGTGTCTGGTTGAATCCGCATTCCCCAGACCTCCTTCAAAAGCATGGAACGGGTTACAACTCTGCCGGCGTGCCGGCAGAGATACTCAAGAAGCACGAACTCCTGCGGACTCAGATTTAGAACTTCATCGCCTCGGGTGGCCCTGCGTTTAAGCATATCCAACTCCAGATCGCAGATCCGGAGGCGCGTCGCGTCTTCAGCCTGCGAGAAGTTGCGTCGCAGAAGGTTCCGCATCCGAGCAAGCAATTCTGCGATGGCGAAGGGTTTCGTGAGGTAATCATCGCCACCAAGTTCCAGGCCTTTCACCCGGTCATCTACCGACCGTCGCGCCGAAAGGATCAGTACGGGACTAGTGACCCCGGATCTGCGTAGTTGCAGGATGAGTTCGATACCATCTTGATCCGGGAGTCCTAAGTCGACAATGAGCCCATGGTAGACATGCTTGGACGCCAACTGAGTTGCGGCGTTCCCGTCTTCCGCGGTATCCACTTCGTATCCCGCCTCAAGCAAGGATTGTTCGACGAAGCTCCGAATCTCGGGTTCATCCTCGACCAGCAGAAGTCTCATGAATCATGGTAAGGCATTTTGATTCGCGAGTCGCATACTCCAGGAGGTTGCAAAATGACGATTATGTCATCTGCGGCTCCCCCCCAGCAGTGGACGAATCGGGAAAAGCTATACAAAGAGCAGGATAGCTGGAATAAAGACTCCTGCCGCAAGGATGAGCAGAACGACCGATTTCCGCCGCGCATACTTCCACGCCATCGTGATGCCCGTACACGTCGATATGGCAAGTGCAAGCGCTGTAGCGGCAAAGAATATCTTCGTGGGGAGCGAGCTGGGCGTCGGTGGAGCTTGCGTTGGCTTAGAGGGCTCAAGTTTCGGACCGTCCGGCTTTGTCCCATTCGCCTTGGCTGAATCGTTTGAAGCAACCTTTCGGGGAGGAAGGTAAAGCGTCCCGTTCTTATGCAACTGTGAGAGATGAACAAGGATGTTGGGAGGTGCGTAGGAACTGCCGCGAGCAGTCTCGTGCAGGCCGAACATCTGTAGACCACCTGTGATCGCGAAAAAGAGAATCGTCGGCGCGAAGAACAGCCCCAGATAGCGATGTATCACGCGGACAGATTTGAGTGATGTTGCAGATGTCATCCCGGAAGATCGACCTCTCAAAATTTAGATGCAGGCAGAGCGCCGAATACCGGTCTTGGCACACGTTCAAGCTCGTGGATTTGGCTGACTGATTTGTAAGTTAGCATGTGGACAGACGAATTCCTGCGGTCGCTCCGGCGATTGCGGACTCCATGAACAAATCGTCATCCTATTCCCATCCTCCAAAGTGCTATCAAAAGAACAACGGTCTCGTCTCAAAGAGTAGCCGTTGTATTGAGATACGGAGCCTGTTCTCTCAAGTAGTCGACTGTCGCCGGATTGTCGTCTCTTCGTGGTCCAGCTTTTCCAAGACACACACGCGACATCGAATCCCCACGATCCGGGCTGAGGGCCCATTGCACATGACTACGGCTTACCTGAACCGCATCGCCACTGCCGTACCAGAACACGATGTGCATGATGCCTTCGTTGTCTACGCAGAGAATATGCTTGCCGACCCGCGGCTCCGCACGCTCTTCGGCCGCATGGCGGGCCGCGCCGACATCGCGCATCGCTATTCATTCCTCGATCCGCAGAAAGGTTCCGCGCATGACGCGCATGAGTTTTATCGGCTAGGCAACTTTCCCAATACGGCGCGACGTATGGAGCTGTTTGAGCAGAGGGCTCCGGTGCTGATGCGGAAGGCCGTGGACCGGCTTGCGCTCAAGGAGAAAGAACGCTCCGGCATTACGCATGTGCTGGTGACCTGCTGCACGGGACTCTATGCGCCGGGGCTGGACTTTGAGATCGTCGACCACCTCGGGCTTTCGGCCGACGTGGAGCGTACGATGGTTGGATTCATGGGATGCTATGCCGCGATCAATGCGCTGAAACTGGCGCGGCACATTGTGCGCTCAGATCCGAAGGCGGGTGTTCTTATGGTCAACCTGGAGCTATGCACGCTGCACTTACAGGAGACGCAGGAACTGGAGCAGGTACTCTCCTTCCTGGTCTTCGCCGATGGTGCGGCGGCGAGCCTGATTACCGCCTGCGAGCAGGGCTTTGCACTGGACAGCTTCAAGGCGGTGATGGTGCCCGAGACAAGGGGGCTGATTACATGGAAGATCCGCGATCTCGGGTTCGACATGCTGCTCTCAGGACAGGTGCCGGGAGAGCTGGGACGCGCTCTCCATGAGAGCGGGCTGATGTCCGAGCGCGATGGCATCGACCTGTGGGCGGTGCATCCCGGCGGTCGGTCGGTCCTGGATGCGGTAGAGAAGGGGTTGGAGCTGCCAGCCGATGCGCTGGCGGCGTCGCGTGAGGTGTTGTCGTGCTTCGGCAACATGTCTTCGGCGACGGTGATGTTTGTGCTGCAGCGGATCATGCAGCAGGCGCAACCGGGGCAGCGTGGGTGTGCGATGTCCTTTGGGCCGGGCCTAACAGCGGAGACGATGCGCTTCCATGCGGTCTAGTGTACAGATCGACTTCAGTCGGCGGGTCTCTCCGCGTGAGCTGCCGGAGCTGATGGATGGTGACTGCAGTTATGAGGATTTCCGTGACTGCCTGCGCAGTCTGGAAAAGGTCAATCGCTGGTTGCTGGGTTATCGGCCGACGCTGGCTTGGCTGGAGCGGTTGCCGCATAGGCCGCGTTATCCGATCCACATCGTCGATGTCGGAAGTGGCGGTGGGGACCTGCTGCGTCAGATTGCAGGCTGGGCACGGAGATGGGGCATCGCGGTGCAGCTAACGGGGATCGACTTGAATCCTTATGCTGCGCGAGCAGCAGCGGAGTCTACGCCGAAGGAACTCGGAATCACTTGGGTAACCGGCGATGCTATGGTGCATCGACCCGAGAAGCCGATAGATATCGTCGTGAGTTCGCTGATGGCACATCATCTTGAGGATGAGGAGATCGTTGCGCTGCTGCGGTGGATGGAAGCGACCGCGCAGGTAAGCTGGTTTATCAATGATTTGGAGCGGTCGGAGCGGAGTTGTCGGATGTTTGGGTGGGTGGCGGGAGTGGTGGGGTGGCACCGGTTTGTGCAGCATGATGGGCCGGTGTCCTTCCGGCGAGCCTTCCGGGAGGAGGACTGGGTCCGGTTACTGGCGGCGGCTGAGGTCCCGCGGCAGGCAGTGACTGTCGAGCATTGGAGGCCGGGACGGCTATGTGTTGGGAGGTGGAAGTGAGGTCGGTGATTCTGAAGCGTCTCGCTAGACTAAGAAATATGGAGCTTATTGCCGCGACCTTCGTGACGTACCTCAGCACGTCTAATGATCTGAGAGGTGAATAATGGCGTCTTCCACCCTGCCTACACCCAGCGCCGGCCGCTCCAGATTCAAAACCGTACTCTGGATCTCTCTTGGTGTCACGACACTATTCGTCTTCATCACGTCAGAGGTCCTTCTCGTCACCGATTACCCCATGTACCACGCTTATCGCTTGCAGGTCATAGCAGACCGCGGACTCCTCATCCCACACACGCTCTGCGGAACCTTCGCTCTGCTGGCCGGCCCTCTGCAGTTCTCGACGCGTTTTCGGCAGCGTCACCTGAAGCTTCACCGCGTTCTAGGACGCATGTATTTCGTCTCGGTCATAATTGGTGCCTTTACCGGGATCGCGCTTGCCACGGGGCGGCCCGGACTGCCTGGAACTTCCATGCAAGGAGCTGCCTGGATCGTCTGCACTAGCGCTGCGGTGATCGCCGCGCGGAACCACCAGATCGCCGTTCATCGCCAATGGATGGCCCGTTCGTACGCCGTCACGTTTACCTTCGTCTCCAGCCGCGTGCTGAATCTAGTGCCCGCCTACTGGAGCCATCTTGGCGACGTACTATCGGCGGTTGGCGTAATCGCCTTCACCCTGGCTTCCATTCTCCTGGTTGACCTCGGCCTCAACTGGCACGAACTCACCACGCGTCGTAATTGATCATCGGCCAGCGGTTATGAGGCTTTAAAACGCGGATTTGCAAATGTCCTATTTCCCGAAGCTGGTCCCCACCAGGTCCGAGCTGACTACAGGCCCGTAACCACCGAGCTGCCCGACAACTACCGCCACTGCCGGCTCCTCACCCTCCAAGACCCACACCGTCACATCTTTCGGTTGAAGTCCGAGCAGCCGCGCAATCACCCTCACGAAGCCGCCCAGCTCCGGATGAATGCGAAACACTGTCGCCTTGAAGCTCTGTCCTGCCAATTGAACCGTCTGCTCGCTCTCCGGCGAGATCAGGAGCGGAATCAACCGCCCACCGCCGACTGGAGCCAGCATCCCCACCCGAAACGGCGTGGTATTGTGAGGCACGTTCAGCAGTAATGTCCCAACGAAGCCATTCGCCAGATCGACTGGCAGGTCCATGTGCTTGCTTTCGACTTGTATCTTTCCCTTCTTGTCTACGGTGCGGCTGGACACTATGCCGGTAGCGGCTTCTATCGTAAAGTCGATGGGCTTTGTAAAGAACGGCCCTTTCTGTAGGTGATGGTAGCGAACTAACCGAAATGTACCCTGTTGCCGGTAAGTCGTCATCTCATCGTCGATCGACCCGTCCACGAACTGATAGGTCAGGCGCATCGACACTTCGTCACCCTGCACGACCTGCAAGAACTCGCCACTTGCGATCGTTTTTCCATCCTCGGAGCGAGCCGTCATAAACCGATGCATCGGACGTTGGATATGTTTTACCGAAATTGGTTCAGCCGACGCTGCGGTGCCCAACGTTATCACCCCAAAAGCGGCGACCAGGAAGTCGTTTCGCCTCATCAAATACCTCGTTCTAATGCCTTAGACGCCTTCCGCCCCTTCGCTCTACCGGCTCCAAAATGACGATTTGTACAGAATGACGTTTCAAACTGTTTTTCAGACGTCTACTAGAAATATGGAATCTCACTACAAATTGATTGAACACTCAGTGAATTAGGAGCAATGCCTTGCAAGACGAAGTTCTGATCCTCGGTGGTGGAGTGGCAGGCTGTGCCGCTTCGATCGCGCTCGCCCGCAAGGGACGAAGCGTCACGCTGATTGAACGCGAACCCACACCTCGCCATAAGGTCTGCGGAGAATTCCTAAGCGGTGAGGCCCTTGAAGACCTGCACGCACTTGGTATCGATGTGGCCTCGCTTGGCGCGGTGCCCATCCATTATGTTCGCCTTGCCGCAGCCAGACGCGCCGCGGAGGCTCCCTTGCCTTTTCCCGCGGCCTCGCTCACACGCAAGGCGCTCGATACGGCGCTCATCGCCGCAGCCATCGCCGCGGGAGTCCGCGTAGAGCGCGGTCGCACGGTACAGTCGCTTAGCCGCGCGACCGCCAATCTCTGGCAGGCGACGCTCGACGACGGCACCACATACGAAGCTCCAACCGCCTTTCTCTCCACGGGCAAGCACGATCTGCGCGGCCACGGTCGCCCCAAGGACTCTCACCAATGGGTCGCCTTCAAGATGTATTACCGACTGTCTGCCGCGCAGACCGCTGACCTGGCGGACGCCTCCGAGTTGACGCTCTATTCCGGAGGCTACGGTGGTATCCAACCGGTGGAAGACGGCATTACGAATTTCTGCTGTGTGGTGCAACGGCGGTATTTTGCACGTGCGGGTCTTCGCTGGGAGGGCCTACTTGCCAAGATGCAGCAGGACTGTCCCCACCTCGCGATGCGGCTTGACGGTGCGGTGCCGCTGCTCGACAAACCGATCACCATCACTCATATCCCGTACGGTTACCTCCGCCGCACAACCGAAGATGGGCTCTACTGTATCGGCGATCAGGCAGCAGTAATCCCCTCGTTCACCGGCGATGGCATATCCATCGCCCTGCATACCGCCCGTCGTGCCGCCGCTGCCTATCTTGCCGCGGAGCCGGCGCCGGTCTTTCAGCCAAAACTGCGCTCCGCAATGCTGCCCCAGATGCGTCTTGCCGAGGTCGCCGCCGATGGCTTGAACAACGCACTCGCGCGCGCTGTACTACCGTTCTGCCTCAGGGTCTGGCCCGGTGCAATGCGCGTAACGGCTAGACTCACGCGTGTCGCCCAGCCCGCCCCTGTTGCTCCACAGGCCTTCGCCAACTGAAATCGAGCCACGCCAAAACAACTATTGGCAGTTAAACCTTTAAAGGGAGATGATGCTATGAAATCCTTCGCAGTCGTAGCCCTCGCGCTCATATTCGCTCCAGCCGCACTCGCCCAGCATCAGACCTTCGCCGTCAACCCGGATGCCAGCGAGGTCAAGATGACGCTCAACACGACCCACGAGGTCGTCAACGGCACGTTTCACATTCAATCCGGATCGATTGAGTTTGACCGCAGTACGTCTATGATGTCGGGTTCGGTGGTCGTCCTTGCCGGCAGCGGCAAGACCGGTAATGACAGCCGCGACAAGAAGATGAATAAGGACATTCTCAAGGTGGATCAGTACACCACCGTCTCCTTTGTTCCGAAAACCTACACCGGGGCAATCGCACCCTCTGGCGACTCAAGCATTCAGGTGAACGGTGTGTTCACCCTGCTCGGCAATCCTCACGACCTGACGATTCCGATGCAGATCCACATGGATGGATCGAAGGCAACGGCGAGGGCGCACTTCGTTGTTCCCTATGTTCAGTGGGGTCTCAAGAACCCAAGCTTCATGTTCTGGAAAGCGGACAACGACGTCGCGATTGATCTCTTTCTTACCGGTAGGCTTCCAAAATAGAGACCCGCCTTTTGTACCCGCAACGATGTCATGCGTCAGGCATGTGCCGGATCATTTTGATCCTCACTTCGGTGAATTAATGCGGCGACAGGAATCAAAGCCCGATCGAAGTTAGCATCTCTGCGACCGCCGTTCTCCATCGCTGTAGCTCGGCCCTGTCGCCGATCTTCAACTGTTGGGCCGCCTCTGCCAAAGTAATCCTCTTGCTGTAAAGCTCATCGGTAACTCTATCCGCCAGGTCTGGAAGAAAGAGGCTCTTCCCGTTTTGTTGCAGGATACTTTCGTGGAGAGGACTCTTCTCGTAGAGCTCGAACTTCCGCTCGTCCCCGAAATATCCATTCTTTACAACATGGATAACGCCATCCGGCATCAGCTCCAGATACTCTTTCAGCAGCTCCAGGCTGTCACGTTGCCGATTGATCACCCATAGCGTCACCAGGGGGCGTCCCAACTCCTTCAGCGAATCGCGCAGGATCGCCCCATGCAAACGAACGCCCGCATTGTTGCGCGCGGGCGTATTGACCACGACGGCTTTGAAGGGCTGCGCGTCACAGACGTTTACGAGCTGAATCCAGCCCTCCACATCGTCCAGATCCACCCCTTCACTCTCGATAGTTCGGCTATACGAGTTCCAGACATCAGGATTGCTCTTGTCCGATTCAATCAGTTTGAGGAACTTGTGTTCCGTGATGAGGTAATCAAGCACCGCCATCGAAGTGATGGATTTGCCAACACCGCCCTTGCTTCCGCTAACAAACACGATCGGAGCGTTCATAAGTCCTCCGATTATAGGAAGCCGATTGGAAACTAAGATGAAGGTTCTGTAAAGCGGAAGAATTGACCTTATTTCGATCGAACCGCTTGGGAGATGCCTTATCTGTATGCTTTCCAAAATAGACAGCTACTGGTAGGAGATAACGTATGAGCATAAGTCGACGGAGTTTTCTGGTGAAGGCTGGCGCGGTGTCCTTTAGCACGAGGACTTTGGCTGCCCACGCGCTGGCTGCGGATGAGGGGAGTGCGGTTGACCAGGAGCGGATGCGATCCGTCGCCGCCTTCACGGCAGAGACGCTGAGTACGGACCATCCTGTACCGTTCGGCGCAGACATCGTGAGCACCGCTACAGGTGAGCGATTGATGCGCGCGGTGAATCGCGTGGGCCCCGATCACGATCCCAGCGCACATGCAGAAACCCTGACAATCCGATTGGCATGCGCCAAGCTGAGCTCGGCGTCGCTCAAGGGATACACGCTGTATACCACCTGCGAGCCATGTCCGATGTGCATGGCCTGTGCTCTCTGGTCGGGCCTGGACCGGCTGGTCTTTGGGGCCACGATTGCCGACGCAAACCAGTTCGTTTCGCAGATTACGATCCCCGCGAAAGAAGTCGCCCAGCGTACTGACCTGCACTGTGTGGTGGCTGGCCCAGTCGAGCGCGAGACCTGCGTAAAGCTCTTCACCGATCCGCGCATGCAAAAGGCATTCGCAAAATGGAAGAAACGGTAAGCGAGCGCTGGAGTGTGAAGGTAGGCCGCAGGGCGAAGATCCTTCTGCTGACCGGGCACTGCTCTACTTCCCGCTCGTTGTGTATCTGGCAGATGGCCCATACCTCATAGCGTCCCGCAACAGTGCGTGCCGTAGGACGGGCCCCCATCTTGTCCCTGATTAAATCTGGGCGAACGCCTGCCTCATTGACAGATGAGCCTGAACTCCGGCACCCTTCTATAGATGTCTAGGGGAGACGTTCGCAATGGCTAAGTCGAAAAACGACAACCTCCAGGGGACGCTGGCTCTTCTTGTGCTGAAAAGCCTTGAACAGGGTCCGATGCATGGCTGGGGCATCACTCTGCATATTCAGGATGTATCCCACGAAGTCTTGCGTGTCGAAGAAGGCTCGCTTTACCCGGCGCTCCATCGTATGGAGCAGGAACGATGGATCGCCTCCGAGTGGGGGCTCAGCGAAAACAATCGTCGCGCACGTTTTTATCGGCTCACCGCACTGGGCCGGAAGCAGCTAAGCGCCGAGCAGGAAAACTGGCAGAAGATCACCGGTGCGGTTGCCCTGGTATTGGATTTCGGAAAGGCATAAGTCCAGGAGGCTCTCAATGGCATGGATCTCCCGTTTACGCGCACTCTTGGGAAGAGAAAAACTCGCGAAGGGGCTGGAGGAGGAGCTCCAATTCCACCTCTCCATGCGCGAGCAATGGAACGTTGACCATGGAATGCCACAGGCGGAAGCTCGCCGCGACGCGCGACGCCGCTTTGGCAACCCAACCTACTGGCGAGAGCGGATGAGCGAGATCGATCTCATGCTCCTGCCCCACACCATCCTGCAGGATCTGCGCTACGGCGCACGCATGCTGCACCGCCAACTCGGATTTACCATCGTTGCGGTTCTTGCACTGGCCCTCGGTATTGGGATTAACGTAGCCACCTTTACAGCCTACAAAGGGATGATCGCCCGAACCCTTGAGGCCCGCGATCCCGGCAAGATGGTCAATCTTGCGCTGGTCCGCCATTCAGGCATCGATTCCCTGTTCAGCTATCCCGACTATGAAGCGTATCGGGACCACCTGCATTCCTTCACTGGCGTAATTGCCGCGATCAACATCGATTTGCTAACCCTCTCTGGCGTCGGTGACATCGGCGGCCAGCGCAAAGCTGCCGGCTCACTGATGGGAAGTCTCGGACTGATCCCTCCCCCCGCCGTTCCCGGCAATGCAGAGCTGGCTAGCGCATTCATAGTGTCCGAAAATTATTTCCAGGTTCTCGGAGTCACGGCTTTGCGCGGCCGCACCTTCGAGGCTGGGGATGCTTCGAAGCTTGCTGCTTCACCATATGTCCTTATCAGTGAAAACTACTGGCAGAGGCGGTTCGCAGGTGATCCAACGCTGCTGGGCAAAACCATCCGTCTCAATGGCGTAGCCTTCACCATCATTGGGATCACGCCTCACAACTTCGTCGGCACCAGCATCGCAGCACCAGATTTCTGGCTTCCGCTCACGGAACTGCCGCTCCTTCATCCCGGCTTTCATTTCCTGCGTGACCGCGAAGTGGAAGGCGTCAGACTGTTTGGCCGTCTTGCTCCCGGTGTCAGCCTCCGTCAGGCACAGGTGGAGATGACCCTGCTCGCTGACCATCTCCGAACCCTGCACGATCCTCACGCGGAACTGAGCCAGCCCGCTACTGCACAGCTGTCGCCAGGTTCTCCGTTCCCTCACAAGATACCTGCTTCATTTGAGTTCGCCATTCTACTCATTATGCTTGCCGTCGGAATGGTGTTGGTGATCGCCTGCGCCAATGTTGCCAGCCTGCAGTTGGCCCGTGCAGCTTCCCGTCAAAATGAACTAAGCATGCGCCTCTCGCTTGGAGCCAGCCGTCTGCGCCTTATCCGGCAGTTGCTTACAGAAAGTGCTCTACTCGGTCTGATCGCAGGCGTCGTTGCGCTCCTGTTCTCCTGGGCCTTGCTCCAGGTGGCGGCGAACATAGCTGCGGGAGCTCTTCCTGTTGAGTATGGCGCATTCATCGTCCGTGTAACCCCCGACCTCGGGATCTTCGCCTACGTATTCGCGATCTCACTGATCGCCGGCGTCCTATTCGGACTCGCTCCCGCACTCGAAAGCTCCGGCTCCGCACTCTCGTCTGCACTCAAGACAAACGCGGGAACATCGACGATTCGCAGCCGCCGCCTCCGCGACATCCTCATTGGCAGCCAGGTTGCCATCTCCCTGACGCTCCTGATCGCTGGAAGCCTATTGATTCGCAGCTCCATTCATAGACTCAAGACGGACACCGGCTACGACAGCAAACACGTCATTAATCTCAATCTAGGATTTCCGGAGGGATCGCAGTACACAGCCAGCCGTGAAACAGCTATGCTCCGCGAGATTCGCGCCCGCCTCGCTTCTCTGCCCGGGATCGCAGCCATCACCATCGCCCGGCCACCGGACGACTCCGACATGCGAACGGCTGCCATCTCGCTCAACGGGGAAAAACCCTCGGCCCACAATACGCAGGCATTACTCAACTACACCTACGTTCAGGCAAACTACTTCCAAACCCTCGGCATTCCTCTGCTCTCCGGCCACAGCTTTCAATTGCAAACCGGCCAACCTGGATCTTTCGTCATCCTCAGCGAGTCAGCAGCGAAGCGGCTCTGGCCGGGAAAGAATCCTATTGGCCTCAGTCTCCGTATGGGCACCGATGGTCAGTTCCACGGAAAGAACGAAGCTCTACCCGATGGACCGGCGCATCAGGTGATCGGCATCGCCCGCGACACACGAGGCATTTTGCCTGACGGTAGCGATTCAGCGCAGGTCTACGTGCCGTTACCAGAAGATCATCTACAAGATTATCCAATCCTCATCCGGATCCTGCCAGACCCAAGGCAGATTATGGATGCGATTGGTCCTGCGATTGCGGCCATCGATCCTAATCTGATGATCTCCACCGCTACTCTCGATGAGATGCTTCGCCAGACACCAACCTTTGCAAATTCCAGCCTTGCGGCCGCTATCGCATCTACCATCGGCGCATTTGGGCTTCTGCTGGCCACGATGGGCATCTACGGCACTGTGAGCTACATCGTCGTCCTCCGCACACGTGAGATCGGCATCCGCATGGCTCTCGGCGCCAAAAAGCGCGACGTCCTCGAACTCATGCTGCGCGCCAGCACGCGGCCCGTGCTGGCCGGATTGCTCGCCGGAATGGTTCTCGCCGTAGGAGCCTCGTATCTGCTGCGAGGCCTCCTCTATGGCCTCAACACCATCGATGGCCTCTCTTTTATCGGTGTCGCCCTTTTGTTTCTGGCCATCGCGCTGCTCGCCACCTATCTCCCATCCCGGCGAGCCATGCGAGTCGATCCCGTAGTGGCTCTCAGATACGAATAGTCTCGCCACACCCACCGGTAAGCCTCTCGTCTGTACCCGGTTTCCTCTTAGAAGTGCAAATCCAGGACGTGTCGTCCCATAGCGCGCAGCGCGTTCCCTGACGCTTCAGCGTCAGGGAGACGGAGGGAGCCGTAGCCTTTAGGCTACGGAATACCGCCACGCAACAATCGGGCTTTAGCCCCGGGCCGTTTGCTCGCAGCCGAAAGAAGTCGGCCCCCTCACAAGCATTTGCTTTGAAGGGGCGGGGCTTCAGCCCCGCCGTCAGGACACCCGACAAAGGCGGCTTCAGCCGCGGAGGGAACACTGCCAGGCGCACCACAAACATCTGCACCGCGCTCCGCGTGAAGGATGAAAACCCATAGACGCTAACTTAACGTGTTCCTCGTCTTTTTAGCTATAACTCCGCCATTCTGAGCAACCAGACTCACAACACGAGTTAGGGGCAAAGATGAACTGGAGTGTGACTATTCAGCCGTCTGATGGGCGACAAACATCTACACAATATGAAGCGTAGAGGCTCAAACGGCCACAGGTCTAAGCCCCAAAGGGGCGAGATATCGCGGCTGCACGATAAGCCGCGCTTACAGTGCTCAATCTCCTTTGCCACATGCCCCACGAATTCTTCACGGAAGAGAACGTTGACGAGCGACAAGCGCGGGTTCACGAAGCTGTAGAGAACCTGCTCTCGTCGGAGCTGCCTTCTTAGGCGCATCCCATAAATCTGTCATCTCGACCGAAGACGGCGTACTTTGCCGTCGTAGTGGAGAGACCCCTGTATTTTGCCCGAAGCATGAACGAAGGTACGCGAAGAGGCAGGCTCCTTAGAGAACGGTACAAAGAAAAACTCATCGAGATGCGGCCCTTGTTCTGGATAGAGCTCGTGGCATGGATCGTGCTCGGCTGGGCGTTTAGCTCCTGGCGCACAGCTGTCATCGGCTACATCGTTACGGTGCCGGTGATATCTGCTTTGCTCTATTGGGGTGAGCACAGACGGATGAAAGCGGAGCGCCACGATCTTCTCCTACGCCGTAGAGTTCCTGAGGACCAAATATGAGTGATCCTTCGGCATGCCTTCAACTCACATCTCAAAAGCGAGGAGCCTGTCGTGAGCTTGCGGAAAATGGATGCCATTTTGATCCTCATCAAATCTAGGCTACATCCCTGCTTCACCAACCATAGACGAACCTGAAAACATATGACTTCGCCCCCCCCAGCATGAATTCGACACATCAGCAAACGCGACATAGCTAGGTGCAAAGCTGTCAAAAATCCGAGATTAAAAGGCTCAAACGCAGCGACACGGTCAAAGAACTCCTCACCAAAAAATCTTATTTAGCTGATAGCATGGTCCCTCGGCATACATCCTAGAGACTGAGATCGCCCCAATAATGCCACCTGAGCCAGACAACCAAACAAGAGCAATCAGTTCCGGACTGAAGAAACTCCAAGATCTTCTCGGAAATCCGGTCGCGATGAGCGCCTTGGAACTCAGTAAAAATGCCAAGGCAGCAGCACAGTACTCAATTTTGAAACGGCTTAGCAAGAGCCTACTGCAGTACATTGAACGGGATGGAGCCCTCTTCTACGTTGGGCTCATCGGCCATTTCTCCGCCGGCAAGACGAGCTCCATAAATTCTCTGTTGCAGACGTGGAAGACGGAGTTTGAGCGGAAAACCGATTTTCATCCAACGGACAAAACTATCACCTTAATTACTAGAGAGAAAAACGCTGATTCGCTGCTTGGGGTGATTCGAGAGGGACACGTCCCAATCAGACTCCAGAAGATCGAGAGTCCCATTCTCGATCAGATCGTGCTCGTCGACACGCCTGGCACCGGAGATCCGGAGTTTTTTGAGGAAGTCGCCCGTGATTTCCTTCCAATCTGTGACGTAATTCTATTTTTGTTTTCAGCCGCAAGTCCCCTAGATGCCAGCGACGTTCCACTTCTAAACGAGCTGCATTCGAGGCTTCCATTTATACCGCTGCATTTCGTGGTGACACGTGCCGACGAGCTTAGAATCAATCCGGATCAGCCACTTACCGAAGAGAACTTTGACACAATAAAGGCCACTCATTTCTTAGATTCCGCGGTTTCTCGAGTAAACGCGCTGCTTGCTCCTCAGGTCTATCAAAGCAGCAGCTTTACCCTCATCGATAATAGAAGCAAGTTCAGATTAGAACAGATGAGAAGATTTATTGAGAACAAGTGCGATGCATCTAACCCTCAAGCTCATATTTCTATGCACATGAATAAACTCCAGTTCTATCTGGAGAGCGCAAGAGAACTGAGGGAGTTTTTCGCGAGCATTCTCGATCACAAACTTGCCGAAGTGAGCAGAATTGTAGATGCTGCAGCTCGAAATATTGCTCGGTATCAAGAGATTGTGCAGATATCGAACAGCAATCTAACGAAGACCTGGTTTGAGGCAGCAGCTGCAATCAACAAAGTCAGCGTTCGCTCGAACGAAGCACTACGCGCTCCGGCAATTTTACCGGCTGATTTCGTCTGGATTCACTCCGTAAACAGTAAGAAGATTGAGCTGGGAAAGGATATGGATCGTGACGCGAAGTTCGCAGCAAAAACAATAGCGCTTGGTGCTCGATCACTTGTCCTTAATTCGTTGCGAGAAAAAACATATAACCTCGAGAAATCAATAGCAGAGACAACAATTCCAAAGCTCAATGCTGCAGAGCAAAAAATTGAGCTTTCAATCACGCGGATAGAGGTGAAAGAAACAGATGTCATTTCACCCACTGTCCTTGTCAGGCGCTATAACGACCTACGTGACACAGAAGCGGGCGCACTTCGCGATGCCGCAAGCGATCTACGTCGGCTCATCAAGGATCTGGATGATGCTGTCAACCAAAGAGCGCAACTAACCGAATGTACATCCGTGATTGAGGGCGCCCAATCATCGTTGAAGGCCGACCTTGGTAAGTTCTTTCACAACGTTGAACTATACCGCACCGGTGTCTTCTCACACACGACCAAAGAGGCCATCTCAACACTTGGTATTGGGCATGAACTGGACCAGTTGGAAAATGAGTTCACCGAAGAAGATAAGGAACAATTTGCGATAGAAGCGACTTCGCAACTCTTCCCCAACGTCGACGAACTCACGACAAACATCAGTAACAAATTCATGCAGGTATCCGACAAGGCCGGCGCCCTCACAGAGGCCGCCCGAGGCCTTAGACTCGAGCGCCCAGAAAGTCCAACTCGAAGTATCCAAGACGCCCTGAGCTTGGCGCGTGAGACTCTTGCAAGCGACCTGACACAGGGTCTTCAAGCTGACATGGCACTCTTTTGCAGCGAAATCAGCCTCAGGATTTCGAAAGCGATTGTGGATGCAAAGACTCGCTACGACTATCGAATTCACCATTTTAAACAAGAGCGAAGACGCTCCTACGTTACCTTCTGTGCTCTTGCTGGAATAGTCTGGCTAGCGGGGTTTTTCGCATTTCACTACCATGAGCGCGCTGCACCCAAATCGGCGGTTGGCGAGTTAATACTTGGAGTTCTGGCTGGGGTCATCCTGCAGGTCGGGACAGTGCTCCTTGTTAGGTGGTGGAAGAGCCTTCCGAAACTGTTGAACAGAACCGAAGAAGAGGTACACAGCAAACTGAGCAATGATATCCGCGAAGAGATTTTAAAGGCACTGGACGAGATTAAGCTCGATTCGCTGAACGAAGCAGTCCTGAGCATTCGGCTAAACCAAATCTACGTTCACACTCTTTCCGTCGAGAATATAAATTGGCGTTCAATCGCAATAGACTTTCTAAAATTGACAAAAGATATCCAAGCTAATTTTGCAGCGACCAGACAGGAACAACTTACACACATTGAAGAATTGCGAATCGGAGCCTTGAGATATTTCACAGATCCGGCGCACAATCTCAGCCTACTCACGGGCGTCGCTCTGAAAATAAAAGAGCGTGCAATTGAACCATCCTTCAAATTGCTTGATACCACCCGAGAGCAACTCCTCGCAGTCAAGAACCAAGTAACCACCGTATCCTTTGATTAATCCCGCGGTCGGAGGATGATCCACTCACCATTTTGGTTGGGATGGCCATAGGAGATTCGCCCAAATTTTTCCTTGCATCATAAAAATAGGCATTCCCGCGTCTCGCTTCTGAGAAAGAGCGCGCTCGTTTTGGCACAATCCCTTAAGTTCAACTATTCGACTCATTGGTTACTAGGTAACAATATCCTTCGGCCTCTCCTACAACCCACATCTCAAAAGCGAGATATGGAGCACCTATTCCGTTCCTGATCAAATCTGGCCCACAAGCCACAAACAGCATTCGATCTCTGGACAGTTCCACCGGTCCTTTAAATCAATCCTTTGAGACTGATCATCCAGACATTGGAGTTGCTATTATCCCAACGGTTCAGGCGTTCGAGGTCCTCTTCCGCCTTCGCGCGGGTCCGAGGAAAATGCGTGGGCTCCGTGCGGTCGCTTGAAAAGTAAAGCGTCACTCCGTCGCGCCCGAGCGTGGGTTCATTGTCCGTTGACGCTCCGTATTTGGTGACATCATCCTGATACCGAATCATCGTGGGAGCACCCCAATGGTCGCCCTCCCGCTTCACCAGGAACAGGCGCTCATGCGAGTCGTCCCCTGCGCGTCCGCCCGAGCTGAAGACCAGGAACGACTCGTCCGGGGCGACTGCTGGGTCCACATCGAGTTTGGCCCCATCGCTGAAAGGCAGCAGCGTCGCCCGCTGATACGACCCGTTCCGCCACACCGACACATAGATCGACTTCGCCGTTCCCGGCCCGATGACGGTAAGAAACACATCCCCGTTAGCCGCAACGCTCGGCTTAAAGATCGCGCCGCTGATGTTCACCTCATCCGGCAGCCGAACCGGCTCCGACCACCCCGTCGCAGTCCTGTCCACCCGCCACAAGTTCGAAACGATCCCCGGGATCGGCTCCCCCGATTTTGGCAACTCCTTCAGCGGAGTCTTCGGCCGCGTGGATACGAATACGAGGTACGTACCATCCGGCGACCACGTCGGCGAGGAATCGGGCCACTGACCGGAGAACGAAGCCACCACAGGCTCACTCCACGCTCCGTTACCCAGGTGCGACTCCAGAATCACGTTCCAGTGCGCCGCGTACCGCGTAAAAAACAGCGTCTTCCCATCTGGAGAGAACGTAGGAGAGCCATCATTCGCCGGCCCCGAGATCACGCCTGGGGCAAAAACCTGAACGGTCGGCAGCGAAGCGGTCTGCGCAAACACCGTCATGGGCGCACAAACGGCAAGAAAGCAAGCGACTCGAGACAGAACGGTCATGACTCCTCTTTCCAAATCACAGGGCTAAGTTGAAACGAATGGAGATGAGACGCACACCTTCCAGGAAGGTAACAAGGCGGTCTTCGCGCCGAAGAAATCCTATACCGTCAAACCAGGCCGGCGCTTCCAGTCTTCGTACCTGAAAGTTGGCTTGCCAGAAGTGGATTCCTCTCCGGTACGAAGCGAGCGCTGGAGCGTGAAGGTGTACCCGCCATCTGATGGCAGGCGCAAACGAGACTATGGGCGGTCTCTCACCTCTGCAGACCAGACATTGCGACTGATGGTCCTTCCAGGGAAGGCTATTCTCCTGCCATCCGAAGAAGGAACAGCCCACAACAGAAGAGGGCTTTCGGCGAGAAGCGTTTTATGGCCAGCAAGATCACGATAGATCAGTTGGCTTCCCTTTTCGGTTCTGCACTGCACAAAGAGAGATTGATTGTCGAAGGCCCAGTTAGCGCCGAGTACAGTACCGTATCCCTCGAAAGGAATGTTTCGATCTTGCCCCGATAATCCGCCGAGGTGTATCACGTGAATCGATGGATGCAGGATGTCGTGGTCAGCCACCGCGACTGTGGAACCATCCGGCGAGATGCCCCAGTCGCCTAACCGATTTGGCTCCCAGGTTGTTCGAGCCAGCACCTTTCCCATTCCCTGTATCGGATCGAGCGCATAATAGACCAACTCATCGTGCCCGACAGCTTCGCGAAGTACACACTCTTTCTCCGGAGAGGCAGGACAATGGAACTCTTCGATCTGACCGGTCGTAGGCACACGTTCTGGCTGTCCCCCTGCTGCTGGCACACGATACAAAGCAACGGGTCGCAAGGGTGCCCCATCGAACTGCAGAAGCAGGACCCATCTGCCGTCAGGTGTGATCTCAGCCATAGCGGCGTCGCTCGAAAGTTGGGCGACCAACGTTGCGTTACGAGCGTTTGAGAACTGCTTGAAAATGGCGAGTCGCTTGCTCTCGGAGGGTGTCTCGAAGAGAACTGCGCCATCCGGAGTCCACGAATGGGGATAGGCATCGAAGCGGCTGTCACTGGCACGCTGCACGTCTTCAAGCACCGGCCCTGGATAATGCAGGGCTGCTGTAAAGGCCTGTGCCGTTCCGCGATCCATGATCACGCCGAGCCGCTTGCCATCTTGGCTTACAGACAGGCCCTCGGCATGATCCCCCTGCAACTCGCGCGGTACAGTGGGAGCCCCGCGTGGAAGTCCTGTAGAGGCGTCCGTCTGGACCGTCATGATGCGGGCACGCCTGGAACTCTGTGGGTCGGTGTCTCTGGGCAGAAAATCCAGGCTTCCGTCTGGAAGCAGGATGGCGGAATCCATACTGACACTATCGACACGAGCCAACAGCTTTCCGGAATCTGCGCTGATGGACTCCAGGGAGCCTTGTTCTTGAGCCGCCTGAGCACTGCTGACAGGTGCATTCGTCTGCGGCTCAAGAACACCGGACCCCGCTCTTCGGCTCGCGATGATGACACGCTCGTTATCGCGGGACCAAAGCAGGAAAGAAATCGTTCTTCGATCTACAGTGAACAGCCTGCGAGGATCTTGCCCATCTGCACCCGCGATCCAGACTTCGGTATTCTCCGCTCGGGTAAAGACCATGGATTCGCCATTCAACGACATCGTGGCCAGGGCGCAATCCTGACATACGGACTTGCTGTACGCTCCCCACGTCGGGACCATCCATACCTGCGAACGTTGCGTCCGTTGATCCACTCCACTAACCAGCAGCTGTGAGCCACTGGGAAGCCAGGAGATATGGTTCACCTGAAAGCTGGGCATAGGAGCCAGCAGACGCTCCGGGCTGTTATTAAACCAATGCATGGAAATGCCGTCATTGTCCGCGTAAGCCACGCTTTGGCCATCAGGGGAGACTGCCTCGGCCAACTTCTTGTTGGTATCGCTGGCAAACGTGATCTGTGAAAACTGTAGAGGCGCGCCTGCTCTTGCCGGCGATCGTGCAAGAATGTTGCGCCGCACGAGAAACGTCATAGCCGTCGCTAACATCAGGCTGCAAACGATCATCCAGATGGCCCATGTGCGTCTCAAGCTCGACGAACCGGCGGGGCGTTCGACGTTGGCCCCCACCACCGGCATGGTCTGATGGATCAGTTTGCTCAGCGAACGTTCAAGAGCTGGCTTATCCGGCGCTGGCGACTCCATGGGAGTATGCGAGGCATTGGCTTCCGGATCGTCGGCCTGTCTGGTTCCGTCATCTCCCAGCTCCACTAGCTCCTTGGAGGAGAGGGGTTCTTCTTCGTGCGCCGGTGGATTCTGCGGCGAACCAGAGTGATAGACGGGTGAAATGAATCGATAACCCAGACCGATGACTGTCTCAATAAAAATAGGCTCGACGGGATTGTCGCCGAGATTCGCTCGCAATTGATTGATGGCAGTATTGATTCCCGTTGTTACGTTAATGGTTCGAGAATCTGTCCAGAGGCGCCCCTCGATCTCTTCCCGAGTGATCAGGTCACCCGGACGTTCAAGAAATAAGGTGAGCAGACGAATCTGTGAAGCCGAGAGTCGAACACGAATGCCATTTCGAAGAAGCTCTTTCTTGTTCTGGTCAAACGCAAAGGTGTGGAATCGAATAACCATACGCGTCACTTCCGTATACTTTCTCCCCGAAAGTAACCTGTTACGTTCGTCTGCTGACCCGTTGAAGCTACCCATCTGCAACAAACAAAATGGCTTGCTGTCTTATGTCTAATTTAGATGGATTTTACGCGAAATCGATATCCAAGCGAGGGATTTATAGCTACGTTCAGTTACCGGATTCCAGAGGAATCGGTAAGGAGGCTTTATGGCTACGCACTCAGATAGCAAAACGCTTGTTGAAGAGCTACCCACAACCCCAGGCAATACGGCGGCAGCACCTATGCAATGTAAGTCTCTAGTGACTGGGAAGGTACTCGGGTATCTGAGCACCTACAACGCAAACCTCTCCATTGTAGACGACATAAAGAGCAAGGAGGTCGCCCAGGTCTACTGGACACAGTATGGAACCCACCTATGCCTCGCCAAGGACACCTCCGCAGGCGACAGATGGTTGGGGCCCCGTGTCCCGGCGGAAGAAACCACGGCAGAATGGGGATTAGGCAAGAACTATTGCTATCTGGAGTATGACAGCAATACCGGTGTCCTTAACGTCGAAAAAACAGCCCTCATGCTGTACTGGGACGGTAGTTATGTGCGCTGGGGAGCGAAAAACGAAAACAGCATCGGCGTCAAATTCCTCTAAGTCGCAGCAAGAGGACAGTCTGCCGGCCTCGGCGGTTCGGTTCAGCACCACGCGGGTTCAATTTCGCGTTTGCGAATTCGGGTCGGCCGTCGAGGACATCGGCCCGAGTACCCTAAGGTTGAAGAGTTTCCGGGAATCCGACTTGCCAGAAGTGGCTTCCCCTCTGGTACGATCCCTGCCATGAACAACCTTGCGCCATTCCTCTGGTTCAATGACAACGCCGAAGAAGCCGCCGAGTTTTACCTGAGCGTCTTCCCCCACACTCGCAAGCTCGATGAGCTGCGCTCCAAAGGCGTCGGTCCCTGGCCCGTGGGCAAGATTGCCACGATCACAATCGAGCTTGAAGGCCAGGAGATGGTCTTCCTCAACGGCGGCCCCTCGCAACAGCTCAATCCTGCCTTCTCGTTCTTCGTACGCTGCGACTCCCAGAAAGAGATCGACAGCTATTGGGACAAGTTGATCGAAGGCGGCAAACCCATGGCCTGCGGCTGGCTCACAGACCGCTTCGGCTTATGCTGGCAGATTGTGCCACGCAACATCAGCGAGTTAGTCAGCCACCCCAAAGCCATGGAAGCCATGATGGGAATGATCAAGCTGGACCTGCCCGCGCTGGAAGCCGCAGCGCACGAGAACTGATAGCACGGCGAGTTCATCCGGCCACCCGCCGCGCTTCCCGGTACCTGGCAAGGAACGAAAGAAGACGCAGTGCCCCGTTCTTATCTGGCTTTGCTTCCCAGCCATGCTTCCCGGAACTGCTTCTGCTCCGCCGAGAGCGCAACTCCCGTACTCTCTACCGGCACCAGTTCCAGATCTTTCGGATCGGCGAGGGTAGCCACAGCGCGCACCTCCTGCCCGCGTCGGCGGAAGACAATCTCCACCGTCTCTCCCGCTTTATGTCCCGCCAGCGCCTTAGTAAGATCTTCAGGCGCAGCCAGCGAAGTACCCGCCACGGAGAGAATCTCATCATCGAGATCCACGCCGGCGTTATAGGCAGGGGAGCCAATCGTCGTAGAGTTTGAGACACGCACGCCGTTGTCGCTCTTCAACAAGCGCAAACGTCCAAGGGATGCCGGCCCTGCCTGCTTTCGCAGCACATAGCCCGCGTGCAGCAGCAGCGGAGCGTAATCTACCTTGTCGGTTCCTGCGATATAGCGCTTCACAAACTCAGCGGCAAACGCTGGATCTCCGCTCACCGCGGCCAGTTGGGTCTGCACATCGGCGATGCTGTACGGCTTGCCGACAAGGCCCGGCGCGGGTCCGCCCGGTTTGCCGTAGACCCGCCACATAGCACGCATGAAGTCATCCAGCGTGACGCGGGATTGGGAGCGAACACGCAGCGTTAGGTCTAGCCCGAGCGCGACGGCATCTCCATACGAGTAGTAGGAAACGAAGTCATTGCTCCAATATTTCGGGAAGTCCTCACTGCTGCCGTCCACCAGCGGCGCCAGGCGACTCATATCCATCGCGGAGCGATAGCTGCTTCCGGGTGCCGTCAGGACGTAAGACACGTCTCCCGCAAAAGCTTTGAGATCAGTGGCTGGCGTGAGGCCGCTGCGCAGCATGGAAAGATTGCCGTAATACTGCGTGAAGCCTTCGGCCAGGAACATCTCGCCGGACATATTCACGTCGCGAAAGTTGAAAGGTTCCAAGCCTTCCGGACGGATGCGTCTCACGTTCCAGCAGTGAAAGAACTCATGCGCAGCGGTCTCCAGCGAGAGTTTCTTTCCCGTGACGACAGTGCTGTTGCGATGTTCCATGCCATCGCCGTTGTCCCAGGGAAAAGCGTCCGCAAGGAAGGTATAGGAGCCCGGTTCATAATCCGGCAACTCGCCGAAGACCGCCTGCTCTTCGCGCACCAGCTTCTGAACGCCTGCAAAGTAGGTATCGAACTCCGCATCGGTCGCCTGGCTGTGAGCCACAACGCGGATCGTCTGGGCCTTGCTGCCGGGCTTCAGTCCAGGCACCTGAAAGGTCCGCAGGACGAAGTGACTCAACTCCACGGGACTGTCCATGAGGTAGAGCAGGTTGGGCGCGGTAAAAATCTGTGCGTCGGAGGTTGGATAAAGCTGCGTTGCGATCTTCCAGTCGGAACCCTCGGGCAGAGCGAATGTGACGCGCACCGGACGATCGTCAAAACCCTGCGCCCACATCACCGTTGCCGGGAAGTTAAGGTGCGCGTGGGTCAGATCAACAGCCATAAAGGTACCGTCTACCCTGTCCCCGAAGAGCTTATATGCAACGTGTACGGTTCCGTCATGACTCGTAACAGACCACGACCGCGGATCGGGCTTGGTGACGGTGAGCGGCCTTCCACCGCCATCTGTGAAGCGTTCTTCAAAGACATTCGAAGCGAACTCAAAGGCAGCGTATCGTCCTGGCGACGACCGGCTCATCTGTATACGCAACGGCCGCTGCGGCACGTTGTGAAAGGTGGCCTCCACCTGCATCACGTGGTGTACCGCATCCGGAAACGACAAACGATACTCGGTAGCAGAGTGCTGTTGCGCCGCAGCCGACGCCACCACGACAAAGCTTGCAGCAAGACACAAGACGCGCGAAAGAGGAAGAGGACCAGTTGGATTCATCACAGTAAGCCGATCATATGTCGCCGCCCGGCTTTGAGGAAAGGTCACCTTGCCAAAACTTGACCGATCAGAAACATCCCGCGATCAGTTCCCCGCCCCGCTGGAGCGAAGTCATCTTCTCCCACCCAGCCTTCGCCCTTTCTCGGGACCTGCAAACCTCACAGTAACTGCTTTTCAATTCGCGGTTGGACTCTCAAAAGCATCTGCTTTGAAGGGGCGGGGCTTTAGCCCCGCCGTCAGCACACCACCATAAGAGCGGCTTCAGCCGCGGAGGGAACGCTTCTCAATTCGCCGGAACTGCTGACGGAAATTTCCAACGCCCTGTTAGCACCCCCGGGCGCGGCCGAAAAAGGCGCACTGTATAGTTCCAGCCATCGGTGATCGGAAGGCAGTTCGGTATGGTGCCGTTGCAATCGCCGAACTGAACCGTGATCAAGCCATCAGAGCCTTTCTTTGCGGAGAGGCTGTTCACCGAGTAGGAACCATACTCATTCTTTTGAAAATATCCGTCGCGATCATAGACGGTAAGAGACCAGAAACCGTCTACGGGAATCTCCCCGACTGTGAGCTTGTAAACCGTATGGCCGTCATTCTTTGCCGGCGTGATGGGCAAATAGAGCGCGTCTTTCTCAGGATTTCCACCCCAGAGCATCGCACTCCCAATCAGGTGTTTTATGGGATCGACCAGGTTCTCGTCGGCTCCGTACATGTGGTGAGTGTCGGTGATCGTAGTTCCAAGTTGAAGGAGGGCGTCTTGAATCTTCTTCCGGCTCGTTTCCTCCCAGTTAGGCACTTGAAACGAGCCTGAATTCTGTTGACTGACTTTGAGAGCATCCTGCAGGGAATGCAACTGCCGCAGGTCGTCCTTATTCGTCGCGTCCACGAGCCCACGCACAATGACGGCGACATAACGCGTACCTATCATCTTGCGATCCAACGAATAGCTACCGGCACGATAGTAGACGGCTTTCGTGTACTGATCCTCGTTGATGACCTGCATCGCCATGAAGCGTCGGCCCGGATCGGGCAGAGCGATCGTCACCGGTCCTGCATCCAGGTCAAACACCGCAATCGAGTAAAGAGTGTCTCGATTGGGACGAATGATGCCGTGCTGATCGATGGCAGCGAGCTCACGCGCATGCAGAAACTTGCCGAATCCGCCGCCCTTCGCAATGAGCCCGAAGTAGACATCTGTCTGTGCCCGGTTATAGTTATCAACCGTGACCGGCGAAAGGGGTAAGTCCTGAGCCAATGCAGTACTGATCAGAGCAACGAAGACTCCGACCCGAAGAACACGCCGAACCTGCTTCATCATGCTCTTACTTTAGCTCGACTACTACCCGTTCGACTCATCAGCGGCTAGGTAACAAGGTCCTTCGGCCTCTCCTACAACCCACCTCTCAAAAGCGAGGAGCCTGTCCTGAACTTGCTGAAGGATGGCGCACCCATTTGTTCTGCTAAGAACGGGGCCGCCCGCCGGGTCTCGTCCTTAGAACTGCAAACCCTGGGCGTGTCCTCCAATTGCGCGAAGCGCATTCCCTGACGCTTCAGCGTCAGGGAGACGGAGTAGCAGCGGCCTTTAGGCCGCGGAATAAATCCACGCAAGAATCGGGCTTTAGCCCCGGGCCGTCAGCTCGCAGCCGAAAGAAATTGGGATCTCAGAAGCATTGGCTTTGAAGGGGCGGGGCTTCAGCCCCGCCGTCAGAACACCCCACAAAAGCGCCTTCAGCCGCAGAGGGAACGCTGCCAGACGCTCTACAAACATTGGACATCGCGCTCTGCCTCAGACGTAACGCGCTTCAGGAGATCGTTGTTCCGCACGGATATAACGCCAAAACTAAAGGCTCTCACCAAGCCTGAAAGTATTGCCAACCACGGCTGGGGTGCAGCATTCTTAAATCGCGATGACACGCCTTCCCAAACCGAAACAGAAACCTCCCTATGCGTTCGTGCTCGAAGCGCTTGCTCCTTTGAATCCCGAAGTGCGTCGAATGTTCTCAGGATTCGCAGTGTACATCGGCGACCGACTCGTCCTAATGCTGCGAGATCACACGAAGCATGCGGAGGACAATGGTATCTGGCTCGTTCTTTCGGAAGACGTCGATCCTGCGGACAGGAGCCTTCGTCGAGATTTCCCATCGATCCGTGCTATTCGAATGCTGGGGAACAAGATCAATCATTGGCTTCTTATTCCCAGCGACAGTGCCGATTTCGAGAAAGAGGCGCTTGATGCCTGTGAGCTGATTCGGGCTCGCGATCCACGGTTGGGCCGCATTCCGCAATCCAGACAGTAGCCCAATGCGCTTGTATAAGTGACGAGATGCGCGTTTGAACTAAGCCGCTGGCGCGGCGGACGCTACGCGTGCGATACTCCGGACATCATGGGCTTCCGAAGCGTCCTGAATCAACTTTCGCCTATTCGGACTAACCGCCATTCTTTCAAGGCGTTGCAG